>JADMIO010930508.1_pt1 | contig 18128 bp, 12 predicted proteins | sample 8958161 | NCBI WGS metagenome assembly JADMIO01 (sample SAMN16585339, study PRJNA669376) | soil metagenome | isolation source: Crop rotation soil | place: USA: Cullars Rotation, Alabama | collected 2011 | reverse complement strand
GCGATCCAGAAGGGACCCGCCGGCTGCTGCGTGATGGCGGGACGGTCGCAGATGTTCACGGATGTGGCGTTGCTGTCGACGAATCGCCCGCAATTGCTCGTGGCGCGACAGAAGTACGTCGTCGATGCCGAAGGCGACACCGTCACCGAGGCTGACGTCTGACCGGCCACCGGATCACGAGTGTCCGGAGGAGAGCCGCGATACCACTGATAGGTAAGCGGCGCATCGGTACCGCCGGCGCTGAACGTCATGGTGTACGAGTCGCCCGCGTTGATCGATCCGGACACCGGCTGGGTCAGCGCCTTCGGCACGCAGATGTAAACGTGTGTCGTGCTGCTGTTCGACGAGCAGCCGCCGCGATCGACCTTCGCCCAGTACTGCGTCGACGTCGTCTCGTGAATGAGAAGCTGGTTGCTCGCTCCCGTCTGCACCGGCGTCGACGTGTCGCCGCTGGCGCCTCGATACCACGTGACGGCGTTCCCGTCCGCCGGATCGATCGGCAGCGTGAGCACGTATGCGTCGTTCGCCGAGAGGATTGCGTCCGGCGCGCCCGCGATCGACTGCGGGAACGTGCAGACCCCGACCGTGACCGGCGCACTGTCGATGCTGACGAGCGTGCCCGACGTGACGCGCACGAAGTAGGTCTTCGCCGCGGTCAGCGGATCCGTGACCAACGTAGGCTGATCGGAGCCGGCGAGGAAATTGCCGTTGGGCGTGACCTCGAACCAGGCATAGTGCAGCGGCGCGGTGGATGTCGCCGTCGCGGTGACGGACAGCGTCGACGTCGAGCCGCTGAAGACGACAGCCGGATTGGCCGTCGGTCCGGAGTTGATCTGCGGCGGCGCACACGCGGTGATCGTGAATTCCTGACTGTCGATGCTGCACTCGCCCTGCGAAGTGACGTTCACCCAGAACGTCGACGAAGCCTGGATTTGTACGGCGTACGTCGGGCCGGTGGCGCCGGCGATCGCATCGGTCGTCACGCCTCGATGCCCGCGGTACCACTGATAGCTGAGCTCCGTACCGGCGGCGTTGACCTGGAGCGTCTCCCATTCGTTCGCGCGGATGTCGTGCGACGTGGTCATGGAGTTGATTACCGGCGGATCGCAGACCTTGACCTCGGCAGGAGCCGAGATGGCCGTCGCCTGCTTCTCATCGTTGCAACTGCTGCTCACGTAACACCAGTACGTGCTCGCCGGCGCGGTCACATCGACCGTGTCTGTCGTCGCTCCGGGAATCGCGACGATGTCGCCGCGTCCCACGGTCTGGTACCACTGAAAGGAGAGCGTCTGGTAGCTCTGCGCCGGCGAAGCGACGACATGGAGGTGCTTCGCCGGCTTGCCGGCGGCCACGATCGTCGACGCAGCGGGCTGCGTGGTGATGGTCGGCTTACAGACCCAGAACTTCACCTGCGCGGAAGCGCGATTGGCGCACGCGTCGACCGCCTCCACCCACATCGCCTGGTCGTGGTCGAAGGCTTTGTAGGCATCGCGTGCGGAGTCGGTCGGCGTCGTCGTGTCGCCGACGGCGCCTTGGTACCAGGTGTAGGTGAGCAGTTTGCCGAGGCCGCTCGCGGACATGCGAACGGGCTCGTTCTTACCGACGTGCGGATCCACCGGCACGGTCCAGGCGTCGACCATTGCGGGCGGATCGCAGATGACGCTGATTCTTACGAGCTCGCTCGGGAGCACATGGTGTGCGCCCGTGGTCGAACAATCGTCCCACGAGAGCTCGAACCAGAAAGTGGCATTGTCGGGAAGGTCGAATACGAAGAGCTGTAGCGGATCGCTGTCCGTTTCATACGGATGGAATTTGACGGTGTCGTTCCCCTGCCACCAGTCGTAGTGCACATTGCACGCATTTTCCGGCAGATACGTGCTCACCGGATTCTTGAGCGTGGCCCGAACGACCTGTTGTGCGCCGACGACGTGTGTCTCCGGCTCCACGACCAGCTCGATCAATGGCGAGTCGGACGGCGCAATCGTCACGACTTCGCTGTCGGTGATCAGAGGCCCGTTCGTCGTGCGAACCCAGTAAGTGCCGGCGCCCACTGTGATTTGCGCAAGGGTCGAGAAGGGCGCCTCCGTCAGGACTTTGGTGGGCGAATGCCGCCATTCGTAGGTGTCTCCTCCCAACTGGTCCGGGACACCTAGTTGGACCGTCTGTTCACCGGGCTTGAGCTTGTAAGACGTGGTGGGCAAGCCGTTGACGCTCGGGATCAAGCTGCGGCCCGTGCCCGGGCATCGCCCGAAGCAGGGAATGCGTAATGTCGGCGTATCCTCCACGACCCGCTCAGTACCGCACTTGGCAATGACTCGAGCCCAATACAAGCCGCTATTGAGCTTCGTACTGGTGGTCACGGTCCTTTGGTGGTCGGGATCGTCGGGTATGTTCTGGGTTTCAACGGGTTCGACGCTGTCGTCGTATTCGCTGCCGTACCACTCGACGACGACATCTTGCGCGAGCGGATCCAGAGGAAAATGTGGATGGTCCGGATTCGCGGGATCGAAGACCGGATAGTCCGGATTGCCTGCGGCATTCTTCGCAATGAGGGGATTGCCGCACGGTTGCAGTTGCAGTTGCACACTGCCCCTCACGATCGCCGTGGAATTCGTTTGCGTGGCCGTGCCGGTCACTGTCCGGCTCGTAGTCACGTTTTGAAAGAATGCCGACGTTGGCAGCGCCGCTGTCGGAGTCGACACTGGATCCGTCCACGAGATCGTCGCTTTCGTGGGAGGAAGTGTCGTCGCGGTACTGAAATGCCAAGGGCGTCCGGTGATTGCCACGGCTCTACCGGTGGGAACATAGACCGTCGGTGTAGTCACCGCTACGAGTCCAGTGTCGCTGGCGATCTTGACGATCTCAGTTCTCGTTCCGTTGGGCTTGCGGATATCGAATCCATCGACCGGCAAGGGAAAGAGGACCTTGACCGTTCGGCTGATGATGACCTGGAGCTTACCCGAGCAGCGCGATTTGACAATGACATTGAACAACTGTGGTCCGTCCTCGGGTCGAGAGTACGGCACCACGAGATGATCGAGCGTGCCGACCAATCGACCGGTGAACCGTTCGCGCCATTCGTACTCCAGGTCGCTCCCGGTTGCCGTCACGCTGAGGATCGCGGTCGGGAACGCTCCGGAGTTGTCCCAGCCGATGATTTGATCCTTGGGCTGCTCGGTGATCTGGAACAGCTCGCATGTTACTGGTGCAATCGTCGCCGAATCGATGCTGTCGATGGCGCAGCCGTCTTTGGTAACGCGAACCCAATAATCATTCTTCACCGACGGCGTGATCATTGCCGGTCCGCAAGGCACGTTTGGCGTCGACATGCAAGTCAACACCGCAGGCATGCTCGTGTCACCCGGCGCGCCGATGAACCATTCGTACTTGTCGTACGTCGTGGCGACCGTATTGACGACCGACAGGTTCCATCCCGTGCCGGACTTGACCGCATCCACGTGAGGGCGCTCCAAATCACACAGCGTGACCGTCACGGGCATGCTATCCACGATTGCGGTCGTGCCGGACTCGCTGACGCGGACCCAGTACGTGGCCCGTTGAGGCGCGTTGGAACCGATCGGTGCGTTGAATACGCTCTCCGTTCCTAGAATTGACGATGGTTCCGTATACGGGCCTTGGTACCACTTGTAAGAGAACATGCCTGCTTTGTGCACGGTCACACTGAGCGGCGTGGTCGCGCCGGCACTCGTTTGGCGGGGAGTCACGATGGATTGCGATAGCGTGATCGGCAGAGATCCGATGTACAGCATCCGATCCGGTGAGCCGGCGCCCGCGGCGGCCATGTTCACGACGCCGTGCGTTGCCGTGTCGCGAAGCATTTTCCAAACGTTGTACAGCGTCTCGCCGGGAGTGCTCGTGTTGAACAATCCATTTTCGGCGATCAGGCGTGCTCCGACGCCCGCGGCGAGCGGCGCGGCAAAGGACGTCCCGTTGGCATGCGTATCCCCATGTTTTGCATTGGAGCCGCCAAGAGCCGCCGCATACACACACGTTGCCGGCACGAACAGATCGACACATTGCCCGTAGCCGAACTGATGGCCGGCACACGGTCCATCAGGCGTGACATCGCCGCCCGTGCAATTCTCGCGTGTGTCGTTGATGTCCGTACCACTGGCCACGATGGCATGTGGGCCGCGAGTCCCGTTGTCATATCCGAATTGCGCGAATACGCCATTACACGCAAGCCCAGTGCTGCCGGCAGGATCGTCTGCGGGCCAATTCCCCGCCGCGACGAAAGGAACGATGCCGTGCGCAGCTACTGCGGCGAACGCTTCGTCCAGACTTTCGTAACCCGGATTCGTCAGTTGCTTCGCTCTCGGATCCTCCATGCTGATGTTGAGAACCGCTCCGTGCACATTCGGTTGGGTGGCCACCCAGTCGAGACCAGCGACGATGCGTTCGAGATTCCAGATTCCCTGGCAGTCGTTCGTGCGTACGGGAACGATCGTCACTCCGGGTGCAATACCCATCGACTTTCCGCCCAGCAAGGAGGCGACCGCGGTTCCATGGTTGGGAGTGGTGTAAGAAGCGCCCGTACTGTTCGCGCAGGGATTGGTTTCGGTCGGTGTGTTGTCCACGAGGTCAATGCCACGAACAACGCGGCTGCCGGCCTTTACCGGGTTCGCGGCAAAGTCCGGATCATCCGTTTGAAACTCGTCATGCGAGGCCAAAACGCCCGTGTCGAGTACATAAGCGATGACACCCTTGCCGGCCCTTTGAATCAACGGGTCGGGCGGAGGCTCGCTTGGAAATGACCTCAGAGGGCAGTCTCGATGCGTAATGCGATAGAGCGTCCATCCATGAGTATCGCTGCATTGCGGCAGCGGGCCCGTACAGGACGAAACAGTCCCGCTGGCGTTCTCTTCTACATAGGCGACGCGCGCATCCTTCGCCAGCTTCTGCGCCGTCTCCTCCGCCGCGCGACAAGAGAAGCCGGCGAGCGCGGCATGGTACGTACGCACGACCTCGAGACGGTACTCTTTCGCCAATCCCTCGGCTGTTTCGTCGACGCAATCGGCCGGCGTGTTGCCCGGCAGGACGACGATGTATTCCGTGGGAATCGATCCCGCGTGGTGGCGCACGACACCGTCTCCCGCGCTTGCGACGCTCGAGACAAAGACAGCCAGAAACACCGCGACCGCGGCGACTCTACGATTTTGGATCACGGGACTCTCCTGCGATTCTGCTTATAAAGACGCGTGATCCGGACCGATATTGGCATCGGCCAAAATTTTCTCGAGCCGCCCTTACTTCTGATCCAGCTTCACGCCCACCGTCATCGCGCCGATGACGTGTCCGGCGGCGTCACGGATCGGCAGCGAGATCTGCGCGAGGTGCTCCTTCGTGCTGTCGTCGAGGCGCGGACGATCGATGAAGACGGAGCCCTTGCCACCGTCGAAGCTCTTCTGCCACTTCGCTTCGTCGCCTTGCCAGTAGTCCGACGTCTTGACGTTCGCGCAGACGAGCGCGCCCTGATTGTCCATGACGAACGTCTCGCCGTAGGGCCCGGACGACGTGAGCTGCCGCAGGCGATCGGCGCACGGTCCGCTGAGCGTCTGTTTGACGAGCGCATCGGCGCCGCCGGCCATCCACTCTTTGTCGCGGCGCTCGATCTCCGCCATCGCCAGATGCTGCGCGTTCTGCGCGGACGTCGCGTTGACGAGAATCTTGTCCGCGGTCCAGGCCTGCAGCTTCGCCGCTTCCGCCTCGAGGCGCTTTTGCATCGCGTCGGCGGAGAGACCGAAGAAAACGAAAGCGATCGCGGCCAGCATCAGGCTTCTGCCGCCGTCGCCACGATCTCGGGCTTCGAAACCTTCATCAGCAGGTAGTGCACGGCGAACGCGACGCCGAACCCGACGAACCATGCGTAGTCGTACAGCGGATGCAGCGACTTCACGAACAGTCCGATCCAGGCGAAGAAGCAGCCGGCCAGCGTGGCCACGACGGCGCGCCAGTTCCAGCCGCCCTTGTACGCATACTCGCCCTGCTCGCGATAGAGATCGGCGAGGTTGAGGTTCTTGTCGCGAATCAGCCAGTAGTCGGCGATGAGCACGCCGGCGATGGAGCCGAGGCCGCCGCTGTATCCGAGCAGCCACGCGAAGATGTAGCCGGTCGGATCGGCCAGCAGCTTCCACGGCATCATCAGAATGCCGAGGATGCCGGTGATCAAGCCGCCGGTGCGGAACGAGATGTACTTCGGCATCGCGTTCGCGAAGTCGTTCGCCGGCGAGACGACGTTCGCGGCGATGTTGACCGACAGCGTCGCCACGACGACCGTAAACATCGAGATTGCGACGACGACCGGCTGGGTGAAGTGGCCGACGAGCTTCACCGGATCCCACAGATCGCTCATCGGCGAGCTCGGATAGATGATCGCCGCCGCGGACGTGATGATGACGCCCATCGCCGCGAACACGGTCATCGTCGTCGGCAGGGCCACCGTCTGTCCGAGCGCTTGCTCTTTCTGCGAGCGCCCGAAGCGCGTGAAGTCGGGCATGTTGAGCGACAGCGTGGCCCAGAATCCGATCATCGCCGTGAGCGACGGGATGAACACCGGACGGAACTCCGCCCACGAGTTGTACTTGCCCGTCTGATGCAGCAGATATCCGATTCCGTGCGCGCGCCACACCGCCCATCCGAGCAGCGCCGCGGTCATCACCAGCACGAACGGCGCGGCCCAGTTCTCGACCATGCGCAGCAGATCCATGCCGCGATAGATGATGTAGATGTTCAGGCTCCAGAAGACGAGGAACGACAGCCACTCCGTCGTCGCGAATCCGGCGAAGCTGCCGAGGAGCTTCGGCCAGGCCGGGATGATCGACGTCATGAACGTGTGCAGCGCCTGTCCGCCGATCCAGGCCTGAATGCCGAACCATCCGCAGGCCACGAGCGCGCGCATGATGGCCGGCAGGTTCGAGCCGAAGGTGCCGTAGCTGGCGCGCGCGAAGACGGGAAACGGGATGCCGTACTTCGTTCCGGGATGCGAGTTGAGGAGGATCGGGATCAACACGATCGTGTTGCCCAGGAGGATGGTGATGAGCGCCTGCCACCAGTTCATGCCGGCGCCGATGAGACCCGACGACAGCATGTACGTCGGGATGCAGTGCGCCATCGAGATCCAGAGCGCGGCGTAGTTGTACGTCGTCCAGTTGCGCTTCGCGACCGGGACCGGCGCGAGGTCTTCGCTGTAGAGGCGGCTGTGCTCGATCGTGGTGTGGTCGGTCAGTTCGACGCGACCATCGTCGTGGCGGATCACATTGTCGGGCATGGCGGCATTGTAGCTAGAATCCCACGCATGCCTGTCGTCAATTGCCCCGACTGCGGCCGCGAAGTCTCGACGCTCGCTCCGGCGTGCCCGCACTGCGGCCGCCCCAATTCTCAGTGGGGAGCCGGTGCCCCCGCCGGCGTAACAGCGCCGCCGCAGTCGGAAGAAACGCTTTGGCGCGGATCGCCGTCGCTCGTCGTCCTTCTCGGCCACGTCGTGATGATGCTCGTCGTGCTCATCGGCGTCCCGCTGCTCACGTCGGCGATCGCGTCGCGCACGAACGATCTCGACGCCGCGTCGCGCCTCAATCACATCGGCTGGCTGGTCACCCTCGTCATTCTCATCATCCAGTTGATCGGCTTCTTCGCCGCGCTGATGAAGCAGCGCAGCACGGTCTACACGGTCACGAATCAGCGCGTGATCATCGAGCGCGGCGTGCTGTCGAAAAGCCTCAACGAGATCGATCTCCGCTACATCGACGAGACCGAATTCTTCCAGCGCTTCACCGAGCGCCTCCTCGGCATCGGCAGCGTGACGCTCATCTCGTCCGACAAGGTCTTCCCGAGCACGACGCTGCGCAGCATCAAGGATCCGCGCAACGTGCGCGAGCTGATTCGCGCGCACGCCTACCAGGTGTCGCAGCGGCAGCTCTTCACGCGGGCGACGTAGGCGTGTCCGCTATAATCCGCAGTTTCCCAAATAGGAGGAATCCATGAGCGCCGATCTGTCGACCGTTTTCACCGGCATTCGTTTCGAGAATCCCTTCATGCTCGCCTCGGCGCCGCCGACGGAGTCGGAAGCGAACATCATGCGAGCATTCGATGCGGGTTGGGGCGGCGTGGTGACGAAGACGATCGGCCTGCATCCGGTCGTCAACGTGAAAGGGCCGAAGACGAAATTCCTCCGCGCCGACAACAACGGCGTGCGGTTGTCGATGAACAAGCGGACGGACTCGACGCTGGTGGCGTCGTGGAACTGGGAGCTGATCTCCGACAAGCCGCTCGACGAATGGATCGGCAAGCTCGCGCGCATCAAGCAGGCGCACCCGACGAAGATCCTCGTGGCGTCGATCATGGCCGGCTCCGGCAACGACAAGGAGCTGCACAACTGGCAGACGCTCACCAAAGCGGCGCAGGACGAAGGCTGCGACGCCGTCGAGCTGAATTTCTCCTGCCCGCACATGGACCGCGTCGACATGGGCTCGAACGTCGGCAAGGACAAAGTTCTCTGCTCCGTCGTCACGCAGGCGGTGAAGGAAGTGGCGAAAGTGCCGGTGTGGGTGAAGCTCACGCCCGCGACGGCGAACATCGTCGAAGAGGCCAAAGCGTGCTTCCTCGGCGGCGCCGATGCCGTGTCGTCGTCGAACACGTTCCCGTCGCTGCCGGTCATCGATCCGGCCACGCTCGATTTCGAGATGAACGTCGAAGGTTACGTGTCGAGCGGCGGCCTCGGCGGACCGGCGATTCTTCCGCTGTCGCTCGCCAAGATGGCGCAGATGACGAAGGCGTTCCCCGACGCGTCGTTCTCCGGCATCGGCGGCATTTCGAATTTCGACCACGCCCTCTGCTACTTCCTCCTCGGCTGCGGCACGGTGCAGGTCTGCACCGCCGCGATGCTCGACCACGCCGTCGGCCCCAACGTGATCAAGACGCTGTTGTCCGGCATGTCGGCTTTCATGGAGCAGCGCGGCTTCGCGTCGCTCTCCGACTTCCGCGGCATTCGCCGCGACCGCGTCGTCCCCCACGCCCAGATCAAGAGGCCCGAGCAGTTCGACTACAAAGGCGGGTACAGCGAAGAGCACGAGGGATACGCGGTGGTGTAGCTCTGCGCGCGTAGCGCCGCAGGCCGGAGGCCGAAATGGACAGCAGCATCCGATTTGCGCTGTACCTCATTGGTTTCACGCTGTTGGTGCTCGCAAATGTGTGGTTTCTGCGGTCGCTGCGAAGCTCGTTTTCTCGCGGCATCGTGATCGACTCGTTCTACGTCGCCGGCAAAGAGAACGATCCGAAGATCGGCGATCACCTCGCGCACATGCTGCAGGTGCGCCTGCAACAGCGCGCCGCCGAGATCGAGGCGTACCAGAACGCGATCCTGTCCCACAAGCCCGCGGACAGCCGCCGCAAGCAGGATCGAGCCGGCGCCGCGCGCGCGTTCCTTCCGCCGTCATTGCTCGACGCAAAGTCGGTCGCCGTCGAGACACGCTTGCTCGACAAGGTCGACATCGACGTCTCGCTGGCAGGCGTGCAGCTCGGCGGATTCTTTTCGTGGTTGCAGAGACTCATGAATCGGGACCACACGCTCCGGTGCGCCGTGACGATCGATCCCAGCGGCGCGACGTTTGCGGCCACGGTTCCGGCCGCGATCGCGGGGAAGCCGACGGCCATCTGGAAACACATCGACGGCACGTCGCTCAACGACATCACCTATGTCGCCGCGGACGCGATTCTTCAGGCGAAGCTGGCGACGGACGCAAGCAATCAGGCAAGCGCCCTCAAACTCGAGGAGTTCCAGTCGCTGGTTTCAATCCTTGGCGAAACGGCGCGACTGAATCACGACGTCCAACTCGGCCGGGCAGCCAAAAGCGAATTCAGCGACCTCGTTCCGAAGGCGGAAGCGATCACCAAAGTTCTGCCGCAATGGTTCGAGATGACGTACCTCGCCGCGAGCATCGCCGATGCCGCCGATCATCCCGACGCGGCGAAACTCTATCGCGCCGCTCTGGACATCCCGTCGAAGGACATTCCCGCGGAGACGCAGCACCGTATCGAGGCGCGGATCGCAGACCTCACGCCGCCGGTGGAACGCTCCGCGTCCGACGCCGAGAAAGCAATCATGGCCGACGCGCAATACGCGCTGCAGGCGCTGAACGGCGTCTTCCAGAAGCAACTGACGCTTCCGAAGTTCAAATTGCTTCCGCCTGACGAACGCAACGCGTACATCGACCGCAATCAGTACAACGCGCCGGCCGTCGTCGAGCTGCTTCCCGACGTCACGTATCACGAGATGGCCTGGCCGTTCATCACGCAGGCGCTGCCGGGCGTGCCTTACGAAGGGGTCGCCGGTTCGATCATGCGCTCTTACGCCGACATCTGCTCGGTCTACGTGAAGCAGCAGAAATCGATGACCGGAACGCCGGTTGACTGGCAGCTCGCACCTGGCGGCGCGGCGTGGGTCGATGGGAAGAACCCGGCGGACGATCGCCGGCCGCTTTTCTCTCTGGCCGAACCCGGTAAGGCGCATCCTCACGACATACAGATTGCCAACTATTCACAGCTGGCGGATCCGCAGAATCCAAGCAGCATGTACATCAACTCCGGAATCGGAAACAAAGCCTTCTACGAAACCGCCGTGAAAATCGGAACCGACAAAGCATTGCGCATCTGGATCGACGCGCTTCCGTACCTTCAGAAGAACCGAGGAAACAGCAACTATCCCGGCTTTGCGGCCGCCACGATTGCGGCGGCGCAATCACAAGGCGCAGCAACGGCGGTCATGGACGCGTGGCGTGCGGTGAAAGTGCCGTTGAAACAGGCAAAGCTGAAGATTTCGAAAACGCGTCGAAGTGCTGAAGCGTGATCCGCCGCCGCTGGATCTACTTCATCGGCGCCGCGTTCCTCGGCGTGCTGGCCATCGCGCATTGGGCGGGCAACTATCCGGCGCGGGTCACGATCATCAATGCGTCCGGCGCGACGCTCGACAACGTCAGCGTCGAGACTCCCGACGAGCGCATCGACCTCGGCGCGATCGACAACGGCGTGAGCCGCAGCGCGGCGCTGCGTCCGGGCGAACGCGTGATCGTGCGGCTCGGTGAGAAGCGGTGGACGTCCGACGACAAGCTGACGCCGGCGCAGTCGCTGGTCTTGTTCGTCTACCCGAACGGACGCATCGTGCCGCGCTCGAAGTTGGGCGCGATCAATCGGTGATGAAGTTCACGCTCAGGTTGTAGATCACGTCGACCGGCGTGCCCTCGATTGTCCCCGGCTTGAACGTCCACTGCGCGAACGCGCGGATCGCCGCGCCGTTCAGCTCCGGGTAGGGCGTCTGCGCGATCGGGCGAATGTTGCGCACGCATCCCTCCTTCGAGATCACCGCTTCCAGGATCATCAATACCGAGTGATGCGTTCCCATCTTTACGCCGGTGGCATGCGGAAAATCCGGCTGCACGCGATGCACGACGATGGGACGCGCGACATTGCGGCCGACGCGCAACAGACCGAATGCGGGCGTGTCGTCGGGCGCGCTCTCGTCGAGGCATAGCGGCCGATCCGCCCGCCCGGTCAGAAGCACCTGATCGGATTTCATCGGGCTGAGGATCGTCGTGTTCGAGGCGAGCGACAGGCGGATGATCGTGGCCAGCATCTTCGACGCGCACGGCGACACTTCCGCCATCTTGCCGAGATCCACTGACGTCGTTCGTCCTGCCGGATCGACCGTGACCTGCGCGAGGCCGAGCCACGGCGACGCGCAATTTCGTGAACGAATCGCCGCGGCGATTCCGGCGGGCAGCACGCTCGGCGTGACGAATTCGGGCGGCGCGACTGCCTTCGGCGGAATGACGATCGTCGCTTTCTTCGCCGGCATGTCGCACTCGGTCGGCTGCAGCCCGCACCGCGCCTTGCGGATTCGGAACTCGGCGTCGGTCAGATAGTTGTAGATCGGCGCTTCGGCGTCGCCGAGGAGCTCGTCGGCTTCCTTCGATTCGAGCCATGCTTTCCAGCGCTCGCGCTCTTGGGGCTCGCCGCCGAGCATGCGGCGCAGCATCTCGCGTCCGAACGCCTCGCGGTCGCTGGCGACGTCGGTCGCGGCCACCGCTTCGCGCACGTCGCTCGGAATGCGCGACGGATCGCCGGCATAGCCGCGCGCGACGTACCAGACGCTGTCGGACCGGATCGACTCCGACGCGCTCTTGAATCCGGCGGCGATCACGGAGCCGTTCATCGCCGCGTTCGCGGCGGTCATCGTCGACAGAAGCGCGCGCCAGCCCTCTTCGTCGTTGCGCCCGAGAAGCATCGCTCCGGCGGCGGTGGAAGAGGCGGCGCGGCCCCACAGCGCGAGACGAAAGAAATCGCTGCGGTCGATGTTGCGCAGCGCGCGCAGTTTCTTGACGTAGATCTGAATCGCTTCCAGTCCGCCGCGCCGCGCGATGGCGTCGGCGAGCGCTTCGTCGACGCTGGCCGGCCACTTCGCAGCGGCGGCGATCGCCGCGTCGACGTCGTCATCGCCGCCGAGCAGCGCCAGCGCGCGAATCTCCTCGCGCGCCGCGATGGCGTCGGACTCGCGCGCGAGCTGCTCGCGAAGAAGCGGGACGAGCGCGCTGACGTTGCGCACCATCGCCACGCGCGCGGCGGTCGTGCGCGTGAGCGCGTCCGTCGACGCGATCGCCATGCGCAACGGCTCGACGATCGACGCGGCGTCGGACTCGTTGACGAGATACGCAATATCGGAAACCGATCGCTCGGCCGCGGCGGCGAGCGATGCGAACATCGTGAGCGCGATCACGGCGGGAATGCGCATGGAGACTGAGTGTAGCGGCATGCCCACATTCATGCTGGCGATCCTGCTCTTCGGGGTCGACTCCACGGAAGCGGCGAAAGTCGCGCAGTCGGTGCGCGCGGCCGCGGCGGTCGATGCCGATCACGCGCACTTCAACGCCCTCGGCGCGCTGTCGACGACGATCATCGGCGGCGGCTCGCAATTCGTCCGCGCGAACGGGCCGAGCGCGTTTTACGCGAGCGCGCAGCAGCTCGATCAGACGACGGCGCAGCTGCAGACGCGCACGGCCGGCTACGTCGCGCAGCTCGCAAGCGGCGGCGTGCGCTGGTATCGCGACGTGCAGAACATTCCGTGGGGCATGATCGAGGTCTCGAAAGGGACATTCAAATTCGATCTGATCGACGCGCTCGTACAGAACACGCAGAACGCCGGCGGGCGCTACGTCGGCACCGTCGCGCCGTTCGCGGGATGGGAGCTGAAGGCCGCCGGTTATCCAGCGACGAGCGACGAGCAGTGCCAGCGACTGCTCACCGAGGACTTTTACTATCTGGCGTTCGATCAGCGCATGGACCGCTACAAGGATGAAGCGGAGTACCTCGCGTTTCTCGGCGAAGTCGTGGAGCGCTATGACGGCGACGGCATCGACGACATGCCGGGACTGACGACGCCGATTCGCTACTGGCAGATCCACAACGAGCCGGAGGGCGATCACTGCGGCAACTACCGCAACGACGTCGCCGCGTTCGTGCATCTGATGAGCATCAGCGCCGATCTGATTCACGCGTCGTGCGCGCAATGCAAAGTGCTCAACGGCGGCGCGGGGATCCCGCTCTATCTGAATCAGACGAATCCGCTGCCGGGAACGACGTTCTGGCGCGACTACGCCGCGCTCGGCGGCGCGACGAGCATCGACGTCATCGCCGTGCACTACAACAACGGCAAGGACGCCGACCACGGCAGCGTCGCCAACTTCGAGGAGCAGATCCGCCGCGCCCGCGAGCTCCTCGGCAGCACGAAGCCGGTGTGGGTCACGGAGTTCGGCGCGATCGTCGGCAATCACGGCCTCTTCACCGGACTGCCGGAAGCGGAAGCGGGCGCGTGGTACCTGCGCTTCTACACCGCGGGGCTTGCGGCAGGTGCGGAGAAGTTTTTCTCCGACGCCCCGTCATTCGTCGACGTCGACGGCACGGTGCTGCTGCCGTACTACATCAACAAGCTGCTGGAGATGAAGCTCGGCGGATTCACGTCGGCGACGAAGATCGCGACCGGCCAGTATCAATTCCGCGTCGGTGCGAACGACGTGTACGTGCTGTGGAGCGGCGTGCCGTCTGCGCTGTCGGGTAAGACGGTGATGAAGACGGACATGTACGGGAATGAGTCGAGCGTGCTCGCGTCATCGCTTGCGCCGACTGAGCTCGCGCCGGTGATCGTGACGGTGGGGACGTCGTCAGCGCGACAGCGGGCGGTGCGGCACTAGCGACGCGTCTCGAGGATCTCCACGCGCTTCGCGAGGTCGACGACGAGGTGGTGATCGTCGAGCCTCCGCGCGAACAGATCGCGAACGTCTCGCGTCACGTCAGCGAGCGCGATGACCTCGGTGGCCAATCGCAACTCGCTTTCGACCTGGCGCCGGCCGAGGGTATCGAAGCCTTCGGTGACGCGCTTCTCCAGCGAGTCGAGCCGCGAGTTCGTCTGATCCAGCCGCGCGTTCGTCTGCTTCGCTTCGTCCCGAATTTCCTTCAGCACTGCAACAACTTCTTCATCCACGCAACCCATGGTACCTCGGTGTACAACGGTTAGAATTTCACCCTTCCCGCATGACTCCTTTCGTTGCCGTCATCGCGCTCGTCGTCGCCGTCGCGATCATTGAATTGATCCTCGAGGCGAAGTGGAATCGCGCGTATTTCGTGACCGGCATTCCGATCTTCATCAGCCGCGTCGACTGGCGCGAGCCGCTCGAGAGCGTGCCGGTCGAGCATCTGCAAAAAGGGTCGGCGACGGCGGCCGGGCCGCCGCTGGTCTTCCACCTGTTCGACTCCGATGCGATGGGCTTTCACGAGCAGGGATTCGGCCTGATGCACTACGCGCCGCTGATGCGCGGAGTGATCCGGCGCGAGACGGAATCGGGAACGGTGCGCGTGGCCGGCCTGGTCAACTGGTGGTTCGTCGCGCTCCTCATCGCACTGCCGCTGATGCTCGGCCGCAACGTCGTCATCTTCGCGCCGGCGGTCGTGGCGGTGTTCGCGATCCTCTACCTCATTCAAGGCGTCCGCTTCTGGCGCGTGGCGCGCGCGCTGCGCTCGGCCACAGCCTCGGCATAGAATCCCCGCTCATGCGAACCATCATCAAGAACGGCCGCATTGTCACCGCCGTCGACGACTACGAAGCCGATCTGCTCATCGAGGACGGCAAAGTCGCGACGATCGCGAAGTCGCTGGCGGACGTCGACGCCGACAAAGTCATCGACGCGAAGGGACGGCTCGTCATCCCCGGCGGCATCGATCCGCACACGCACATGGAGCTGCCGTTCGGCGGCACGTCGGCGTCGGATACGTTCGAGACCGGCACGATCGCCGCGGCGCACGGCGGCACGACCACGATCATCGACTTCGCCGTGCAGTACAAGGGTCAGGCGCTCAATGAGGCGCTCGATGCATGGCACGCCAAGGCCGACGGGAACTGCTCCATCGACTACGGCTTCCATCTGATCTGCACCGATCTTCCCGACAATCGCCTTGCGGAGATGAAGTCGGTCATCGACGGCGGCGTCTCCAGCTTCAAGCTGTTCATGGCCTACCCCGGCGTCTTCCTCATCGACGACGGCACGATCTTCAAGGCGATGGGCATGGCCGGCGACAACGGCGGGCTCGTCTGCATGCACGCCGAGAACGGCGTCGTCATCGACGTGATGGTCAAGCGCGCCCTGGCCGAGGGGAAGACGGCGCCGAAATATCACGCGCTGACGCGGCCGACGCGCGCGGAGGCGGAAGGGGTGCATCGCGCCATCGCCATCGCCGAGATGGCGCACGCGCCGGTGTACATCGTCCACCTCTCCTGCGACGACGCGCTGCAGGAAGTCACCCGCGCACGCGACATGGGACTGCCGGCCTATGCGGAGACATGTCCGCAGTATCTCTTCCTCGACTACACGCGCTACGAGCAGCCGGGATTCGAAGGGGCGAAGTACGTGATGACACCGGCGCTGCGCGAGCAATGGAATCAGGACAAGCTGTGGCGCGGGCTCCAGTTCAACGACCTGCAGGTCGTCTCTACCGATCACTGCCCGTTCTGCTTCAAGGAGCAGAAGGAGCTCGGCCGCGACGACTTCTCGAAGATTCCCAACGGCGGACCGGGCGTCGAGAACCGCATGAGCCTCGTCTACAACGGCGGCGTCGCCCAGGGCCGCATCTCGCTCAACCGCTTCGTCGAGATCACCTCCACCTCGGCCGCGAAGATCTTCGGCCTCTTCCCGCGCAAGGGAACGATCGCCGTCGGCAGCGACGCCGACATCGTCATCTTCGACCCCAACGAAGAGATGACCATCAGCGCGAAGACGCACCACATGAACGTCGACTACTCGTGCTACGAAGGCATGAAGGTGAAGGGCGTGACGAAGACCGTGCTCTCGCGCGGCGACGTGGTCATCGAGGACGGCAAGTACGTCGCCAAGCCGGGACGCGGGTCATTCCTGAAACGCGGGCATTTCAATTCGCCGCGCTGACGCAGGTGCATGGGGCGTTCTCTGTGGTCCAGCGACGCCCTGCGTATCGCAACTCGACGGCCTCCGGTCGATCGCCGCAAGCGGTGCAGTACTTCGGCGAGAGCGCGACGTATTGCGAGCGCGGACGATTGCGGCTCTTCGGGCGATCGGACCGCACCCACGTGATGTCCCTTCCCGCGATGCGCTCGTACGCCGATGCGTTCGCGAACGCGCCGTGATGCGGCACCGTGACGATCGCCGGCTCCGCCAGCTCGATCTGTTGGCGTTTTCCGAGGAAGGAGAGGTTCGAGTCGGCGCAGAAGAGGACGGCGGAGTCGCGCTCGTAGAGAAAGACGCGCGACTCGCGATTGGAGCGGCTCAGCGACACGCTGCGCAGCATCAGCGCAACCTGATCGCGCGGAAAACGCGGCAGATCGAGTGGTGCAATCGCTTCCACGCCGTTCACGCAGACGAACGGGCGATTGGCGACGTCATGATCGACGCGCGCATTGCAATACTCGAAGAAGCGCACGCGTCGAGAGGACAGAGCGATGCTTGCCGCTCCGATGCTCTTCATGGCACGCGCGATCTGCAATCCGTCCGGAAGCCACGCCTCGAAACGATCGTGAGCGCCGTCCCGCGAGCGCATCATCGTGAAGCGGCGATCGTAGGTACAGTAGGCGGTAAGCGCGCTGCCAAATTCGAGGAGACGCTCGCCGCCGCGCGCAAGCGACGATGGCGAGTCATGCTCACCTCTTCGAGGAGCCTCCTCCATCACGTTCAGGTCGCGGTGGCGGAGAAGATCGCGCGCGTGCTCCAGCCACTCCTGCCAGCCGCCCTTGAACAACGCCGCCGTGTACGCCGTGTCGAGCCATTCGACCGGAACCCAATACTCGCGCACCCAGAACTCGTCACGCAGAAGATCCTCGATTCCTTCGACATGATCGCGGTCGGGGTGCGTCACGATCGCCGCGTCGAGCGAAGAGACGCCGTGCGCGCGCAGGAGCGACGGAAGCCTCTCCTTCCCGCGCCGCCGCCGTCCTCCGTCGACGAGGTAGTTGCCGGACGCGCACCGCAGCAGGAACGCGTCACCCTCGGGCACCGGCAACGCGCGAAACGTCGTCATCTTCAGAGGAGTGTCCGCGGCGGGCCCGGCCCTACCCCGCGAAATCTGCGGTAAGCTTCCCACTCATTTCGTCCACGGAGGCCCCATGTCCCGAATCGTGAAGTGCGGTTTGATTCAAACGTCACTCGCGGCGTCGACCGACGAGAAGATCGAGACCATCCGCGACGCGCAAGTCGAGCGCACGCTCAAATACATCGATCAGGCCGGGCAGGAAGGCGTGCAGATCCTCTGCATGCAGGAGATCTTCACCGGTCCCTACTTCTGCGCCGAACAGAATCCGCGCTGGTACGACGCCGTCGAGCGCATTCCCGACGGTCCCACCACCAAGCTGATGCAGGAGTACGCAGCGAAGTACAGCATGGTCATCGTCGTCCCTCTCTATGAAGAGGAAGGCGCCGGCGTCTACTACAACACCGCCGCCGTCATCGATGCCGACGGCACGTACCTCGGCAAGTACCGCAAGAACCACATCCCGCACACCGCCCCGGGCTTCTGGGAGAAGTACTACTTTCGTCCCGGCAACC
>JADMIO010634594.1_pt1 | contig 18130 bp, 19 predicted proteins | sample 8958161 | NCBI WGS metagenome assembly JADMIO01 (sample SAMN16585339, study PRJNA669376) | soil metagenome | isolation source: Crop rotation soil | place: USA: Cullars Rotation, Alabama | collected 2011 | reverse complement strand
CCGCTCGACCCAACAGACGAACACCATGCGGCCGTTCAGGAATCCGACACTGATCTGCCTTGCCTCGCCGTAATCTCGCCGCCTGTCTTCGAAAGTGAAGACGTCGCCCGCAAACACCTCCTGCGCGTCGAGAAAATCCAGCCCGCGCTCGGACAGCGTTTTCGCACGCTTGACGGGATCGAAAGTGATTCTACTCATCTGATTGTATATACAAAGCGCTCGGCCGTCACGCGGCGTCGGAGGTCTTCTCAACGATCGACGGAGGCCGAAAGATGACAACGAACGCGCGCCGCAAAGCCCTCATCGCGCTCTGTGCGGGCGGCCTCGCGGCTGCGTTACCCGCGCTCGCGCAGCAACCCGTCAAAGTCTGGCGCGTCGGCTTTCTCAATCCGAACAGCCCGTCCGACCTGACCAATCCGCTCGCCGCGCTCGTGGCTGGAATGAAGGAGCTCGGTTACGTGGAGGGACGCAACCTCGCCATCGAGGCGCGCTACTCGGCAGGGAAGGTCGAGGCGCTGCCGGCGCTGGTGGACGAACTGTTACGGCTGAAGGTGGATGTGCTGGTAACCGGCGCCATCGCGCCCACCCGGGCGGCGCAAGCCAAGACCACGACGATTCCCATCGTCATGGTGAACGTCGGCGATCCGGTCGGGAGCGGACTGGTGAAGAGCCTCGCGCGGCCCGGGGGAAACCTCACGGGGTTATCCAACATCTCCACCGACACGCCTCCCAAGCACCTGGAGTTGCTGCTGCGCCTGCAGCCGCGACTGTCGCGCGTTGCGATGCTGGTGGTTCCCGGCAACCCCTTGCATGAGATGGGCCTGAGCTACGTCAGGAACGCCGCGCAGGCAAGAAAAGTATCGATCCTTCCCGTCGAAGCGCGCACGCCGGCAGAGATGGAGAGTGCGTTTGCAAGGATGGCCCGCGAAAGCGCCGGCGCTCTCATCATCGCGTCCGATCCGATCTATGCCATCCAGTTCCCCCGGATCGCGGTCCTCTCGGCGAAGGGCCGGCTGCCTGCCGTGAGCGGCAACCTCGAGTACGCCAGGTCCGGCGGCCTCATGTCGTACGGGGCGGATATCGCCGGGAACTACCACCGCGCCGCGACCTACGTGGACAAGATCTTCAAGGGCGCAAAGCCGGCAGAGCTGCCGGTCGAAGAGCCTACCAAGCTGGAGCTCCTGCTCAATCGCAAGGCGGCGAAGGCCATCGGCCTCGCCATCCCGCAGGACTTGCTGCTGAGCGCCGATCGGGTGATCGAATGAACGATCGAGAAAGCGCGCGCCGCAAACTGCTCCTCGCCCTCGCCGCGCTCGCGGCCCTGCCCGCACTTGCGCAGGAAAAGCGCGTGCGGCGCATCGCGTACTCCTCCGCTTCGAGCGCCCTGTCCAGCGCCCCCTACCTCGTGGCTTTCCGCGACGGCATGACGAAGCTCGGCTGGACGGAGGGGCGCGACTACGTCATCGACGAGCGCTACGCCGACGGCAACAACCAGAACTACGACAGGCTGGCAGCGGAGATGCTCGCGGCGCGGCCCGAGCTGCTGCTCGTCAATTCCGAAGGCCCGATGAGGCTCCCCGCAATCAAGGCGAGCTCGCTGCCGGTCGTGTTCGCCGTTGCGAGCGATCCGGTGGCGACGGGTGTGGCCGCGAGCCTCCGCCGACCGGGTGGCATGGGGACCGGGTTGACGCTCAGCACGAACGAGCTCCCAGCCAAGCGCCTGCAGCTTCTGAAGGAGGCTTTCCCTCGGGTGACTCACGTCGGCATCGTCGTGGATCCCGCGAATGGCCCGAACAGCGTGTCGCACGCCGTGACCATCGAGGCGGCGGCCGCGCGCCTCAGGCTGCGCGCGACCCGCGTCGAGGTCCGCCAGCCTGCCGACATAGAACCCGCGTTCAAGCAGGCCGCGGCGCGGGGCGCCAACGGGTATGTCGGCACGACCAGCCCGTTGCTGATCGTCAACGCGCCCGCGATCTTCGCGGCCATCGCCCGCTCGGGGGCACCGGCCATCTTTCCATCTACGGAAGGCGCGGAAAGAGGCGCGTTGATGGCCTATGCAACCTCGGTTCCCGACAACTTCCGCCGCGCGGCGTCGTATGTGGACAAGATCCTCAAAGGCGCGAAGCCGGGCGACCTTCCCATTGAGCAGCCCACGAAGTACGAGCTCGTGATCAACATGAAGACGGCGAAGGCGATGGGGTTGACGATTCCGCAGTCGGTGCTGCTGCGAGCGAATCGGGTGATCGAATGAACGCATGCCGCACGACGGTTGAATTCAATGACAAGGGAGGGAGATGAAAGCGACATGTTCCATGCCGGGTTGAGGTCTGCACATTTGTTTTCACAACAGTCAGATTCTGGGAGAAATCATGAAAACTTCGTTTGCAATCGCGCTTGCCGTCGCCGCTGTCCTCCCCTTTTCCGCGGCGTGGGGACAGGATGCCGCGCCGTCCTACAAGGCTTCGCCGGACGTCTACAAGGTCCTCGGGGAGAACGATCAGTTTCGCGTCATCGAGGCCACCTGGAAGCCGGGGCAGAAAGACAACATGCATTCGCACGAGGGCGCGCTCATGAGCTATGCGCTGACCGACTGCGCCAACAGGCTGGTTGCCGCAGATGGCAAGAAAAACGAGAACCCTGGCCGGAAGGCCGGCACGGTCCTCTTCACACCCGCAGTGAAAGCACACCAGGCCGAGAACATCGGCAAGAGCGCCTGCCGGTTGTTGATCGTCGAACGGAAGTAGTGCGTCGATGGTCTTTGCCAAGGTGAGGGGGCAGGGTCCAATGGCCCTGCCTTCTCTTTCGGCGATGAACTTGCGCCGTAAAGTCCTCGCAGCGCTTGGAGCCTGCACGCTCGCTGCCGCCCTTCCGGCGCGGCCGCAGGCTTCTCCGCGGCGGATCGCATTCATGGCCTCCGCGAGCGAACAGTCGACGGTGCCCTGGCTCGCGGCATTCCGGCAGGGGATGCAAGAGCTGCGCTGGGTCGAAGGCCGCGATTACGTGCTCGAAGCACGTTATGCAAACGGCGACCTTAACGCGGTCGTCTCGGTCGCCGCCGAGATTGCCGCGCTGCAGCCGGAGATCGTGCTCACGCAGGCGGAGTTCGGATTGGCGGCTTTGGTGCAGGCGGTCAAGACCTTGCCGATCGTTCTCGCCGCGGCCGTCGATCCGGTCGGAACGAAATTCGTGGCGAGCCTCAAGCGGCCCGGCGGAAACATCACCGGCCTGGCCAATCTCAACAGCGAGCTCGTCTTCAAACGCCTCGAACTCCTCAAGGAAGCCTTCCCGCGCATCTCGCACGTCGGCTCCCTTTCCGACACGCCCTACATGGCGAGGATCGCGCAGGAAGCCGCGGCGCGTTCGAAGCTGCGTTCGAGCGACATCCGCATCGCGGGGCCGGCGGACATCGAGCCGGCATTCAAGCGGGCGGCCGCATCGGGCGTCAACGCGTTCAACGTGACCACGGGCCCGGTGCTGGGCTCGAACCACCGGGCCATCGTCGAAGCGATCGCACGCGCCCGTGCGCCGGCCATCTATGGTCAGGTTCTGTTCACCGAGAGCGGCGGCCTGATGTCCTACGCGGCCTCGATCGCCGACAACTACCGCCGCGCCGCGGCCTACGTGGACAAGATCCTCAAAGGAGCCAAGCCCGGCGAGCTTCCGATCGAGCAGCCGACGAAGTTCGAGCTGGCGGTGAACCTGACGGCAGCGAAGGCGGCGGGATGGGTGATCCGCCCTTCGATCCTCGCGCGCGCCGACCGGGTGGTCGAATGAACGTCCGCCGCGCAGTCCTGCTTGCTCTCGGCTTGGTCGCGCTCGCCGTAGTTTTGCCCGCGTTCGCGCAGCCGTCCGACAGGATCTGGCGCGTCGGCTACCTGTCCGCGGTCGACAAGTCCAACCCGGGCGGCGCGCTGTTCGTGCAGGGCTTGCGCGAGCTCGGCTATGTCGAAGGCAGGAACCTTGTCATCGACTGGCGCTACGCCGGTCCGAAGCCCGATGCCCTGCGCGCCATGGCGGACGAGCTGGTCGCCTCGAAGGTGGACGTCATCCTCGCCGCGGGAACGCTGGCCGTGGCCACGGCGCAGAAAGCAACGACCACCGTTCCGATCGTCATGGCTGGCGTCGGCGATCCGGTGGCGAGCGGTTTCGTCGCAAGCCTTCCGCGCCCGGGGGGGAACATCACCGGGACCTCGCTGAGCGTCACCGACGTCAGCGCCAAGATGCTCGAGATCCTGATGCGCACCGTGCCGAAGCTCACCCGCGTCGGCGTGATGCTGCATGCCGACAATGAGAGCCACTCCGGCGTGCTGAAGAACCTGCAGGCGGCGGCGCGGCGCATCAAGCTCGCTCTGGTGCCCGTGTACGCGCGCACCGCCGGCGAGGTCGACATCGGCTTCGCGAAGATGGCGCGCGAAAAGGTCGGCGCCGTCTTCATAGCAGGCGCGAGCTGGGGATCGATCCTGCAAAGGCCCATCACGCGCCTGGCGACCGAGCGCCGGCTCCCGGTCATCTACGTTGACCGCGCGTCAGTGGTCAGCGGCGATGCGCTCATGAGCTATGGCCAGGACATCAGGGAGCATTTCCGCCGCGCGCCTGCGATCGTGGACAAGATCTTCAAGGGCGCGAAGCCCGGCGAGCTTCCGGTCGAGCAGCCGACCCGGTTCGAGCTGGTGATCAACCGCAAGGTCGCGAAGCAGCTCGGCCTGGCGATCCCGCAATCGCTGCTGCTGCAGGCGGACGAGGTGATCGAATGAACGATCGAAACAGCGCGCGCCGTGACGCCCTCGCCGCCCTCGGAGCCGGTGCGCTCTGCCTCGCGTTCCCGGTGCTCGCCCAGCCATCGCGCCCGAGACGCGTCGGCTTCCTGAGCGGAGCGAACCGGGAGGTGAACGCGACCTGGCTGAACGCGTTTCATCAGGGCATGGCCGAGCTGCGCTGGGCGGACGGCCGCGACTATGCGCTCGACGACCGCTACATGAATGGAGACCCGAAAGCGCTCGACCGGGTGGCGGGCGAGCTCGTGAGAGCGCAGCCGGAAGTCGTGCTGGTCATCGGCGAAAGCGTCATCCCCGCGCTGGCAAAGGTCCTCAAGGGGGTGCCGGTCGTCATGGCCGCCGGCACGGACCCGGTTAAAAGCGGCTTCGCCGCCAGCCTGCGGCGTCCCGGAGGCCATGTCACGGGCCTCGCCGCCCTGACGGCCGACCTTGGATCCAAGCGCGTGGAGATCCTCAAGGAGGCATTCCCGCGCATCTCGCACGTCGGCGCGCTCGCAGAGTCTGCTTCGCAGGTGCGGGGTATCGAGGAAGCCGCCGCGCGGCTGAAGCTGCGCTTCACCGCGATCATGCCGCGGCAAGCCTCGGACATCGAGCCAGGCTTCAGGCGCGCGGCCTCGCTCGGGGTCAATGCCTTCGTCGTCGGCTCCAGCGGCATCACCGGCAGCAATCGCGTCGCCATCCGGGAAGGCATCGCGCACGCCGGGGCACCGGCCATGTTCGCCAATGCCGACAACGTGGAGGCCGGCGGGCTAATGTCGTACTCGGCCTCGCTGGCGGACAACTTCCGCCGCGCCGCGGCCTACGTCGACAAGATCCTCAAGGGTGCGAAGCCGGGCGACCTGCCGATCGAGCAGCCAGCCAAGTTCGAGCTGGTCCTGAACATGAAGACCGCGAAGGCGATGGGGCTGGCTGTCCCTGCGTCTATTCTCGCGCGCGCCGACCGGGTGATCGAATGAATGCGCGCCGCAACGTTCTGATCTTCCTCGGCGCAGCTGCCCTGGCCCGCACGCTTCCCTCCTTCGCCCAGCAGCCAGCCCTGCCGCGCATCGGCATCCTGTCGCTCGGGGTCGCGCGGGACAATAACGGCGCGGCCTTCGTCGAAGGCATGCGTGACCTCGGCTACGTCGAGGGGAAGAACATCCTTTACGAATGGCGCTTCGGCGCATTCGACTCCGCGCGCATTGCCGCGGCCGCGAGGGAGCTGGCTCAGCTCAACGTAGCCGTGATCCTTTCTGTCGAAGGCGGCGTCGGCTCCGCGATGAAGGCTGCGTCGAACATCCCCATCGTGATGTTCGCAGCCGGCGATCCGGTCGGCAGCGGCTATGCCGCGAGCCTGGCGAAGCCGGGCGGAAACGTCACCGGGCTGTCCAGCCAGACCGCCGAGATCGCGCCCAAGCAGCTCGAGTTGCTGAGGATCGTCCTGCCGAAGCTGTCCCGCGTGGCGATTCTCCTCACGCCCTCGAATACCATCAGGAAGCCCATCCTCCAGAGCCTTCGAGGCGCGGCGAAGAAGATGGGCGTGCAGGTGTTCGTGGTCGACGCGGCAAGCGTGGCGGACATCGCGCCCGCCTTCTCCGAAATGAAGCGGCATCGCGTCGAAGCGCTGATCGTGCCGAGGGCCACCCTGTTCGGCAGCAACGGAAGCCGGGTCACCGAGCTCGCCGCAAAGGCGCGACTGCCCACCATCTACACCGGCATGGAGTTCGCCGGCGACGACGGGCTGATGAGCTATTCGGCGCCTCTCGCCGAGAGCTACCGGCGCGCCGCGGTGTACGTGGACAAAATCCTGAAGGGGGCGAAGCCCGCTGACCTGCCGATCGAGCAGCCGACCAAGTACGAGCTGGTGGTCAACATGAAGGCGGCGAAGGCGATGGGGCTGGCCATTCCGCAGTCGGTGCTGCTTCGCGCCGACCGGGTGATCGAATGAACGGGCGCCGCACAGTCCTGATCTTCCTCGGCGCCGCTGCGCTGGCCCGCGCGCTGCCCTCCTTCGCGCAGTCGACGAGGATCTGGCGCGTCGGGTTCCTCGCGCCGGGCGCCCGCGGGGAGTCTTTGTACGGCGGGTTCGACCGAGGCATGAGCGAGCTCGGCTACGTCGAGGGCAGGAACCTGATGCTCGAGCGGCGCTACGCCGAGGGCCGGAACGAAAGCCTGCCGGGACTCGCGGGGGAACTCGCGCGCATGCCTCTGGACGTGATCGTCGGCGCGGGCACGACGGGAGCACGCGCTGCGCTGCGCGCGACCTCGTCGATTCCCATCGTCATGGTGAACGTCGGCGATCCGGTCAGCTCCGGGCTGGTCAAGAGCCTGGGCCGTCCCGAAGGCAACGTCACCGGCCTCTCGAGCCTCAACAGCGACGTGACCGGCAAGCATCTCGAGTTGCTGCTGCGCGCACTTCCCCGGGTTTCGCGCGTGGCCATGCTGGTGAACCCGGGAAATCCGGGCAGCAAGGTCAGCCTGGAATACGCGCGCGGCGCTGCGCGAGCGCTCAAAGTGACGATCCTGCCGGTCGAGGCATCCTCGGCCCAGGACATCGAAGCCGGGTTTTCAAAAATGGCTCGCGAAAGAGCCGGCGCGCTCATGGTGATGTCGGATGCCACTTTCATCCAGGAGCGCGTGCGCATCGCTGCCCTGGCGTCGAAGCACCGGCTTCCGTCCATAGGCGGGAGCTTCGGATACGCCGAAGCCGGCGGCCTTATCTCTTATGGAACCGACCAATCGGACATTTTTCGCCGCGCCGCTGCTTACGTGGACAAGATCCTCAGAGGCGCGAAACCGGCCGAGCTGCCGATCGAGCAGCCGACGAAGTTCGAGCTGGTGGTGAATCGCGGGACCGCGAAGGTCCTCGGTCTGCGGATTCCGCAGGAGCTTCTCGTGAATGCAGACCGGGTGATCGAATGAACGCATTCGGCATGCTCGTAGCGTGCGCCCCTGCGCACGTGCCGGCATCGTCGTGCGCGCGGCGCACGCTACCACGACCCGTTGATCGAATGACCTCGCGACGCGCCGCTCTGATCGCCATCGTCGCGAGCACGCTCGCCGCCGCATTCCCATCGCTCGCCCAGCAGCCCGCAAAGCTCTGGCGCGTGGGCGTGCTCGCGCAGACCGCCCGCCCGGACCCCGCCGACCCCGGCGCCTCGACGCTCACGACTGCCCTGGTCGAAGCCCTGCGCGACCTTGGCTATGTCGAAGGGAAAAACCTCGCGTACGAATGGCGCTACGCCGGCAACAAGCTCGAGAGCCTGCCCGGCCTTGCACGGGAGCTCGTGCAGTTGAAGGTCGACGTGATCGTCACGGGCGGCATTCCGTCCACTCACGCGGCAAAGGACGCCACCGCGACCATCCCCATCGTGATGTCCAACGTGACCGATCCGGTCGCGGAGGGGTTCGTCAAAAGCCTCGGCCGTCCGGGAGGAAACGTCACCGGGTTCGCCACGCTCGCAGGCGAAGCGGCGATCAAGCACCTGGACATCCTGCGCCAGGTCCTGCCGCGCCTCTCCCGCGTGGCCTTCCTGGTCAATCCCTCGAACCCGGGCAGCAAGCGGGTCCTCGAAAGTCTGCGCGTAGCGGCACGCGCTGCAAAGATATCCGTGGTGCCCGTGGAAGCCAGTACCCGCGATCAAATGGACCGCGGCGTCGGCGGCCTCTCGAAGGACCGGGTCGGTGCCCTCATCGTGTCCACCGACCCGACCTTCGCCGCGAACGTGCGGCGCATCGCCGGGCTGGCGGCAGGCCGCGGCCTTCCTTCCATCGCGCCTTTCCTCACCTACGCGGAAGCGGGAGGCCTGATGTCGTATGGCACCGACGGCGCCGAGAACTTCCGCCGCACCGCCGCCTTCCTCGACAGGCTATTCAAGGGCGCGAAACCCGCGGAGCTGCCGGTGGAACAGCCGACGAAGATAGCGCTCCACGTCAATCGCTCCACGGCGAAGGCAATCGGAGTGACGATCCCGCAGAGCGTCTTGCTGCGCGCCGACCGGGTGATCGAATGAACATTGTGAACATCTCACACTGTCCCTGCGCACTCCCCTACAGACCCTGCGCACTCCGCCATCCACACTGCAGCCAGGCAGACGGACCGAGCGCGGCAACCAAACAGCACGCTGTCCGCCCGCCAACGAGACTGTGGAGGGACGACATGAGAAACAACAACGCTGTTCGCAACGCAATCGGCGGCGCGCTGGCCGCCCTGGTGATCTGCGGCCCGGCAAGGGCCGACGTGGTGGGCGACTGGACGTACATCGCGAAGGAAACGGTCCAGTCGCAGCAGAGCCGTCCCGCTGTGGCTTCGCAAGACCTCGCCACCGCGTACATCGCCTTGTTCGAAGCGATGAACTATGTCGAAGGCAAATACTCGGCCCGTTACCTCGTGAAGCCCCAGAAGCCGGTTGGCGTTTCCGCGGAAGCCGCCGGCGCCAGCGCGATGCACCGGGTGCTCTCGGATCTCTACCCGGCCCGCAAGGACGTGCTCGACGCGCAGCTTCGCGGCACGCTGCTCGCCATACCGGGAAGCGAACACTCTGCCGCCGAGGAGATCGGCTCGGAGCTCGGCCAGATCGTCCGCGTGGCACGGGCTGCCGAACGCCCGGACCCGATCGCGTTCCCGGCCACCGGTGCCGGCGCGGTGGATTCCGTTGCCAGCGCAACCGCCTGGGCGGGCAAGGTGTACCGCTCGGCCGAAGACCGGGAGCTCGAGCCGATGGAGACGGCGCGGCTTTACGCGCGGGCCGGCCTCGCCGTCGCCAACACCTACGCGAGATCGGCCGATTCGGTGGTCGAGCTTTCGATCGGCACCTCGGTGATCGTCAACCCGGCGGTCGACGTGCTGCTCGCGGTGGACTCGGCGGCAGGCAGGTTTCGCGGCGTCCAGGTCGCCAGCACGGGAAGCACGAGCGGGCTCGGCTCGGGCGTGGAGTACGCGGACGACGCGCCCGGAGTGCGGATTGCGCGCGAGGCAATGAGGGCGTACCGGCCGATCGATTAGATGGGGGGAGAATGCCTGCGGAAACGCAGGCATTCGCTCATGTCCGTTGGGAGGCGGAATGAAACGAAGGAGAGTGCTCGAGGTTCTCGCCGCGGGGCTGGCCATGGCCGCGGTCCCGGCGCGCGCCCAGGAGCGCCGCGTCCCGCGCATAGGACTGATCCTGGGCGGCAATCCGCCCAAGTCCTGGTCGGGCGCCTTCCGCGAGGGCATGCGCAGGCTCGGCCGGGTGGAGGAGCGCGATTACCTCATCGACCCGCGCATGATCGGCGAGGCTCCTGGATCGATGACCAGCGTCGTAGAAGCGCTGGTCGCCTCGCAGCCCGATGTGCTGCTCTGCGCAGCCGACGAGGCCGCGCAGGCGCTCGCCGCACACACCCGCACCATTCCCATCGTTTTGCGATCGCCTCGGACCCGGTGCGCTACGGCTTCGCGGCGAGCCTGCAGCGGCCGGGCGGCAACCTGACCGGGATGACCACCGTCTCCCGCGACCTCTCGGCCAAGCGGCTGCAGCTCCTGCGCGAGGCCGTCCCCGGCCTGCGCCGCCTCGTCCTCGTCCATGATTCGACGCTGCAGAGCCGGGGCTTCGTCACTGAAACCGAGCAGGCCGCCGCGCGGCAGGGAATCCGCGTCACGCGCGCCGAGCTGCGCGGCGCCGAGGAGCTGGACGCGATGCTTAAGCGTAGCCGCGCGGGGCAGCCGCAGGCCTATGCCATTTTTGGCGGCTTCGTCCTCGGGCAGGTACGCGATGAGCTGTGCCGGCGGCTCACCGAGGCCGGGGTGCCGTCCCTCTTCGCGCAGACCTTTTACGTCGATGCTGGAGGCCTGATGTCCTACGCGGCCGACACGAATGAGAACTGGCGTCTGGCCGCCGGATACGTGGACAAGATCCTCAGAGGCGCGAAGCCCGGAGACCTGCCGATCGGGCAGCCGAACAAGTTCGAGCTCGCGATCAACCTGAAGACCGCGAAGGCTATCGGGCTCGCGTTCCCGCAATCGCTGCTGCTGCGCGCCGACCGGATAGTCGAATGACTCCGGCGTGGCGAGACCGCATTTTCCGGGCGGAGGTATGCTGTCCGAACAGTCATCCACGGCCGGCGTAGATTTACAAAAATTGGCAATGCACGCCCGGCATCAGGCGCGGATTTACAGCCAATTGTCTTCCAATAACTGATAAGGCTACGGCGCACACCCCCGGCCCGGGGGCGTGAATCTTACCGGCGGGCGCATGTGAATACTACGCAGACCGGGCCATGGGGGACCTGCCATTCTGGCGGCAGGTCATGGGGGGAGATGATGAACACGCTGAACACGCGCAGGGCATTACTCGTTGCGCTCGCGGCGGCTCCGCTTTTCGCCGCGCGTCCCGCGCGCGCCCAGCAGGTGCCGCGACGCATCGCCTACCTCGGCTCCGCCCCGCTCGCGGCGAGCAAGTGGCTCGCGGCCTTCCGCACCGGCATGTCGGAGCACGGCTGGGTCGAGAAGCGCGACTACGTGCTCGACGCAAGCCTCGGCGACAACACGCCGGGAGCGCGCGCCCGCCTCGTCGACGCCCTCGCTGCGGCCAAACCGGACGTCGTGCTGGTCGTTGCCGAGCTGCTCGTGTCCGAGATCCAGGCGCAGCTTCCCTCGGTGCCCATCGTGCTCGCCGGCGCAGTCGACCCGGTGCGCCTCGGCGTGGCAAAGAGCCTGCGGCAGCCGGGCGGCAACGTCACGGGCCTGTCGAGCCTCTCGGTGGAGATCTCCGCGAAGGGACTCGAGCTGCTCAAGGAAGCGTTTCCGCGCATCGGCCACGTAGCTGCCATCGGCGATGCGGACGAAGCCGTCACTCCGCAGGTGCAAGCGGTCGAAGCCGCCGCCGCGCGACTGAAGATGCGCTTCACCGAGATGCGCATCCGCGGCCCGGCTGACATCGAGCCGGGCTTCCGGCGCGCAGTGGCCGCGGGCGCCGACGCCTACCTCATGACTTCGGGACCGATGACGACGACGCACGGCCGCGCCATCGTGGAACGCGTGGCGCGAAGCCGCGCACCGGCGATTTACTCGGGTTCCGGCGTCGTCGAGTCGTTGGGCGGACTCATGTCCTACGCCATCTCGTATCCCGACAATTTCCGCCGCGCCGCGGGCTACGTGGACAAGATCTTCAAAGGGACGAAGCCTGGCGACCTGCCGATCGAGCAGGCGCAGCAGTTCGAGACGGTGATCAACCTGAAGACGGCGAAGGCGATGGGATTGACCATCCCCCAGTCCGTGCTGCTTAGAGCCGACCGGGTGATCGAATGAAAAAAATTAAAATCGGGGTCAGACCCCGTTTCTGGCTGCTCGCCGCGCTGGCCGCCTGGCTCGCGTGCATCGCCCCCGCCCTCGCGCAGCCCGCGAAGGTCTGGCGCGTCGGCGTGCTGTTGCTGGGCAGCCCGACCGGCATCGAAAAAATGGCGCGTGATGCGCTCGTCGCCGGCTTGCGCGAGCACGGCTATGTCGAGGGCGCGAACCTCGTCCTCGAGGAGCGCTACATGAATGGAAATCTCGAGGCGGCGCCGGCGCTCGCGCAGGAGCTCGTACGGCTCAAAGTCGACGTCATCGTCGGCGGCGGCCAGGTCGCAGCGCGGAAGGCGACCTCGAGCATCCCGATCGTCATGGCGAACGGCGACGATCCGGTGGCCGCAGGCCTGGTGGAAAGCCTCGCCCGCCCCGGCGGCAACGTCACCGGTGTTCTCAGCGTGGCGAGCGATCTTGCGCCCAAGCAGCTCGAGCTTATCAGGAGCGTGCTGCCTGCCCTCTCGCGCGTCGCTTACGCCTATAACCCGGGCAATGCCGGGCATGTGACGGCGCTCCAAAACCTTCGCGCCGCCGGGCAGAAAGTGAAGGTCAGCATCGTGCCGTTCGAGGCGAAATCGGCCGCGGAGCTCGAAGCCGCGGTCAACTCGTCGGCGCGAGCGAAGGTGCCGGCCTTGATCGTCGGATCGGGCGCCACTCTGTGGAACAACGCGCGCGGGACCGTCGAGCTTGCCGTCAAGCAGCGTGTTTTCCTGGTGGCCACATCCCGGATTCAGGCCGAGGCTGGAGCGCTGATCTCGTACGGAGTGAACATCCCCGAGAACTATCGGTACGCGGCCAGGTACGTCGACCGGATATTGAAGGGCGCGAAACCTGCGGACCTGCCCGTCGAGCAGCCGACCAGGTTCGATCTGGCGGTCAACCTGAAGACGGCCAAGGCGCTCGGCCTGACGATTCCGCAGTCTGTGCTGGTGCAGGCGGACGAGGTGGTCAAGTGACTAGTGAGCGCCGCGACATCCTTCGCACGCTCGCCGCGAGCGCAGTCGCGCTCGCGCTGCCCGCCCTCGCGCAGCAGCCCGCAAAAGTCTGGCGTGTCGGCGTGATCTTCGGCGGGAGCCCATCGAGCCCGATCGAGAAGATGGCCCGTGCTTCGCTCGTTGCAGGGCTGCGCGAGCTGGGCTATGTCGAGCGCGCGAACCTCATCCTGGAGGAGCGCTACTACGACGGAAAGATCGAGGCGCTGCCCGCGCTGGCGGAGGAGCTCGTGCAGCTCAAAGTCGACCTCATCGTCGCCGGCGGCTCGAGTAGTGCACAGGTCGTCAAGAAGGCGACCTCCAGCATCCCGATTGTCATCGCGACCGTGTCCGATCCGGTGGCCGTCGGCCTGGTGAAAAGCCTCGCGCGACCCGGCGGCAACGTCACCGGCCTGCTCAGCGTGTACGGCGACCTCGGACCCAAGCAGCTCGAGCTGATCCGGAGCGTGCTACCCAAGGTCTCGCGCGTGGGATTCGCCTACAGCCCGGGCAATCCCGACCACGTGATCGCGCTCAAGAACCTTCAGGCGGCTGCGCAAGAGGTGAAGGTCGACATCCTGCCGCTCGAGGTGAAATCTAGCGTCGAGCTCCAGGCCGCGGTTAGCGCCGCGGCGCGGGCAAAAGCACCGGCCGTGATCGTCGCATCGAGCCCCAGCCCGTGGAACAACGCGCCGCGGACCGTCGAGCTCGCGATCAAGCAGCGCGTCTTCCTGGTGGCCACCACCCCGACCCACGCCGAGGCAGGAGTGCTCTTGTCATACGGAGTGGACATACCGGAGAACTATCGCTTTGCGGCGCGGTACATCGACAAGATCTTCAAGGGAGCGAAGCCCGCGGATCTCCCGGTCGAGCAGCCGACCAAGCTCTACCTGACGGTGAACCTGAAAACGGCGAAGGCGCTCGGCCTGACCATTCCCCAGTCCGTGCTGCTGCAGGCGGACACGGTGATCAAGTGATGAGCCAGCGCCGCAAGGTTCTCCTCGCGCTCGCCGCCGGCGCACTCGGCGCCGCCCTGCCCTCGCTCGCCCAACAGCGCCCGCGGCGCGTGGGCATGCTCACCAGCACCAACGCGAAGGCCTACGCGCCCTGGCTCGAGGGCTTTCGCGGCGGCATGGCCGGGCTGCAGTGGGTCGAAGGCCGCGATTACCTGCTCGAGGCGCGCTACGCGAACGGCGACGAGACGCTGCTGGACGGCCTCGCGCTCGAACTGCGCGCGTGGGGCGCCGAGGTCATGCTCATGGCGAGCGAAGCCTCGATCCCGGCAACGCTGCGGGCAATGCCCTCGGTGCCGATCGTCCTCGCCGGCGGCACCGATCCGGTCGGCCTGGGATACGCCGCGGGCTTGCAGCGGCCGGGCGGCAACGTCACCGGCATCAGCGCGCTGGCACGCGAGCTCGCCGCGAAGCGGCTCGAGCTCCTCAAGGAGACCTTCCCCCGCATCGCGCACGTCGGCGAGCTGCGCGACGTTCGCTCGGCGGATTCGAAGCTCACGCCGGAGGCCGCCGCGCGCCTGAAGCTGCGCGTCACGCCAATGCGGATGCGGCTCGCGTCCGACATCGGACCGGCGTTCAGGAAGGCGGCCGCATCCGGTGTAGACGCGTACACCGCGATCAACGGCCCTTTTCTCGTGTCGCATCGCCAGCCCATCGTCGAAGCGGTCGCCCGTTCCAGCAAGCCCGGCATCTTTTTCCAGTCGGAGTTCACCGAGCTCGGCGGGCTCATGTCCTACTCGCCCCACCAGACGGACAGCTACCGGCGCACGGCAGCGTACGTCGACAAGATCCTCAAGGGTGCGAAGCCGGGCGACCTGCCGATCGAGCAGGTGACGCGCTTCGAGCTGGTGATCAACGCGAGGACCGCGAAAGCGATGGGATTGACCATTCCGCAGAGCGTGCTGCTGCGCGCGGACCGGGTGATCGAATGAACCCACGCAGACGACTCCTCATCGGCATCGGCGCGCTGATCGCGCTGCCCTCGCTTGCACAACAATCCGCCGCTCCGCGACGTGTCGCGTATTTCGACGCCGGCTCCCCGTCGAGCGGCTATCCCGACGCGCTTCGCAAGGGCATGGCACAGCTCGGATGGGTGGAGGGCCGCGACTACACGCTCACCGTGCGCCATGCCGGCGGCGACCGCTCCGCGATGGATCGGCTCGCCGACGAAGTGCTCGCCGGGCGGCCCGAGGTGGTGGTGGTGCCGGCCGAGCCCGCGGCGCTCGTGATCATGAAGAAGAGCAAGTCCACGCCGGTCGTGTTCGCGATCGCGAGCGACCCGGTGGGGGCGGGTATCGCGGCGAGCCTGCAGAAGCCGGGCGGCAGCGCGACCGGGATGTCGACGGTGGCGCGCGAGCTTTCGGTCAAGCGCCTGCAATTGCTCAAGGACGCATTCCCGCGCGTTTCTTCGGTGGGCGTGCTCCACGGAATCGAAGTCGGCGCGAGTTCGCAGCTGGAGGACACGCAGCGGGCCGCCAAAACCCTGGGCATGCGCGTGATCCCTCTCCAAGTACGGCAGCTCGCGGACATCGAAGCTTCGTTCAAGAGGGGCGCGGGCCTCGGCGTGCAGGCCTACCTGCCGACTTCGGGCGTGCTGCTGCAGGACCCGAAGAACGTGCTCGAGCACGCCCGGCGCGCCCGTGTCCCGGCGATCTTCCAGCTCGGCTCTTGGGTGGACGCGGGCGGATTGATGTCGTACGGTATCGCCCCCGGCTACACCTTCGTCGAGACGGCCCGCTACGTGGACAAGATCCTCAAGGGCGCGAAGCCCGGAGACCTCCCCATCGGCGAGCCGACGCGATTCGAGCTGGCGATCAACGTGAAGACGGCGAAGGCGATGGGATTGACCATTCCGCAGTCCGTGCTGCTCAGAGCCGACCGGGTGATCGAATGAACATACGCAGACGACTCCTCATCGGCATCGGCGCGCTCGCCGCCCTGCCCGCGTTCGCGCAGCAGCCCGCCAGGGTCCGGCGCGTCGGCTGGCTGTCTTTCGATAAGGCCTCGGGCGTGATGGCGCTCGACACCTTGCCGAAGTTCGAGAGCGAGATGCGGCAACTGGGCTACGTCGAGGGCCGCAACATCGCCTACGACCTGCGCTTCGCCGATGGCGATGTCGCGCGGCTGCCGCAGCTCGCCGCCGAGCTCGTTGCCCTCGATGTGGACGTGATCTTCGCAGTGACGGGCGATCCTGCGTACGCGGCGCACCGGGCGACGGACCGGATCCCGATCATCGCCTACGGTGTGGCGAACCCGGTCGGCGTCGGCCTGGTCCAGTCGCTTGCGAAGCCCGGAGGCAACGTCACCGGCATCTCCTCGAACATCAACAACCTCAACGCCAAGTACGTCGAGCTCATCCACACCGCCATTCCCGGGTTGAAGACGATCGGGGTGCTCCAGTACACCGACGTGCGGGAGGCGATCGACGTGACGGCCAGCCTGCGCGAAGCCGCTGCTGCGCGCGGCATCGGCATCAGGCCCTCGAAGGTACGCAATGCCGCCGAGATCGAGGCGGCCTTCAAGACGTTCGCGTCGCAGCGCGTGCGCGCGCTGATCCTCGCGCCGAACGGCGTCTTCCTCAGCCAGGTGGACCTGCTCAATCGCCTTGCGGCGCGGTACCGCATCGCCACCCTCTACTGGCACGCGATCGGCCCCGAGCGCGGCGCGCTGATGAGCTACGGCAACGACCGCCGCGTTTCCATGAACAGGGCCGCGGCCATGGTGGACAAGATCCTCAAGGGCACCCGGCCGGCCGACATTCCGTACGAGGAGCCGTACAAGCTGGAGCTGGTGATCAACAAGAAGACGGCAGCGGCCATCGGGCTGAAGCTGCCGCAGGAGCTGCTGCTGAGAGCGGACCGGATGATCGAATGACGACGATGCGCGAGACTCACGCCACAGGGAGATCCATGACGACTCGACGCGAATTCCTCACCGCCCTCGGAGCCGGCGCCCTCGGCGCGGCGTTTCCCGCCTTCACCCAGGGCCCGATCCCGCGCGTCTGCTGGACCTCCCCGACCAGCGCTGCGGAAGGGTCTGCCTTCTTCGAAGAGCTGCGGCGCGGCTTCGGCGAGCTCGGCTACGTCGAAGGCCGCAACTTCCTTCTGGAACCCAACTGGGCGGAGGGGGCCGCGCAGGTCGAGAAGATGATCGCGGGCGTGATCGCCTCCAAGCCCGCGTTGATAGTGGCGCAGGGCAACTCCGCTCCGCAGTTGGCCAAGGCCAATACAGGCATTCCCGTGGTCTTCGGCTACAGCGGCGATCCCATTGAAGCCGGCCTGGTGGAGAGCTTCAACCGGCCGGGCCGCAACATGACGGGCATCTCCTACATGGCGCTCGACCTGGTCGGCAAGCGCATGGAGCTGACGAAGGAAGTCCTTCCCGCCGTGAAGCGCGTCGCCGTCGTCGCCAGCCCGACTCATCCCGGCGATCGGGCCGAGCGGCGCGCCTCCGAAGACGCGGCGGCGAAGCTGGGCCTGAGCCTGGAGTACTTCGAGCTGCGCGGCGCCGACAACTTCGGGACGATCCTGCCCGCGATCGAGAAGGCGCGCGCGCAAGCCGTCGTCCTGTTCCCGACGCAGACAGTCATCGGCAACAGCGAGCGCATCGCGGCGTGGTCGGCGAAGGCCCGCATCCCCGCTGTATCCGGATGGGCGCGCTTTGCCGAGGGCGGAAATCTCATGTCCTACGGCCCGAACCTGCGCACGGCGATGCGGCGGTTGGCGTTTTTCGGCGACCGCGTCCTTAAAGGCACGAAGCCGGCCGACCTGCCGGTGGAACTGCCGAATGCCGTCGAGCTGGTGGTGAACCGGGGGACGGCCAGGACGCTGGGGATCCGTGTGCCGCGAGCAGTGCTGGTGCGGGCGGACCGGGTAATCGAGTGACCCAACAGGAAAATGTGAATTTCTCACACGCCCCCTGTTCAATGCTGCGCCGACGGCCGGACCGCCGGAAGAGACACTGTCGAATCATGCCAAGCGGCTAAGATGCCTTCGGGGGGAAGTTGAATCGCAGGAACTCACTCGGTCCGGGAATGACCGGCGGGCTCGCGTCCGCGCCGCTTTTGCTCGT
>JADMIO010075643.1_pt1 | contig 18131 bp, 20 predicted proteins | sample 8958161 | NCBI WGS metagenome assembly JADMIO01 (sample SAMN16585339, study PRJNA669376) | soil metagenome | isolation source: Crop rotation soil | place: USA: Cullars Rotation, Alabama | collected 2011 | reverse complement strand
CGCGACAACTTGTCCACGTGGAATTCTAAGCTTAGGATCCCAATGTGCTGGAAAGCGGGTAAGAAAAATGAATTAACTTTTCACGAATAACGCCACCGTCCTCATGGCAGAAAGAACTGAACACACAAGGCTCGAAGCATTTTGCGACGGCGTATTTGCCATTGCGATCACATTGCTGATCCTCGAAATAAAGATCCCGGCGGTCGGTTCATCACACAGTATCCGTGAATTCTGGCATCTATTGCTTGAAGATTGGCCTTCATGGTTCGGTTTTTCTCTCAGCTTTATCATTATCCTTGTTGCATGGGTAAATCATCACAATTGTTTTAGACTCATCAGCAAGTCAAGTCCACAGTTTACGTATGCAAATGGCTTTATGCTGTTCTCGGTAGTAGTGCTTCCGTTTTCAACCGGGTTGATGTCTGAGTACCTTACAACCGACCTTGCGCAACCCGCCATAACGGTCTATTGTTTTTCCATCCTGATGCACAATATTTCGTGGAATCTTTTCGGAAGAGCTGCCATGTATCCAGCCAGTCTTTTTAAAGACCAGGCATGCCACGATATTTATGTAAAAGGTGCTTATACACCCAGTCGTATCGCTTTTCTTTTTTACTCGTCATTATGTGTTCTATCATTTTGGTATCCATTTATCGCTATGGTGATCATGACCATTTCATGGGTGTATTGGATCTTTTCAGCAGTAGTGCTAAATCCGAAACGAAAAAAAAGCAGTAATTCACAATACAACCATATTAAACAATGAGACAAAAACTAAACTTAATAACTCTTGGAGTTGACGACTTTGAAAGGTCAGTCAGTTTTTATGAGAAACTCGGCTGGAAAAAATCCGACAAAAGCATGGACGGTTTTGCTTTGTTCCCGCTAGGTGGGATCACTCTTGCCCTGCATCCAAGGAAGGACCTTGCTGATGATGCAACGCTGCCGTACGAGCCAACACAATTTTCAGGACTAACGATCTCATACAATGCCCGATCAGAAAAAGAAGTTGATGATGTCTTAAAACAAGTTGAAGCCCTTGGCGCAACAATCGTTAAACCAGCACAGAAAGTTTATTGGGGAGGCTACAGTAGTTACTTTAAAGATTTGGATGGGCATTTGTTTGAAGTAGCATACAACCCGTTTTGGGAACTGGATGAAAATGACAACTTGAAACTCTGATGACAATCGATTCGCTAAAAACTACAGAATGGTTTTTCAAAGATATCTCCTTCAGGCAAGCAGGTGACAAGTCCGCTTGAAATTTCTCACCGTAATATCAACTCAACTGTATGAAGGCAGCTGTACGTTTTAAATATGGTTTACCGGGAGACTTGAGTATAAAAGAGCTTGACGTCCCAACGCCAAAGGATGATGAGGTTTTGATAAGAGTTCATGCTACAACGGTGAACAGAAGTGATTGCCATGTCCTTTCGGGGAAACCTCTTTTCATGCGGCTCCTGACGGGATTATTCAAACCCCGGGAGTCGATCATTGGGTCGGATTTCGCCGGGGAAATTGAAGCCATTGGCTCGACCGTACGATCTTTCAAAGCAGGAGATAAGATCATGGGCTTCGGAGGCGCTATCGGTTGCGGATCGCATGCCCAATATTTTACTTTATCCGAAGCGAAAGCAATGAAGGTAATGGTCACTATGCCTTCCAATATAACTTACGATGAAGCTGCGGCCTGTTTGGAGGGAGCCTTTTATGCTGCAGCACAGGTAAACCCGTTAAAATTAGGACGTGGGCAAAAAGCATTGGTTTATGGAGCAACCGGGGCGATCGGCTCATCTTATGTTCAGTTCTTGAAATACTATGGCGTGTACGTTACCGCTGTATGCCGGGGCGAACATAAAGAATTGATCACTTCTCTCGGTGCAGATAAAGTAATTGATTACACAACCGAAGATTTCACAAAGGACGACGAGCGATACGATTTTATTTTTGATGCTGTTGGCAAAAGCAGTTTCTTCAAATGCAAAAGACTTTTAAAGAAAAAGGGTGGCTATACTTCATCAGGCGGATGGATCAATATTTTTCTCCTGATGATCACACCGCTCCTGGGTGGCAAGAAAGTGTTTTTCTCATTTGCTGTAAAAATTGCAACCGAACTAAACTTTATAAAAGATCTGGTTGAGAAAGGAAGATTTACTCCTGTTATAGACAGAAAGTACCCGATCGATAAAATAGCCGAGGCTTATGTTTATGTTGCATCGGGAAAAAAAATAGGCAATGTGATCATTACAATGGATAACTAGTAGGAAAGTATAAACATAGAAGATGGAAGACCGGATATTAGAAGTTCAAATTTTTACGAGGCCTCTTAGATAACTAAACATTTCTTCATATTTCGGTTCATAAAGCTTTGCGATAAAACCATCCATTTCTTTTTCGTAGACGTCCGCCATGGCATTCTTTTGTTTCCTTGAGTATTCATAATTGGCAATTCTATCACAAACCTTTACAAAGATGGCAAATGGCGTTTGACGAATGCCTTCATAGTATTTATCATTTGCACGTTCGTGTCTTGTTCTTCCTTTTTCATTGGTAAGTGCATAGGCAAGCGCGGCTACTTCTTCATTCGTCGCACTCTTTACGTCATTGTAAGTCTGCCTGCAATCTTCAATCACATCGTGAACCCAACAGGCAGCGAGTACATTTTCTCTATGCTTCTCAGGTATGAGGTGAATAAATTTGTTTGCTGTATCAACTACCATTTGCAGATGGGTGACGTAAGGTTTGCCATCGTAAAGATGCGCCGTCTTTTCGTGAGATTCGATCGCGTATGTTTTTGCTTTTTCGACTATGGTCATGCGTTAGGTTTCATTAGTAATATCTAAAATACTAAAACTAAAAGAGCGAACCGATGAGTCCCATTTGTCTTATTGATATTTATTTATCATAGGGGGAGATTCATCTGAGAAGGAAATATTTTGATTATAGCATAGTATTCGGAATTCTTTTGGGCATCTTAATTATCACTTTGCAACATTGCAGGACGAACAAGTGAGCAAACTAAGGTCATCAGTGAAAATCTGTGTGATCTGTGAGCAACCAGTTGACATCGGGCTCATCTTTATCTCAAACAATCGAAAAAAGGCTTTCAATTTTCTGTAACCTTTTCTGCTGCATTCACTCTATTTAGTAGTAAATGGCTTTGGTGATCTGTTGAATAAGCTGGAACCCGGATGCCTGCCCTGCTGGCTGTTTGAGCATACATATTTATTTCCTCCTTAAAAATGTTTTTATGAGATCCAAAAAACAATTGCTTGTCATTGCATTCATGGTAACGTTCGTATTTTTTGTGCAGTGCTCTAAAATAATGGAAAAGCCACCGGCTGATGATCTTTCGGATCACAATAAGAAAAATCCTTTTAATGAACACAGATCCCTTGTCAGCGATGGCAAAGACATTTTTCGCTTCGACACTTTTGGCGATGAAGATTTCTGGAGCGGCTTGCTGCACATCGACAAAGCAATTGCAGGAGCCAATCATGGTGGATTTGGCCCTGGCGTAAGTCCTAAAACTGCCCTGGCTGTTGGATTGAAAGTCGATGCTGAAGCTCTGCCGGCTGAAGTGGTCGAAGGGATCAAATCCGGTGCGCTCAGTCTTGACGATCCTGCTACAACGATCGCTTTGCTAAAACTAAATGCCGTTGTCGGTGTCAAAGGAAATTTCAATAGTGAAGGGACCTTGCAATCAATAGGTATTACTTGTGCTTCCTGCCACTCAAACGTCGACAATTCATTTGCTTTCGGCATTGGAAAAAGGTTGGACGGATGGCCAAACCGGGATCTGAATGTTGGAGGCATCATTTCGCTAACTGACAATGCGCAACCTATCGCCAACTTACTTCATGTAGACGAACCAACATTGAGAAATGTGTTGAGTTTATGGGGACCCGGCAAATTTGCTGCAGTTTTGTTTATGGATGGAAAGGCATTTCGTCCGGATGGTAAAGTTGCAGCTAATTTAATCCCCGCAGCATTTGGTTTAAGAGGGATCAACCTTGTTACTTATACTGGCTGGGGCACCATCAAATACTGGAATTCATTTGTAGCCAATCTTGAAATGCATGGAAAAGGAAATTTCTCCGATCCACGTTTGAATAATCCGGCCAGGTATCCAATTGCTGTTGAGAATCACTTTTACGATGTAACGAATGACCCCGATCTCATCACTCCGAAATTAGACGCACTTCGTGCTTATCAACATTCAATTGAGGCGCCGAATCCTCCTGCAGGAAGTTTTGACAAGTTTGCAGCATTCCGGGGAAGAAGAATATTTTTTACGAAGGCAAAATGTGATAACTGCCATAAATTTCCTTTGTACGCAGACAATGAATTGCACACCGCCAGAGAACTTGGCATTGATGATTTTGAAGCAATGAGATCACCAACGGGAAAATACAGGACCACGCCGCTGGGCGGTTTGTTTGCAAGAGAGAAAGGTGGTTTTTATCACGACGGAAGATTCCCTACCCTGCTTGATGTTGTCAATCATTACAACCGTCACAACAGGTTGAATTTATCAAGGAGGGAAAAAGATGATCTTGTTGAATATTTGAAGTCGTTGTAAAAGCGAGTTGCTAGGTGGGAGTAAGCAGGAGTTTGCATCTGTGTAAATCCGTGTAATCTGGGAGAGCAAGAAAATTTTTCTCACGGATTTCAGAGACTAACACAGATTTTTTTATTTGTGTAATTCGTGTCCATTCGTGTAGTTCGTGCTCAGTTTTCAGGAACATACACTGCATATCCTCTTGGTGGTGCCCAAAGATTGGCAGTTCCATAATCGTCGCTCCGTTTATCTGAAGGAGTGTCTATATTGTCTTTCCCCCGCCAGGCTTTTGCAACCAGTTTTATATTGTGCCATTTCGTGTCAACAAACTTTCCATTCCATTCATCCTTGTTATTGAGCACAAATAGTAAACCGGGCTGTGATTCGTTTCCCTTGCGCTGCATGATGTAAAGATCATCGTCGCAATAAAGAACATCCGTATCACCACCGGCATATTGCTCATGCAATTTTACCAGTGCAGCAATGCCGCTGTTGTTGTCCACCTGGGCAAGGTCCCAGTTAAAATAGTCCTGCCAGAACACACAAGGATATCCTTCATGCGTAAGGATGTAGGCATACGCAAGCATTTTGTCATTAATGATCGGGTCGATGCGAACAATGTCGTGATTCTCGACAAATGTTACGGCCCATGCTTCCAGCCCATTGTTAATAAGCGTTCCCTTTGTGTAAGCGTTGTTAGCTTAAAGCCATAGGAATCACAAAGCGCTTTCAATCGTTCTCTCAAAGGAAAATCAAATGCGTGAACGGGATTATCCGAAAAAGCATTTGTTTGTCGCAACCATTGAGTGATGGGCGCATCCTCATCCCAGTACTCTCCAACACCAAAGGGAGAAAAGTTTCTTTTACCATTTTTTGTGTACAATCGTTCAAGTATCGCTGTGATCAGCCAGGTGCCGTAGCCTTTTGCAAAATCATACCTGAAGCCATCAAAACCTATTTCCTCGATCATCCACCGTGCATACTCCACCAATGCACTATACACGGCGGGATTACGATGACAGAGATCAGGCATTCCTTCAAAGCCTTCATCATCCCATCTTTCAAACCAGGAAGGATGATAACACGTCCAGTCCCGGTTGAACTTGCCACTTCCAACATCATATTTTGTCCAACGTTTCCTGCCATCATAACCATTTATTTCTTCCGCATCTGCACCGCTCGTGTGATTCAATACCATATCTGCATACACCTGCATGTTATAACTATGCGCTTCTGTTATCAATGATTCCAATGCGTTCCTCGAACCAAACCATGTTTTCACTGAACCCTTCTGGTCTATATTGCCAAGGTCGTAAAAATCATAAGGGTCATAACCCATAGAAACGCCATTAGCCGCCTTACATGCAGGCGGCAACCATAGCGCTGTGAAGCCTGCATCATTCAGTTCTTTTACTTTTCCTTTCACAAAATCCCACCATTCAAATCCCTTGTTTTCAAGTTCGGGGCAATCCCAGTAGAATGCCTGCAACAAAACACCCATACAATTTGAGTTTAAGTTTTATCCGATCAGATCTCAATGTCAAAGGTCCCATATTTAGACGCCATCGTGTCTGCAACTTGACGGAGACGGTTAAGTTTTTTCCGAATGTGAATCATACCTTTTGGCGGAACGGCTTATCTTCATTGCCGAAATAATAAACCAAAGCTTGAGTTTACCGGCACAGATAGCAAAACTTTTCAAAGACGTTTATGATGGAGGTAACTGGACCTCTGTGAACGTCAAGGGAACACTAGCCAGCGTTACCTGGGAACAGGCAACAACAAAGGTTGATTCCTTTAATACCATTGCCGCACTTGTCTATCACATGAACTATTATGTATCTGCCCTCATAAAGGTATTAAAGGCAGAACCGCTTGATGCACGTGATAAATACAGTTTTGATCACCCGCCAATCTTATCTGAAAAAGATTGGGATGACCTGCTGAATAAAACCTGGGCCGATGCCGAGACATTTACCAACTTAGTCGCACAGCTGCCGGAAAGCAAACTCTGGGAAGATTTTTGGGGCAATAAATATGGTAATTACTACAGAAATATTCACGGCGTGATCGAACACACTCATTATCATTTGGGGCAAATTGTTTTGATAAAGAAAATGTTGCCGAAAGGAACTGTATGAGATAGAAATGCATTTGAGACAAAAACAAGTCCGCTCTTCAACTAAATATTTAATGACTTATCCTGGCCAGTGATCCAACTTTAGTCTTTTGTTGCGTGGTGTTCTTTGTGGTTCTTCGTGCACTTCGTGGCCTCCTGTTTGACGCGATGCATGGTCGCAACGACCACAGCCACTCACTACGAACACGAACGGTATTATAATGGGGAGAAGTAAACTATTATAAAAATTATTTCTCTCTTGCCAGGCAACATCAGTCTGTAAACCGGTATCTACTATCAGAAGTGTCAAATTTTGAAAATGAAAACGTTTATCATCATCCTCTCCGGTTGTTTATTTTTCATAGCCTGTCAAAGATCCGTTTCCGATATCAATAACCGTACAATTAATACTGAAGACAGTATAGTAACTGCGGGCGATCTTCTTACTTATGAAGTTCTGACCACCGATACGGTCGGATGGTTTGGCGTCTGGAATCAGTCGAACGGGATTCTAACTGGTAATGCTTTTGACAGTGTCACTTACGGAAGCCCGGTCTATTTACACAACGGATGGAGATATTCATTTAAAGCTCCTTCTTTTCCCTTCCAAGCATTGGTATCCGTAGCAACCCATCTGTGGTCAGATGATATCACGATAAATCTCTACAAAAATAACCAGCTCATAAAAAGTGTAACAAATGATGCAATGAAGGGTGTTGCAAAACTGATCGCCGAAGTTCAAACCGATACGCTGACCGGCACCGTAGCAGACCCCGTACTCACTTATGAAGTGTTAGTGACTGAACCGGATACTACTAAATTTGAATCGGACGCGTGGATCGGTCATTGGATGACTCCTAAAGGGGTATACAATGATCTCAATAGTCCTGCGCTGCAGCAAGAGTTTGCGATGCCGTCCGGGTGGAGTTATAGTTTCAAGCCGGAACATCTGCCCTTTACAATGGTCATGCAGGCCTCCCCTTATTCACGTTACGGGGGAAAAGTAACGATGAACTTTTTTGTAAACGGGCAACTGGTAAAATCGTCAGCCTCCAGGGACTGGCTGCAAAATTTGGAATATACGGTTCAATAAGATGCCGTAGCGTATGCAGGACGATAAAAAAGCATTAACGTTGTTTGCGTAAAAACTATAAACCCTTTGTGACGGAAAACGAGATCATCGCGGGTTGTCTGAAGAAAAATGCAATTTGCCAGCATTTGCTTTTTACCAAGTATTCACGAAAGCTCATGACTGTTTGCTCCCGCTATGCCGGCACGTCCGCGGAAGCTGAGGACATGCTGCAGGAATCATTTATCAAAATTTTTTCATCGATCCATCAGTACAGGTCGGAAGGTTCATTCGAAGGATGGCTTAGAAAGATAACAGTCAATATATGTTTACGAAAACTAAAGAAAGCGAAGATCAGGTATGACGAACTTTCGACCTTAGAGACGATCAATGACGCAATACATCCTGATGTCCTTTCTTCAATCGCGGAAAAAGAATTGATCGGGTTGATAAGAAATTTACCGGATGGTTATCGTGTAGTATTTAATTTAAGTGTGATCGAAGGTTATAGTCACGATGAGATAGCCACCATGCTGAACATCCAGGCCGCAACGAGCCGCAGTCAATTGATAAAAGCCAGGAGACAACTGCAAAAGCAGCTCCTCGATTATCAGAAAATCATTTTGCAACATGAAAGAAAAAGAATTTGACAACCTAATAAGATCACGGTTAGAGAACCATCAATCTCCGGTGCCTCAGGGCATGTGGGATCGCATAACGGTTGCAGGTAAAAAAAGAAGAACAGGTTTTACTAAGCGTTTGTATTTGCTGACGATCGTATTCCTGCTAATTGGCCTCCCGGCGATCTTTTATGATTCCAATACCCATAACCAAACTGCAAAAGATGCAGTTTCAAATAAAAGCAACGCGGCTGACATCGCAGCTGAGAAAAAAAACCTTACCCGATCAAATAATAAAGATCAGCATTCTGTTTCTACCCTGGATGTTGTAAAAGGTGAGAGTACGGGCACGATCAATGATGTCACTAGAAACCGCAAAGCATCTAACCCGCTTACCAAAAATGAAAAAAGAAGGAGGAAGGTCTCATCTGAACGGGAGAAGTTTACGCCGGCTGATCATGCTGATTCAGATAATAGTAACCCGATTTCCGATGGGGTGAATAATAACACCCCGGCCACTGTGACAAAAAAAGAGACGCCTAAGGAAGGCTCTAAGGTTGCTAAATCAGAGCCTGCCGAGAATACAGAAAGAACACCCGTCGAATCCGGCTCTGATAAGTTTTCGGTTGAATTGTTTACATCACCTTCGGTACCGATCAACAGTATCAGTTCCGACAACAAGGTCTATGAAGATGCATTGAAAAGCTCAAGCTCCATGCAGTTATCGTATACAGTCGGTGTAAGGATCAGCTATTCTATTTCCAAAAGACTTTCCGCCAAGACCGGTGTACAATACAGCCAGGTAAACGAGAAAATGAATTTTACCGATCCTGCGGGAAACAATTTCACATCAACCAATCGCTACAAGAACATTGGGATCCCATTGGTCATGGGTTATAAAGTGGCTTCGACAAGCAACCTGGATTTTTTTGTAAACACCGGTATCATATTGAATATCGCCTCACAATACAAAGGCATCATCCCATCGGCTGCAGGTCAACCGATCGATATAAAAAATGAGGATGTATATAACACCAATGCAAGCGCCAATCTTTATTTGGGAATCAACTTGTCAAAAAAGATGAACAGCAGGACCGATTTTTTTGCTGAGCCCTGGATCAACTATCGTTTTAAGAACATGGTAAGTCATTATTATTCGTTCGATCAAAAAATAAATACATTAGGTCTGTCGCTTGGATTGAGATATCGCTTGTTCAAACCCGAAATGCCACGACAATAATTTATCACTAAAATAGTTTCATATGAAAAAGGCTACAACGTATTTGCTCAGCACTCTGTTCCTCGGAATGATAATGTCCTGCAAAAAGGACGAGATCGCAGTCAGCCAGCAACCTGAAACAAGTGACCAGTTGTTAACAAAGATCACGCGAACAACCTATCTTGGAAGTGAGGTTACGTTCGACGAAGTGATCAAATATGAATACAATGAAGCCGGGAAAATTATTACCGAAGGCAAAAAAAATTATGTCCGTGATGAGCAGCAAAGAATTGTCCGCATCTTCAATTCCAATACCTGCGAGGGCAGGCCTGATACTAAAGTTTATTATAGTGACGTTAACCCCAGCGAGATTGTCTACACGTTCAGCCCATTAGATGCGATCGGTGCAACTGACAGTGTTGTTTATGTGCACGCGAAAGGACAGTTGGTAAAAACCATGAGCTACATTCATTCTTTTGCAACAGCCACCCGCCCTGAGCATACTTCATTGGAGAAATACAACACCTTCGAGTACGACAATGAGGGCAATCTATCAAAGGTAAATTCTTATAGCATTAACTACGAGACGGGTAACACGATCCATTGCGGTCAATTATTTTTTAAGGACTATTACAAAACGGCCAATCCACTTTATACAAGCGAAGAAGCAAGAACGAGCGAGGTCGGGTATGAAGGCCTCATTAACTCATCGAAAAATAATTTTTACAGTGTCGATCGTTATACCAAGGAATATGAATACAGGGCTGATGGCCGGCCGCGTACCTGCATGGTAAAATATAATGGAAGCCTTGTTTTTAAGCTGAGCTTTGTATATGAGTGACGTCGTTGACTAGCGACGAATCATCAAGCCTCCATAAACTTCGTCTTGCCTGCAAGTCGACCACAGATATTAGACACCTTCAGTGAAAATCCTTGTTGTCTGTAAGAAAAAAATGAACGCAGAAATTACAGATTCTTAAACTAACACTTAGTCATTATCTTCGGTTACCTAAATGGCTAACCTATCAATGTGTGAACATTTACAACCTTTAGAACATCATCTAAAGTCTCAAAAAATTCCGGAAATCTTTCGTGGGCAGGCATGGTCGGACAATTGCCGTGAATGGGTGTATTTTGATTGTGTTCTTGATACGGAAAGTTTACAATCAAGATTTCATCTGCCGTCATTTGTTGTGAGACATGAAAATACAGACGAAAGATCCGGAACAGAGCTCGGCTTAGTGTGCACACAATGCAAAGACGCCATCATGGGTCTGCATCCAACTCATTCTTCACCATCAAAGCCGATAATAAAGTGATCAGTGTCGCGATTCCATTTGGTTTCTAAATAAAACGTCATGAAATATTCAATTGCCATTTTCTTGTTCATCGTTTGTCATATCAGCCAGGCTCAAAGAAACGTATTGACAACCGATAGCAGTTTGGCCATTCCCAAATTGAATTTTGATGCAAATGGAAATTTATTGATCAAAGCTTCCGCGACTTCATCGCCAAATGATTTTGATTTTCTAGTAGGTAAATGGAAAATGTATCATCGCAGGTTGAATAAAAGACTCGAGAATTGTAAAGAATGGACAGAATTTGAATCAACAGATTCAAACTGGAAGATTTTAAGCGGTACAGCAGATATGGATATACTTAGTACTACACAGATGCCGGGTTTGGAAGGAAGGCTTTTTGAAGGAGCAACCCTGAGGCTTTTTGATCCGAAAACCAGGCTTTGGCGCCTGTATTGGGTTGCCAGTAGCGTCGGCGTTTTAGATCCGCCGGTTGTCGGTTCATTTGAAAATAATGTGGGTCATTTCTTCACGAAAGATAAATTCAACGGAAAAAATATAATCATGATGTTTCGTTGGGACGTACGGGACAAGGACCATCCGGTCTGGAGCCAGGCTTTTTCTCCCGATAATGGCAAGACCTGGGAGTGGAACTGGTATAATGTATCATACCGAACAGACTAGTGTTATTCAACAGTAAAATATCGGAACACAGGTTCCCGCAGATATCGCCGATTTGCACCGATAATTATAGAATCCTGCGTTTTCCGCGAATCTGGGGGACCATTCAGCTGCGGATACTATTTGGAATGTACATACATAAACTGCTAAAAGATGAATGGCTTCAAAATCATAACAAAGCAAGGAGCAGAGATCCGCTTCATGTTTTACCAGGAAGACGCTCCAGTTACCTGTGAAGCATTCCGGGAAATTCTTCCGTTCACAAAGGTGTTTTATCATGCCCGGGTTTCCGGCAAAGAGATCTGGATCGACGACGTACCGCAGGTCGACATTATACAGGAAAACGCATCCGTGTTTACCAGCCCGGGCGAAGTAGTAATTGGTCCATCGAAACCGGCGAGGGTTAAAACGGCCAATTGCTTTGGGATATATTATGGTGAGGGAAAGGGCCTGGATGCGGCCAATATATTTGCCCGGGTCATTGACGCCGACATGAAAAAACTCGAGGAGCTTGGCGACCGCATCTGGCAGAATGGTCCGGAGGAACTAGTGATCGAAGCATTAACAGAGTAATTAGAAACACATATTGTGAACAATTAAACTTTTTTTCCGTTATAAATGCTATACCTTTGCGCACTTTGAACGTCCTTAGACCTGACCCGGTGCCGTAAGACCGGATTGGATCAAACCCTTCCAAACTTACTCTCCTGGTTATGTCAATAGGTAACAAAAAAGCATAATCGCATTGACACAGTACAACGGCGCATCGCAAAACACCAGGCGTTGCAGCCGGTCACCAAAAAGTAAAATCATCCATGAAGCTTTCACAATTTAAGTTTGATCTACCCCTAAATCTTATTGCTCAACACCCTACGAAAAAAAGAGAAGATGCCCGCATGATGGTAGTGCATCGCCACACGGGCCAGATCGAGAACAAACATTTCCGCGACATCCTTGATTATTTTGATGACAAGGACGTGTTTGTAGTGAATAACACGAAAGTTTTTCCTGCACGTATGTACGGGCGCAAGGAAAAAACCGGAGCCAAGATCGAAGTGTTCCTTTTGCGGGAGCTAAACAAACCTAACCGCCTGTGGGATGTGATCGTTGACCCCGCGAGAAAGATCCGTGTCGGCAACAAATTATACTTCGGCGAAGGAGAAGAACTTGTAGCCGAGGTGATTGACAATACCACCAGCCGCGGACGTACCATTCGCTTCCTTTGGGAGAACAGCGAAGAAGAATTTCGTGGTATGCTTGAAAAGCTGGGTGAAACTCCACTGCCAAAATATATCAAACGCAAACCGGATGAAGAGGATAAAGAACGTTACCAGACGGTTTATGCAAAACATGAAGGAGCCGTAGCAGCACCAACAGCAGGTCTTCATTTCAGCCGCGAGCTGATAAAACGTTTAGAGATCAAAGGCGTTCGCTTTGCCGAGGTCACGTTGCATACGGGCCTGGGAACTTTCAGACCGATCGAAGTGGAAGACCTTAGTAAGCATAAGATGGATGCCGAATATTATCGCATCGAAGATGTTGCATGTAAAATTGTGAACCGCGCAAAAGAATATGGACATCGTATTTGCTCCGTGGGGACCACGACCATGCGTGCGGTTGAGTCGTCATTTACAGCTCAAAAATTATTGAAACCATCTGAAGGATGGACAAATATATTTATTCATCCTCCGTATGATTTTAATATTGCCGACGCACTTGTTACAAATTTTCATTTACCAAAGACAAGCTTGTTGATCATGACCTGCGCATTTGCGGGCTATGATCTTACTATGGAAGCGTATAAAAAAGCGATTAAAGACAAGTACCGCTTTTTTAGCTACGGGGATGCCATGCTGGTGGTGTGAGTCTAAACCACAATCCTTAGATTAAAAAGTCTTATACAGGATATTGGAAGCCTTCTTATACAGAGAAGGCTTTTTTTGTTTCACGCCCGGGCGCAAAGATTCGCAGAGACGCAAAAAGATCTTTGCCCCTTTTGCATTTTTTCCCCTTTGCGTCTTTGCGTGAAACACTTAACTATCTGCTAACAGAATGTTGGTGTAACTTACAAGAGGAGGAAATGGTCATGAAAAAGATAGCTCTTCTGATATCCGCTTCATTCCTGGGTTTTATCCTATTTGCCCAACGGTATTCGGGAAATACAAATGCTTCGGTTGAAGAAAAATTAAACAATCAGTATTGCACCGGTCTTTTCAAAACTCACGAGGGTACGATCATTGACCTGGTCAATGCAAATGAAACTGCAGACAGTTATTTAAATATTTTAGATTGGTTGCAGGGACGAGTAGCGGGTTTACAAATTTATTATACACGATATGGAACTGCTGTTCCCTTTATCCGCAATACAAGAGCCAGCATTTTTGTAGATGAACTGCCTGTTGATGCGGCTTATATCAATAATCTTCCGGTGACAGATATTGCTATGATAAAGATCATCAAACAACCCTTTGTCGGAGCAGTTGGGAATGGAGGTGGAGGCGTGATCGCTATTTACACCATGAAAGGTGATGATGAAGAAGATTCAAATACTCGCTGAACTAAAATGGTCATAGGTCCGAAAAGCCAATCCCATGAGGGTCAATTGTGGCAACTTGAACATTGAAAATTGTTCGTTGAATATTGAGCATTTTTCGGAGTTAACTTACCGTGGTCAACGTTCAAGTTTCAATGCTCAATTCTCAAGTCTTTACAGGTCGAACATCCCCTTATTCAGTTGCTGAAGTATCTGTGTTTTGTATGCAGCAGGAACAAGTAATGAAATATTGTGTGGACTGCCACCATAAGAAACCATTCTCACCGGTATATTCTGAATAGACTCGAACAATTTTTTCACGATGTTCGAGGTTTGTGAGATCTCATTTCCAACAACAGAAATGATCACCTGGTTCTCGTCTATTTCAACAGCACCAAATGGCTCAAGTTCTTTTTGAATTTCCTTGAGATGATTCGCATTGTCAATAGTGAGTGACACGGCTACTTCAGAGGTTGTCACCATATCGATCGAGGTCCTGTATTTTTCAAACACCTCGAACACCTTTCTTAAAAAGCCATATGCTAATAACATGCGGCTGCTCTTGATGCGAATAGCGATGATATTATCTTTTGCAGCCACTGCTTTTACACCCACTGAGCCTGCTTCTTCAACGATCACAGTTCCTTTTGCTTCGGGTTGCATGGTGTTCAACAACTTCACCGGGATCTTGTATTGTTGTGCCGGCCAGATGGATGCCGGATGAAGGATCTTTGCTCCAAAATATGCGAGCTCCGCGGCTTCATCAAAACTTAATTGCTCTACCGGTTTTGTTTTCTTGACGATCCTTGGATCATTGTTGTGCATGCCATCGATATCTGTCCATATCTCGCAAACGGATGCTGTGATAGCCGCAGCGATCAATGATGCGGAGTAATCACTGCCGCCTCTTTTCAGGTTATCCACTTCACCTCGCGCATTTCTGCAGATATAACCCTGGGTCACGAATATTTTCTTCTTTGGATGCTGTTTCAGCAACTGCGTTAGTTTAACCTTAATGCTTCCTATCTGCGGCTCATCATTATAGTCAATGGTCATAAACTCAAGGGCGGGCAACAAAACGTGATCGATCTTTTGTTGTTCAAGATATGTGGAAAATAATTTTGTTGAAAGCAACTCACCCTGCGCAAGTATATCCTTGCTTAGTGCTTCACTGAAAGATATTTTTAAAATGATATTGAGAAATTCAAAATGCTCGGCAACGATTGCCTTTGCCTTGTGAACGGCCTGGGATTCTTTCACCAAATCACTAATAAAAGACTGGTAGTGTTGTTCCAGCTTATCAATATTTTGTTTGGCTGTCGTTCTGTCCCCCTTTGCGATATTATAAATGATCTCGACCAGCGCATTCGTTGTACCCGACAAAGCAGAAAGAACAACGATCGCCGGTTCTGATTGAGATATTACCAGGTCAACAATATGGTGCATCCGTTCGGGCTTGCCCACTGATGTACCGCCAAACTTCATAACCTTCATATACGCGTAAAAATTTTGGATTGCAAAGATAAGGTTGTAACGCTAAAAAATCGTGATGCTGGACGGATGGTAGTGTCTTAGTTTGAATTTCTTTGGCCACGTTTCCCGATTCTGTCAAATGACAGCATAATAGTAAACTGATCTACAAAATCTACGTTTATTCAGACGGAATTTAAATGTACCACTCTCGACGAATGGGTTGATGGTTGGTCCCTGAGTGTGTAATAATGGAAAGCGATGATTTGCCGGTAAGACGGGAAGGCCGTAAGAGCTAATTCTTAAGATACTCTTTCAGTCTTATCGTCTTCCTGGCTATCTATATTCTAAGCATCATAACAAAATAGATAGATCAGACCTATGTTGTACTATATATCTTAACTGATATCTGTGAAGGTTTATTCCTTTATGAATTCATAATGATCAGACTTGACCCGTTTCGAATATTCCCGGCTAAATAAAAGGATCTCGTTTTGCCACGATCCCGAATTTCCAAATTCGATCAGTTCATCGGGAGTTGCAGCTCCTTTCCTGGCAGCACTGCGTAAATGAGCGGAGGCAGCAAGGACCGCCATTTCTTTTATTACCTGTGAGATCTCTTTATCTCTTTTCTTTAGCAGTTTGAAATCGACCCTGTCTTCAGTGGGCTGAAGCTTTTTAATGATGAAAGGTTCCCTGTCAAACGAAACAAAGCTTAATAATGCAGGACAAACATTTTGCATGTATTCCTGCACCGAAACCATTCTCTCTCCCTCATTAAGCCAGCGCGGTTGTTTAATGGGTGTAAATTTGTCAAGAGAAGAAGGCGTTGCCTGTTTCATATCGATCATTAAATAGTTCTTTTCCTTTTCGAGGTGCTTCAGCAGAAAAACATAACGCTTGACTCCTACACTCCCCGTTCCGGCGATCCTGAAAGCAACATCCAGGCAACGATACCTGGGATGATTATTCCTGATCCAAACGCTGATAAAGTCTTTTAATTTATCTTTCAGCTCAGGTTCAAGTTTCAAATGACGTTCTCCATCGATATATAGCCTGAGTTCTTTTCCTTTTTTAAAAACTCTGCCATCCAATAATTCTCCCAACGTTCTTTCACCTACTTTTTCTAGAAAATCTCTCACAATTCCTTTCGCGATCTTTGCTTCAATGTACTTTGCTTTTCCCATGGCAAGGATGGAGGAATAGGTCTTCAGGAAAAGGGAAGCCATCGCCTCTGCCTCTGCAGGATCAATCTTCAAATCATCAAACGCAACAAATACGCTTGTGGTCATTCTTGCGATCTCCCAGGTGATCGGAGCAAGAACCGCTTCATTGAAATCATTGACATCGAAATACACCAGTCCATTGTCTCCTTTATAACTTCCAAAGTTTTCAATATGCAAGTCTCCCGTTATCCAGCAGGTAGGCGATGCCGGCAGAGAATCCATTTTACTGAGGTCTTCATAAAACAGGTGACAGGTGCCCCGAAAAAACCTAAAGGCATTCTCGGACATCCGTTTATATTTAACTTTGAGCAGAAATAAAGGCACCCCTTTATTGAACCCATTTACCCTATCGCGGATTTTGTCCATGGATTTGTTGTAGAGCAATTTCTACAGCCCTGCTAATTTAATAAGGATTAAATTATTAATTAATTAAGGCCTGTTATTTGCCCCATTGATTTTTAAATGCAAAAAGAAAGGACTGGAAGAAGGCTCTCCGCAAAGGTTTTCCGAATTGTATTAAAAACAATTGCGTTTCTTCTTCTTTTTGTGATCCTTGTCTTTGTACTTCTGCTCACTCCGCCGGTACAAAGATTTCTCACCGCCAGGGTCCAGCATTACCTCGAAAATAAGTTGCACACCAGGGTCCTTATAGGTCGGATTTCTTTTGGGCTTTCCGGCAAGATCGGGTTAAACGATATTTTTATTGCCGATAAAACCTCTGACACCTTAGTTTCCGGCGGCTCGATCAGGGCACATCTAAATTACTTGAAACTTTTTTCTAATGAGGTAAGGGTAAAAGACCTGGAATTGGCTAATGTGACAGCCAAAATAAAAAGGATCCTGCCTGATACCATTTACAATTTCCAATTTATTGTTGACGCTTTTACCTCTGAAAGCACAAAATCGCCAGATACTTCGTCCTCAGCCCCGATGAAACTTGATATTGATGTGGTTTCTTTAAAAAATATCAATCTCACTTTTACCGACGCCGTTACCGGCAGCGATATGTTTGCTCATATCGGAGAGTTTGCAGCCCGTATTGATACGCTCGATCCCTATACCCAGCATTTTGTTGTTTCTTCTCTTGTTTTGAGAAACTCGATGGCGAGGATGAAACAGGTAAAGCCATTGCTCGAACCGAAGCCACTTGAACAGCACATCAGTGAGGCTACCGCTCCTTCAACGATGAATGTGCAATTAGGAACAGTTGATCTTGAAAAAGTAAACATTGATTACGGAAATGATGTTTCCGCTCTTTATGCTGTTGCTGACATTGGCCACTTTCCAGCACAGTGGGATCCGAAGCTTGGAATTCACGTGACTTGAAGTCGCGGC
>JADMIO011560753.1_pt1 | contig 18132 bp, 13 predicted proteins | sample 8958161 | NCBI WGS metagenome assembly JADMIO01 (sample SAMN16585339, study PRJNA669376) | soil metagenome | isolation source: Crop rotation soil | place: USA: Cullars Rotation, Alabama | collected 2011 | reverse complement strand
GGCGGGCCTCCGCCGTTGGAGGTTGTCGAACGGCTGTACCCGGAATGCGGGCCACATCGTCGCGCTGACTCTACTGCCGGGCATTCAAGAATCAAACAACCCACAGCGATCCCTCGTTCGCTGAGGTTGCTGCGGGCGCCAATGCACGCCAGTAGGTTAACGGAAAATATACACGAGCGCCTGGGCTTTGTCAAGGGCTTCGTGCAGAATTTCTCATATGGTTCGAAAAAGTTCGGATAGGTTGAACAATAACCATTTTTGAACGTTGCAACACGCGGTACCGGGCACAAAGCGGCCTAAATCGCCACACCTCGCGCCTGGCGCCGGGTACCTAAAAGATACGCTCTCAGCTCGATTGGATGAAATGTCCTATTGTGCCGGATGGGCGGCGCGCTCCCGTTCGGCCAGCACACGGCGCAATATTTTGCCGGAGAGCGCCTTCGGGATCTGGTCGATGAACTCGACCTGGCGGACCTTCTTGTGCGGCGCTACGCGCCCGGCCACGAAGGCCATGATCTCCTCGGCGGTGGCCTCGGCCTTCAGTACGACAAACGCCTTCGGCACCTCGCCGGCCTCCTCGTCCGGCACGGGGATGACCGCCGCATCGGCGACAGCCGGGTGACCCAACAGCACCGCCTCCAGCTCGGCCGGCGCCACCTGAAGCCCTTTAAACTTGATCAGCTCTTTAGCCCGATCCACGATATAGAAATAACCGTCCGCGTCGGCATAACCGATATCGCCGGTGCGCAGCCAGCCCTCCCCGTCGATGATCGCAGCCGTGGCGTCGGGCCGGTTCAGATAGCCCTTCATGACATTGGGGCCGCGCACCCAGATCTCGCCCGGCTGGTTGGGCTCGACGGCGGCATCGGTCGTGTAGTCGATGATTTTGCACTCGGTATTCGGTAAGCACCGCCCAGCCGAGGCCGGTTTGTTCTTGCCCGGCTCGGTCGGGCCAAGGTGGCTGGCCCCACTTACCTCGGTCATGCCGTATGCCTGAGTCACGGGGCACTCCAGCCGCTCGACAAACGCGTTCGCGATCGGCTCACCCAGCGGCGCCGCGGCCGAGAAGGCCACCCGGACCTTCGAAAGGTCGTAGTTAGCGACGATCGGCTGTTTCGCCAGCGCCAGCACGACCGGCGGAACCAGGTGCAGGATCGTCACATCGTAGCGCTGAACCATCTGGAGATACTGCTCCAGGTCAAAGCGCGGCATCGTCACCACGGTCGCTCCCAGGTGGAAGCTCAGGCTCAGGAACGCCACAATGCCGTAGATGTGAAAGAAGGGCAAGAACGCGAGCGCGGTGTCGCTCGGCTCCAGCAGCGTGGCATCCGTGACCCCTTCAAGCTGGCAAAGCTGCGCCACCAGGTTATAGTGTGTGAGCATGACGCCCTTCGGCAGGCCGGTAGTCCCGCTGGAATAGGGCAGTACGACGATATCCTCACGCGGATCGATCGTCACATCGGGCGGCGCCGCATCGCCCTGAAGCAGCGCCGCAAAGGGTGTCGCGCCGGCGGCCTCGCCGAAGACGAAGATCTCCTCCACACGCGACTGAGCGGCCGCCTCACGGGCCGTCTCCAGGAGTTGTGGGATGGTGAGCAGATACTTCGCGCCGGCGTCGTTGAGCTGCGTGCCCAATTCGCGGGCGGTGTAGAGCGGATTGGCCGGCGTGACAATGCCGCCCAGAGTCGCGACGGCGTGAAAGGCGACAGCGTACTCTGGAAGATTAGGGCTGTAGATCCCGAACACATCGCCTTTCCGAAAGCCACGCTGCGCCAGCCTACCCGCTACACGTCGCACCGTGCCGGCAAACTGCTCGTAACTGAGGGCGCGCCCGCTGGAGCCGTCGATCAGCGCCGGCTTGTTCCCTAATTGCTGCGCGCGCTCAAGGACGAACGCCGTGAGCGATATCTCAGGGATCGCGACATCCGGGTACGGGCTGCGGAAGATCATCGGGAGCCTCCTTTCCGAGAGAATGACCGACATTCAACCAACGACACTGGTAGCGAACGGGTAGACCGGAAGGAGCCTAGGTGTATATGATAGGGCTATGATACACTAAATAGGACGGTTTGCACAAGTGGCGGAAAGGGCCTCAACCTCGGCTTTCCCTAGCGTGCGCAACGAGGATTCTGAGCAGCAGCGCCGGGATTGGGAGGCGCTGAAGCAGGTACTTGAGGAAAATCGACCCTCCGATCGAGAACTCTTTCCATGAATATAATCATTCTCCTTGAAACTGGCCCACTCGGTTATGTCACCTATCCGGGTGCATCTCGCGATCACCAAGAATGTAGCGAATGGCTTGAAGCAATAATTCTGGCCGGTATCGACATCCGCATTCCTGAGATCGCAGACTATGAGCCCCGGCGGGGGAATGTTACGGGTCAAGCAATACGGTGGAATACGAAAGCTTGACAGCTTGAAGGCAACGCTTGGATATCTACCGCTTTCAACTGAGATAATGCTCAAGGCGGCCGAGTTGTGGGCCGAAGTGCGAAATCGCGGCTATACTACCGCAGATGACAAAGCGCTCGACGGCGATGTTATCCTTGCAGCTCAAGCAACTATACTAGCTACTCATGGTCATGCAGTTGTCATCGCCACAACCAATATCAAACACCTGGACCTGTTTGTACCCGCAAAGAAGTGGCGTGATATTTAGATAGGATTCTTTCCCGCTGTAAGGGAGTTTTAGAGCCAACAATCCGCTCTAAAACTCCCTGCTTGTACTAAGCGGCCTAATAGAGATAGTTGCTTGTGAAAAACTCGATTACATTAGGACGGGCTGTGTTCAGCTAACCAGGGCAACACAATATCAAGCACCGCGGCCGCATGCGTCTTCACCAGCCAGTGTCCGGCGGGCGGGACGATATGCAGGCGCGCATTAGGAATACCGGCGGCCAACTCTGGACATGGTGAGGCGGCGTGGTTGTGTCGGCCGCGTCAGCGACTACCAGCATCGGGCACGCCAGTTCGGCCAGCCAGGGCCGGCTATCGAACGCCAGCAGCGCTCGTGCCACCGGCGCGACTCGCCGGCCGCTATCGGCGGCGATCACCTCGCGCACAAAATCATAATCATCGGCTGGGGCGCCGGGCGGGCAGCCGACACGCGCGGCCAGCGTTCCCATCCGGCGCGTGCCGATCAGGCGGAACAGCTCGGGGCGCAGGCGGCACTCGATCTGCTCCCGTAGCGTGCGAGCACTCCGCGTGTAGGAACAGACCAGCGCCAGGCCACGCACGCGGGCCGGGATGTCGCGGGCGAGCTGGTGGGCAATCGCGCCGCCGGTAGCGTAGCCAAGCACATAACACGACCCTATGCCCAGCAGATCGTTTAGATCTCGATCACATAGCCGCCTGCTCCGCCAGGCGCACGACCAGGCCGACCTCGCTGCACCCCACGACCTGCTCGATCGGGATACCCGAATCGGGTGTTCCCGCGACCAGGATGCGCTGAACCTGGCGATCCGCATCAACGACGACCCCATGAAAGCGGCCCAGCGAATTGCCGGTCTCATCATTGATCGGGGTCGCTTTGTCGAGTGCGGCGCAAGATTCGGGAATGCTGCGCTGGGGTGTGCCAACGCCCGGCACACGCACCTCCAGATCCGGCATCGCCTTCAACTCTTCGGTCGTTCGCCGCAATGTAATGCCGTCCACCGTCGCATCCTGGATATCACCTACCGGCACACAATGATCGTGGCCGCCGAACAGCCCGCGATGGACCACCACGTATTCCAGGTGGTTCGTATCGGGGTTCAGCACAATATAACTGATGCTGCCGGTTGTGCCATCCGTGCAGTGGACAGCGCTGCCAAGCACAATTGACTGCTCCATAATAATCTCCTCCCGATCATACTCAATTCGGTTACGGGTGAGGAATGTTAGCGGGATAACCGCTTTCACTCCTTTTTCCCTGAGATAAGTAGGTATGGTAGCAATGGTTGTGCCATGTTTACAGCAGCGCGAGCTGTGTGAAGCAGAGGGCCGGTGCCGGCTACTCCGCATCGCGACTCAGATAGACCAGCCGTAGCAGCGGAGGTGTCACCAGCGTGGTGGCGAGCGTCACGACGACCAGCACCGAGAACAGCCCGGCGTCCAGAACCCCGGCAGCAAGCCCGGCGCCGGCCAGTACCAGCGCGACCTCGCCGCGCGAGATCATCCCGACCCCGATCTGGAGCGACGAGCGCCGGCCAAGCCCGCCTAGCAGGGCGCCGGCCCCACACCCAAGGATCTTGCTCACGGCCGCGAACACGATCAACACGATAGTGAACACTGGCGCGACGATCAGGCCGGCTGCCTGAGCTTGCAGGCCGATATTGATGAAAAAGATCGGGATGAAAAAGGCGTACCCAACCGCCGCGGTGCCCTCATGGACGATGTGACCCTCGTTAGCGTGCCGCGCGACCACCACGCCCAGCAAGTAGGCGCCGGTGATCGGCGCGACGTTGCCGAGCACCTCGGCGGCCCAGGCGTAGATCAGCAGCAGGCCGAGCAGCAACGCCAGGCTGGCCTCGCGGTGATGCAGGCTGCGCTCCCAGTGCACCAGCACGGGCACAACCTTATCGCCGATGAACCACGCGATCGGGAAGAACAGCATCATCTTGCCGACCGTCAGCAAGACATTGCCCTCACCCGAGAGGCTCATCACCAGCGCGAAGACCAGCACGCCGAGCACATCGTCGATCACCGCCGCGCCGAGGATCGTGGCTCCCTCGCGCGAACGCAGCCGCCCCAGCTCGCGTAGCGTCTGCGCCGAGATGCTGACGCTGGTGGCCGTAAGCACCGCGCCCAGGAACAGCGCGTGGTGCCACTCCAAACCAAATGCCGCGCCGATCACCAGACCGCCGAACAGCGGCACCAGAACTCCCCCAACGGCGGTGAGCAAAGATGCCTTCCCAACCTGCCGCATTGCGACCACATCCGTCTCAAGTCCGGCCATAAACATCAGCAGGATCACACCGATATCGGCTAGGAGACCGATGGTATCGTTGGGAGCCAGCCAGCCGAGCAGCGAGGGGCCGATCGCCAGGCCAAGCAGCAACTCGCCGAAAACGGCCGGCAACCCAAGCCGGTAGCTGAGCTGCGCCGCAAGCTTGGCGCCCAGCAGCATGCCGGCCAGCGGCAGCAGCAAGTTGATCGTTCCGTGCATCCCATATTCCTCTCAGTAACTGTTTGAAAAGGGGGAGTTTGAGGGGCAGCCCCTCAAAGGCTTTCACTATGTAAGGGTCTAAAGGGTTCATCCACCCGATTTGCTTGAGAGTGTTGCCGCTTTACCCGCATTCCAATGCAATGGGAAAGACCCGGCACCGAAAAAGTTCTGGCACGCACTCATGTGGCATTTCAGGGCATCAGAGAGCCCTCCATTTGTCAAGTGATAGCCTTTGAGGGGGCAGCCCCCTCAAGAACCCCTTTCCACCACGGACCAACCGTGGCGCAAAGACCTTTTCAAACAGTCTCTCAGTAATAGCAGAGTCAGACAAATCATACGAGGTCTATCCGGCGCTGCTTCTTCTCTTTACAAGGAAACTTCGCTTCGGTCGATCCATGACACAAGCTTCTAAACAAGGGGAGTTCATTTATAGCATACCAATCACCATTCTGTGATTTGGATGATCTATACAATGGTGTCTATGCTTTAAGATTTCCCTTAGATTTTCTTCATCTGAGACTCATTTTCAGCCGCTACTGTTATTCCCAAAGCGATGCACCAATGACGGCCAGCGTACAGCGATCGTACACCGAAAAGGCGATCGTCTGCACGCTGGTCGTTTGCGTTGGAAACGAGGGGATGCGGAATGCTTGATGAAACTACGTTGCGGCGCTTATATGTGGAAGAAAAACGGTCAATTCGAGCGATCGCCGCGCTCACCCAGATTCCCACCCGGACGGTGTATGATGCGCTGATCCATTACCGCATTCCACGCCGGCCGGCCGGATTCCGCGGCACACAAACGCAGTCCACACATATTCCGCTGGATGAAACAAGGTTAAGGCAGTGGTATCAGGAGGAGAGGCGCTCGATCCGGTCGATCGCCACGCTGGCGCAAGTATCGACGCGAGTTGTGTATAATGCACTAATCCGCTATCGTATCCCGCGCCGAACGGTTAGGCACCAGCAACCACCCGCCGCGGTCATCCAACTGCCGAACGAAAGCCTCGACGAGTCCACCCTGCGCCGTCTGTATGTGGATGAGGGCCAATCGATTGCCGCTATCGCGGCGGCCGCTCAGTGTGCTCCATCGCGCATTCGGAACGCGCTGGTCCGTTGGGGTATCCCGCGCCGCCGCCGTGGCCGACGGTAACATCTCAGCTATCTGTGAGGTATAATTTTGCTTTTGTTGTTCTTTTTGGCCCAGCGGAGCCAAAAAGAACAACAAAAGCAAGAAATATCGCCTGACACAGGCAAACATCCCGATTAATGCGACGACCGCATCCACAGCTATAACTGTGGATGCGGTCGTCGTGTATAGACCGATTGTACGGGAGCGGCTTACTTATTTTCGGAGTTACCAGGCGTAATTGCCGCGGCCCCAGGCACGAACGTCGGGGACGGCACCGGCTCGCCCTGGCTGCCCGAACCCGGCATCGGGTGGACCATCGCGTATTCCGGGTAGGCCGACGCGCCGTGCTCGTGCAGGTCCAGCCCCTGGATCTCGCCTTCCTTCGAGACACGCAACGTGCCGGTGGCTTTGACAGCGTACATCAAGACGAGCGCTACGACCAGCGTGGCCGCCAGCGTGGAGAATGATCCGATCGCCTGGATGCCGAGCTGGTTCACCCCGCCGCCATAGAACAGACCAGTCACCACGGAGCTGGTATCCGCACCAGTCGGTGTCGGAAGCCCAAATTCACCGGTGGCAAACAGACCCAGCGAGAGTGTCCCCCAGACACCACCCACCATATGCACCGGAACCGCCCCGATCGGATCGTCGATCCGCAAATGTTCCAGCAAATCCGTACCCCAGATGACTGCGAACGCCGCGCCGATGCCGATGAAGAAGGAGCCGGTCGGGCTGACCCAGTAGCATGGGCAGGTGATCGCGACCAGGCCGCCCAGAAATCCGTTGACCATCATAGCGAGGTCCCACGTCTTGCCGCGGGCGTAGGAGTAGAACAGCGCGGTCAAACCGGCCGAACAGGCGGCCATCGTGGTGTTGAAGGAAACCCGCCCGATCCCTTGGGTATCCAACGCCGACAGGGTGCTGCCGGGGTTGAAACCATACCAGCCAAACCACAGGATCAACCCACCGACAGCGCCGATAATCAGGTCATGGGCCGGCATCGGACCACCGCCGTCGCGCTTGAAGATCCGGCCCAGGCGCGGACCAAGCGCGACCGCGCCGGCCAGCGAGATCGTCCCGCCGATCGTATGGACCACGGTCGAGCCAGCGAAATCACGGAAGGTCATAGCCGCCAGCCAGCCATCCGGTCCCCAGGCCCAGTGCCCAATGATCGGGTAAATAAAGCCGGTGACGCCGACGCTGTAGAGCAGGTCGCCGATAAATCCGCAGCGCCCAATCATCGCGCCGGATGTAATCGTCGAGCAGGTATCGGCGAAGGCGAACTGAAAGACCCAGAAGGCCAGCAGCGGCACGCCGGTTGAGCCATAAGTGGGGGCAAGGCCCTGCAAGAAAAACCCGGTGGTGCCGATGAGAGGCGTGCCCGGCTCGAACATAAAAGCGAAGCCAAAGGCCCAGAACAGAATGCCGCAGATACATGTGTCGGCGATGCCTTCGACAAGGATATTAACCGACTCGCGCGCGCGGGCGAACCCGGTTTCAAGCATCACAAAGCCGACCTGCATTCCAAAGACCAGGAAGGCCGCGACCAATGTCCAGACGGTGTTGACCGCATTGATCTGGGCGGCGGGATCCGCGGGGTCGGTGCCCTGCGCGTGCGCAAACCCAGGCAAGAAGGTCCACATCAGCCCCAGGACAATCCCCAGGCCGAGCAACTTCCCACCCATCAGCACCATGATATTGTGGCGCATGATCGGGTTGCGTAGGTTAGTTAGAAATCGGCGGCGCACAGCGTAGAGAGTCTGCGACATACGTACGTTCCTTTCTCGATCGTGGAGCCAATGGGCCAGCTTTCAGACAAATTCCCGCACGGTAAGAGCATCTACAGAAGAGTTACCTTTCCATCACCCCTTTTTCTCTCGGTACGATTGCGCCAGACATGACAACACCGCACGGGCTACTTTACCCGGTGCGGTGTTGCGACATCGCTCTTCACATGTCTTTAACCGTGCATAAGCAGGATAGCACAGCGCACGTTCGGAAACACTGGTTTAGAAGCCCAAATTTATGCCGGCTTGTATTATGAATGTTGTATCAAACATACTGAAACACTCCTGAATGTTAGAGGAGCTACCTCTTTATCTCCCCTTTTTCCCAGACTGTAAAACGGTGGGCAACCAGAGCAAAAGCTTCTGGTTGCCCACCGTCTGAGCTATGAACGTGTGATCGCCCTCCCGGTTACCGAATAGTCCTTAAACGACTGTTTGAAAAGGCTCTTATGCCAGGTGCGATCCGTGGTGGAAAAGGGATCTTGAGGGGGCTTCCCCCTCAAGATCCCTTTTCAAACAGTTTCTAAGATAGCCGAAAGAGCGCGCTGTTTTTACTGGCCTTATGCTGTCTGAGTGGAGACAGTCAGGGGCTCAGGGTTATCTTGAGCAGGAGCGGTCATCGCACTGCCTGGCAGCGCAACCCAGGCCACCACCATCGCCAGAAACAGGATTAGCGCGACGATAACGAGTGCCATGGAAAACCTCCTTTGTCACTACTATAATGATAGTGCGATCGTCAAACTTCAAACCTAGGATTGGTATGCAACCTCGCCATGCTGGGAGGCATCCAGACCGTGCTGCTCCTCGGTCGAAGAGACCCGCACGCCGAACGCCGCATTGATAACCTTAAGCAGAACCCAGGTGACAGCGGCGGCATAAACCGCGACAACCACCACCGCGATAGCCTGAATGAGCAGTTGGCCGGGATTACCGTAGAGCAACCCATCAAAGCCAGCCGAATTGATGGTCGTCGTCGCGAAGATACCGGTCGCCAGCGCGCCGATAATCCCACCCACGCCATGCACTCCGAACACGTCGAGGCTATCATCCACGCGGCCACGCACAAGTATCTCGACGGCCAGGAAGCAGCCGACCCCGGCCAGGAAACCGATAATCAGCGCGGCCATCGGGGTCACAAAGCCGGCCGCCGGCGTGATGCCGACCAACCCGGCGACCGCGCCGGCCGCCGCGCCCACCACACTCGGCCGCCCGTGGCGTATCCAACTGGCGGTCGTCCAGGCCAACGCCGCCATCGCCGCCGCGACATGCGTATTGACGAAGGCAATCGCGGCCAGGCCGTTCGCGCCCAAGGCGCTGCCGGCGTTGAAGCCGAACCAGCCAAACCAGAGCAACCCCGCGCCCAGGATCGTCATCGTGATATTATGGGGCTCCATCGGTTCCGAGCCATAGCCGACGCGCTTGCCCATCACCAGGGCGCATACCAGCGCCGAGACACCCGAGGAGATATGGACGACCGTGCCGCCGGCGAAGTCAAGCGCGCCCAGGGTACGAATCCAGCCGCCAACCCCCCAGACCCAGTGCGCGATCGGGATGTACACCAGCAACGACCAGAGCAGCGAGAAGATCACAAACGACTTGAAACGCTTGCGCTCGGCAAAAGCACCGGAGATCAGCGCCGGTGTGATCACGGCGAACATCATCTGGTAGCCCATAAACGCGACATGCGGGATCGTCCCGGCATAATCGCCATTGGGCTCCACACCCACACCATTCAGGCCAACCCAGTCCAGGCCCCCGATAATGCCGCCCTGCGACGGACCAAAAGCTAAGGAGTAACCAAACAATACCCATAACACGCTGATCAACCCAATCATAAAGAAACTGTGCATAATCGTCGAGAGCACATTTTTCTGGCGTACCAGGCCACCATAGAAAAGACCCAAGCCCGGCGTCATAAGCATCACAAGCGCTGCTGAGGCAAGTACCCAGGCGGTATCTCCAGCATTGATTTCCACAACATCCTCCTTAGTTAATCGTGCCGCGCATCCTGTGTTCTTCTACAACACAACCGTGCCGGATAGATCTTCGACGATCTGTCCGGCACGGCTTCTTCGCCCCTGAACTTTGCTTTAACGGAAACATCATAAATTGGTCTATCTATGATAAAAGCTTCTACACAATGGGGGTACAGCTACAGCGTATAAACATTCGCCTGTCGTTTTGTATGATTTGCACAAAAAGTACAACTCCCCGCTTGGCCTTCAAGGCCAGAGGGGAGCTTGAATCAAAATGCAGCCTTCACAGACCAGCGTGTGAAGGCTGCATCCTTTAGGTTTTAGGTAGGCTCGCTCAACGTTAGGGCGTATAGCAATACGCCCTAACGTGCGGGCAATTCTGGAGGGGCTGCCTCCAACTCCCCTTTTCGCACGCCAACTGTAAGGCTAATTGGAACCTTGTCTTATCGCTAAAATGCCCGAGATGCGGGATCAAGCGTCGTAATACATAAAGAACTCATACGGGTGCGGCCGGATGGCGACCTGGATCAGCTCGCGGGTGCGCTTGTAATCGAGGTAGGTCGCGATCACATCCTCGGTGAAGACGCCGCCGACCAGCAAGAAGTCGTAGTCGCGCTCCAGCGCATCGAGTGACTCGGCCAGTGAGCCGGGCGTCCCGCGGATATGGGCCTTCTCCTCCGGCGACAGCTCGTAGATATCCACATCGAGCGGCGCGGGCGGCTCGATCTTGTTCTTGATACCGTCGAGGCCGGCCATGAGCATAGCCGAAAACGCCAGGTACGGGTTGCAGGACGGGTCGGGCGCGCGGAACTCGATCCGGCGGGCCTTGGGCGAGGAGGAGTAGGTCGGGATGCGTACCGCTGCCGAGCGGTTGCGCTGCGAGTAGACCAGGTTGATCGGCGCCTCGAAGCCGGGGACCAACCGGCGGTAGGAGTTGGTCGTCGGCGCGCATAACGCCAGCAGCGCGGGGGCATGCAGCAGAATGCCGCCGATGTAGTGGCGGGCGGTTTCGGAGAGCAGCGCGTAACCGCTCTCATCGAAGAACAGCGGCTCGCCGTTTTTCCATAGGCTCTGGTGGACATGCATACCGCTGCCGTTGTCGCCGAAGAGCGGCTTGGGCATAAAGGTGGCGCTGTAGCCCAACTCCTTCGCGGTCGTCTTAACGATATACTTGTAGAGGATGAGCTGGTCGGCCATTGTCACCAGCGGCTTGAAGCGCATGTCGATCTCGCACTGGCCGGCGGTGCCGACCTCGTGGTGATGAACCTCGACATCGATGCCGGCCGCGATCAGGTTCAGGGTGATCTGCGAGCGCACATCCTGGAGCGAGTCGAGCGGCGGAACCGGGAAGTAGCCCTCTTTGTAGCGCGGCCGGTAGCCCAGGTTCTTGCCGCCGCGATCAGCGCCGCTATTCCAGATGCCCTCGTCGCTGTCGAGGAAATAGTAACCGCTGTGGCTGGTCTGATCGAAGCGCACATCGTTGAACAGGAAGAACTCGGCCTCCGGGCCAAAGTAGGCCGTGTCGGCGATGCCGGTGTCTTTGAGGTGGGCCTCGGCCTTGCGGGCGATATAGCGCGGGTCGCGGCTGTAGGGCTCGCCCGTCAGCGGGTCGCGAATATCGCAGATGATGCTCAGCGTCGGGATCTTGAGCGCCGGGTCCACGAAGGCGGTGCCGGGGTCGGGGAAGACCAGCATATCGCTCTCGTTGATCGCCTGGAAGCCGCGGATCGACGAGCCATCGAAGCCGAGCCCATCCTCGAAGTCATCCTCGCTCAGCACGCTCGCGGGCAAAGAGAAATGCTGCCAGGTGCCGGGCATGTCGGTGAAGCGCAGATCCACCATCTGGATGCCCTTCTCCTTGATCAGCTCAAGCACCCCTTTTGCGTCGCGGGTTGGTGTGTTCGCCATTGCCGGAGTTCCTCCTACCGTTCGATATATTGTGGATGTCTAGCCGATCCAACGCACAGAGCCGGGGTGCAACAACCAGCGGTTGCCCGGCTCTACGTCGAGGTATTCATGCGCGGCGGCGTCACCCAAGGATATGTTAAAAAGCCGTTTTGGACTATGGCGATTTGGTACAAACGTAGACGAATAGATTTAGACAGATCATCCGATTCCTTCAAATAAGATAACTGATAAAACTGGCTGGTTGTGGTATGATCAGGCGAACCAAAAATCTGATTATGAAAAATAGTTGAGATAGGACAAGGAGGAGATCGCGATGACCGAACAGCCATATAATCCGCTGGCGAGGGTCAATCTGGGAAAGAGTGTAGCGGAGGCTCTACTGGAACGCCAGGTTACATCTATGCCACCAGCGAATAGACGCCTCCGTATCGCACCCACGACTGGGCTAAAGGCATTTTCTGGAGCAGGAATCTATGTCATTTACTATGTTGGAGATTTCCTATTATACGCATCTATAGCGGAACGAAACAGAGATAAAGATAAGCCGTTCACTGCCCCTATATATATTGGTAAAGCTGATCCAAAAGGATCTCGCACTGGTATTTATGATGCGTCGAGTTTGCTAGACGAACCGCTCTACGATCGCTTATGTGAACATTCCAAATCTATAGAACAAGCCCAAAACTTGAAATTAGAAGATTTCTATTGTCGTTATCTGGTTGTCGAAGATATATGGATACCTTTAGGGGAGTCTTTACTTATTAACCAATTCAGACCAGTATGGAATAAGTTTGGAGGTTTTGGAATCCACCAGCCTGGCAGTGGACGTGAAAAACAAAAGAAATCAATATGGGACACTCTCCATCCAGGAAGACGATGGGCAAACTCATTACCTTCTAATAACCTATCAATAGAACAAATTAAAACAAGTATTGCGGCATATCTAAAGGGAGACGATACTATTCCAGATATTGAACCCGAAGGTTAGCAATTCTGTTGTAATGCTTCTACTTGAGAGAGGACTAAAAAGTTCTCTGATTCTCTTTCTATATCGGTTCCTATACTTGCTTTCAGAAGAGCTTTACGAATATGTCGAGCTATATGCTCACTAACTACAACCGGAACTGCATTTCCAATTTGACGCATACTCTCTGTACGACTACTATTAAAAATGTAATTATCAGGGAAGGTCTGTAGACGAGCACTTTCACGTACGGTAAAGTACCTCACCGTACCATTGCTCAGCGCAAGTGTGTTCTCCCCTCCTGGAACACCATGATCACCAGCCTTAAGAGTTTTCGCGGGACAATCCAGATCGCTACCAGTATGCCCTTTATACGCCCTTGCCCCTGGGATTCCTACATGATTTGCTAAATGAGGATGTGCTATACCATCTATCGGTTCATCAAGCCCATGCAAAGCATCTCGCACAGTCCTCCAACGCTGTTCAATTGGAGGAATTAAAAAGCGATCAAGACGTCTTATTTTAGGTCGTATCCTCTCAGGTATCTGTGGATATTTTGTAACACTATGTTCTTTCCAATAAGAATGATCTACCCATTGTGCATATAATAGGGCTAATTCTGAGTGAGTTTCATGAGGCCAATTCCAAATTATATTCAGATCACGACGAAAACCAACAATAAAAACTCTATACCTGTGCTGTGGCACACCAAAATTAACGCAATCTATTACTTTAAACCAAATATCGTATATTAAATCTCCATCTTTCTTTACATCATGAAATTTCAGAAGCCTTTCTTTATGTTCAACCCAATACTCATCTGGCTTTATGATGAGCATAGGATATTGTAATTGAAGAATGATATAATCAAAATATGATCTAAAATTTTCACGAGTAAGACCACGGACGTTCTCTAGTAAAATAGCGGGTGGTGCAAGTTCACGAATGGCACGAAAGATCTGGGGAAACATATTACGTCTATCTTCATCTCCTTTATGCTTACCCCCTATTGAAAAAGGCTGGCATGGAGGTCCTCCCGCAAGCAACTCAACGCGTCCCACATAGGATTGGAAATTAAATTCCTCGACAGGTCCTTCATAGACAGGCCAAGGCTCAACACTAACACCACTATTAGCGCGTAGTGTATTGCAGGAGTGAGTATCTTTTTCTACAAGAGCTACATGTCTGAATCCGGCTCGCTCAATTCCTAGAGCTAAACCACCAGCTCCAGTAAACAATTCCAAAGAACGCATGTTAAACTCTCCTATCTTTTATCCTGGTTGACGCTTCTCACTTCTATAGTGGCTTGATTTGATTCAGTCACTGGAAATCTCTCTCTAACGATGTCCGCTATTTCCCTAGCAACTTGATCTGGCTCGGCTAATGCGCGGCTTTCACAGAAACGAAGAACTACCCACCCCTGATCTCGTAAGAAGTTGTTAATCTCCTCATCACGCTCCATATTGCGTTTGATCTTATTCACCTACCACTCAGTCCGAGTAGGAAACAGTTCTTCAAGAGAATTTAGCCCACGTAGGCGCCAAGCATTTCCATGCCACATATCACCATCAATGAATACAGCGATCTTACGTCTAGGAAATGCTATATCTATTGTCCGTCGTGGAAGCGCCTTAACCTTATAATGTTTGCGATAGCGTAGTCCAAAGGCGAAAAGCCGTTTCCGGATAGCAATCTCCGCCTTGCTATCTTTATTGTGTACCGCTGCCATCATACGAGACGTAGTTTGTGGATCGCGTGGCTTTCGCTCCTTGGGAGGCATCGCACCACCTACTTATGAAGTGTGCTCGCCTACCCAAACTTACCCTTTATCGGATAAGGGGTAGTATAGCACGAACATGTATATTGGTCAATACCTTATAGGCATATCTTAATACCGAATAATCGGGGTGTCAAGACTTCTTTTTATAATATACAACGCACATATCACTCTAGTACCATGATATACCTATGGATAGCACAGATAAAATTTACACATATTATCCACATGTCTTTGGGGAAAAGGGCGGGGAGGATTCTCCTTCTAAAACATCCCTGGACTATGTGAATGCCAAGCTCCTAAAACTCTACTTTAGGTAACAGAGATAGTCCAACGCAACCTCCAGCACATCGATCGCCCGCAGGTACTCCGCGACCTCGACATGCTCCTGAGGCGTGTGGTCGAGGCTGGAGTCGCCGGGACCGTAGGCCAGAATCGGGCAGCGCCAGGCCGGGCCGACGACATTCATATCGGACGTGCCGGTTTTGAGCAGGAAGCCAGGAGCGCCGCCGGCAGCCCGCACGCCCTTGAGCAATGCCCGCACGAGCGGGTTGTTCTTATCACTGCGGTAGGCCTTGCAGCCGCCGCGAAATTGGAGCCGCCCGCCATCCGCCGCCGGCGCAAGCGTACCAGCCAGATCGTCGGGCGCGATGTCGAGCGGCAGCCGGATACCGATCGTCAACTCGGCCCAGTCGATCAGCCCATCGCTGCCGGAATGGATCGCCCGAAGCGAGGGGAGCAGTTGGTCGAACAGCGCGGTCTTGCCGATGTTGTGGGCGGCGCAGTGGGCCTGGACGGCGTTCCAGAAGGCGACTGCCCGTTCGGGCGCCGCGATCTCCTTGCCGGCGCTGTGGGCCATCGGCTGCTCCCAGCGGCCCTCGACCAGCAGCCGGCCCTTGTAGCCCAGAGTCAGCCGGTCCCAACCGCTTGGCTCGCCGATCACGCAGGCGACCGGCGCGTAGCGATCGACGATGTAGTGCGCGCCCTTGGAAGAGGCGGCCTCCTCCTCGACCGCGCCGACGAGCACCAGGCGGGCGCGCAGATCGCCGCGCGCCACCAGCCGCGCGGCGGCGGCGACGAAGGCCGCGAATGGACCCTTGGCATCCACTGACCCGCGACCATACAGCTTGCCGTCCTCGATTCGCACCGGCACAACCCCCGGCACCGTATCGATATGGCCCAGCAGCACGATCGCCGGCCCGGCGCCGGCTTCCCCAACCGCGTTGCCGGCCCCATCCACAAAGCTGTCGAAGCCGAGCCGCCCCATCTCGCCGGCCAGAAAGCGTGCCAATTCGCCCTCCTGGCCGGACAGGCTGGGGATGTGGAGCATCTGCCGCAGGAAGGCGACCGGGTCGAAGGTGGCTTCTGTCATACTATGTAGGCTCCCGTGACAAGGTGACAAGGTGACAAGGTGAATGGGTGATGGCGGTTCTCGGTTCTCGGCTTTTGTTCTTTGTTCTTTGTTCTTTGTCCTTGGTTCTTATGACCTTCGCGTTCCTTCGCGTGGCTTCGCGGATCGTAAATCCTCTAACACAGCACTTCGCCGATTGCCGCGATCACCCGGTCGAGCTGTTCGTATTCGATCACCAGCGGCGGGAGCAGCCGCAGCACATTTGGCCCCGCCGGCAGCGCCAGGACGCCCCGCTCCATCAGCGCCAACAGGAACGGCTGGACGCGCTCCTTCAGCTCCAGCCCGACGAGCAGGCCCATCCCACGCACTTCGCGGACACGCGGGAGCGCCAGGGCCCGCAGGCGTTCGGCCAGGTAGGCGCCTTTCTCGGCCGCCTGGCGCGGCAGCTCGGAGTCAAGCAGATAGCGCAGTGCGGCACGCGCCGCGGCGCACACCAGCGGCCCGCCGCCGAAGGTCGAGCCATGGCTGCCCTGCGGCAGCGCGCCGAAGCGGCCATGGATGGCGAGGGTGCCCATCGGCAGCCCGCCGGCGATCGACTTCGCCAGCGCCATAATATCCGGCACCAGGCCATAGTGCTCGCAGGCCCACAGCCGCCCAGTGCGCCCGAAGCCGGTCTGCACCTCGTCCACGATCAGCAGCGCGCCCCGCTCGCGGCAGATGCGGGCCGCGCCGGCCACATAGGCGGGGCTGGCCGGTCGCACTCCCCCCTCGCCCTGGACCAACTCAAGCAGCACGGCAGCAGTTGACTCGCTGACAGCCGCGTCGAGCGCGTCGAGCTTATCGTAGGGGATGTGGGTGAAGCCCTCCAGCAGCGGCGCGAACGGCTCGCGGTACTTCGGCTCCCAGGTGGCCGAGAGCGCGCCCATCGTACGGCCGTGAAAGCCGCGTACAGTCGCCACAGCGCCGGTGCGCCCCGTCAGCAGCCGGGCGGTCTTGAGCGCCCCCTCGATCGCCTCGGCGCCGGAGTTACATAGGAAGACCCGCTCCAGGCCCTCCGGCAGGGCGGCAACCAGTTCGCCCAGGTAGGCGGCGCGCTGATCGTTGTAGAAGATCTCAGGGCAGCTTATGAGCCGCCCGGCCTGCTCGCCGATCGCCGCGACAACCGCCGGGTTGGCGTGGCCGAGGTTGGCGGCGCCCTGCCCGCCCACGCAGTCGATATACTCGCGCCCGTCGGCATCCCACAGCCGGGCACCGGCACCGCGCACGATCGCGACCGGGCGCTTGGGATACACGCCGCTGGTGTGGGCGGACTCGACGGCGATCAGCGCTTCGGTAGATGGGTATGGTGTCATCGTGTATCTCCGTTTTTTTGGAGATTAGAGATTAGAGATTAGAGATTGGAACGCCATGATCAATCTCTAATCTCTAATCTCTAATCTCTGACAAACACCTATTCGATCATGGTCCCCGCGCCAGCCAGCGCGCGGCTAACCGGCTGCACGGCCCGGGCGTCGCCCAGGATCACGCGCCCGGCGCCGCCGGCGAGCGCCTCGGCCGCTCCAAGTACCTTCTTTTTCATTCGGCCCTGCGCGACCGGCAGAAACTGCTCGATATCGGCGCGTGGAATCCGCCCGATCAGGGTCGACTCGTCGGGGAAGGCCCGCAACAGGCCAGGGACATTCGAGAGCAGCAGCAGCGTCTCGGCCCCCAGCGCGGCCGCCACGGCCGCGGCTGCCCGGTCGCCGTCCACGTTGATCGCCTCGCCCTCGGCGCTGCTGGCGAGCGGAGCAACGACCGGCAGGTAGCCGGCCTCCAGCAGCAGCGTCAGCAGCCCGGAGTTGACCCGTTCGACGGTCCCGGTCCAGTCGTCGCGCAGGATGCGCTGCTTGCCATCCTCGACGATCCGGATGGCGGCCTTGCGCTGGCCTTCGAGCAGCCTTCCATCCAGCCCCGCCAGCCCGAGCGCCTGGACACCCCGGCGCTGGAGTCGCTCGACGATCAGCATATTGACCTTGCGGGCGGCCATCATAAAGATCTCCAGCGTCGCGCGGTCGGTGTAGCGGCTGGTGAAGCCGGAGGGCGAGGTGACAA
>JADMIO011478716.1_pt1 | contig 18133 bp, 18 predicted proteins | sample 8958161 | NCBI WGS metagenome assembly JADMIO01 (sample SAMN16585339, study PRJNA669376) | soil metagenome | isolation source: Crop rotation soil | place: USA: Cullars Rotation, Alabama | collected 2011 | reverse complement strand
AGCGAGATCAGATCGTCGAGCAGCGGCACCCCGGCCGCCACGGCGACCGCCGTGCTGCCGCTCGGCCGCGGATTAATCTCGAGGATGCGGGGGCGGCCTTCGCGATCGAGCATGATGTCGCAGTCATATAGCCATGAGAGCCGGAACGCCTCCACCATTCGCGGAGCGAGATCGTAGAGATCCTGACGATCCTCGATGATGTGACCGTCATTGGGAACGGCGGGGTTGAGCCGCCGCCGCGCCACTGAGCGCAGCAGCCGGCCGTCGCAGGCGAGCATGTCGAGATCGAAGGTCGGCTCATAGAGCCGCTCCGAGACAATCGCCGGCATCGTCTCGGCATACCGGTTGAGATAGTCGCGGCGGAACGTCTCCGGATCCATGTGCATCTCGCGGCCGCCGCGATACGACTGCGCGCCGCGCAGGTCGAACCGGATCACGCTGACATCACGGCCGCCGCGCGAAGCCACGGCTTGACCGCCACCTCGAGGCCAGTCGCGAGCAGTTCGTCAATGGCAACGGCGAGTTCGGACACACTCGCGGTGCGCCGCCACGTCGGCACCGGAAGCCGCGCGCGCTCGAGCGCGGCATAGGTCGCAGCCTTGTCACCAAGCGTTTCGAGCGTCGCCACGTCGGCGCACGCCAGCCTGCGGCTGCCGCGTTCAATCAGGTTGCGGTGCCGTGCTGCCGCCAGCGCCTCATCATCCGACCAGGGCACGACCAGGTCGACGGCATACGCCTCCGCGATCTTCGCGAGCCTGGCCGCGTAGTCCGGCTCGGTGCCGCGCGGCACGCGCTCGAATGCATCAGCAAAGTGCCGCCCCGGCGCATTGGGGTCGCAGTCGACCGCCACAACGTGCACCGCTCCATGACGGGAGTGATGGCGGAGATAGTGGATGGCCTGCGGTGCGAGCCCGCCGCCAGCGCAGGTGAGGAGAATCCGGAAGCTCATGGGCCCACCACGCGATCTTCGGTAATCGGATCGTCCTCGCGCAACGGACCGGCAGCGGAGAGCGTCAACACACGCTCGTACTGGCTCGGCGGCAGCCCGGCTCTGCCCGGCAACGGACGCTTGAGTGCGACGTTTTCCCGACTGAAGCGCTCGCCCGCGGCAATGTCACGCCGCGCGATCAGACAGCGATGGCGCTCGGAGCGCACCCGTTCTTCCTCGGGCACCGGACGCAGCCGGCCATCGCCGCGCATCGCCTCCACGCGGCGGATCCGCTCGACCATAACCGCAAACGGGGCCGGCTCCATCGAGATTGCGTGATCCGCGCCGGGCAGGCTGCAATCGAGCGTGAAGTGCTTTTCGATAATCATCGCGCCGAGGGCCACCGCTGCGGTGCAGGCCAGATCGTCACGAGTGTGATCGGAATACCCTACAGGCACGTGGAAGCGGCGCTCCAGCGCGGCCAATCCCGCTAGATTCACCGCGTCATCCGGCGCCGGGTACAGCGCCGTGCACTTCAGCAGCGCAATGCCCGGCGAGCCATGCGCGCGGGCGGTCTCCACCGCAGCAGCAATCTCGGTTTCGTGCGCGAGTCCCGTTGACACGATCAACGGTAGCCGCCGGCGCGCGGCTTCGGCGATCAGCGGCAGGTTGGTCATCAATCCCGATGAGATCTTGGCCGCCGGCATGCCGAGCCGAGCGATGCGCTCGAGGCTGACAAAATCGCCTGGCGTGGAAAACAGCACGACATCGAGACGCTCGGCCACTCGCATGAGATTGGCGAGCGCGATATCGTCGAGCTCCTTTCCGGTGAACTCGGCGTACGACGCGGTGCCCCGGACGTAACTTTCGTCGCGGTCGATCGTCTGCAGCTTGACCGCGTCGGCACCTGAACCCGCCGCGGCTTCAATCAGGCTCGCACACAGCGCCTCGCTGCCGCCGTGGTTGATGCCGATTTCCGCAACGACGAAGACGCGCTCGCCGGCCCCAATCCTCCGCCCGCCGACGGTGAACGACGGTCCCACTAGCGCTCCATCATGCGGCCGAGGGCAAACGCTTCCGCCGCCGCCATTCCGGCGGTGGCGCCTCGCCACCGGGCCAGATGCTCAATCGCGGCGAGTGATCGCGGGTGCGGGAAATCGCGAAGCTCGCGGCCGTACGCGGCCGCGGCCTTCAGCTTTGCGTCGAGTGTCTCAGAGATATCGGTGAACCAGTTGGGCGCAAACACCTCGCTCGACGCGGGAGGACGCCACTCGGTGCTCGACGGCGTCTCGAAAAACAGCAGTCGCTGAATACCTCGGCCAGGCTGCGGCCGGCATGCGGCGATCACCGCGTGATGGGTGCAAGTGTGGTCGATGTTCACGTCGCCCGAATGATGCGTGTAGATCACGGTGGGCTTGCAGCGCTCGATCGCGTGCTCGATGTCCTTGACGATGTCGAGCAGCGCGACCGTGTCCATCCGGTTATCGGGATATGAAAGCAGCGTGAGATCGATGACACCAAGGATCTCGTTGGCCCGCACCGCCGCCTGCCGCCGCTCCTCGATCTCCGCCGGCGTGGCGCCGCCGTCGCGGCTCGACAGGCCGTCGGTCATGGTGATCACGGCCACCAGGTCGCCGGCCTGGCGATGCCTGGCAATCGTCCCGCCGCAACCCAGCACTTCGTCGTCAGGGTGGGCCGCTACGACGAGGACAGACTGTCTGCTCATAGCGAAAGCACAAAGCGAGAAGACCCGGCGCGCTCGGGCGCGACCGCATCGAAACCGCAGTGACGGAACATGCGCTCACTGGCGCGGTTGCCGTCGAGTACTTCCGCAACGACACGCGCACAACGACCTTCAGCCCGAAGGACATCCAATGCCGCGCGCATCAACGCCACCCCGGCCCCACGCCGGCGAAATGCCGCATCGACCGACACGTCCACGACGGCGTCGGCCGCCCGGAAGTCGAACCGGACCTGTCCGATCGGAAGGCCCCATGCGTCCTGTCCGATGAGGAACAGGCAAGCGGGAGAAGCCAACCTTTCTTCAAACCACGCATGATGGGCGTCCGCAGCGATCGGATCGTGTGAAAACGCGTTGCGTCGCACATCCGCATCATTTGCCCATTCCAGCAGGAGACACTCGTCGTCGGCAGACACCCGTCTGATGCTGATGTCGCTCGGATGCACGTCGAGCGTGGCCGCGACGCGGCCGGCGCCGAGGCCATCGGTGATCCGGCTCGCCGCAGCCGAGTACGAACGCAAGCGCTGGGGGTGACGCATCGCTTCGCGCAGCGCGTGAGCCCAATCCTCGGCCTTCACCTCGAATCCATGTCCGATGAACTGCTGTACGCCCAGATCGGCCAGTGCTTCGGTGGCTGGCACCTGGTTGGCCGCAACCGCCGTCACCAACCCGGGAACCGCGAGGCAACATCGCTCCCAGGTCGTGGCACCACCCGCCGCCAACATGAGGTCAGCCGTCGCCATCAACACCGAGAGGTTTGGAAGGTCGCGATGGGCTGCTGTGCCTGCGCGTGCATCGACCATCGACTGGATCTCCGCCTCATGCGGGTTGGCATGACCGACCACGACGTCGACGACGATGTCTGCGAATTCCGGATGCTGAAGCGCCTGCAGGACGGCGACCGTCTGGTTGCACGAATCCACCGCGCCAAAGAACACGAGCAGCCGCCGGATGATGCCATCGCGGGAAGACAGATTTCGGCGAAGCTGCGCGAACGCTGGATCGAGCAGAGCGTAGCGCGGACCCAGCAGCCGCCGGCACGCATTGGGGACGAGATCGTCATATCGCCGCGCGGTCGTGTCGCCAACCCAGTTCTGATCCAGAAGCGCGTCGCAGACATGACGCCGGTTCGCGAGATCGTCGATCACGAGGATGCGACCCACGTGGTGCCGAAGGCGTGACTCCCACTCCTCGCCCAGGGCGTAGTGGTCAACCACGAGCCAGTCTGCCGTGAACCCGTCCAGCGCCGCGATCGTCGCGTCGGCGTCAGTCGCCTGGTCGACGTCCTCATCGGGCAGCACGGCCACGCGATATCCGGCACGGGAAAGCAACGGAATGAGATGGCCAGGATGCTCACGGCACACGAATCGGACGCTGGCGCCGCGCTGCCTGAGTTGATCTGCAAGGGCTTTGCAGCGCCTGATGTGACCGCTGGCGATGCGGGCGGAGGCATCGGCCCGGATGGCGACCTTCACGAGCCGCTGCGAACCCCGATCGGATTCACCGATCCAATCGCTGCATGGTGTCGTCGGCACCCCGCTTGTAGAACTCGACAAAATCGACCGGCGACGCGAGCGTCTTGTCGAGCGGCTCGATCGCGTCAGTACGGCCCATCCAACAGTTGCCGCACAGCGTGCCGGCAAGATCCTTCTCGAGATGCCGGCGACGAGCCGACTGTGCGGCGTCCCCGCGCCAGGCTTCGCCGAGCGTCATCGTCGCCAGGTCCGCGACCGCAAGATAGTTTTGATAGTCGACGCAACACAGCGTCAGGTAGCCTTCGCATGAGACATGCAGCCGGTTGAACGGCAGCGGACAGATCCCGTCGGCCGGCATCTGGCTTCGTTGAGCGGTCATCAACAGGGCGGCCGCGCCGGTCATCTGCGCGGATTGTGTGCCGCAGGGGCTGAAGTAGATTTCGTCGACCAGAGGCCCGACCCGCGCGCGGAAGCCTTCCACCTCATGCTCGTTCTGCCTGGTCACGACAAAGGTGACGTAGAGCGGCAGCGGCCGATTCAAGGTCTTTCGATAATCCGCGATGAAGTGCAGGTGCTCCAGCACCTTGTCGAAATCATCCTTACCGTGAATGACCTGATAGGTCTCACGGCTGCCGGCGTTGATCGAAAACTTGATCGAGTTCATTCCGGCGTCGATCACTTCCTTCGCGCGCTTGGGAGTGGCCAGTGCGCCGTTGGTTGAGATGTAGATGTAACTGAAGCCGAGGTCGCGCGCCTCGGCGGTAAAACGCGCCAGGTCCTTATGGACAAACGGGTCGCCCGTGGTGTAAAACCCGACCTCTTCTACGCCCTCCGCGCGCGCCTCCGCCATGATGCGACTCGCCAGCCCGCTGTCCATGCGGCCGGTCTTGCGCGTCATCTGCGAATTCGCACAGAAGATACACGCGTGGTTGCACGCGTTCGACAGGTCGAGCATCAGGTTCTTCGGCATCGGCGGGATGACCGAGTACTCACCGATCGAGTGATCGGGACTGTAGATCCGGCGCCGTTCAGAGATGGTCATGAGAAACCTACGCGCGACTCGGCGCCATGTGCAGGAGTTCGATTGCCTCGACCAGCCGTACCGCCGCACGGCCGTCGTCATCGCCGATGAAGGTGCGGACATAGGCCTGCCGCGCCACGCGATCCACCGCGAAGTCGGACAACGTCCGCGTCTCGAGCTCCGCGATCGCCTCCTCGGGTGTCACCGTCTTCGACACGCCAGGGAATTCGAACAACCCGCCGCTCTCACGATTGAGCAAACGTTCGACGGCGATGGTTGACGCCAGGTGCCGACCGAGATAATCGTCGGCGCGGAATGTGACGCACAGGCTGGGCACTGACAGCGCTGCCGCCTCGAGGACGCTGCCGCTGTAGAAGCTGACGCAGAGCGACGCCACGCTCAAGGCCTCGAGGATGGTCGCCGGATAGTGCGATTCGTCATAGAGGCACAGGTCGGCGGCGGCACGCATGTACGGCGGAATCGGAGTCTTTTCGCGCGACTTCACCAGCAGGAACGCTCCGCTCCGGCTGCAGAACTCCCGCAGCGCGCCAACGATCTGTGCCTCGCTGGCGTCGCGGAAGGCGCGCCACCAGTAGCTGAACTCACGATGTCGAATGACGTGCAACAGGCGCCGCACCCGACTCGGTTCGCCGAAGATCTTCTTCGGCCAGAAACTGGCCCACCCGACCCCTTGAGGAAACGGCAGCAGCACGACCACCGGCTGGTTCGGCGGAATATGCCAGCGGCGCCGCACCTCATCTCGGTCGATCAGCCGCTGCGCATCCACCTCGGGGAACCCGACGTAGGCGGCGGGACGCGACAACCGCGCACGGATCCCCAGAGTATCCAGGGATCCACCCCTGGCCGCGAAGTAGGACGCCGCCCAGTCGATCCACCATGGCGTTTTCAGCGCCAGCAGGCTGCACCCTTCCAGCGTGTCCACTGAATTATTCACGAAGGTGTCAGCGAGTTGTTGCACGCAGATCCACGAAGGGTGACGCGTGGGAGGCTGTGCTCCCGAGATATTCCATTCGAGCGGCCCCATCGAAATCACTACATCGACGTCCATGCGCTCGAGCCAGGCGACGAGCTCCTCAGACGTCCCATACGACCTGACCTCGGGACGCCCGTGCTCGAAGACTGGAACGGCATCGGCCGCTGGAAACTGATATCCCTTGGCGCCTTCGCGTGGGCGTCCGTAATGGTGCCAACATTCGACACGCCAACCCGATTCAAGCGCGCGGTCGATGACGGGACCGAGGAGCCGGTACTGAGACAGCCGCGTCATGATGAACGCGGCTTTCATCGATTCGACGTTTCCAGCGGGGCGCGCCCGGACTTCTGGACGATGTGCCGGTTGATCTCGAGCCACTCAGGGTGGCGATCGAGCACGTCCAGGACGGAGAGCCAGGATGTCTGCTCCGGCCGAAGGCTGTCTGCGACGCGCCGCACGAACTCGAGGTCCTCGGACGTATCGACGGTCCACCGCATCCAGGAACGGTCTACCGGATCGGTGACGCTGACGCTTGGAAACTCGTCCGGGTGCTCGTAGGCATAGGGCAATACATGCTCACGCTGGTGGACTTCGTGCGCGATTTCATGGAGACGCGCCAGATCGGCGCCCCAGATGCATTCGACATCAAGACCCCGCGGAAACGAACGGTGGATCATGTTGGCGGCTATGGCCGCGCGGGGCTTCGCCTCGATCAGCGCCGACGCCACGCGGTCGATCAGATCGGGATCGATCAGGGGGCAATCAGAGGTGACACGGACCACGAGGTCGGCACCGCAGGATGTCGCGGCGCCATGGAATCGACTCAGCACGTCGTTCTCCGCGCCTCTGAACACCGGAACACCGAGCCGTCGCGCGTGGTCCTCGACCACGTTGTCGATAGGAGAGGTCGTCGTCGCCACCATCACAAGGTTGACCGTCCTTGCCCGGGAGACGCGTTCGACAACCCGCGTCAGCATCGGCTGCCCGGCGATTTCGGCCAGCACCTTGCCCGGAAGGCGCGTCGATCCCATGCGGGTCTGAATCAGAGCGGCAACCTTCATGCGGCGTGACGCTTCATGACCTTCCAGACTGCGTCAATCACCGAGTCGATGTCGCTGTCGGTCATGCTGTGAAACATCGGCAGGCTGAGCAGCTCGGCGGATGCGCGTTCGGTGGTCGGGTAATCGCCGCTACGGAAACCGAATCGATCCCGGTAATAGGGGTGAAGATGCAGCGGAGGATAGTGTTGCGCGACCCCGATCCGCTCGCCGCGAAGCCCCCGTCCGACGTCGTCGCGGATGGGAGCCGGGACTCGAACGGGGTACAAGTGCCACGAGGGATCAACCTTCGCAGCGGTGACTGGCAGCCGCATCAGGGGCACCCCCGATAAGCCGTCGGTGTAGCGCGCGGCGATGGTCCGCCGCCGTTCGACATTCGACGACAGCCGGGACAACTGCGACAGACCGAGCGCGCAGCCGATATCGGTGAGCCGATAGTTGTAGCCCAGGGCCGTCATCTCGTAATACGGCTGCCACGACGCCTGCCGCTGCCGCGGCGTCGTTTCGATACCATGACTTCGAAAGAGTCGAAGCCGCTTCGCCAGCTCCGGGTTATTCGTGGTGATCGCGCCGCCTTCGCCGGTGGTGATGTGTTTCACGGCGTGAAAACTGAATGCCGTCATGTGGCTGATTGACCCGATTCGCCGTCCCCGGTACGTGGCTCCAATCGCATGTGCCGCGTCCTCGATGATCACCAGATGATGCCGCTCCGCGATGTCCATCAGGGCATCGAGCTCCGCGGGCTGCCCTGCGTAATCGACGGGCAGTAGCGCCTTGGTCCGGCTCGTCACGCGCCGGGCGGCGAGCTGCGGGTCGAGCGTCAGCGTGTCCGGACAGATATCGGCGAACACCGGCGTCGCGCCTTCGTACACCAGGCAATTGGCGGTCGCGCAAAACGTCAGCGACGTCGTGATGGCCTCGTCGCCCGGCCCCAGCCCCGCTGCCGACACCGCTGCGTGAAGCGCTGCCGTCCCCGAGCTGAAACAGACCGCGTGCGTCGCGCCGACGGTCTCGGCCAGCGCACCTTCGAACTGCTCGACCCTTGGCCCGGCTGTCAGCCAGTCCGATTGCAGCACCGCCACAACCGCGGCGATGTCGTCCTCGGTGATCGAATGACGTCCGTACGGCAGCATCTGTTCACGAACCGGACGTCCGCCGTCGATCGCCAGGTTCTGCGAATCCTCGCTCACTCGTCGCCCAGGTTGCGCAGATCGTTGACCTGAAGCCACCGCTCGTTGGTGTCGCTGCTGAAGCGGAATCCGTCTGGCAGCGGAGAGGCGTTGGCCCAGAGATCGACGCCATACCAGGGATGCACCGGCTTAATCACGTAGAGGTCGTCGAGTTCGACCGTATTGTGCGCCTCGTCTTCAGAGACGAGCACCTCATGAACCTTCTCGCCCGGCCGGATTCCGGTCAGGCTCACCTCGCAGCCGGGTGCAATCGCCGCCACCAGATCCATGATCCGCATGCTCGGGATCTTCGGCACGAAGACTTCCCCGCCGTGCATGATGTCGAGGCAATGCAACACGAACTCGACACCCTGGCGAAGCGTCATCCAGAAACGGGTCATCCGCTCGTCAGTCACCGTGACCGTGCCGTTGACACGCTGTTCGATGAAGAGCGGCACGACGCTGCCGCGGCTGCCGACGACGTTGCCGTAGCGCGCGCAGCTGAACCTCGTGCCGGACAGGCCGGCGTAGGCATTGCCCTGCACGAACAGCTTTTCCGCACAGAGCTTGGTCGCGCCGTAGAGATTGACCGGGTTGACGGCCTTATCGGTGCTGATCGCCAGCACCTTCGGCACTCCGGCATCGATTGCCGCATCGATCACGTTGGAGGCGCCGATGATGTTCGTCTTGACGGCCTCGAAGGGGTTGTACTCGCACGCGGGGACCTGCTTCATCGCGGCCGCGTGGACGACCACGTCGACGGCATTCATCGCACGGCGCAGCCGCTCGAGGTCCCTCACGTCGCCGATGAAGTAGCGGACGATGCCGTCGCCAAATTCGCGATGCATCTCCGACTGCTTCAATTCGTCGCGGCTGAAGATGATGAGTTTTTTCAGCTTGTAGCGCTGGAGCACGACTTCCGCAAACTTCCGGCCGAACGACCCGGTGCCGCCGGTGACGAGAACAATCTTGTCGTTAAGGCTCATTGTCAGACTCAAGTCGAACAGCGACTTTCAGTTGATACCACACCCGTGCCGACGGCATCTGCAGTTCGGCGCGTAACGGGCTCGGCACTGGAGGGGTGGACGCTTTCGTCACGATCTCTGTGTAGGGAACGCCCTCGACGTCCAGCGACCGCGCCGCCTCGGGCACGAGCTCCGCATGGCCCCTGAGGTCGTCCATCGTCGCCAGCTCGCCCGCGCCAGTGTGAAACACGATTCCGTCGAAGACGTCGAACACGCGCCAACGCCCGTCCACGCGCGCAAACGACATGATGACTCCGGCCCCCCCGCGTACCGCCCGCACTTTGGCCCAGAACGCTGGCACTCCAGCGTAGGTGCAAAGGGTGGTAAAAACGTCTGCTTGCTGGTCGTTGACGCCGTGGCCACGGATGATGATGTTGAGTATGTGATCGTCCACCACCGGCCATTCCGCCGGCGTGGGCCGGATGGTCCGCCGCGTCCACTCGAAAATCCTGAGCGTGCGGTCGGCGTCGGAGACGGCGCCCCTGGTAATCTCGTTGGCAATCTGCTGATATTGAAAAGACCTGTCGATGAACTGAAGGACCTTGAGGTAGAGGGGTAGACGATGGGTCGAGACCTCGAAGTTGACGCCCTGCTTTGTCGTGACGTCGACGTTGGCGACGCCGACCAGTCCGATCACCGCGATCAGGGCAAGTACCCTCAGTCTCGTCACGTAGTGCCAAAGAACGCGGCAATGGCGGCGACGACGATCCGCTGCTGGTCTTCGGTCAGCGCCGGATAGATCGGCAGCGCGAGTACTTCTGCGGCGGCGGTTTCCGATTCCGGGAAGGCGCCGCGCTCGTACCCGAGGGCGGCGAAGCACTCCTGGAGATGGAACGGCACAGGGTAATAGACTTCGGTCCCAATGCCGCGCGCCGTGAGGCTGGACCGGAGATCATCGCGGCGCGGCGCCCGAATCACAAACTGATTGAACACGTGATCGGCGTGCGGCGGCTCGACTGGCAACCGGACGATGTTCTCGAGACCGTACTCATGGAAGAGAATCCGATAGCGCCCCGCATTGGCCCTGCGAGCGGCGGTCCATTTCCGCAGGTGGGGCAGTTTGACGCGCAGCACCGCCGCCTGAATCGGGTCGAGGCGGAAGTTCCCGCCGATGTGCCGGTGGAAGTACTTGGGCCTCGCGCCATGGACGCGAAGCAGCCCGGCGGCCTCGCGGTGCTCTTTCTCCTGAATAGCAACCAGGCCAGCGTCGCCGAACGCGCCCAGGTTCTTACTAGGGAAGAACGAAAAGCAACCGAACGCCGCCATCGATCCGGCACCGTGGCCGTGGTACGACGCGCCGATCGCCTGCGCCGCGTCTTCGATAACGGGGATTCCGTGGCGACCGGCCAACTCCAGCAGCGGATGCATGTCGGCGCAGAGCCCGAAGAGGTGAACCGGAATGATGGCGCGCGTGCGGCTGGTGATCGTCGTGCCGACCTGCGCCACATTCAGGGCATAGGTGGCAGGATCGATGTCCACGAACACCGGCCTGGCACCAAGCCTGGCGACGCATCCGGCGGTGGCGAAAAACGAGAACGCCGGCGTGATGACTTCGTCCCCTGGGCCTATCCCCAGCGCCATCAGGCTGATCAGAATCGCATCGGTACCGGAAGACACACCGAGGGCGTGACCCGTGCCGACGATCGCCGCGATCTCGCGCTCGAACGCCTCAACCTCGGTGCCAAGGATGTATTGCTGGCTGTCCGCCACGCGGACCAGCGAGGCGATGATGTCATCCCGGAGCGGTTCGTAGTCAGCACGGAGATCGAGCAGCGGAACGCCGGCGTTGTGAACTGCCGTGCTACTCATGCGATCGAACGCCCACTCCCCTCCACCCGTACAGGCCCGTCGGTGCAACCCGGACGTTTGTCAGCCCGGCGGTCTCGAGGATATCGGCGACCTCCGCCCCGCTGTAATAGAACCGGATCGGGGCGGCGAGCCGGTCAAACCAGTCGGCATGGAGTACCTGAAACGGATATCGACTATAGAGCTTGATTCTCGGCGGCGTGATTCGATCGACGACACGGCCAACACCGGGGATCGAGCTGAGCACCTGGTAGGGAGTGGTCCAGAGAGAATCGAAGACCGCGCCGACGAAAGAGATGCCTTTCACCGCCGGGTACGGCATTCGGGTGGTGACCGCACGCGCCACCTCGAGGATGAAGTTCGTCACGCGACGCGTGCTGCTGTAGAGCCAGACGAACATCGACCCGTGCTGCCGCACGAGCGGCACCAGCGATTGCACACCGCGCTCCGGATCGGGCAGGTGATGCAGCACACCGACGCTGTAGACAAAATCGAACGTCCCCGGCGCGAATGGCGGCGCGTAAATGTCACCCTGCACCAGATGGACGTTCGGGAATTGCCTGGTATTTGCGTGTGACGCCTCGATCGCCAAGCTGAAATCCATGCCGATCATCTCCGCCCCGCAGTCGGCGGCGTGGTACAGATGGCGGCCGAAGCCGCACCCGGCGTCGAGCCCGAGCCGGCCGTTCAGGAATTCCGGCGTCGCCGGCGTCAGGTAGTTCCAGAAGTTGTCGCGAAAATCGCATGACATCTCTGAGAACGTCGTCCACTGATATCCGAAGCTGTTTTGCGTCTTGGTGCTCACCGGCAACGGCTCGTGGCTCTGGCGCCCGGCGCCGACGACCGGATCGATCTTGTCGCCGTGTCGCGCCACGAAGTCGGGAAAGAGCGCGTAGGCGTTCGGGAGCATCCGCGGTATCGTCCCGATCACCGGATAACTCGATCCGCAGGCACATGAGAGGATGCCCTCGATGACGTCGTGGCCGTCCGACGATCGCTCCAGAGGGGAGCTTTCCAGCCTGCCGCCGCACGCAGGGCACCGCAGTAACTCCAGCAATCTCGCTCGCATGTTGGGGAACTATCCGAAGAGGTCAACCAAGTCCGAGCACGTTGCGCAGACGGGCATGGTGGCGGACTCCCCAGACAAGGGGCCCGGTGAAATTGAGGCGAATCAGAGCGGCGATGATCCAGAATGCGCCGTGCTGCACGAACCCGGTGCGATAGGCCCGCAGTTGCGCCAGCGCTTCCTGAAATTCGTCAGGCCGCAATCGGTACCCGAGGATCTCGAACAGGGTTGCCGATCCGTCCTTCACAGCTGTTGAGGACGACGGCTCGGCGGAACGGAAGTAGAGCCCGGCTTCGTACGCCAACGCCCAGAACAGATACCGCGTGATGCTGGCTCGCCAGGCATCGACCATCGCCAGGTGGCCGGGCCAGCGCGTCAAGTGGTCATCACAATACCTGGTGAGGTTCTCGTAATAATCGTGACTCATCGAGGTAATCGTCCGCGCGCTTTGCGAATGACTGGTCTGAGTCCAGCGCCAGAGGCGACCATCGACATGCCCGATGTTCCAGCGCTCGGCCACCTCGAACCAGACCGGAAAGTCTCCAAATCCGACCGGCGCATCATTCACGAACCGAATCTCGCCGAGCGCGGCGCGGCGGATCATCGCGCCGGGAAGGCCGATCGCCGATCGCCCGGAGCGCAGCGTGCGTCCGATGAACTCGAGTCCAGGGGTCACCTCGGCGACCGCATGGTCACGCACGCCCAGGCACTGCCCTGTCTCGTCGATCAGGTCCCAATTCGAGCACACGAGGCCGACATCGGGATGCGCGCGCAGAAACTCCACGTAGGTCGATACGATCGCCGGATCACGTTCGTCGTGATCGTGGAACACGCAGAGCAACTCGCCGCTGCCCGCCCCCAGACAGAAATTGTGGTTGCCGTGCAGACCGATGTTCATCGGGTGCCGCACGTAGCGAACCCGTGGATCCGATGCCTCGAGCGCACGACCGAGCGCCTCGGTACCGTCGGTCGAGGCGTTATCGCTGACGATCACCTCGATGGGCGCGTAATCCTGAGCGAGGATGCTCTTCAGACTCTTTTCGAGCGCCACCGCCCGATTTCGGGTCGGCACGCAAATGGTGACGAGCGGGTTCACAGCGTTGGCTTACGAAAGAGAGTCGGCGAGCACGTAATTCCTGGCGTGGAGGTCAGCCTCGATCCGATCGCGCAGATCCGGACCAGCGGCAGTCAGCAGATATGACTTGTAATGGTGGCGCCTGGCGATGGCGTCGATCCGTTCCGGCATGCCGGAACCGAGCACCTCGACGATGATTCGAGGGCGAAAGCGGGCGATCGTCTCGCGCATTCCGTCAAGGACGTGCGACTCGGTCGTCTCGGTATCGATTTTCACAAGGTCGACGGCGGTGAGGGAATGGTCCGCCACAAAGCGGTCCACCGTGGTGATCGGCGACTGGAAGCTGCGCACCTGCGGTTGGCGCTGCACGTACTCGTAGGCCGCGCTCGACGACAGCGGCGCGCCGACGTCTGCCCCACAGTAAAACGCCGACGTGCCGTGGTGATCGCCAACGGCAGATTCAATCGGGTGGATGTTCGATCGTCCGTTCAAGCGGATGTGCCCGTGCAATCGTGCGACATTGGCGGCCATCGGCTCGAATGCAAACACCTGGCAGCGGGGGTTGGCGTGGGCCGCCAGCAGCGAGAAATAGCCGACGTGCGCGCCGATATCGAGGACGACACGCGCGTGTTGCGCCCAGGTCCAGAACATCCTCGTCGTTTCCGGCTCGTAGCCGTCCCAGCCGCGCCAATACACCTGGTTCGAGATCCAGTCATCGCCCCTGGACCACAGCACCAGCTGCTCGCCATTCGGCAGCGTGGATCGGACGATGCCGACTTTGGGAAGATGTTTGACCGCGAACTGCGTGACGTCCGGGAAACCGCGAGCGATGGCACGGGTGGCAGTCGTCGCGGCCCAGTTCACGCCGGGTGCCGCACGAAGCTGCTTCAGGGATTTCGTCAGGATCACACGACGTGCGGGTCGGGAATTGGCACGACGAAGCGGCCGCCGCGATCGCTGAACGGCCGCATCTGCGACATGATTTCCTGCTTGAAGTTCCACGCCAGCACCACCATGTGCGTGGGACGGTGGCCATTCATCCAGTAATCGACCGGCTCGACCAGGATATGCGTCCCCGGCGTGTATCGATGGTGCTTGTGCGGGCTTCGGTCGAGGATATAGGCGAGCGATCGCGCGGCGTCGGGACAGAAGTTCAACAGCGTGTTGGCCTTCGCCGCAGCGCCGTAGCCGACGAGCACGGCGCCGCTCGTCCGGAGCGACGCGATCAGCGCTTCAAATCGTTGCTTCCACGCCTGCACCTGATCGGCGAATCCTTCGAGCCGACTCGAATCGGCGATTCCCGACCGTCGCTCTTCCTCGATCAGCCGGTCCACTGCGGCGGAACGTTCGCCTGCCCCCTGGCGCCGCATGTGGAGCACCACCGAGCCGCCATGCAGCGCGATCTGTTCGACGTCGACCAGCTCGAGCTCATGCTGACGGCAGAGGTGTTCGATCGCACCAAGCGAGAAGTACGACAGGTGCTCGTGGTAAATGGTGTCGAACTCGAGGTGTTCGAGCAGGGTTCCCAGATACGGGACTTCAACGACGAACACGCCGTCGTCGGCGAGGCAATTCCGTACTGATTCGACGAACGCGTGCAGGTCGTCGACGTGGGCAAACACGTGCCTGCCGAGGATGACCGACGCGCGGCCGTGCTCAACGAGCACCGTCTGGGCCGAACCGGCATCGAAGAATTCCGGGATCGTCGGGATGCCCGCCTCGATGGCGATCGAGGCCACGTTCCGCGCGGGCTCGACGCCAAGCACGCGGACGCCGTGCCGCTTGAACGCCTGCAGGACGGTCCCGTCGTTGCTCGCGACCTCGACGATCAGATCCGAATGGCTCAGACGATACTGAGCAATCAGCCCGGTCGCCAGGTGTTCAGCATGCGCGCGGACAGCCTCCGAGGTCGACGACACATATATATAGTCACGATAGAGCTGCTCCGCGGGCACCACGTAGTTGAGCTGCGGAAGCCCGCATCGCGGACACGCCGCGACCGCCAGCGGATACGCGGGCTCGGCATCGAACTCCGCCGGGCTCGACAGGAACGAGTTGGCAAGCGGCATCGCTCCGAGATCGAGAAACGGCTCCGGAAGCGCGACGTTGCAGATGCGACAGTGTGTGTGTGCGGGCAAAACGCGTCAGCCGTGCCTGGGCTTCCAGTCGTAGGGGATGTCCGGCGTGAACGGATCGATTCGGGTGATTTCGGTCGGGTCGTGGGGGATGTCGGCACAGTTCGCGACGATCGCCCGCTCGCCGCCGACTGCCGTGAAACCATTGACGACGCCCGGCGGCACGCGCACCAGCTGATAGTTCATCTGGCCGAAGACGACTTCCTGCAGTTGGCCCCTAGTCTTCGACTGCGGGCGCTGGTCGAACATGACCAGCTTGATGCTGCCGTCGACGACGGCGTAGTTGATCGTCATGCGCGAGTGCAGGTGCCAACCCTTGATGATGCCGGGGTAGATGATGGAGAAGTAGATTTCTCCGAAGCGTTCGAAGTGCGGATCATCCTGCCGCAGCATGTGCATGACCGCGCCACGCTCGTCCTGGATCCGCCGGAGCGGAAAAATCGAAACGCCTTCGATCATGCTGGCTGCGGTGCAGCGTAGTAGGCTCGGTACCACTCGATGGTCTCGAGCATCCCCTGCTCGAGGGTGTAAGTCGGCTCCCATCCTAGAGTGCGGCGTGCCTTCTCCGCGCTCAGGTACTGATGGGGAATCTCGTTGGGTGCATTGTTCATCACAATCGGTGCCAGATGGCTGGCGCCGGCAAGCCGGCAGACGAGATCGACCAGTTCGCGAACCGTCACCTGCGTCTCGTTGCTGAAATTGTATGCCTGGCCGAGCGCCTCACCCGCCATCAACTTCTCGGCAGTCAGGACATAGGCACTCACGCCGTCCTTCACGTAGAAGTAGTCGCGGATCAGGCTTCCATCGCTTCTGATGACCGGCCGCTGGCCGTCAATCAACGAGCGGATGGTCCCTGGGACCAGGCGGTTCATGTTGAGGTCGCCGCCACCATAGAAATTGCCGCAGCGCGTGATCGCGACCGGCAGGCGGTAGGTCGCCCAGTACGACTGGGCAATCAAATCAGCGCAGCTCTTCGACACATCGTAGGGATGACGGCCGATGAGAGGAGCATCCTCACGGTATGGCAGCGTCTCGTGCGTGCCATAGGCCTTGTCGCTTGACGCCTGGACAACCGCCTTCACATACTTCGCGTGCCGCGCCGCCTCGAGCACGTTCCAGGTGCCGGCAATATTCGCCGAGAAGGTGGACAGCGGGTTGTGATTGGCGATGCCGACGATCGTCTGCGCGCCAAGATGGAAGACCACCTCGATCTCATGCTCGTTGAGAATGCGCTCGACCAGCCGATAGTCTTCCAGTTCACCGCGAACCGACACGATCCGCCGGTCGAGACCAAGTCCGTAGAAGTTGGAGCCTGGAACCAGATCGCGTACCAGGCCGACGACGTCTGCGCCGTGGTTGACGAGCCATTCTGTCAACCAGGCGCCGATCAGCCCGGTGCATCCGGTGACGAACACTCGCCTTCGCCGCCACATGTCAGCGCTCATCCGACCGCCTTATCAGGTGCTGGTAGCGGGTGCGCCAGTGAAGAGCCATCGGCTCGGCGCCGCACAGAAGCAGCCCACCAAACAGGAAAGGAAGCACCCAGCCCGCCACTTCGAACGCGTCGACGGGCACCGTCGGACGCCGAAAAAGGATCCGCACACCCGTCGAGACCAACACAGCCCATCCTACGAGTCGCACGCGCTGCGCGGATTCCGCCGATGACCACCAGCCAAGCGTGGTTTGCCGGATGGTGCTGTCGTCCCACGCCCGCAGCATCTGCCGACCGGCCTGGTCGACGAGCGTGGACATCCGGCTGTCTGCAAGAATCCGAAGAGTGTTGGGAAACTGTCCCGGAGGCGCGACCGGGCGAACACGAGCCCAGACATACGATGAGTCTGGAGACGCCGCTCGCATCACCGCGACGAGGCTGCGGCACACGATGCTTCCACGGACCAATCGCCTCGCCAGCTTGACACTGGCGCTGGCGTCGACGGCCCTCTCGAAGCCGTCCATCATGGACCCTCCACCGTGAGGACCTGAAGGAGGATTCGGTAGGTGGCCATCTCCAGGTAAAACTCTATCCCTGGCTTGACCTGTACGCCGGTAGACACGTTAATGCCAGTCTCTGAACTCCAAGACGCCTGGCCACCGTAAATCCATCCCGAGGGCGTTCGGACGGCGGGCAGGCGGAAGGACGCAAGCAGGATGCTCGTCACACCCTGGCGCAGGTCTTCTACCGTCGTCCCGAGCACTTCGCGCTCCAGCTCGAACGACACCAGCCTCGGACGCAACGCCGCAAAAGCAGGCGGCGGCTGGGGCTCGTTGAGCGACCGCCGCAACAACTCAACGATCGGAGGCCGGGTAATGACGCGCGCCGTCACGTTGATTTCCTCCGTGCCTTCCGGGTACACCTGTTCGACGAAGAAGGTGACGCTGTCAGAGGGTGACTTGCTCCAGCCGTTCGCGGGCTCGCCTGGGTTTGTAGACATCGACAGCACCGCGCCAGGCGCCACGATTGTTGCAGATCCCAGCCGGGCGTGATCGGACAGCGCAAAGGCTGAATCGCTGCCGGGGAGCTCGCCCTGGTCATCCATCACGCGCAGCGTACCGTCGACGACGAACACCCGCAGGCGCAACACCGCTGGTACTCGATTCCGCCCCACGATAACGCTCGGTGCGATCTTCTCGGCGGTTCGC
>JADMIO011347058.1_pt1 | contig 18137 bp, 13 predicted proteins | sample 8958161 | NCBI WGS metagenome assembly JADMIO01 (sample SAMN16585339, study PRJNA669376) | soil metagenome | isolation source: Crop rotation soil | place: USA: Cullars Rotation, Alabama | collected 2011 | reverse complement strand
CCCGCCACGGCGGAAGATGCGGGCCAGGGACGCGCGAATCGATGCCTCATCGTCAATAACCAGGACATCGGCGGTGCTGCCATCTGCTCGCGTCGCCGGCGCGGGCAGGATGACCGTTCGCGCTTCCGGCTTGGGCTCGGCCGCGGCAATCACCGCTTCGGAGCGCTGGTCGGCGGGAAGCGTGATCACAAAGCGCGCGCCGATGCCGGGAGCCGGGCGGTTCTGGAAATCGAGCTTGCCTCCCTGCTGTTCAACCAGTCCCAGCGATACGGCGAGACCGAGGCCGGTGCCGTCACCAGGCCGCTTGGTGGTGAAGAAGGGCTCAAAGATCCGTCCTACGTATTCCGCGGGTACGCCCGGCCCGCTGTCTTCGACGATCAATTCGCACGTCGTGTCGACGTGTCGCACGGCGATGCGCACGAGACCGCCCGACGATGCCGCGTCGATCGCGTTGTCGACCAGGTTTACCAGCACCTGTTCCATGCCGACGCGATCACCGACCACCTTCACCGGACCCGCCGGAAGGTCGGGCGCGAGTGCTACCGCATTGGCCGTCGCATCGTCCTGGTGCGCCACGATCACCCTTCGCACCAGCGTGACAAGGTCGATCGAATCGCGGCGCTCCTGGCGATGGCGCACGTACGACAGCAGATCGCGGACGATGTGCCGCGCGCGCAGGGCCTGCTCGTTGATGAGCTTGATACCCTGCTGCGTTTCGGCGTCGGCCGCGCCGTCGGCGAGGTACTCGCTCTGGCTCAACACCACCGCGAGCGGATTGTTGAGCTCGTGTGCAACGCCCGACGCGACCCGCCCGATCGCCAGCATTTTTTCGCTCTCGGCGAGCTTGCGCGCGAATTCCTCGCGCTCCGCTTCGGCCGCGTAGCGCTGCGTGAGATCGCGCATCACGACCACGCATCCCACACCGTCGTCCATCGGCATTGGCCCGACCGTAAACTCAACGGGGAAGGTCGTGCCATCGGGACGCCGTCCGGCCGCAGTAAGCGTCGCGGTGCCCGACGGCCGCGCCTTCACCTGCGGGCTCGTCGCTTCGGCCATCACGTCGGCGAGCACGCCGGGCGATACCTGAACGAGTTGTGCGAGCGACGCACCCACAAGCCGCCCCGGCGGCATTGCGAACAGTGCCTCGGCGGTGGTGTTGGCCATCTCGATTGTACCAGCGCCATTTATGGTGAGAATTGCTTCACGCGCGGCCTGGATGATGCCGCTCAGCCGCGCCTCGGATGCGGCGAGATCTCGAAGCCGGCGGGAGCGTGAGTCTTCGGCATCGAAAAACGAATCGCGAACGATGATGACCAGCACCGATGATGCGAGCACCACCGTGCCAATGACGCCGCCCCATCCGCTCGCACCGAGCAACACGAAATACATTCGCGATGCGCCGGTGATTCCGCTGCCGCGCAATTCGATGAGGGTGAAGAACGAGGCCAGCGTCGCAAAGACGCCGAGAGCGGCTGCGAGATACTGGAGTGAACGAGTGCGCGGGCCGGTGGCTTTCCGGAGCACCATCTGGACGGCGCCAAAAAGTACCAGCGGCGTCGCAACCGCCAGCACTCTTCCCTGCAAAGCCAACCCGCCAAAAAAATGCACCGTCAATCCGCCTGCCACCGCCAGCACAGCGAAACGACGTTTGGTATCTGCGCTGACATCGTATCCAGCGATTTCCATCACGCCGATCAGCACAAACGCCAGGAAAGCCAGCTTGCCCGGGACGTGCATGGCTGCGAGCAGGATCGAGAGCGAAAGGCTGGGAGTTCCGAGGTCAAGAATGGCGGTGGCGTGCGAAACCGCGATGAACGACACGCCAAGCAGCCCGGCGGTCCAGGCAGCAATCCAGGAATGGATCAGTTGCTTGCGAGCCCCGATCCGGGGCAATTGCAGGAACAGCGCAATGAGGAGGAGATTGGACGCCCACAGTACCACGGCCCCCAGCACGGGGACGTGAGGGTCGAGGGTCCCGTTGATCAGCGCATGCAAAGCGCCCAGAAGAACCCCGTCGGCTGAAGTGGTGTGGCCAGAATTAGTACAGCCACGGAGCCCAAACGTACAGGTGCCAGGCGCCGGGGCACGAAGCATCAGCTTTCAGCTGTCAGCTATCAGGACACCCCGGCTCCGGCCTCGTTACGACCGGCAAGTCGTGGGCCCAAGGCCCAACCCTTCGACTCGCTTCGCTCAGGGCAGGCGCCTAGCGCCTATACATAGATCTCGCTCCCCCGGTCCTTGAACTCCCGCGCCTTATCGGCCATCCCGAGCTCGGCCTCGGCTGCGCGGCGGATGTCGTGGGAGATCCGCATCGAACAGAACTTCGGGCCGCACATGGAGCAGAAATGCGCCAGCTTGGCGCCTTCGGCCGGCAGCGTCTCGTCGTGGAAGGCGAGCGCGGTCACCGGGTCGAGCGCGAGATTGAACTGGTCGCGCCAGCGAAATTCAAAGCGCGCCTTGCTCAATGCATCGTCGCGTTCCTGGGCGCGCGGATGTCCCTTGGCGAGGTCGGCCGCGTGGGCTGCGATCTTGTACGCGATGACGCCCGCCTTCACGTCGTCGCGATCGGGAAGGCCGAGGTGTTCCTTGGGCGTCACGTAACAGAGCAGCGCGGTGCCGTACCACCCGATCATCGCCGCGCCGATGGCCGACGTGATGTGATCGTAGCCTGGAGCCACGTCGGTGGTGAGCGGACCGAGCGTGTAGAACGGTGCCTCGTCGCACCATTCCAGCTGCTTGTCCATGTTCTCCTTGATCTTGTGCATCGGGATGTGGCCGGGTCCTTCGTTCATCACCTGCACGTCGTATTCCCACGCGATCCGCGTGAGCTCGCCCTGTGTCTTCAGCTCGGCGAACTGCGCCTCGTCGTTTGCATCGGCGATGCTGCCCGGCCGCAGACCGTCGCCGAGCGAAAACGAAACGTCGTACGCCTGCATGATTTCGCAGATTTCACGAAAGCGGGTATAGAGAAACGATTCCTTGTGATGCGCGAGGCACCACTTGGCCATGATGCTGCCGCCGCGTGACACGATGCCCGTCATCCGCCGCGCGGTGAGCGGGATGTAGCGCAACAGCACCCCGGCGTGCACGGTGAAGTAGTCAACGCCCTGTTCGGCCTGCTCGATCAGCGTGTCGCGATACACTTCCCAGGTCAGGTCTTCGGCGACACCGCCAACCTTTTCGAGCGCCTGATAGATGGGCACGGTACCGATCGGCACCGGCGAGTTGCGGAGGATCCACTCGCGGGTCTCGTGAATGTCCTTGCCGGTCGAGAGGTCCATCACCGTGTCGGCGCCCCACAGAGTCGCCCAGCGCAGCTTTTCGACTTCGTCGTCGATGCTGCTCTTTACGGCCGAGTTGCCGATGTTGGCGTTGATCTTCACCGCAAAGTTGCGGCCGATGATCATCGGCTCGAGCTCAGGGTGATTGATGTTGGCCGGAATGATCGCACGCCCGCGCGCCACTTCGCTCCGCACGAACTCGGCATCCATGCCTTCGCGAATGGCGGCGAAGTGCATCTCTTCGGTGACGATGCCTTTGCGGGCGTAATGGAGCTGGGTGACGGGGGCCGTGCCGCGAACAACCGTCGCGCGTCGCGCGTCGTGCGAGGTGTCGTGGGTAGTGTCGGGCGTTGCCGTACCCGGGCCCGCTTCGCGCGACGCGCGACGCGCGACGTTCCGCTCAGCAATCCACTCCGCTCGGACCGCGGGCAATCCCTCACGCGGATCGACGCCCTGCGGCCCCGATGTGTCGTACACGTTGAGCGCGTGGTTGTGGGTGCCGTCGGGTGAATCGGCGAGCGCGATCTGGCGAAACGGCACCTGGCCGCCGCCGGGGGCGTCGAAATAGACCTTGCGAGAATTGGGAAACGCTTCGTCGAATGCGGAGCTGGTGGGTGCGATGCTGGTGGCCATGAAAACCGACCTCGTGCTGGTCCGCCTCCCTACGCCGGTATGAGCCGGGTCAGGTTCCAAGCGTACGTCTCAATCCTGCGCCCCATGTGGCGCAGGATGCCGCTGGCGGAGCGGGAAAAATAGTACGGTGGGCGGAGGGCTCGTGGCTGCAACCCTTCGCCCCGTCCCCGTGTCCAATACTTCAACTATCACGAAGAAATGACCCATGCCCTCCCTCACCGGCCTCGAACAGCTCGTCCTCCTCGCCCTCCTCCGCCTCGGCGATGAGGCCTACGGCGTCGCGGTCCAGCGCGAAATCGCCCGCACGGCACGCCGCCCCGCCGCGTTCGGCACGGTGTACGCCACGCTCACACGGCTCGAGGGCGAAGGATTGATCGCCTCGCACCTGGGTGAAACGACTGCCGCGCGCGGCGGCCGGCGCAAGAAGTACTTCACCATCACGGCGGCGGGACGCCGCGCGCTCACGGCCAGCTTGCGCGCCATCGAGCGCATGCGCGACGGCGTCGATCCACTCTGGGAGAGTCGATGAACCCGCCCAGCGTTGCCATCTGGCTGCTCGCGCATCTCCTGCCGCCCAGCGAATCCGAACCGGTGATTGGCGACCTTGTGGAGTCATTCCACGATCACGTCGCTCGCCGTTCGCCGCATGCCGCCACACTGTGGTTCTGGCGCGAAACCCTGCGCGCCATCGTGGCAATTCAGCTCGCCGCCATCCGCGCGGCCGCAACCCAACAGCACGGAGACGGACCGATGATGAACTTCTTCGCCGACCTGCACATGGCGTGGCGCCTGATGTCGCGCCGTCCCGGCTTCACCGTCCTCGCCGTGCTCACGCTTGCCCTAGGCATCGGCGCCACCACCGGCGTGTTCAGCATCGTCAATGGCGTGCTGCTGCGACCGCTGCCGTATCCGGAATCGGAGCGCCTGCTGCGCGTGTTCGAAACCGCACCGCCAGCACAGGGAAGCGAGCTCCGCAGCATCGCGATCCCGACACTGCTCGATTGGCGGCGCGACCTCAAGCAGTTCGATGACATCGCGCTGTTCGGACCCACGTCGTTCGCCATCACCGGAGACAATCGACCCGAGCAGCTGTCCGGTGCGACCGCCACCGCGTCCCTCTTCACGACCCTTGGAGTGCGACCGCTGCTCGGCCGCGTGTTCACGCCCGACGAAGAACATCCGGGCGGACCGCTGGCCATTGTGCTCAGCCACCGCCTGTGGCAGCGCCGCTTCGCGGCCGATTCGTCGATCGTGGGCAAGAGCGTCCGCCTCGACCGGAAGGCGTATACCGTGGTGGGCGTGATGCCGGCGGGATTCGCGTATCCCGCCAATGCGCAGCTGTGGGCCAGCATCGGCACCGATCATGAATACGACGCGCGAGGTGCGCGTCACATGAGTGCCATTGCGCGCGTGCGCCGCGGCGTGACGGCGTCAGCGGCTCTCGCAGAATTGCTCGCGGAAGAACATCGACTCGCCGCAACGCTGCCAAAGTTCTATGCCGAGCGGGGCGTGCGGGTGATTCCGCTGGCGGAACGGATCGTGGGCGGCGTGCGCCCCGCACTGCTGGTGCTCACCGGCGCCGTGGTCCTCGTGCTCCTCATTGCCTGCGTGAATGTCGCAAACCTGCTGCTCGCTCGGGCGACGACGCGCCGACGCGAGCTCGCCCTGCGCACCGCACTGGGCGCGAGCCGCAGCCGGATCGTGCGCCAGCTGCTCGTTGAGTCGATGACGCTGTTCCTGACAGCAGCCCTACTTGGATTCGCGCTGGCGACCCTCATTGTGCGCGCAGTGCGTGGTGTGTCGACCGACATCCTGCCGCGCGCTGATGCCATACAACTCGATGCCGGTGTGCTGTTTTTCGCTATCGCGCTCGCGCTGGTCACCGGCGTGCTGTTCGGCCTCATTCCCGCACTGCAAGCGTCCGCGCCGGCACCGGCATCGGCGCTGCTCGAGGGCGGCCGCGGCTCCACGTCAGGACGCAGGAGCGCGCGGCTGCGCGGCGTACTCATTGCGATTGAAACCGCGCTCGCCGCCATGCTGCTCGTGGGCGCCGGCCTGCTCGTGCGCAGCATGCAACAGATCAACGCCGTCGATCCCGGCCTGTCGACGAAGAACGTCCTCACGTTCGGACTGGAGATCGCAGGCGGCGGCGCCGATCCCAACGCCGATGTGCGTTTCTTCCGCGAAGTGCGCGATCGCATCGCGACGATCCCCGGCGTGCGCGGCGTAGGCCTCGCATCGAGGTTGCCGCTCAGCGGCGCCGATCACAGCAACTCGTTCTACCTGCCGGGCGAAGCGCGCGACGCATCGACCGAGCACAGTGCGCAGGATCGCGCCGTGTCGGCGGGCTACTTCGCTGGCATCGGCATTCGCGTTCGGCAGGGCCGGGAGTTCACCGACGCCGACGCCGCCACGTCACCGCCCGTGGTGATGGTGAACGAAGCCTTCGCGCATCGCTACTTCCCCAACGAAAATCCGGTCGGGCGCCAGATCACGCCGACTCGCGCCGGGAGCGTTCCCCGCGAGATCGTTGGCGTGGTCGCCGATACCAAGCAGGGCGCGCTCGACGACGCGGTGCAGCCGGAGTTCTACATCCCGCACACGCAGGATCCGTGGCCATTCCTCAACGTCGCGGTGCGCACAGCCGGCGATCCCATGCTTGTGCTGAGCGCGGTCCAGGACGCCGTGTGGTCGCTCGATCGCGACCTGCCGCTGAACAATGTGCTCACCCTCGAGCAGATGACCGCGGAAAGCGGCGCGCAGCGGCGATTGGTGGCGATGGTGCTGATGGCATTCGCGGGGATTGCGTACCTGCTCGCCGCGATCGGGCTGTACGGCGTGATCGCCTACACAGTTACCCAGCGCACGGCTGAAATCGGCATCCGCATGGCCCTCGGCGCGCAACGCGGCAGCATCGGTACGCTGATCGTGGGGAGCGGCGTGCGCATCGCGATGGTGGGCGCGCTCACCGGTCTCGCACTCGCGCTGCCGATGACGCGCTGGCTGCGCGGATTGCTGTTCGGCGTGACGAGCAGCGATCCGGCCACATACGCCATCATCGCGATCATGCTGCCCGCGATCGCCATTGCGGCGTCGGCGATACCAGCGGCGCGAGCGATGCGGATCGATCCGGTGCGGGCGATGAGGGAATAGGCGTTGGGCGTTGGGCGTTAGGCGTTAGGCGTTGGGCGTTGGGCGTTGGGCGTTGGGCGTTGGGCGTTCGGAGGCGTTGGGCATTGGGCGTTCGGAGGCGTTGAGCATTGGGCGTTGGGCGTTCGGCCTAACGGCTAACGCCTAACGCCTAACGCCTCCGAACGCCTAACGCCCAACGCCTAGCGCCCATATCTTCCAATGCCCCTTCCCGTCCCCCCGGCGGCATCCGCCGCCCAACCATCCGGAGCGTTTCGTATGCGACGCAGAGCAGTACTCGTCGCCGCAGCAGCCGTGCTGCTCGGCGCATCCAGCCTCAGGGCCCAAGCCCCGAGTTTCGCAGGCAAGTGGACCATGGTGCCCGACCCGAACGCGGCCGGCGGAGGTGGTGGAGGCGGTGGTGGCGGACGCGGCGGCGGTGGCGGCGGCGGGTTCGGCAATGAGTTCACTGCGGTACAGGACGCCAAGACACTGACCATCACGCGCACCACGCAGAATGGCGAGGTGAAGTCGGTGTACAATCTCGACGGATCCGACAGCAAGAACATGGTCACCGGCCGCGGCGGTCAGACCGAAGTCGTGTCGCATGCGAAGTGGGATGGGAGCAAGCTCAACATCTCCACGACGCGCGACTTCAACGGCACTTCGACGACCACGACGCAGACCCTTTCCCTCGACGCATCGGGGAACCTGCTGGTCACCTCACAGATTCCAGCCCGCGGGGGTGGTGAAGCAACGACGCGGACGGTGACCTACAAGAAGGGATAGGCAACAGCGACCAGGGAACAGCAACAGCGAACAGGGAACAGCAAAAACAACCGGGGAACGGCCGTCATCCTGTGCCGTTCCCCGGTTGCTTTAGCCCTTCCCCGGTTGCTGTTGCTGTTCCCCGGTTGTTGTTGCTGTTCCTTTTTTGCTGTTGCTCTTCCTCCCTACTGTCCGCACACCACGCGCGTCACCACGCCGTTGCCGTCGTGGCCAGGGTTCGGGCCGTAGCCGCCATCCTGGTGTACGAGCACGATCGCCTTGACGGTACCGCTGATAACCGAGCCGTTCTTGGTGACCTTGTCGGTCACCATCACGGCGATGTCCTGGTCGAGCGAGCTCGGCGGATTGGAGCTGTTGCCCGGACGGCTGGTCCACGTGGTGCCGCACACGTCACCCGACGTGCTGGCGTAGCCCTTGAACGACGCGGTGCCGCTGCTCGAACCCTGGGTCATGATGTTGTTCTTCCACCACTGCGAGCCCCAGAAATTGACGGTCGCGCCAACACCGTGCGCTTCGCCATCGCCGATCACGAACAGCGCCTTGGGGAGCACGTTGTGGAAGTTGACCGTGAAGCCCACATTGCCGTTCACGAACACCGTGCCGCCATTGCTGAAGGGCAGGTCGTCGGTTTCGACACCGCTGTTGTCGACCGAATCCTTGCTGACCAGGTGCAGCCCCGGCGACGTCTCAGTCAACGTGACGTTGGCGCCCACCGTCGGACCTTGATTGTCAAAATCGGTCGCCACCAGCTTGCACTCGGCAGGATTGAGGCTGACCGAGGACGCAACGGTCGTCGGATTGCCGCCGTTGGCGGGCGACACGACAACATCAACAACCGAGGCCTGATCGCCGTTGTTGCAGACCTTCACATTCCCGACCACTGGGTCGTTGCTCAACGGCGGGCCACCGCCGCCGGGCCCGATGCCGATGTGCGTCGGTGCCGTCGCGAGCGACGTCGGAGCCGGCGTGTCGCTGCACGCGGCGAGCAGGATGCCGCTGGCAACCGCGGCAACGAAACTGATGGAAAGCGAGCGCTTCATCGGGAGAATCTCCAGCACGTTGGGAGTCATTGGGATTATCAGTGGAAAGACATGACCGGCGGCATGATGCCGCACTGTACGCCATCGGAGCCGACCGCATTCGACGCATCCATCGTGAACGTGGTCTGGCCGGGAACAATCAGGTTGGACTGCAGTGACACGATCTGGTTGGGGCTGATACCGCGCGCCATCGCCGCTTCGGGATCACGGGTGATGAACACCGTGACGTGATCGTCGGCCGGCACATCGTCGGTGCCCGTACCGGTGATCGGATTGAGGAACGCGTCCTTCCAGTCGCTCTCGCCGTCGCGATAGATGTCGCCGGCGTACTCATGACCCGTCACGCAGGAGCCGATGTTCGCGCCCGGCTTCATGCGCAGCACATCGGACATCTTCAGCATGACGCACTGATAGGTGCCCGCGGCCGGCGTGGCCTCGAACAGCACCGGATTCAACATGAAATCCTTGTCAACGCCGCCGCCCAGGTCCTGGGCCAGCACCGGGCTTGAGCAATCACCGCTCGTGCTGATGTAAAGGGCGTACAGCTTGATGGTGAGCGACGCCGCCGGGCCGAAGAACAGGCCCTCGGACCCCGAGTCGGGCATCACGAGCGAAGCGCTCGCCGCACCCGAACCGTAGATCACCAGCGTCGGATCATCGCCGCCGGGCGTGGTCGAGGTGCTGCCGCTCGCGCACGCGCTTGTGAAGAGGAGAGCGCTGGCAAAGGCCAGCGTCATGGGAATTCCCAGCGAACGAGTCGTCACGAATCCTCCTTTGGTGAGCCGGAGGGGGTCGTGACGCAGTCGCGTCGACGCGTTCCTTCGGCAGCTGGGCTGTCTCGATGCGCTGAGACCCCTGGCTTTGCGACCCCGGATCACTCCGGGTGTGCCCTGTCGGTGAACGCGCTGTTGCGCGCCGTTCAGGTTCTTTGCAAGCGGTATACCATGATATCGGGTGAGCTAAGTGCTTGATTTACTTGGGAGTTGATGGATCGACGCCACGCACCCGAGCGCCGGGGCGACGCGAAACGCGGGGATGGCGGAGGGGGGTGTTCGAAATACGTGTCCTGAGCCGTACGCCGTAGGCCATACGCCGTACGCTGTGAACCATCGGTAGAGCAAGGTCTGAGGCCTGCACCGACGGGCCTACGGCCTACGGCCTATGGGCCTACGCCTAACGCCTAACGCCTAACGCCTAACGCCGCAGCCCGCATGCCTCGAGATGGTGTCGGCGGCCGAAGCCCGCGACTCGCACCTCATGGCACACGACCTACGGCGTACGGCCTACCGGCCCTGAAATGACAAGAGTGCCGAGACATTGTGCGCGGGAGACAGTTGCATACCTCCGTTGCGATCAACTCGTCACTCTTGCCACGTGGGGTGACGACTGGGCAGCGGCTCATGCACACATCCATGACACCGGACGCAAGACGCGCGACGGGACGTCTCAAGTCTCTGGCCTCTAGCCTCGGGCCTCTGGCCTCTGGAGGCTGGCCTCTGGCCTCTGGCCTCGGGCCTTATTGTTAGTCTCCTCCCAACAAGGATCTCCCATGCTCATGGCCCCCGACCAGTGGTTCGAGAACCCGGCTTCGGGCATGCGCATGCGCATGACGCAGTTGCCCCAGCAGACTGGCGGCCGCGAATTCACGGCGGAGTATTCCTACCGGCCGCGCGGGGGGAAGAACGCGTTTCCGCCGCATGTTCATCCCCACACCACCGAGACCTTTCATGTCCTCGAGGGGCGCGGCCGCTATCTCCTCGACGGCAAGGAGGGCACCGTCGAAGTGGGTGAAACGGTGGTGTTCCCCGCGAACGTGAGCCACATCCATCCGTGGAGCGACAGTGACGAAACCTTCCGCGCGCGCCAGCATGCGACCGCCGACCCGGCCGACATGCACGGGCTCGTCAACGCGCTGCAGGCCGCGATCACGATCTTTGGCCTGGCGAACGTCGGACGCGTGAAGCCCAACGGATTGCCGGGTCTGCTGCAGATTTCCATTCTCGCGCACGAAACGATCCCGCAGACGTATCTCGGTGGCGTGCCGCGTGTCGCGCAGCACGTCGGCACCAGCGTGCTGTCGCTGGTCGCACGCCTGGCGGGCTATCGCTTTGCGTACCCGGAGTTCGGGGTAGTGACGCCGGCGGGGATTGAACTCGAGAAAGGCGTCGCGCCTCGCATGACCCATGACGCATAACCCACCACCCATGACCCATGACCCATGACGCATGACGCATGACCCCTGACGCCCTACCCATGATGCGCCCCGCTCCACGCGCCCTCGTTCGCCGTCCCCCGCGTTCCTACGCGCGGTTCTATGCCGACCGCGGGATCACGATCGACCTTGCGCTCGCCGACCGGCAGCACGCGGCTTACGTCGCGGCGCTCGAGGCGGCGGGCCTCGCCATTGCTCACGTCGCACCCGACGAGCAATTCCCCGATGGAGTGTTCATCGAGGACACCGGCATTGTCTGGAACGGACGCATGCTGGTCACGCGCATGATCGGGTGGCGCGAGGGAGAGCAGGCCGGCACCATCGGCGCGCTGGAGCGCGATCACGAGATCGTGCGCCTGCCGCCCGGCGCCACCATCGAAGGCGGCGACGTGATGCACACCGACAGCGCGACATTCGTCGGACTCACCACTCGCACCAACGTTGCCGGCGTCGCGGCGCTACGGGAATTCCTCGCGCCCGCAGGCCGTCACGTCGTGCCCGTGCCCGTCCCCGGTGCGCTGCACCTCAAATCTGTGATGACCTGGCTCGGCGACAACACCGTGCTCGTTGCCGGCAATCACCTCGATGTGTCGCCCTTCGCGCGGATGCGCGTGCTCAGGACTCCCCCCGCCGAGTCCAAGGCGGCGAACACACTCCGGATCGGGACCCATGTGCTGATGCTCGCCGGGCACGAGGGCACCGAGTCCGTACTCCGTGAGTTTGCGGCGCCTCGCGGCGTTACCGTAACGGCACTCGACGTCTCCGAATTCGAGAAGGGTGACGGCTCTCTGACCTGTCTTTCAATCATCCTCTAATGATCTTGCGAACCCTTGGCGTGGCCGCACGCGACGGACTGCGCATGTACTGGCGCGGCGCGCTCATCACCGTGGGAACGACCACCATCGCACTCGCGGCTGCAATGGCGGTGACGAGCAACCTGCGGGCGACCCGTCACGGACTGGTACCCAACCTCTCTGTCATGACGGCGCGTGACAGTACCCTCGGGCTGCCGTGGAACCCGCTGTACAGCACCACCGTGGCCACGCTGCAGGGCCGAGTGCTGGGAACGCTCGCGGGAATGCTGATCGCGGTGGCCATCGGCGCCGCGGCCGTGGCGGTGATCACCGTGCTGTCGGTGTCCGCCGCGCGCGCGGCGCAACGAGTGACCGAAGTGAACATCCGGCGCGCGGTGGGTGCCTCGCGCGGACGAATCGCACAGACTGCGTTCGTCGAAGGCACGCTGATGTGCATTGCCGTGGTTACCGTGGGAATCGCGATCGGCAGCATCGTTGGCTGGGTGGCGGTGCGCGACTGGCCCGGCCCCCATGGACCGCTGCACTGGGGACCGACTGGGCTTGCCGCGCTCGCGCTGGGTTTCGCCATCATGATCGGAGCGCTGTTCACGCTCATCCCGAGCCGGTCACGAACCATTCGCGAGACGACAGGCAAGTCGCCGGCGTTGCACGCCGCAGGCCTGCAGCTCGGACTGGCGCTGCTGGTGCTGATGATGGCCGCCCTGCTGGTGCGGAAGGCGCACGATCTCGCCGACAGCGCGTCGTTCGCGGGCATGGCATCAGCCGGTCTTCGCAGTGGCCCCGATGCAGGAACCGTCTACCGGCTGCCCACCCTTGCCGGTGACGAAGCGACGCGCGCGGCCGGCTACGAAGCAGCGCTCCGCGCCTTCGCCGACACCACGCAGTTCGAGTCGGCAAGCCTCACCGCGCCGGGCACGCTTGTGGGACTTGGACTGGTCAGCAGCATCACCACCGAATGCGGCGCGTGTTTCGTGGCCGGCATGTACACCACTCGCAAGCTGGTGAACGCATCGCATCAGTTCGTGAGCGCCGACACGTTTCACTCGCTGCGCATCGCGCTGCAGCACGGCCGGAATTTCACGGCGAGCGACCGCTGGAATAGCGAGCCGGTGGTGATCGTCAACACCACGCTCGCGTTGCGTCACTTCCAGGACGGCAACCCCCTGGGTCGCAAGCTCCAGGTTGGCACGACACACCAGTGGTACACCGTGATTGGCGTCGTCGATGACGTGACACCGACCGGATTCGCGAGTACGCTCGAGCCGCAATATGTCGTGTACTTCGACGTGCTCCAGCTGCCGCCGGCAACCGCCGACCTCCTCGTACGGGCGCGCACCCCGGTGCAGTCCACCAATCAGCGCGACCGCATCGCGGCAACACTCGACGTGCAACCGGCAGCCATCGCGCCGATCAGCGAGGCCGGCCTGCTCGACCTCGAGACCGCGCCACTCCGCTGGTTCGGACGGTGGATCGGGTTCGAGGGCTGGGCCATGCTGCTGCTCGCCTGCATCGGCGCGTTCACGCTCATGCATCTGTGGGTCACCACGCTCAAACCCGAGCTTGGGATCCGGCTCGCGACCGGGGCGCGGCCCGATCAGCTCGTCATGTGGATTGTCCTGCGCGCCATGCTGGCGGGCGTGGGCGGAATCGCACTCGCGATCTGGTTCGCGCCGGCGTCGCGCGAGGCCGTGGGCACGGTGGTCAAGGATCCGCCACCCTGGGACGGCGCGCTGTTCGCGCGCTACGCGCTCCTGCTGGTGTCGATTTCGCTGGCCGGCGCGATCATCCCGGCGTGGCGGGCGAGCCGGTCCAAGCCGGTGGCGCTGCTGGAGGCGGCGGACGGCTAACGGTGAACGGTGAACGGTGAACGGTGAACAGTGAACGGTGAACAGTGAACCGCGAGGGCAAGTCGCCAAGACAGGATGACGCACTGTGCGCTTATCGCTTAATGTTCACCGTTCACCGTTCACCGTTCACCGTTCACTGTTCACCCCTCACCGTTCACGCCTTTCGCAGCCGAGAAACCCATGCCCAACGAAGAAAAAGTCTCCGGCGAAAACCTTGTGGCGCGCGTGAAGGAACTGATCCGCGAAGGCAACGCGCGCCGCATCATCGTGAAGAATCCCGAAGGCCACACGCTGCTGGAGATTCCGCTCACCATGGGACTGGTGGGCGCGATGTTCCTGCCGGTGTGGGTCGCGCTCGGGTCGATTGCCGCGCTCGCGTCGCATTACACGCTGGTGGTGGAGCGCAAGGATGGTGGTGCGCCGCCGGCGGGGGAGTTGCCGAGGACGTGAGGCGTCAGGAGTCAGCTGTCAGCTGTCAGCTGTCAGCTGTCAGCTGTCAGGGGTCAGGGGTCAGGCGTCAGCTATCAGGTGCTCCCACAACGCTTGCTTGATAGCTGACCTCTGACTCTTGATGCTTCGCTTCACGTCAAGATGATCAACAGCAACACCGCAATAATGATCACTGCCGCTGTCGACAGCCGGATCACGGTGTCGCCCTTCTTCGCGCTCGAGCTTGGCGCCGGAAGATTCGCGAGCCTGGGAGTGACACGCGGAAGTTCCGGACGCAGGTAGGGCGCGCTCACCGGTCCCAGTGGCGATGTGGTCGGTGCATTGACGGCGCGAGTCGGCGCCTGGGCGACCAGGGCAGCCGCGCTGCCCAGCAGCGTGAGCATCGTAAGGAGCGTGATCGTGCGGCGCAGGTTCTGGACGACCACGCGATAACGGCGGCGATGCCGCTGGCGATCGAATGACATGATTCCCCCTTGGACGCTCGACGCCCGGTGCACGCACGGTGCAATGCCTCGGGAATGGACCGTCCAACTATTGAGACGACACGCCAAGGCGATTGCGCACTTCACGGGAGACGGGCATGGCACGCGGGCTCTGGAAGGGAACGCTGGGATTCGGGCTGGTCACCATCGGCGTCGAGCTGTATTCGGCCGAATCGCCCGAGCGGTTTGATCTCGACCTGCTCGACAAGCGGGACATGGCGCGAGTCGGATACCTGAAGATCAACAAGAACACCGGCAAGCCCATTGAATCCAAGGACATCGTCAAGGGGTACGAAGTCGGCTCCAACAAGTACGTCATCCTCACCGATGACGACCTGAAGGCGGCCAACCCCAAGGCGACCCAGTCCATTGACGTGATTGGCTTCGTGCCTGCGGGCGAGATCCCGCTGATCTATTTCGCCAAGCCCTACCTGATCGGGCCCACCAAGGGGAGCGAGAAGGCCTATCACCTCTTCAAGGAGACGCTGGAGGAGATGGAGCGTGTCGCGATCGCGCAGGTCGTGATCCGCACGCGCGGATACATGGCGGCCGTGTACCCGTACGACGATGCGCTCATCGTGCAGCTGCTGCGGTACGACGATGAAGTTCGCAAGCCGTCTGAATCGGGCATCACGATCAACAAGAGCGCGCGCACGCTGCGCGCCGAAGAAAAGGCGATGGCCAAGAAGCTCGTGGCCGGGATGGAAACCGAATGGGAGCCCAGCAAGTATCGCGACGAATACCGCGACGACCTGCTCAAGCTCGTGAAGCAGCGCGCAAAGGGCGCCAAGCCCGCACAGGAAGAGCCGGCTGAGGCGCCAAGCGAGACGCGGGTCATTGATCTCATGGAAGCGCTGCGCAAGAGCGTGCGTGAAACCGGCGGCAGCGCACCGGCCAAGCGCACCAGTCACGCGAAGCGCAGCCGGAAGAGCGCCTAGTCGCCGCGATGCCACGCGGAGCCCCTCGGCGCAGCCTGGAGTTCGTCAGTCCGCAACTCGCCACGCTCGTTGACGCCGCGCCATCGGGCGACGAGTGGCTGTACGAGGTGAAATACGACGGCTACCGCATCGAGTGTCTCGTTGAGCAGGGCACCGCTCGGCTGATGACCCGGCGCGGTCTCGACTGGACCGCGAAGTACTCCTCCATCGCGCAGGCCATCACGAAAATCGCCGCCACCGATGCCATCATCGACGGCGAGCTTGTGGTGCTCGATGCGCAGGGACGTTCGAGCTTCCAGCTGCTGCAGCAGAGCGACGGCGCAGCGCTCAACTATTTCGCGTTTGACCTGTTGCAGGTGAACGGCGAAGACCTGCGCGAGCAACCGCTCGTGGCGCGGCGCGCACGGCTGGAAGAGATACTTCGACCGTTTCGGCGCGTGAAACATCCTGTCATTCACTTGAGCGAAGCGCTGAGCGGGCCGGGCGACAAGCTGCTGGAAGCGGCGTGCCGCGTGGGGCTTGAAGGCATCATCGGCAAGCAGCGCAACGCGCCGTACCGGAGTACGCGCGCTCCGTCATGGGTCAAGGTGAAATGCGGCAAGCGCCAGGAATTCATTGTCGTGGGCTGGACGCCACCACAGGGATCGCGCGTCGCGATTGGCTCGCTGTTGCTCGCCGTGCATGACAACGGCGCACTCCGCTATGCAGGACGCGTCGGCACGGGCATACCCACGCGCGATCTGCCGGTGCTGCTCAGGCAACTGCGCGCGATCGCGCGCGATGACCCGCCGTTTGACCGGAAGCCCGCCGGAATTCCCGGGGGTGCGCAATGGGTCGAGCCGCGGATGGTGGTCGAGGTTGCCTTCACCGAGTGGACCAGCGACGGGCTGCTTCGTCATCCATCGTTTCAGGGGGTGCGAATGGACAAGGCGGCGAGGGATGTGAAGCGGGAGAAGCCGGTGAAGGCTCGAGGCTCAAAGCCCGAGGCTCGAGGCTCGAGCCTGCCAAGCCGAGGATCCACGCTCCCCGCTGGCATAACGATCACCCACCCCGACCGCATCGTCTTTCCCGACGAGAAGATCACCAAGCTCGAGCTGGCCGAGCATTTTGCGCGGGTCGCGGAACTGATGCTGCCGTATGTGCGCGAACGTCCGCTGACGCTGGTGCGCTGTCCGCAGGGCGCGGGCAAACAATGCTTCTACCAGAAACACTGGACCGGCGACCGGCCGCCTGCGATTGGCGCGGTGCCGATTCTCCAGAGCGATGGCGAGCAGCTGCACAGTTACATCCGCGACGTGAAGGGCCTGGTCACGCTGATTCAATGGGGCGTGATGGAGATTCATCAGTGGGGGTCGCGGGCCGACGATCCGGAACGCCCCGATCGCATGATCTTCGATCTTGATCCCGGTCCCGGTGTCACGTGGGACGACGTCCGCGATGGCGCACGCGCGGTGCACGCACTGCTCGACGAGCTGGGCCTGCAGAGCTGGCTCAAGACCAGCGGCGGCAAGGGCCTTCATGTCGTGGTGCCGCTCAGCCGGCGGTCCACGTGGGAGGATGTCAGCTCGTTCACGCGCGCAATTGCGGTGCACATGGAGAACGCGTTCCCCGATCGCTTCATCGCCGTGATGGCGAAAGCCAAGCGCAAGGGCGTCATCTTCGTCGACTGGCTGCGCAACACGCGCGGTGCAACCGCGGTAGCCGCCTGGTCGACGCGCGCGCGACCAGGAGCCGGCGTGTCGGTGCCCATCCCCTGGACCGCTCTCGCCCGGCTGAAAGGCGGCGATCAGTTCACGCTGCAGTCGCTGGAGAAGGATGGCCTCCCGTCGCGCGACCCGTGGGAAGACATGCTGAAGGTGAAGCAGGGGCTGACGAAGGAGATGATCAAGAGAGTGAAGTGAGCCGTACGCCATGAGCCGTAGGCCATAGGCCGCACGCCATAAGTCGTGAGCCGGGCGACTCACGACTCACGACCTACCGCGTACGGCCTATGGCCTATGGCTTACGGCGTACGGCTTACTTCGTTGCCGCTCCGCCCGCCGACCCCGCCGTCGCCGTCCGCGACTCGTCGGCCTCATCATGCGACCGCGATCCGTTCGACGAACGCGATGTGTTGCTCGTCGAGTTCTTGTCGCTGCCGCTGGCGGACGACTTCTGCGATCCGCTGCGTGACGACGAGCGCTGACCGTCACCATCGCTGCTGCTGCGCTCGTTCATGCGTTCACGCTGCACGCGCAGGTTGTTCTGCACGTTGTGCACGCCCGAGCACTCCTCCGCCACGTCCTCGGCCTCGCGCTTCGCTTCGCGGCTGTCGACCGTGCCGGTGAGGGTCACTTCACCATCCTTGACCTTCACCTCAATCTCGGTCGCGTCGATGTTGCCGTGGCGCGTGAGCGCTTCGTTGATTTCTTCCTCGATACGCTCGTCGGAGCGGCGATAGCCCTTGGGCCCGCGGCCGGTGTACTGGCCACGCTCCTGCGAACCCCAGCGTGACTGCCCGCCGCGGTTTTCGGATGACTCG
>JADMIO010690445.1_pt1 | contig 18137 bp, 4 predicted proteins | sample 8958161 | NCBI WGS metagenome assembly JADMIO01 (sample SAMN16585339, study PRJNA669376) | soil metagenome | isolation source: Crop rotation soil | place: USA: Cullars Rotation, Alabama | collected 2011 | reverse complement strand
CCGCGACTTCAAGTCACGTGAATTCCAAGCTTCGGATCCCACTGTGCTGGAAAGGCGGCCATGGCCAAGACGGCCCGGGCCGTGGTATCGCGGGCTTCATTTCTCCCAGGAAATTCCAGGCACATTCGGCTCCACTCCATTGCCTCGTCAAACTTTCCCCGCCGATAATCTAAAATTCCCATGGACATGGCCATAAATGCGCTTTGGAGATCCTTTAAGTGAGTTCCGTCTTCTTGCGCCAAGCTCTTGGCCACGACCTCGCCAGCCGGGCGCAACCGCGCCAGCAGTGCCTCGTCCGCCCGCATGAGCAGGCTGGATTTGAGCACTATGGCAGCGTGGACTGGATTCGGCGTATTGACATAAGCGGGATTCAGCCCCTCCCGGTAGTGGCGGTATTCGGTAAAATGTCCCACCTCAACCATCGTGGAGGCGATACCGATGGTGGTAAGGTAGTTGTTCGTTGTGGGGGCCCGCTCCAGCCGATTTGCCTGAACATATAGCCGGTAACAATCGGCCGCCTGCTGCCAGCGTTCCCGGATGGCGTTCCAGTCTCCCAGCGAGCGAAACACATTCGCGGCTTCGATGGACGGCTCAATGGAGGCCAAGGGGGTTTTGACCAGGATGGCGTCGGCCTCCGCGGTTTTGCCCTCGGCCAGCAGAATGGCCGCCTGCGAGACTGCTTCCCGGGCTTTGGATTGCACCAGCATCCGCGTTTCGTTCGCGCGAGCCGTCTCCGCCGCCTCGCGCAGTTTCACTTGCGCTTGCCGCGCGTCGCGCTCGCTCAGGTAATACCGGCTTGCCGTCGCCAGGCCCACCACCAGCGCCAGCGCCACCGCGACTGCGGAAGCAAAAACCACCTTGTTGCGGCGCACCAATTTGCCGAGCAGATAAAGACGGCTGGGCGGGCGGGCCTGGATCGGCTCGTCGTCCAGGAAACGTCGGATGTCGAGCGCCAGTCCGTTGACGGCGCCGTAGCGGGAGTGGCGGTCCTTGGCCAAGGCTTTGAGGACGATCCAATCGAGGTCGCCCTTGATTTCGGAAATCAACTGGGCTGACGCCACGCCACGGCGATCCGCCACGGTGGCGAGTTCTTCGGAACCCAGGGCCGCCAGGATCGCCGAGGGGGCGGGGGGCTCCTCTTCCCGCAAGATGCGCAGCATATCCAACGTGCCCACCGAGGCCAGCCGTTGGCCGTCGAATGGCGCTGCACCGGTCAAAAGCTCACAGAGCAAAGCGCCCAGGCTGTAAACATCGCTGCGGGTATCCACATCCCGGCCCGCTTCCGCTTGTTCGGGACTCATGTACGCCGGCGTGCCGATGCAATGGTCCGCGCCCGTGAAAATGGTATGCTCCGCCAGCCGGCCCTCGATGGCCATGGCCACGCCGAAATCGATGACCTTCGGCACATCGGCCCCCGGCTGCGACGAGACGAGGACGTTTGAGGGTTTGATGTCGCGATGGATGATGCCCTTTTGGTGCGCGTGCTGAATGGCGTGGCACACTTGGATGAAGAGTTCCAGCCGCTGCCGCAGCCCGAGCCGGCCAGTATCGCAATGCTCGGTGATCCTCACGCCGTGCACCAACTCCATCACGAAGTAGGGCCGCCCGCTGTCGGTGGCGCCTGCATCCAGCACCCGGGCAATGTTCGGGTGATCCATCAGCGCGAGGGCCTGCCGCTCGGCCTCAAATCGCGCGACGACCTTTTCCGTATCCAGCCCGAGGCGGATGATCTTCAAAGCGACCCGGCGGCGCACCGGCTCTTGCTGCTCCGCCAAATACACCACCCCCCAGCCACCCTCGCCGAGCCGTTCCAGCAACGCATAGCGGCCAATCCGCGAACCGGGTCCTTCACTAACGGCTCTTCCTTCGGGTGGCGCCGCGGGCTCCTCCATGGAATTTCCCACCTCTTCGCCGAGAATTGATCGCGCCTTCACGGCGTGCTGAAAAAAGGCCTCAGCGTCATCCGCCACTCCCAGCCAGCTCTTCAGCCGCTCCAGCCGGGCGGAATTTCCCGCGCAGGCTGCGGCTAGAAATTCCTGGCGCGCCTCCGGGTTGGCGATGCCGCGGGCGGTTTCAAACAGCGCCTTCTCGATTTGCCTGGAAGCTTCCGCACTCATCGGCGTCGCTCTCAGTTCCCCGGCTTCGGGCCGCCCTCCAGTTCGCGGACCAGTTGGAAAAGGCAGACTTTGGCGAAGGCCCATCGCCGCTCGATCGTGGACTCGCTCACCTCCAGCGTTCGGGCCGCTTCTTTGGTGGACAGTCCGGTGAAAAATTTGAGCATTACGATCTCCGCACTTTCCGGGTCTTCCCGTTCCAGCCGCTGCAAGCTTTCATCGATGAGCAGCATGCGCTCATCCGGCGATACGGTTTCCAGATCAAGATCCGCGATATCCAATCGCTCCCAATCGCCCGCCCGCTTCTGGGTGGACTTCTGCCGCGCCCGGTCGATGAGAATGCGCCGCATCGCCTGCGCCGCCGCGTGATAAAAGTGGGCACGATTTTCCCAAGATTGCCCGGCGTCACTTAAACGGATCCATGCCTCATGCACGAGTGCCGTGGGCTGCAGCGTCTGGTTGTTCGCCTCGTTCGCAATGCGCGACGCCGCCAGCTTCCGAAGCTCGTCATAAACCAAGGGTAGAAGTTGATCCGAAGAGAGTGCCATGCATTTCCTTAACGAGCATACGGTATTGCACCGGAAGCGCGCGGAGACAAGGGCGGCTTTCGGACGACGAAATGGAGAGGGGATTTAAAGTGGTGGATAACCGGGCGATGCGATGAATACGCCCATTGATATTTCGCCCTCGTCCACGTTCTCGCGTGGCGCCGTTCCATGTTTGTAGCGGCGGTCTATGACCGTCGCAAATTTCCGCGCGGGATTCGGGGCACCCAGAGGACGAGAAACGGCGGGAGGATTCGAAGCCGCCCCAGCAGATGGCGACGGTCATAGACCGCCGCTACAAGCGCGAAAACGGCATCTCGCGAGATCGAACACGTCTCAAAGTAAGGGAACATCGGTCTCGCCTCGCGTTTTGCACAATACTTTTAACCGCGCTTGGAAAAACCGGGAGCCGCGCCCCATGGATGCAGGGACGCGGCTCTGGTGAAAGACACTCTTCGTGGGCGAGGACCGCTCGCAGCCTACGAGTTCAGCCAGTCGAAGTGGAAGAACTGGCCGGCGGGCTTGTCGATGCGCTCGTAGGTGTGGGCACCGAAGAAGTCGCGCTGGGCTTGCAGCAGGTTGGCGGGGAGGTTCGCGCTGCGGTAGCTGTCGAAGTAGCTCAGCGCGGAGCTGAAGGCGGGGGTGGCGATGCCGAATTCGATGGCGGTCTTCACGGCGGTGCGCCAGTTGGCCTGCGTGCGGTTGAGCACCTCGGCGAAGAACGGATCGAGCACGAGGTTCTTCAGGCCGGGGTTCTTCTTGTAGGCCTCGGTGATGCGATTCAGGAAGCGGGCGCGGATGATGCAGCCGCCGCGCCAGATGGAAGCGATGTCTTCGAAGTTGAGGTTCCAATTGTAGAGCTCGCTGGCTTTGCCGAGCTGCACCATGCCCTGCGCGTAGCTGATGATCTTGCTGGCGTAGAGGGCGTCGCGGACGGCGTTGATGAGCGTCTGGCGGTCGCCGCTGTAGGGTGCCGGCTTGGGACCGTTGAGGACCTTGCTGGCGTCGACGCGTTCATCCTTGAGCGAGGAGAGGATGCGGGCCTCCACGGCGGAACCGATGACGGAGAGGGGCACGCCCATTTCCACGGCGTGACCGACCGTCCACTTGCCGGTGCCTTTCTGGCCGGCTTTGTCGAGCACGAGGTCCACGACGGCCTTGCCGGTCTCGGGGTCTTTCTTGATGAAGATGCGGGCGGTGATTTCGATGAGGAAGCTGTCGAGTTCGCCCTTGTTCCACTCGGAAAAGATGGAGGCGAATTCCTCGGCGGAGGGGTTCAGCGCGGCCTTGAGAATGGCGTAGCTTTCGCAAATGAGTTGCATGTCGCCGTACTCAATGCCGTTGTGCGCCATCTTCACATAGTGGCCCGCGCCATCGGGGCCCATGTGGCGGCAGCAGGGCTCGCCCTCGGCCACGGCGGCAATCTTGGTGTAGATGGGGGCGAGCGATTCCCAGCCTTCCTTGGAGCCGCCGGGCATGATGCTCGGGCCCTTGAGCGCGCCCTCTTCACCGCCGGACACGCCGACGCCGAAGAAGTGAATGCCTTTTTCCTTGAGCGCTTTCTCGCGGCGCTGGGTGTCGGTCCAGAGCGAGTTGCCACCATCGATGATCACGTCGCCGGGTTCGAGGAGCGGGATGAGCTGCTGGATGACGGCGTCCACCGGCGCGCCGGCTTTCACCATGATCTGCGCCCGCCGGGGACGCTTGAGGGCCTTGACGAAATCCTCGAGGGTCTTGGCGAAGACGAAATTCTTGCCCTTGCCGCGGCCGTTTTCAAAGGCCTCCACCACGCTGGTGGTGCGGTTGTAGACGGCCACGCGGAAGCCGCGGGATTCCATGTTCAGGACGAGGTTTTCGCCCATGACGGCGAGGCCGATCAGGCCGATATCGCAGGTGCTCATATAAATAGTGGTCGGTGGTTGGTGATGATGAGAATTCAGTCGCCGTCTTGGCGCCGCGCCAATGGGGCTGCGGGGGGCGGAGAGTGGCGGGGTGTGGCGGGAATGGCAAGCGTGGCTTGAATGGAGCGTGAAAAAAGGAGGCGAGTCTTCGCGAAAAACAACACGCCCCGCTCCAGCGCGAGCCAGAGCGGGGCGGAAGTGATGGGAATCTGGAGCCGTGTTTACACGGGCTTGTACTGGCCGGGGATGGCGCGGGGATACATGCCATCGGCGCCGGGTTTCACCGGCATGTCGGCATCCCACGCGAGGTTCGGCGGGAAGATGTTCTTGGCGCCCTTCAGCATGGCCTCCATCTCCACGACCACGCCGCTGTAGGTGGCCTGCCGGCCGAGGATGGCGGTGGCGGTGCTCATCGCGCCGTTTTCCGCCTCGCTGTAGTCCTTGTTGTTGCGGATGGCGTCGAAGAAGTCGTCGTGCTCCTGCTGGTAGGGGTCCTTGTCGCCCTCGGACTTGTAGCGCCAGGCCGCGCCCTCGGTGGGGCTGATGACGTAGCGGTTGATATCGACCTTGCCCTTGGTGCCGACCGCGGCCTCACTGACGCTGTTCCAGCAATTGACGATGTGGCGGCAGAAGCTGGAGCAGCGGGAGCCGTCCTCGTATTCAAACTCCACGGCGTGGTGGTCGTAAATTTCGCCGTAGTCCACGCCCTTGCGGACCTCGCAGCCGCCCATGCCTTGGGCGCGGACGGGATACTTGAAGCCTTTCACCCAGTTGATCACGTCGAGGTTGTGAATGTGCTGCTCCACGATGTGGTCGCCGCAGATCCAGGTGAAGTAGTACCAGTTGCGCATCTGGTATTCCATTTCCGTGAGCTTGCGGCCGGCGGCCTTTTCCAAGTCGGCGCGTTTCTTCAGCCAGGGGGTGGCGCCATTCCAGTAGGCGCGCATGCTGGTGATGTCGCCGATGGCGCCGTCGTGCAGACGCTTGATCGTTTCGATGTAGCCTTTCTGGTGATGGCGCTGGAGGCCGACGCCGACTTTCAGGCCCTTGGTCTTGGCTTCGCGAGCGGCGGCGAGGAAGCGATTGACGCCGGCGGCGTCGGTGGCCACGGGCTTCTCGGTGAAGACGTGCTTGCCCTGGCGGACGGCCTCTTCAAACATCATCGGGCGGAAGCCGGGAGGCGTGGCGAGGATGACCACATCGGCCATGGCGATGGCCTTCTTATAGGCGTCGAAGCCGAGGAACTGGTTTTCCTCCTTCACGTCCACGCGATCTTTGTGGCCGGATTTGAGGTTGTTGAGGGCGCCCTTCAGGCGATCTTCGAAAACGTCGGCCATGGCGACCAGCTTCACGGGTCCTTGGCTGAAGGTGGCAAGGGCTTGATTGGCGGCACCGCTGCCGCGTCCGCCGCAACCGACGAGGGCGATTTTCAGTTCCTCACTGCTGCTCGCGCCGTAGGCAAATTTGGAAGGATCGAGGGCGCCGAGCAAGGCCGCGCCGCCGAGGACACCGCCACTGCGCGCAAGGAAACTGCGGCGGGTGACGGGAGTGATGATGGGTGGGTTCATGGATGTGATGTGTATTTGTGGTAGAAGGGAAGATGTGAGCCGCAAGTGCCCGGGATAAACCCGACTACGCGGGACAAGCGAAATGGCGGAATATTCTTTGCACGGAAAGAAAGAATGCGGGGAAATTTTTCAAAACAACGGGTGGGGGGGCAGACGATGCCGGGGGGCGGGGATTATGGAAGGTCGGGTTGATAGCGGGAGGGAGGTACGTTTTCGGGGGCTTTGGGCGGATTGGGGAAGGGGGGATTTGTGGGATTGGTGAGGCCATTTTTGGGAACGCGTGTTTTGAAAAAGAATTGTTCGGACCGAGTTCTTGATTCGATGGAAGCGATAACAAAAAAATGAACGGAGTATTATTAAAACGAGGATATCGCTGCGTGGTGAAAATGGGCGTGAGGGCGATTGAAGAGGGAGGTCCTTCGGCGCTGACGACTGCGCGGAGGCGGTCATTCAAGATGCTTTAAAAATCGGGGTGTAGCGGGCTGGTAGTTAATAAGTGAAACTTATCATAATTTGCGCTGGAGGTAACCGGGTGTTCCTATTTCGAGGCTGATCGGAGCATTGGCCGGAGCCGGGAAATTCCTGCGTCAGAAAATGACTTACGAATGTAAGGTAAATATTCTGCAAGTTGTTGAGCAAAAAACGAATAAGTGCCTTGACTTGTTTTTGGCGATTCGGTCTTGTCGACGCGTTGCGGACGGGAATTCCTCGTTCGCATGTTGTTGCCCAAGAACAACGTCGTGAATCAAAACCGCCCAAGTATAAGGACTCGGTTTGAGCTCCAAGCGCTCGAACCGCGCGTCTTGTTATCAGCAGATCCGTTGGATATGCCGAACAAGCACGCGGTTTTGTCGTCTGTCGATCAGGCGGTGGAGGAGGTGGTCGTGCAGGGCGACGAGGCGAGCCAGGCGGGAAAGGGGAATGTGATCGCGTATGATCCGTCCGCTCAGGTGGAGGACATTTTTGGAGGGTTCACGGGGCATGATACGGCGGTCAATCCCGCTGCCGAAGCGACGTCGGCGTCGGCCACGGAAACAACGGCCGAGCCGTCCGCCTCGACGATTGATAATAACATTTCCAAAGCCACTGATTCCGATGCCGAATCGAAGGCGCCGGGAGAGGTGGCGGGCGTCGACGCGACGGTCCCGACGGGAGGGGGGACGCTGTCGGACAATGTGGTGATTTCGACGCCGAAACCAATCGGCGCGGTGGAGAATGATACGACGGGTGGTGCGGTTACGCTGGCGCCGATTGAGACGGATGGGACGGCAACCGTGGGTGGGGTGGAGGAGCAAAAAGTGAACGCCCAAGTTTCGACAATCGCCACTCTTACGTCGCCGAGCGACGTGGAAGAGTCGGCGACCTCCGCGGTCATCGGTCACGGGGAAGATCCTTTGCCTCAGCAACTGACTGAGACTTTGAAGGGAGCCAATGGGCCGCCGGAGAACGAAGGCAATTCCTCTGACACTCTTGAAAACGCGACGCCTCAAACGAATTCGACTCCGAACTCGTCTGGGGATTCTTTGCTTTTGGGGGGCCATCCCATTACGGCTGAAGAAGCGGCTCATTTGCTCGCGGATGGCGCGGTGACGACCAGCGAGATTCACTTGGTGACGGGTGCCAGCTATTCCGCGCCGGACGGCGTGACGGTCGGGCTCGACCAAGTCCTCACCGGCAGCGGCAGTATCGACGGCCACGTGTCCATCCGCGGCACATTCAGCCCGGGCAACTCGCCCGGCATCGTCCATGCGACGGACATGACTTTCGAGCGTTCTTCCACGAATGTTTTCCAAATTGGCGGCCTGGCGCCTGGTCTTGGGGCGACGGTGGCGGACGATGGCTATGATCAGATAATAATTTCTGGGCATGCGGAGTTTGGCGGCACGCTGCGGATTCTGTTGATCAACAATTTTCACCCTGCGGTCGGGCAGACTTTCGACATCGTGACGTATGGCACATCGAGCGGATCGTTCGACAACTATGAGGGCCTGGTGATCGGCAATGGATTGTTCTTCCGTCCAACTTTTGACGCCGCCACCGGCAAGCTCCGGTTGACCGTGACCGACCACGCGTCGAGCCCGATCACCCGCCCGGTTTTGTTCATCCCCGGATTTGCCGGAACATTGTATGCGGACGACACTCCGGCCGGATTGACCGAGTGGTATACAAACACCGGCCTAGCGCCGAACAAGCTCGTGCTCGAGCCGCTGCTGAATACCTACTCTAATCTCGTGCAGTCGCTCGTGAATGTTGGCTACACTCCGGGAGTCGACCTTTTTGTGGCCACTTGGGACTGGCGGGTGCCGGTGGCGAAGACAGATACGACCGTCGATGGCAGCCTTGCCAACGTCACGGCGGCGGGGATCACGGACGGGACTTACGAAACAGGTGTTGATTACCTTGGCTACTGGCTTGTGAAGGCTGCGACCGCGTGGAAGACTCTTGTGGGGGCCGATCTTGGAACGGTGGATTTTGTCACGCACAGCACCGGCGGTTTGATTGCCCGGGCGTATATCCAAAGCCCCGCTTACAACGCCGAATTTGGCGCCACGGTGCCGATCGGCCAGACGCAGCCGCGCCTGCCGAAAGTTTATAATTTCGTCGAAGTCGCCGGCCCGAACCAAGGCGCGGTTGGGACGTATTTGATCCTCAACAACGACTTCAGCCAAAACTCCGCCACGCGCCTCCTCGCCCGGGTCGTTAATGAGGCTTACAATCGCGTCAACGCCGGGGCGACCATTACCAATTCCGACGGCACCAGCATCACCCCCACCGACCTTGCCAATCAAAACACCAACGGCAAGCAGTGGTTCATCAATCAATACGTTCGTACCCTCCGCGATTTGCTTGGCACGTACGCGATGGTAGACTTGGACCGCAACGGCACGTTCGAGCAACTGACCGTTGCGAATGGTGGATTCGAAAACACCCTGATTTACGATCTGAACGGCGGCACCGATCCGAATGCGTTCATCGACAAAGTGGTGGGCGTGACCACTCAGGTCTATGGCGCGGAGGTGCAGACCCAGGACCGGGTGATTGGCCAGACCGGCTTCCAAGTTTCGCTGGGGCTCGAAAATGAAATCCAGCCGTTCGACCAATATCTCGGCAATCTTCCGGGAAGCACGACTCAATGGCTGGCGGGCGCCGAGAGCAACGCCAATGGCCCGGAAGGTGACGGCACCGTGCCGACCATCTCTTCCATCGGCCTGATGCAGAATGACACGGCCCGACTGGCGAGCGGCAAATTGAAACTCATTGGCATTTACGCGGTGGACGCCGGTGGGGTGGTGAGCCACTCGGATTTGGTCACGAATGTTTTCGGCCAGCAAAAAACCATCGAGGCGCTGACCGGGACGCTGCCGGTGGCGACCCTGATCTCCACGAACCTCCTCATCAGCCCGGTGATCGGCGGCTTCAAACTGCTGCAATACAATCTGGTCAACCCGGTGGGCTTGGCTACGGAAATCTATAACCGGGTCGCCCCTCTCATCCCGCAACTCAAGGCCACGAGCAAGCCGGACTTCGACCGCACGGTGCAACTGATCTTTAGTGCGGTGGATGGTCTGACGGGTGGCGCGGGCATCGCGCAGCAGTTTAATGTGGGCGGCGTGGACGTCGCGTTTGGCGTGGTGTCGGCGGCGGGCAAGCTCGGTCACATGTATTTGGGCATCAGCGGCACGGATATCCTCGCCGGCACGGCGGGCAAGGGGGTCCAACTGTCGGGCGGCAATCTCGGTCTCGTCTTATATGGCGACACCACCTACGCGCTGCAAATCGCCGGCGCGGCTTCCATCGTGGGGGTGCCGGGCCTGACGCTCTCGGGCAATGTCGCGCTCCGCTCGAACAACCACGGCCCGGTCAATGAGAGCATCGCGATTACCGCCTCGAACACGGTGACGCTCCAATTCGCGAACACCGTGCCCTTCGCATTTGGCGGCACGCTGACGCTGCTGACGCCCGTCGCGGACCTGACGGGCGACATGGTGGTGCAGGTGGCGGGTGGGGAAATCTTCCTCGGCGCGAGCAATGTTTCGGCTTTTGTCGGCAACGCCGGCGTGGGTGTGCAAGTGAGCGGCGCGGAATTCGCGGCCGTGGTGCTCGCGGATCAAACTTTTGCCTTCCAAGCCTCGGGCACGGTGGCGCTGACGGGCGTGCCGTCCGTCACCTTGCAAGGCACGGTGCGGATCGCGAAGAACAGCGCCGCCACGCAAGTGACCCGCACGGTCACCGTGGGGCCGGCGACGGTCTCGCTGGACTTGGCACCCGGCTTCACGGAAGTGGGCGGAACGGATCTGGAATTTGGCGTGGCGGGCGAGAAGGTTGGCGGCAACTTCACCTTTACGAAAGTGACGGCGCCCACCCCGAAGGTGACCATCGTCGCGAGCAACGTGCATCTGACGCTCGGCGGCGCGCCGGCCCTGGCGGAGATTCATGATGGCGCGGGTTCGCTGGAAATCACCGGCACGGGCATCACCGGCACAGCCACCGCGAAAGTGGCGCTGAATGTGCCGGGCGTGTCGCTTTCGGGCGACTTCACGTTGAGCGTCACGGATGCGCCGAGCGGTCCGGATGGTGGGCAGGATCTCACCGTGAGCGGCAGTGGTGTGACGCTGACGGTACTGGAGCAAACGCTGGTCGGCACTTTCGCGCTGGAAAAGACGACCACGGCCGGCGGCGAGGCCGTGCTGAAGATTTCCGCGAGCGCGGTCGGGCTCACGCTGGGGTCGCCCGCGGTGGTGACGATGACGGGCGGCAGCGGCGCGGTGCTGGTGCGAAGCACGGGCGTGGCCGCGCGTTTGTCGGGCGGCGTGGTGATTGCGGCGGGCCCGGTGTCCGCGGCCGTCGGTGCGTTCGAGTTCATTTTGAATACCGGCACGGATGCGGTGAATGAAACGTTTGCCGTGGGCGGTGCACTGGCGGTGCCGGCGGGTCCGTACTTCCGCTTCGCGGCGAGCGACGTGGATGTGAGCGTCACCGCCGGCGGCACGACGCAGACGCTGCATGGCGACTTTGCGTTTGAGCGCGTCACGCGCGCCGCGGGCGGCACCATCGTGCGGCTGGCGGCCACGGGCGTGTCGGTGAAGTTTACGAGTGGCGCGGCAACTCCGGTCACGCTGGCGTCGCTCACGGGCGGCGAAGGTTTCTTCCTGTTTGAGACCGGCGGTTTTGCCGGACGTCTCGCGGGCACGCTGGCGGTCAGCCTCCCGAGCGTCACGGCCTCGGCGGCAGCGAGCGTGGAAGTCACCACCCTGGGCGCGCCGGTCACGGATTCTATTACGGTCGGCGGCACGGTGCTCACCCTGGACCTGCCGACGGGTCCTTACCTCCGCCTCAGCGCGACGGACGCGGTGCTGGTCGTGGCCGGGCAAAGCATCTCGGGCGACTTCACCTTCACCAAAACGGCGAACACCGTGGTGGTGACGGGCGCGGACATGAACCTTTCCTTTGGCGACGGCGCGGGCACGTTTGTCACGGCCCATGCGGACAGCGGCACACTCACGCTGGCCGCGACCGGCGTCACCGCTGCCATCACGGGCGTGACGCTTTCGGCTGCGCTGCCGGGCGTGACTTTCGGCGGCACCTTCAGCCTCGCGGTGGACACCGCGGCGGCGTCGGAAAAAGTGAAGGTGACGGGAGCCGCGACGCTCACGGTGCTGGGCTCCACGATTGGCGGCACGTTCACCGTGACGCAAATCGCGGGCGGCGTGAAAGTGAACGTCACCGGCGTGACGCTGCAATTCGGCACGTTTGTGAATGTCACGAACGGCTCCGGCAATGTTTTGGTGGACGGCGAGGGCGTGGCCGCGGACTTTGCGGTGACGACCACCGTGAGCATCCCGGGCGCGTCGTTCGATTCCACGGCCAACGCGCACATCCAAATCAACACGCGCGGCAGCGCGGTGGACGAGCAGATCGTCGCGCCGCACGATCTCGTGCTGCCGGGCGGTCCGTTCTTCCGCGTGGAACTGACCAACGTCACGCTCTCCTTTGGCGCCAATACGCTGAAAGGCAACTTCGCGCTGGACCAAAGCACGCGTCCAGACGGCAGCAAGCTGACGCGCGTCGGCGTCACGGGCCTCGAAATCCACGCGGCGGGCAATAGCATCGTGAACGGCGAGGGTGCGTTCGTGCTCTTGCCGGCGGATGCCTCGGTGCCGGGCAGCGGCGGTCTGGCGGGCTTTGCCAGCGGCGCGCTTTCCACCGCGGCCGGCAGCGCGAATGGCGGCTTCCGCGTGAACAAATCGAAGCTCACGGTGGACGAGACCATCGCCATCGGCGGCCGCTCGGTGACCATCCGCTTCGACGAGGCGGAGACGGATTTGTTCTCGTTCTTCGCGGAGAACATCGCGCTGAACATCGGTGATTTCATTTCGCTCTACGGCAACATCGCCTTTGTCCAAAACGGCGCGCAGCAGACGTTCGCGGGCGAGGGGATTGAGCTGTTCCTCGGGCGCGGACCGCCGCGGCTCGCCAACGGAGACTTGAACCCGCTCGCGCAGGGCGTGCTGTTGCACGACGCGACGGTCGGGTTGATCGACTTCGGCGCGGGCAAATACGCGCTGATGGCGAAGGGAACGATCGAGGTGGTGGGCGTGAGCGGCGTGACGTTCACCGGCGAGGCGCTGGTGCGGGTGAACACGACGGGGGCGGTGGTGCCGATGACCACGCTGCCGATTGGCACGGAGCACGAAGTGGTGGTGCAATTCGGCGTGGGTGAGGAATCGCTGAAACAATTTGCGGCGAAGGACATGGCGCTGGCCGTGGGCGGCCAAGTGGTGAAGGGCGACTTTACGTTTGAGAAAGGCACGCAGAACGGCGTGGAGGCCATCAAGGCCACGGCGAGCAATGCCACGGTGGCACTCGGCGACGGCACGACGGATTTGGTGAAGCTGAGCGAAGGCAGCGGCGCGCTGCTGCTGACGAATGCCGGCCTCGCCGCGCGCCTCTCGGTGCGGGCGCAAATCGCGCTGCCGGGGGTGAGCTTCGACGGCACGGTGGGCCTGCTCATTAATAATACCGCGGTGGCGGTGAGCGAAACCGGCTTGGTGCTGCCGGCGGGTCCGTTCTTCCAAGTGGCCATCGGCGAGGCGGCCGTGGCGACGCTCACCATCGCGGGCCAGGAGTTGAAGGGCAAATTCCTCATCGAGCAGACGGACAATGGCGCGGGGGCGCGGACCACACGCATTTTGGTGAGCAACCTAGAACTGCACCTCGGCAATGGTGCGGCCAATTTCGTCAACGTGACCAATGGCAGCGGCTCGATCGTGGTACGCGCGACGGGTATCGCAGCTTCGCTGAAAGGCACCGTGGGCGTGGCCGTCCCGGGGACCGTGCAGATTCTCGGAACGTTTGGCGTGAGCATCAACACCACCAGCGCGGCAGTGAACGAGACGATGGTGCTGGGCGGAGAGACGCTGGCGCTCGACCTGTCGGCCGGTCCGTATGTGCGGGTGGAAGCCCACGACGCCTCGCTGGAATTCGGCGGCCAGAAACTGTTCGGCGACTTCTCCTTTGAACGCGCGGTGCTGACCGCGGGCGGCGAAACCACGCGCGTGGTCATTCGCAATGCCGGCCTCTCGCTCGGCGACCCGGCGAATCCGAGCGTGACGCTGACCAACGGCCACGGCGTGTTTGTGGTGAACTCCGCGGCCACGGGCCTGGCGGGCGAGGTGGGCGGCGACTTCGCGGTGCATATCCCGGGCATGACGCTGAGCGGCAACCTGAGCCTGCAACTGAACGATACGCTCGCGGGGGTGACCGAAAGCTTCACCGTGAACGGTGAGACGATCGAACTGAGCCTGCCGGCTGGTCCGTATCTGCGCGTGGAAGGCACGGGCATCACCGCCTCGCTGCCGGGCGCCACGCTGAGCGGTGATTTCTCCATCGTCCGCACGACCAACGTCACGCCGCGCGTGCTGGTGAGCATTAGCAATGCGTCCGTCTCGCTCGGCGGCGGGTTGCTGCGGCTGGAAGGCGCCTCGGCGAATTTCCTCGTGAGCACGGGCGGCATCGCGGGCTCCTTCGCGGGCACCGTTTCCGTGAACGTGCCGAATGTGAGCTTCACCGGGATGTTCCAGGTGGACCTGAACACCATCGGCCTTGCCATCAACGAGTCGATCACCTTGCCGGCCATCCCGGGCGCGCCGGTGCTGCCGCCGGTGCCGTTCTCCATCGACCCGGGCCAGTTCGTGCGGATCAAGCCGGTGGCGATTCCCAGCGTGTCGCTGAACATTCTTGGCCAGGTCTTCTCCGGCAACTTCGGCATTGAGGCCGACCTCGCACTCGGCGGCGTGAAGATCGCGCTCAGCGATGCCTCGCTGAAGCTGGGCCCGATTGGCGCGCCCTTCCTCGACATCACGCATGCCACCGGCGGCTTCCGCATCGGCGGCGCGGGCATTGCCGGAAGCCTGAGCGCGGACGCCGTCATCAACATCCCTGGCCTGCAAGGCCCGAGCACGCCGACCATCTCCGCCTCGGTGAAACTTGAGGTGAACACCACCGCGTTCGCCGTGCGCGAAAACATTGCCATCGGCGGCGGCAGCATCGCGCTCGATTTGCCGTCCGGCCCGTTTGTGCGCGTCGCGGTACTCGGACTGGTGGCCAACCTCGGTGGCAGCGCACTGACGGGTGACTTCTACTTCGATCAAAATACGCTGCCCGACGGCACGAAGGTCACGCGCTTTGCGCTGGCGCATGCGTCTCTCACCGTCAGCGGCAACGGCATCAAGAACGCGGAGGGTGCCTTCCTCGTGAAGACGACGGGCTTTGCGGGTATCGTGAGCGGCGACATCGCGATTTCCGCAGGTGGCGTCAGCGCGGGCGGACGCGCCGGCTTCCGCATCAACTCCACGGGCGCCGTGGTCAACGACAGCCTCGAGTTGAACGGCCGGATGGTGACGCTGCAATTCGCGGCGGGCGAGGAAGGCTCGGCGGCGGCGCCGTATTTCAACTTCTTCGCCGACAGCCTCACGCTGAACATCGGCAACTTCGTCACCATCGAGGGCAGCGTGAACTTCGTGAACGCGAATGGCCGCAGCACCTTTGCGGGCGCGAACCTGCTGCTGTTCATGGGCCAGGGCCCCGCCCGCCTGCCGAACGGCGACCTGAACCCGACCGCCAGCGGCGTGCTCATCAGCAACGCGCGCGTGGGCTTGATTCGCGTCGGCACCGGCTACGCGCTAGCCGCCACCGGCCTCGCCCAATTGGTCGGCATCAACGGTGTCACCATCTCCGGCCAGGTCACCGTGCAAGTGAACACCAGCGGCACGGCCATCGGCGAAACGCTGCTCTTCCCGAACGACGCGAACGACCCCGGCATCACGCTGAACTTCCCGACCGTCGGTCTCGTCACCAAGCTCGAGGTGCTCGACGGTGAACTCTCCTTCGCCGGCCAGACGCTCAAGGGCAACTACGCCTTCTCGAAGGTGACCAACGGTGCGGCGGGCGACCTGCGCATCGCGGCCACGCACGTGGCGATTGGCCTTGGCGATGGCACCACGAATTTCCTCGATGTCACCGAGGGCCACGGTTCGCTGCTGCTCACCAATGCGGGCATCGCGGGCAGCCTGGACGCCGTGGTCGGCGTGCATATTCCGGGCGTGGATCTGAAGGGCCACTTCAGTGTCGCGGCCAACTCCATCGCCGCGCCGGTGAACGAGACGTTTGCCGTGGGCAGCGAGCAAGTGTCGCTGAATCTGCCCGCCGGTCCGTACCTCCGCGTGGACGTGACGGAGATCGACGCCACGCATCCGGCGACGCTGCAGATTGGCGACCAGACGATCAGCGGCGCCTACACCTTCGAGCGCATGCTGGCGACGGACGGCACGCCCATCCTGCGCGGCGCGGCGCGGGACGTGAAACTGGATTTGGTGGCCGACGGCGCGACTGTCGCCACGGTGCGCAATGGCGAGGGCGCGTATGTGGTGGCCTCCACCGGTCTCGCGGGACGCGTGAGCGGCACGGTGACCGTGACGCCGCCGGGCGGCGCGGTGTTCAGCGGCGACTTTGCGCTCGCGCTGAACAGTTCCACCGCGGTGGTGGACGAGTCTTTCGCCGTTGGCGCGAGCACCGTGCGGCTGTCGCTGCCGGCGGGTCCGTATCTGCACCTCGAGGCGCTGAATGCGGTGCTGAGCTTCAGCGGACAGACGATTCGCGGTGACTTTGCCTTTGAAAAGACGACCACCGGCCCGGCGAATGCGCGCGTGGACGCCGTGCGCGTGGCGCTGACGGATGGCTCGGTGGTGCTGGGCGGCGGGTTGGTGAGCGTGACGAATGTCGAGGGCGCCTTCCTCATCAACGGCACGACGATGGCGGGCCGCATTTCCGCAGCGGTGGCCGTGAGCGTGCCCGGCGTGCAGTTTGGCGGAAACGTCGACCTGCTCCTCAATACGGGTATCGCGCCAGTGGACACCACCTTCACCATCGGCACGGCGACCATCCCGTTGAAGGTTGATGGCGGTCCATATGTGCGCCTCGATGGCACCGCGATGTCGCTGACGGTTGCGGGCCAGACGCTGCGCGGTGATTTCTCCTTTGAGCAACAAACCATCGGCGCGCAACGCCTCGTGCGCGTGGGCGTGGCGAACGTGGTGCTGAGCCTCGGCGGGCCGCCGGCGGTGCTCACGGCGACGGGCGGCGGCAACTTCCTCCTCACACCCGCCGGCTTTGCCGCGGAACTCAACGTGACCGTGGCCGCGGGGATCGCGGACGTCAGCTTCACCGGCGCGTTCAAACTGCGCATCAACCAGACGACGGTGGCGGTGAACCAGACCTTCAAGGTGAACGGTGTGAACACACAGCTCACGCTGCCGGCGGGCCCGTATCTCCGGGTCGAGGGCGGCACGCAAGTGGCGCCCGTCACGCTCAGCGTGCTCGGCCAGACGCTGAGCGGCATCTTTGTGGTGGAGCAAGTGCAGGGCACGGACGGTCAGAGGCTGGTGCGGGTGGCGCTGTCGAGTGTGACGCTCGGCCTCGGCGGCACGACCGCCTCGCCGCTGGTGGGACTGTCGAACGGCTCGGGCTTTGCGGTGCTGAGCGGCGCGGGCCTCGCAGCGCGCTTTGGCGGCACGGTGTCGGTGAACGTGCCGGGCGTGAAATTCACGGGCAACTTCACGGTGGAGATCAACAACACCACCGCCGCGGTGGATGAGAGCATCGAAATCGCGGGCGGCGTGCAAACGCTGACGCTGCCGGCGGGGCCGTATCTGCGCGTCACCGGGGAGAACGTCAGTCTGGCGGTGCAAGGCCAGACGCTGCGCGGGTCCTTCGCGTTTGAGCAGGTGACGAGCGGCGCGAACAAGATTGTGCGTGTCGGGGCGCGCGACGTTTCTCTCGCACTGGGCGACGGAGCCAATACCTTCGTCCGCGTGAGCGATGGCTCCGGCCTCCTGGTGATGACCACGACGGGTCTGGCTGGGCGCGTCAGTGGCACGGTGGCGATTACGATTCCGGGCGTGTCGGTGAGCGGCACGTTCGCCGTGGCGGTGAACAACACCGCGGGGCAGGTGACCCAGACGTTCGACGTGGCGGGCATCCCGACCACGCTGGACTTGCCGAAGGGCCCGTATGTGCGCATCGAAGGCACGGGCGTGAGCGCCACGATCCTGGGCCAGAAACTGAGCGGCGACTTCAGCTTTGAGCGCATCACCACCACGGACGCCGTGCCGCTGCGTGTGGTGCGCGTGACGCTGAGCAACGTGAGCCTCGCGCTGGGCGACGGTACGACGGATTTGGTGACGGTGACGAATGGCAGCGGCTTGTTCGTAATTAAACAAACCGGCCTCGGCGGCGAAGTGAGCGGCACGGTCACGGTGAACATTCCCGACGTGACGTTCTCGGCGGGCCTGAAACTGCAAATCAACACCACCGGCCAGATCGTGAACGAGCAGTTCACCGTCCCGGGACCGACCGGACCGGTAGCGGCGACGCTCGTGCTGCCCGCGGGCAATTTCGTCTTTCCAGCACATTGGGATCCTAAGCTTAGAATTCCACGTGGACAAGTTGTCG
>JADMIO010647549.1_pt1 | contig 18140 bp, 11 predicted proteins | sample 8958161 | NCBI WGS metagenome assembly JADMIO01 (sample SAMN16585339, study PRJNA669376) | soil metagenome | isolation source: Crop rotation soil | place: USA: Cullars Rotation, Alabama | collected 2011 | reverse complement strand
AGGACCCGGAGAGGGCGGCAAGCCGGGGCCGAAGCCGGGCGAGATCGTCGAGCCGGTGCTGCCCCCTTCGAAGCTCGATCAGGAGTTCGAGCGCCGCCTGGCGGCCCGCGAGTTCACGGCCGCGGCGAAGCTCCTACCCCAATTCGACGCGGGAACGCCCAAGCGGGCCAGCCGCACCATTGCCGAGCAGGAGCTTGCCACGCCCTGGTGGAACTCGCTCAAGGACAACTACCACCCGAGCAAAGGCCAGCAGTACATCGACGAGCTCCATCAGTTCCTGCACACCTTCCACCGGGCCAATGCCGCGCCGCTGCCGGAAGTCAACGAGGCGGTGCAGGCCCGACCGCAATGGGCGGCGGAGCTGGCCGCGCGGACCGCGGGCCTCGATCTGAGCTCGCCCATGACCGGGGAGGAGCTCAAGGGGCGGCTCGCCTGGCTGGATTGGCTGCACGAGGTGCGACAGGCCGATCCAAGCCTCGACCCCCGCGACGCCGAAGCCGACAAGGCCTGTCAGCAGCTCGACCACACGACCCGCGTGCAGCGGGCTCGGTGGCTCGCGCGCGAGGCCACGCCCGCCGAGGCGGATCGCAAGGAGCTTGCCCAGTTGGTGAGTGCCTACGCCCTGGACACGAGCGAGTGGTCGCCGGAGGAGCAGGCGCGGTGGCGATTCTGCAAGCTGGTCAGCGAGGCGCGGGCGCCGGCCGAGGAGGGGCTGATGGAGGTCCTGCCCGACCTGGCGAAGCTTGTGCCGGGGCAGAAGGCCCTCGATGCTTACGAGACGACGCGGCTCGAGGAATTGAAGAAGGCGTGGCTCGCCGTCATTCCCGAGCGTCCGGATGACGCCACCTTGGCACTGGCCCAGTCGATTTGGGATGGGTCGCTGCTCCTCAATCGCCGCTTGACGCAACTTCAGGCGTTGCTGGCCGAGGGCAAGTATCCGGCCGCCGAGCAGCTCTATACGGCGCTCGCCGGCGAGTTTCCGAACGAAAAGGCGGCGCTCCTTCCCTATCGCGTGCAGCTTGATCTGGCCCTGGACCAGCCGCTGCCCGCCACCTTCTGGGCGCAGTTCGCGCAGGGGATGGCCCAATCGGCCACGCGCGACGCGCTGATGAAGCTGCTCCTGGCTCGGGCGAAGACGCACCCGGAGATTGCAGCTCCGGCCGCTGGAGAATTGACGAAGGTCTACACGTCGGCCGACCCCGCGGAGAAGGGCCGGTTGAAGGGTTCGCTCGCGGCGGTGCTCAAGGCGCAGCTCGACGGCGAGTGGAAGCAACCGGCGCTGGCCGCCGATGCCCTGCTCAAGTCGCTCGAGCTCTATCGCGAGCTGACTACCGGCGACGCCTCGGCTGCGCCGTCCGGCCGGCTCGCGGCCTGGCTGGTCGAGTTGCACCTGGCTGATCCTAAGATCGTTGCGGCCAAGGCCGCCGAGTGGCGGCGAACCCTAGCCGCCGCTCGCAATGCCGCTAAGCAGCCAGGCGGCGATCCCGCGGATGCCACGTACATCGAATTCGTCACGGCCCGACTCGACGCTCGCGACCCGACGAGCCTCCGAATGGTCGCCGACGAGCTGGTGAAGCTGCTCGAGCCCCCGCCGGCATGGCTCACCAAGCCGCGGCAAGAAGCGGCGGCGGAGATGCTGGTCGATGCGGCCCTCGGCGTGCGGCTGCCGCAGGACGACGATCTGGCGGCCGATGCGAATGAGATGTATCAGGAGAAGCAGTCCCTGCCATGGCTCAAGCTCGCGGACACGCTCGGTCAGCCGACCTGGAAGAGCCAGCTCGCCTGGACCCTCGTCCGTGCGAGCGAGCCGCAGGTCGCCGATGCTAAGCAGCAACTCGATGCGGCTCAGGCGGTGCTCGGGGCTAATCGCCAGGCGGACCTCGCGCGGCTCCGCGTGCTCAAGCAGGTCCAGCTCGCCCGCGGCCGGGCCGCCCTCGCCCGCTTCGCCGCCGACCGGATGCCGGCCGACCTCGATCAGGCGGTGGCCGATCACGCGGCGGCGATCGAAGGCCTCTTCCAGTTCCGCAGCCGGATGCTAGAGGTGGCGGACACGGCCGTCTATCGCCGCATCCTGTCGCCGCTCGTGCCGGTGCTGATGAAGGAGACCGTCTCCGACAAGGCGAAGCCGCAGGCCGCCCATTTGCTGGCGATCTTCGGACGGCTGGTGGATCGCAGCGCGGAGGTTCGGGAGCTCGTCGCGACCGAGGCGAAAGTCGCCGGCGGCCGAACCGAGCAGCGCGTCGCCGCGCTGCGGCTCGCCTACCAGGCCCTCGAACGCTCGACCACGTGGCACAAGGATGTGTATGCACTCGTGGCCCGAGGCAAAGTCCTGCTGCAACTCCCCGACAACGACCCGCTGGCAGCCGGGCTGCAAGACACGCTCGAAGCGATCTCGCGCGACATCGAGTCGCTCCCCGCCGCGGCCGAGCATCCGGGAGCCCTCGTCTTCGAAGCCCTCCTCGCGCAGCGGCAGGCCCTCCGCACCTCCGACGCGGCACGCAGGCGGCAACTCCTCGGTTCGGCCCTCGTGAAGTGCGACGACGCGGAGAAGTTCGTAGGCGGGGCGAAGGACGAGCTGGCCGCCCGCATCCTGGAGGAGCGGAGCAACATCCACCTGAATAGCGCGTTCCTGTCACCCCCGCCCACGGCCGCCGATTCCGACCCAGCGAACGCGAAGCCGGGCAGCCGCGGCTGGCATCTGGCCCGCGCGGCGGCCGACGCCTCCGCGGCCATCGAGATTCAGAACCGCGAGGATGGCGAGAACGCCTATAACGCGCTCGGCAATGCCCTCGAGGACCAGGCGTTCTACATGCGTTGGAACCCGGGAAAGAGCTACCTCGCGGCCCTCGAAGCCTTCAACGAAGGGAACACGGTCGCCCTCGAAGCGGCCGACTCGCGCGAGGCCCTCTGCCTGTTCAACATGGGCCGCTGCCGAGTGCGGTATGCGGAGGATCGGTTCGTGACGGTGGACCGGCAAAGCCAGTACCTCATCGCCGCCAAGAACCTCGCCGACGCCATCGAGCGGTGGTATGCCTACGACGGCCGCAAGGCGGAGGCTTACTACTGGCTCAGTCGCGCGTACGCCCGGCTGCATCTGGCCGATTACAAGGGCAAGGTGACGATGCCCGGCGTCGAGGGAGAGAAGGACGCCGGCGAGGCGGCCATGGCCTGCGCGAATCAGGCCGCGGAACTGGCCAAGTCGAGCGGCCAGCACGAATGGGCCGAGTTCGTCCTGCACCAGGCCGAGCTGGCTCAGGCTCAGAAGAAGCCCGCCGATGCCCTGAAGCATGCCCAGGAGGTGCTGGCGGCCTTCAAGGCCGGCGGGCTGAAGATGGGGAGCGGCGGCACGGTCGTCGTCTCTCCCGACCAGGCCTATCGCGCGGCCCTGCGGCGAGTCGAGGCCTCGACGGGCGGCCCGGGCAAGGTGCAGGCGATCGACGAGGCGAAGACCTACTTCGCGGAGGGGGACCCCGCGTTGCTCCTCTTCCGCACGCGGCTGCTCGTGTGGCGGGTCGCGGTGGCGCTCGAGAACAGCCTCTGGAAGGTGGGCGACAATCGTTGGCAGGGGAGCGACGCCGCTTTGGCGGAGGCGAAGAAGCTCTCCGAAGGCCTGACCGGCAAGGAGCAGCGGGGCGTGAAGCTCGACATCGACGTCGCCGAGGGGCGATGGCAGCTCTATCGCCTGCGGGATCAGAACCTGGCCAAAGCGGACCAGGAAGCCGCGGGGCTCAAGGCCTACGACCTCCTCTCGCAGGCCTTGCACCGGTACGAGCAGGAACTCGACGCGGCGGAGCAGGCCGAGCTCAAGCGGCTCGAAACCGCGGCCGCCGCCGAGATTCCCGGCATCCGCGAAGGCTGGAGCGACTATGCCGAGCAGCGGCTCCTGGCCCACCTGGGCGAATCCCGGATCTGCCGCGACGCCCTCGCCGGCACGGTGCAGCAACTCGTCGCCTCCCGCGTCGCCCCCACGCGGCGCACGGAGTTCCTGAAGCGGGCGGTCCAAAGCCTGCAGCCCCTGCTGGCCCTCAGGCCGCCGCAAGAGATCGACGCCCGCATCCACGCGACGAACGTGAAGTTTCTGGAGAACGTGAAGACGGCCCTCGGTGGGCCGTAACGCATCCGGCCGCCGGAGTCACCCTCATGCTGTGTCCTCGCGTGATCTTTCGCGCGTCATGTCTGGTGCTGGCGGGGCTGCTGGCGCTACCCGCGGCCGCGCCGGCCCAAACGGCCGAGGACGTGACAAAGCTCATCGAGCGGCTGGTCGATCTCGATTCGATCGACCTGTGCCGCTTCGAGATCAAGTACCGCGCCGGGCTCGAGCCGTCGCTGGCCGCCGTCGATGCCGACGAGTCCGGGATGACCGTGCTCAAGAATCCCTATGAGCCGCACGGCCAGGGGCAGCCCGCCGCGGCAGGCTGGTATCGCGTCAGCTTTGTCGTCCCCGCGCGGCTGGGCGTCTTCCCGCTCGACGATACCCCCTGCGGCATCGAGAGCAACGTGCAGGGCTTCTGGGAAATCTACACCTACTCCAACGGCAATCCGGCGGGCCTGGGCAGCGGGCAGGGGGACAAGCTCGGCTTTCTGACCCGCTCCAATCAGCCGGCCAGCGCGTGGGTGAAGAACGCCCCGATGGACGCGCCAAAGCAAGGGGACAAGATCACGATCGCGATCCTGGCCGCGAGCTACCCGTTGGGCCGCGGGAGTCCCGAAGGCTACGCCCTGCGTCATCTGCGAATGCGAATCGCCGGCGGCCACTCGCCGAACCGCGAGCCCTTCTTCCGCGAGCTCTTGAGCATCCGCGAGAAGCTGGGAACGCTGCAAGGCGACGAGCTAACCTCGCTGCAAGAGAAAGTGAAGGGCCCGCTGTCGCGCCTGCCCCTCGTCTCTGCCGCCGCGAGCAACGCCGGCCAAACCGGCCGCCACCTCTACGGCCCCTTATCAGATGCGATGCGCAAGGCCGCCGAGGAACTGGCCGCAGCACAGAAGAAATGAGGAGGTTTTCGAAGCTGCGATCCCCTATCGCTTCTTCCTTCGCTTTCTTTGTTTGCGAGCCTTCGCCTGGTCGCGATGCGTGCTGCTCCGGGGCATGCCGCCGTCGAAGGTATCGATGTCGAAGCCCAAACGATCCGCGATCGCGAGAATCAGGCAGTCGCCGAGATCCCGAGGTCGGTTCGACAGAATGCGATTCGCGTAGTTCTCGGCGCCGCGCCAATCGTCTGGCAACACGATGCCTTCATCGGCCAGCGCGAATTCGCCCAGATAGGCTTGCACCACTTCGATAGGCTCTTCGGTGCGTCGACCGGCCAGGAACTCCAGCCGCACGGGCAATTCGATCCATTCGGTTTGGCGCAGATGAATCAGTTGCTGAGCCCAGCGGCGCGCCAGGACCGGAGTGGGTTCCTTCTTGCGCAACTCGCGCCAACTCATCCGCCAATGCGCGACCAGCAGGTTCGTGTCGAGAATGCGGCGCGACATGGGAGCTCATGCGGCAACCAGGGGCTCCAGCCGATTCAAAAGATCGCGCCACGTTAGCGCCACTTCCCGGAGCGCCGCGGCAAACTCTCCCGGCCCCAGTCGCCGCACGGCCGAGGCCACGATTTCTCCCTTCACACCCCGGGCAAGCGAAATCGTCTGCCTCACAGGCTGGTCGCCGTCGCTCCCCAGCGCCAGCCGCTCCGCGGCCAGGCACAGCGCCTCTCCGATGGGCTCGGCGTGGTCGCTCAGCCATTGCCGGGCGCGGTCCGCATCGATGGGCAGCCGATCTGCGGTGCAGCGGACGTCCACAAACCACAAGAGTGCCGGGTCCCGCGCTTCGTCGCCGGCATCGAAGTGATGCAGCAAAGTCTTGTCGTCGATGCCGATTCCCGTGCGGATTCCACCATCGAATCGCTTTTGACAATAGAAGGCGATGGTAGGCATGGAAAACTCCAGGGCGCTCTGTCTCAAGCCTATCATGCGGTGCGAACGAGACAAGCCTCGCTCGGGCGGTCAGATTGAACCTTCTCTCACCCAAAGATCACCTTGACTGGCTGGCCCTTCTCGTTGATCGCGACCGGACGGCCGAGGGCGTCGGGGAGCATCAGGCGGGGGTCGATGCCGAGGGCCCAGTAGATCGTCGCGGAGAGGTCTTCCGGGCTCACCGGGTTTTCCTCGGGATTCGCGGCGAGGCGGTCCGAGCGGCCGTAGGTTGTGCCGCCCCGCACGCCGCCGCCGGCCAGCAGGGCCGGGAAGAGCGTGCTCCAGTGGTCGCGGCCCCAGGCGGCGTTTCCCTTGGGGGTGCGGCCCATCTCGCCGAGAGCTACCACCAGCGTGTCGTCCGAGAGGCCGCGGTCCGCGAGATCGGCCAGCAGCGCGGAGAGGCCTTGATCGAAGGTCGGCAGCAAATGCTTCCGCACCTCGTTGCTGCTCACGTGCGAATCCCAGCCGTTGTCGTCTCCCCCTTCGTAATGCACGGTCACGAACCGCACGCCCGCCTCGATCATCCGCCGCGCGAGGAGACAGGATTGCCCGAAGAGGTGCCGGCCATAGCGGTCGCGGAGCCGAGGGTCCTCGCGGCGAATGTCGAGCGCGGCGCGGGTCTTGTCGGAGGCGATGAGCCCCAGCGCCCGCTGGCGGAAGCGGTCGTGGCTCCGGGTCTCCAGCTGGTCGAGCGTCCCGCGGGCCTGCTCGAACTGGGCGAGCAGCGATTGCCGGCGGTTGAGGACGTCGAGCGACACGTCGGACGCGAGGCCGTCGAAGGCGAAGGTGAGCTCCTCGTCGGTGCAGTCGCGCCAGAAAGGGTTATCGCCCATCCGCCGCTTGTTGATCGCCGTGGTGAGCGGGTTGTAGCCTTGCCCCAGCCAGCCGCCGTATTGTCCCGGGCGGCGGTACTGCCCTTGCTCCTGCAAGCGGCCGAGCCAGTTGGGCAGCACCGCATAGCTGGGCAGATCGCGCTCCAGGCCGCCGGGCCCATGCTGGGCGAGATACTCCACGACGGCCCCCATCGCCGGCCAATCGTTGGGCGTCGCGTTGAAGCCGCCGCCGACGGGAATCTGCCACCGGCGGCCGGTCTGCAAGTAATGGGCGCCGCCGCTGTGATCGTTGTAGGTGTGCGTCATCGTGCGGATGACGCTGAACCGATCGGAGGCCGCGGCCAACTGCGGCAGATGCTCGCACATGAGCAGGCCCGGCGTGCGGCAAGGGGTCGGCTGGAAGGGCCCGCGGATCTCGGCCGGCGCGTCCGGCTTCATATCGAAGGTTTCAAGCTGGCTGGGACCTCCAAAGAGGAAGACGAAGATCACGGACTTCGCCCGCCTGGAGCGAAGCTGGCCGGCCGGCGGGTGCTCCGTCGCCTGCTCGGCCGCGAGCAACTGGGGCAGCGAGAGCCCGAGCAGCCCCGCGCCGCCGGCCGAGAGGAGGCTCCGCCGCGTCATGCCACCCCCCGTGCGACGCGGCGGTCCCAGGATCGAGAGCATGGCCGGCTCCTGCGAGAGGCAATGGATTGGAACGCTGGCACATTCTATCAGGAGCGGTGACGGAACCAAGCAATTCCAAAATGACCCGGGATCAAGCGCGTTAAAGTCTGCCTAATCGGTTCAGCTCCTTCCTGCCTGCGCTGCTGGCAACGATTCTTCGGTCCGGTCCTGACGCTCGGGTCGTTTTGATTGTGCCTCGCGAGCCGTGTTTTCAGGCAAAAACGCTATTGAATGGCGTGACGGTTGTACGAAGTAGATCGATAGGGCGTGCGCCAGCACCGCGCGAATCCCGCAATCTTGCGCGGGGTGGCCACGCTCTCGGGTGGAATTGCCACGGCCCAGGGATCGGGCCGCGGTGGCCGCCGAGTGTGACCCGACACGCAGGGACGCTTCGATGACGTCAATTCGTTCGATCGCCTGGGGACTGCTGCCTGGCCTGTTGGTCTGGTGGAGCGCTGCGTTTGCGTTTGCGGAGGAGCCGACCCTCCTGCAGCTCGGGGAGTTGCACCATCTCGCGGAGGACGATCCCGAGTTCGAGCTCGTGCAGTACAGCACCTCGACGCAGCCCTTTGACACGGGCGCCAATCCCTTGGGGGCCGGGGGCAGCTCGATCCAGCCCCTCGACGTCACCGGCGGCGGACTGACTCCCGGACAAGAGACCACGAGCGCCTTGATCGACGGCCTCGGCCTCGGCAGCACGCCGGGCGTGGATGTCCTGACCCGCTCGCAAATCGCCCCCAGCGGCAACATCGACTCCGGCCAGGCCCTCAGCAATTCGAGCGACATCCAGACGGTCGCCACCCAGCGCCGATCGCAGGTGTCGTTCGACCCGCACATCCGCGGCTACCGCTTCGGCCAGATCTATACCCAGGCTGACGGCGAGCTCTTCCTGCCCGTACGGCAAGACCTCGACTCGATGCTCAGCAAGATCGACCCCGGGCTGATCTCCAACATGGCCGTGGTGCCGGGCCCCTATGCCTCGCGGTACGGGCCGGGCTTTGCGTTTATCGACATCAACACCCTCGACACGCCCCGCCACCAGAACGGCTTCGAGAACCACAACCGCTTCGGCCTCACCGTCAAAGGCAACGGCGGCCAGGTCTACTTCCGCGACTTCCTCTCCGGCGGCGATTCCGATTCCGGCTATCGCATCGGCTATGGCAACCGTACCGGCTCCGACTACCGCGCGGGCAATGGGATGAAGATCCCGTCGAGCTACCGCGCCCGCACTTCGACGCTGCAGCTCGGCTACGACTTGTCGCCGAACGACACGATGGAGTTCCGCTACAACCGCCTCGATCAGAGCGACACGGAATACTACCTGCAGATGTTCGATGTCAGCTCGCTCTTGACCGACAGCTTCAACGTCAAGTACGTGATCTCTGATCCGAACAGCTCGAGCCGCGTCCTCATGAACGCCTGGTGGAACGGGACGAACATGAACGGCAATAACCAGAATGCGAGCAAGGCGATCATCACCAACCGCATCGTCGGCGCCCTGCAGGCCGACGACATCGCCAACGGCATCAACCCGGGCGATCCCGACTTCACGACGGGCTTCAACGCCTCCACTTACGGCCATTTGAATTCGGCCGGCACGCGGGTCGCGAAGATCATGGGCGAGAAGGACGACCTGCAACTGCGGACCGGGGCCGACGTGCGGCTGGTTCAACAGGCCTTGCGCGAGAACTTCCAGGAGACGAACAATCTGGACGCCGTCATCCTGCAGAACTCGACCTTCATGAACCACTCGACCCTCATCGATCCCGGCGTCTTCACCGAGGTCGATCTGCCGTGGGCGTCGTATATGAACACGACCATCGGCGGCCGGCTCGACTGGGTCCAGACCCGTACCCGCGGCGCTCCGCCGATCGTGCAGGTCAACAGCCCCGACCCGGATGCCGTCTCCCAGAACGACGTTCTGTATTCGCTCTACATGGGCAACGAGCTCGAGATGAACCAGTACTGGACGGCGCGGTCCGGCCTGGGGTACTCGCAGCGCGTCCCCGATCTCGTCAATCGCTATGCGGGCGGCATCTTCATGGGCCTCACCCAGAACGGCCTCAACCGGATCGTCGGCCGGCTCGACCTCGCCAAGGAGCGGGTCTGGCAAGCGGATATGGCCCTGCAAGGCGACTGGGACGTGGCCCGCTGCCGCGCCTCGGCCTTCTATAGCTGGATCGGCAACTACAACACCTACTCGGTCGCGGGCATCAACGACCCGACGGGGGCCCAGGTCCTCTTCGCCCACAACACGCAGCTGGCGACGCTGACCGGCTTTGAGCTCTACGGCGAGGCGAACCTCTCGCAGTACTGGACGGCCTTCGCCTCCGCGTTCTATGTGCAAGGGACCGACCAGACCCTCGGCGTTCCGCTCTGGGGCATCTATCCCTTCGATAGCCGCTTCGGGTTCCGGCTCGTCGATCCGATCAACTCGCAATGGGGCGGCGAAATGGCCGCCCGCGTCGTGGCCCAGCAGAATCGGCTCGGCCAGCTCCTGATCGACGGTACCCCGGGCGACACGCGGGCGGTCGAGCAGCGGACCGGCGGCTTCACCACCGTCTACATGCGGGGCTACTACAACATGCGGCCCGGCATGCAGCTGACCGGCGGCGTCGACAACCTCTTCAACAAGCTCTACATCGAGCACCTCGACCTGCGGGTCCAGGCCAGCGGCACGAGCCCGGCGGCTTTCGCCTACTCGCCCGGCACGACTGGTTACCTGGGCATCGAGTGGACTTACTAGGCGGCATTCGGCGCGACTCCCGACATCTCATGGCAGCTCAACACCACGGGTGTCTTGGTCATTTGAGCCGAGCCTACCGCCCGACAACGACCACCCCAAGCATCAGAGCGTGGGGGGCATCGACCTAGGGAGTGACTCCCAGTATCTCGAAACTGCGCTCTAGGTGGGCCACAATCATCTTTCCTGCCTGCTCCGCGACTGGCATTGGGACCGGTCGCGAAGTGAACTGACTTGCTGCCACAACCTCTTCCGGCCTGTACCGGAAGCAAGGCAGCGCCTGTCGATTTGCTTCGATTTCGTCGGCAGGAATCGCAAGGTCCGGTCGTGGAAGCAAGTTGGCCAGAACATCGTCCTGCCATGCATAATCCTCGGCTCGGTGCTGCCAGCTTGCTTCGTCAAGCAATTCAACACCCGCCGTCGAGAACATCGCCAAAACAAATGTGGCGCAAGTGAGACCAAACGTTTTGTCCCCCGCCTGGAACGCGCCGCCAGGAAAGGCGAATGTGCTACGGGAATAGCGAAAGGCGTAAGGCACTCGCTTCGCGTCAACAGCTTCGCAGAGGTCGGAGATTTGCTCTAGCTTCTTTTCGTCGATGGGGGGTATGGCCCAGCCATACCTGCGGTGCTCTGAGGGCTTGAACTTGCGACAAGCGATATCGCCCGTCAGCCCAATCTCGCAAATCTGCAATCCCTGCGCGGCTGACTTGAAGAAGATGCAGGCGTGGTAGTATCGACGATATCGCGTGATCGCGACGGCAACGTCGCGAATGTCGGAAATGGTCACCGCGACAAAGAGGGGGCCAGCCGTCATGCTGCTTGTTAGTCACCAACGAGTTTCGCAGCACGCTCTTCCCCTAGCTCGGCTGCTAGTCGTGCTTTGGCGGCGTCCTTATACTGCAAGACATTCTTCAGATTGTCCGATGGAATATTGTTGGTAATTGTCACAAATGACAAGACCATGCGGACGGGCAACTGAGCCACATCAACCGCTGCGAGAATGTCATCGCATTCCGAGAATCGGCCACTGTGCAAGAGAGAGTCCATATGCCGCATGATGGCAATGGAGCCCTGCTTGTCCTTGGACCGCCTAGCAAGATCGTATATGCCCGCGAGAAACACGGTTGCGGACTCGTGCGGCGATGCGACGGTAACCGTCAGGGTGCAGGGCGGCGCGGCGAAGCCAGCGGCGAGTTGGAACACCAGTTCGGTTAGGTCGCGCCTGCCTTCAGTATAGTTCACCCCCCAGGGGGGAGCCATGGCTTTGCGCACCGCCTTGCGCGCGGTTTCTTCGTATACGACGAAATTGAGCGGGATGTAGTCGGCGGTGGTCATTGATCGCTCAAGAGATGGACTAACGTATTGGCGTGAGCTTCTGCGGTAGCTGCATGGGCAAGAGCCCCGCAAAAAAAGGTGGAACGGTCAACGTTCTCGCCTTCGGGCTTGTAGTGGTAGTTGAACTGGACGAGCAATGTGTCTGGCGGGATGTTCTGTTCATCCAGTGCCGCCCCGGGTTTTATCTCCAACCGCAGCAGGCCGTCTGCGGCTGGCACGGCGATGTAGGAGCCGACCATGGCTTTGGGACCGATCAAGTCACTGAATGGATTCCCCTTTGCCAGGAACAGATCGGCCGTGAATTGCTGTGCCCCAGGTGGTTCACGGGTGACATGATAGTGGAAGTTGATCCCGACGGCACTCAATTCAGCCGGAACCACGCGAATCAGGTTTTGGAGTCGCTCAACCGCTGTCGCCTGCTTGCCCTCGAATACAGTTGCTTGGATTCGATCTGGCAGGGCAAGTAGCTCAAAAAACTCGGTTTCCACCCGAATGGCTACGGGCGTGAACAGCGTACCGTTGTCTCTGAATTCCTCTTCGCGGACAACGTCGCACTTCCGCAGCCAACGTTCGGAGATCATGCCCGGAGCTAACCCCTTGGCAAGGATTACGACGTTGTGGAATACCTGCTTCACCGCCATAGGAAGCCTATCGGTTCTTGTCGGAGACAGCGGTGCGGGCTGCGAGTTGCAGGAGTGCGTTGCGTGCCCATGTGGACGTTTTGCCCCCAGCGGCCTGATCGAGCATCCGGCGTTCATCGGCGGTAAGCCGCACTCGCAAGATGTTTTGCTTCCGCTCCTTCTCTTCTTTTGGTGGTCGGGCCATGCAGAGATTGTAGCCACAAGAATGTTGAGGTCAACGTTGACTAGCCAGCCATTGCGGCTTCGCCGACAAGAAAAGCGGATCGTCCGCCAGGGCCGCCGCGACTGAAGACGCACCTCTTCGAATCCCGAGGGAGGGCGAGATTCCGAGTGGACGTACTAGGCGCGATCGGATGAAGCCGCGTCCCGCGCCGACCGATTCGACCGTGCAGCAGCAGGCTGAACAGCACGTACGCTCGAAGCGAGCACTTGGCGCCGTCATTGGGCCGATGAGTCTTTGGATCCACATGGATCAATGCGACCTAACACCCGCAGTCGCTTCCGGTTGCCGAGACATCCGGCAGCTTGGGCCACTACTGGGTCGCGTCACCCGCCGGGTCGTCAACGTCGTCCTCCTCCTTGTCGATGTCTCGTCGAAGAAGTCCGGGTCGTCAGGGTCCTAGGCGACTTGTCTTGAAGCGGCTGAAGCCGCTTCCGTGGGAGCGAACACCCCACTATTCTTACCAATGTTCCAAAAAGTTATGGACATATACTGAGCCATTTGCTATGGTGTGCATAAGTGCGCTCTCGCGCGCCGATCGATATGCACGACCAGCCGCACATGCCCGAAGAGAGGGACCTCGAGAACAGCTCGACCTCGAGCTGCTCGCCGGGCCGATGGCGCGCTTCGGGCCGACCGAACGTGAACGGGAGATGTTTCGGGCCCTCTACGTTCAGAACCTGTCCGAGGAGGATCGGTCCTGGGAGTTCGGCGTCGCGCCGCGGACCATGCGGAACGTGGCCCGGGCGACGATGAAGCGGCAGGCCCGAGTCCGGTTGGAGTGGGAGGGGATGTCGCTGGAGGAGCTGATCGCCGAGCGGGACCGGGTCGAGGGGCTGTGGCGGATCGCCCGGCAGGCCTTTGCCGACACGCAGCAGGAGCGGCCGCGGTTCAAGCATCGCCGTGCGCCGTGGGTCTATCTTGAGATCGCCATGCGGCTACAGAGCCTGAAGGTCCGGCTCGCCGGGGTGGTTCGCCATCGTCTTGCGCTCGCCGCGCGGGAACTCCCTGAAGCATCGCGCGACGAGTGCGCGACCGCCGAGGCGCCGGCGCCGCCCGACGGGACGCACAGGCGAGCCGCCTGTGCTACGCCCGTCCTTCACCGGCGTAAGATCCTGCGTGGGCGGCGGTTGCGGCTGCCAGTTTTTGTCGGGAGGCAGGGTGTTTGCCCGTCTGCCGACGCCGTCCGAGTCGCGATCCTCATGCTCAGGGAGCTCTTTTGCGGTCGGTGGCGATGCGGAATCCCGCCTCCTGTCACCCCGGAGGCCCCCCATGGTTGCATCAGAAGCCTCGGCCAGCGGACGGGCTGCGCGCCTATCAAGCTACGCGTCGCAAGGTCGCGAGTGTGTGGCCGGGTCCTATGGCGCGAAAGGTGGGTGGGCTGTATAAAGTGGGCAAGCAACCGACGCGGTGTCGGTGTTTGTCACCTAGGAGCCAGTCATGGAACCGATGCCGAAGATCGATGGCGCTGCGTTTCGCGAGCGGATGCGGGCCGCGTTCGAGCGGGCGATGCAGGAGGTCGTGGATTCGATTGATGCCGCCCCCTGTGGCCACATCATTCGCGACAGCGAGGAGCCCTCTCGGGAAGCCCTCGACCGCTTTCGAGAGGCCGCGTATGCGACGGCCATCCAGATGAAAGTCGATGCGGCGGAAGCCGCTTTTTCCCCCTCCGGAGAACGAAACCACCAAGCGCCGGCTGCGAAATAAAGGACTTCAAGTGCGGACGCTGGTCACCGTCAACGGCCGGTTGCGGTTGGTGCGAAGGCGGTGGCACGACGCGCAGACGAGCACGGCTCCGGCGGATGCCTGGCTGGATGTCGCCGAGCGGACGATCAGCGAAGGCGTGTGCGAGATGGCGTGCCGCGTGAATCAAGGAGCGACGAGCTTCGTCGGAGCGGCAGGCACTCTGGCGCGAACCGCACGCATCGACCTCGGCAAGGAGCGGCTGCGGCAACTGGTGGAAGGCGAGGCCCGGTCGGTCGCCACGGCCATGCAGTGCGGCGAGCTCGTGCCCGAGTGGACGGCGGCCGAGTGCGTCACGGAGCAAGGCACGACGCGCGTCTATGCGGGCTGCGACGGCGTGCTGGTGCCGCTGGTGACCGATGCCGAGAAGCAGAAGCGGCGGGCCACGATCAAGCAGAAACGCCGCCGGTCGGGCCGCAAGTGCCGGCCGCTGCCGCGGGCCAAGGTCGGAGCGGACGGCCCGTACAAGGAATTCAAGGTCGTCGATCTGTACGACGAGACGAAGGAGCGGAAGTATGTCGCCGTGACCGAAGGCAACCACGAGGCGGCGGGGCGGCTGCTCGCGAAGATGAGCCGCGTCGTTCAGCTGTCGGCGGCCCAGGAGCGCGTGGCCCTGATCGATGGTGCTCCTTGGATTCGCAATCAATTCGAGCTGCACCATGTGGTGGACGCGATCGGCCTCGACTTCTATCACCTGCAGGAACAGGCCCAAACGGCTCGGCGGGCGATCTATGGCGAGGAGTCGCCCGAGGGCCTGGCGTGGAAGGAAGGGCTGATGCACGCCTTCAAGCACGCCGGCTGCGACGCCGGCTGGGAACAGATCGCGGCCCTCCGTGGCCGGCTGCGGAGCCCGGCCAAGCGGCGGGCGGCGGATCGCCTGCTGCAGTATGTCGCCGAGCGTCGCGACATGATTCGCTATCCGGAGTTCCGAGCGAAGCACTGGCAGATCGGCTCCGGACCGACAGAGGCCGAATGCAAGACGACGACGCATCGCGTCAAGGGCCGCGGCCGGCGCTGGGACGCAGCGAACGCGGAGGGCATGATGGCCCTCGCCGCCCTGCACGACAGCGGCCTTTGGAACCGCCGCTGGACCGCACTCGGCAGTCTCTCCATCTAACCGCCAGATAATCCGGCCCCACACGGTCGCGATGCCCTCCGTGCACCGAACGGCCTCCCCTTGACGAAAGTGCCTGACAGTCATAGCTTTATATGTTTCCCCAGTCCGCGCCAGCGTAGCTTCAATCGGCAGAGCACCGCTTTCGTAAAGCGGGGGTTATGGGTTCGACTCCCATCGCTGGCTCCTCGCCCGGCGGCCCGTTCGTCCCGCCCCAGTTTCCGCGGCCGCGTCCGAGGCGTCCGTATTTCGTTTGTTTGGAAGCAGTTCGGAGTTCTCACACATGAGTGTTGTCGCGCCGGCCACTAGCGAAGTCCGCGATCTGGTGCTCACCAATGGTCCTTTTGGTCCGCAGGAGATCCAGCGGATCGGCAATGCGATTGCCGAGGACTACACGCAGTTTTCCGTCCTCCGCGAAGCCGTGTTCGAGCTCGCCGAGCGGGACGATTCGGCCCCCGCGACCCGCGTCCGGCTGGGCGTCTGCCAGTTCCTGCTGGGACGGTTCGAGGAGGCGGCCGAGACGCTCGCCAAGGCCGACGGCGGAGCGGTCGCCCACTTCTACCTCGGCAAGGCCCGTTACTTGCTGGCCCGGTATCCCGAGGCGATTCAGTCTTTCCAGGCCGCGCACAAGGCCGGCTACGACGGCGATCAGAGCAAGCTCGCGATCGCCGAGGTGCAGCGGGTGAGCGGCGATCCGAAGACGGCCCTCCAGACGCTCGACGCCCTGCATGGCGCGGTCGAGCAGACCGCGGAGTACCTCTATCAGCGCGGGGCCACTGTGTCGGCCTTGAACGGCAACCTCGAAGAGGTCAGCCGCCTCTACACGCGGGCGATCGAGAAGGACGACAAGCACTCCGGCGCCCTCTTCGGCCTGGCCCTCGAGAACGAGCGCCGCGGCAACGACGAGACCGCCCTCCGCTATTACTCGCGGGCCGCCTCGCGCGTGCCGACGAATGTGGGCACGCTGCTCAACATGGGCGTGCTGTACGAGGACCGCCAGGAATATGACAAGGCCCAGCAGTGCTTCCAGCGGATCCTCGACGAGTACCCGGATCACGCCCGGGCTCGGCTCTATCTGAAGGACGCCCAGGCCTCGGGCGACATGTACTTTGACGAGGAGGCACAGCGGCGGCGCGATCGGATGTCGCAGGTGCTCAATGTGCCGGTGACCGACTTCGAGCTCTCCGTCCGCAGCCGCAACTGCCTGCAGAAGATGGGCATCAAGACGCTCGGCGACCTGACCCGCGTGACGGAGCAGGAGCTGCTCGGGAGCAAGAACTTCGGCGAGACCTCGCTGGTCGAGATCCGCGAGATGCTCGGCTCGCGCGGCCTGGAGCTCGGCATGCTCGCCCACGAGCGGCCGGAGAGCGAGCCGGTCGTGGATATGTCCACGATGTCGCCGGACGAGCAGGCCCTGCTCGAGCGGCCGATCACCGAGCTCAACCTCTCGGTCCGGGCCCGCAAGTGCATGGTCCGCCTGGGGCTGAACACGATCGGCGAGCTGGTCCGCAAGACGGGAGACGAGCTCTTGGAGTGCAAGAACTTCGGCGTCACGAGCCTCAACGAGGTCCGCGAGAAGCTCACGACCTACAACCTCAAGCTGCGCGGCGAGTAGCCTGTACGTGCCGCGAGCCGAGCGGCACGGTCGGTCGCGCAGCGACCGACGCTTCAGGTTAATACGTCCTCTACCCGCTCGCTTCGCTCGCGGGTCGTGCCGCTCGGCTCGCGGCACGTACTGGAATCGGCATGTTCCGCTTCGTCCTGCACCACGAGGATGCCCATTCGCAGGCGCGGCGTTCGACCTTCCACACGCCGCATGGGCCGGTGGAGCTGCCGGCCTTCATGCCCGTCGGCACGCAGGCGACTGTCAAAGGCCTGACGATCGAGCAGGTCGCCGCGACCGGCGCCGAGATGGTGCTGGCCAATACGTACCACCTCTCGCTGCGGCCGGGAGAGGAGATCGTGCGGCGGCTCGGCGGGCTGCACGGCTTCATGGGCTGGAGCGGGCCGATCCTCACCGATAGCGGCGGCTTTCAGCTCTTCAGCCTCGCGCAGATGACGAAGGTCACCGAGCAGGGGGCCCTCTTCCGCTCGCACATCGACGGCCGCGCAATCGACCTGACCCCGGAGCGGGCGATTGCGATCCAGGAGGCCCTCGGCAGCGACATCGCGATGGTCCTCGACCATGTCCTGCCGCTCCCGAGCGAGCCCGAGGCGATCCGCGACGCCTGCCAGCGCACCATCCGCTGGGCCGCCCGCTGCCAGCGGGCGGCGACTCGGAGCGATCAGGCCCAGTTCGGCATCATCCAAGGCGGGCTCGATCCGGAGCTGCGGGTCTGGTGTGCGACCGAGCTCGCGAAGCTCGATTTTCCCGGCTACGCGATCGGCGGCCTGTCGGTGGGCGAAGACCCGGCCGATATGTATCGCACCATCGAGGTGACGACCCCGGTCATGCCAGCGGACAAGCCGCGGTATCTGATGGGCGTCGGCCGCCCGCAGGATCTGCTCGAGGCGGTCCGGCGCGGCGTGGATCTCTTCGACTGCGTGATGCCGACCCGCAACGGCCGCAACGCCCTCGCCTTCACGGACGCCGGCCCGCTGCGGCTGCGGAATAAGGTGCATGAGGACGACGACCGGCCACTCGAGGCGGACTGCCCCTGCCCGGCCTGCCGCCGCAGCCGGGGCTACCTGCGGCACCTCTTCCTCGCCGACGAGATGCTCGGGCCGATCCTGCTAACCGCCCATAACTTGACCTATTACCAGCGACTCCTCGCCGGCGCCCGCGCCGCCATCGCGGAAGACCGGTTCGTCGAGTACCACGCGGAGAAACTCCGCGGATGGGGCGAGGCTCCTGACCTCCCCTCTCCCCTTGGGGGAGAGGGGCCGGGGG
>JADMIO010996634.1_pt1 | contig 18148 bp, 14 predicted proteins | sample 8958161 | NCBI WGS metagenome assembly JADMIO01 (sample SAMN16585339, study PRJNA669376) | soil metagenome | isolation source: Crop rotation soil | place: USA: Cullars Rotation, Alabama | collected 2011 | reverse complement strand
GCCGAAGGAAGGCGAAGCAGTTCTCGACAAGGTGGTCGACCCAGTGGAAAAGCCGACACAGTTCACGACTAAGTTATCGATGGGAGGTTGGTACCAGGAGCCGAATAAAACCGGTTGGGGCCCGCAGGGCGGGGGCCTTCGGTGGCGAATTGGGTTCGCCGGGCTGCATCTTGTGTTGTCACAATATGTTTTCATATTCGCGGGCCGGACTTTGAGGTGTCCGAACCACGCGGCTACTATGACATAGAATTCGGTGAAAGGGTGGCGCAGGAGGCGCAGGAGCTTCAGGAGACGCACAAGCTCAACAAGGCGCGAAGAAAAAGAGGTTTTACAGGGATGTAGGGAACGAAGGAACGGGTCGGGGAGCTGGCAAAGGAATGGGGGCAGGGGAATGGAATCGTTACAGAAGGCAGGGATGAACAGGGCTTTTTACAGGAGGACGCGAAGATCGCGGGAGGGGGATATAAAAAAGTGAGGTGCTATGGTGTGAGGCGGATTCCAGGACATTACGGAGGAGATTGGTCAGAGGTGGATGACGTCCGGCAATGAACTCCGGCGGGGCGAGCTTCGTTTTTGGAACTGCCACTGCCAGCGTGCTGCGGCCTGTCGTTTCGAGATCTTTTTGATTTGAAACCTCCTTGGCCCCGTCAACAATTGGACATGAAGCCTTTTCGCTTCCATCAATCGGCAGTTCCACGCCACTGTGGGCCACATCTTGTGTCGCGATCTAAACATCCTGTGGCGGGTGTTCGGTGGGGTCTCTGCTCCCAACTGTCGCAAGATGAACCAAGCTATGGTCTTACCCCGCGCTGACCCCGCGCTGACCCCGCGCTCGAATTGACGTCAAAACCTACGAGGAGTCAACTTAAAGGAATGAGCGAGGAACTTAGGAGGCTGATAGTTGACATTTGCGAGACCGATCCGCGCAAGGCGAATGATGCTATCGTCACGGCTGCATTACTGCTGGAGTGGGACAACCAAGGTTTTCTGGATAGGACCTCTGCCGAACTGTTCTCCTATGCTGGATTGTTTCTTTCTGCGCCCTCCCCGCAAGACGTCGACGAGATTCTTCGTTGTCTGGATGGCTTTCTGAGTAACGCCACAGCGGACAATTCCATGCGTAACAGTGTAATATGGGCCCTCACGCGGTCGACGCGGGTCGAAGTAGTCCCCATTCTGACGAGGCTGCTTACTCGAGGCAACGATACTAGAGAATTGTGTGAGGGAACGGATGCTCTACTTACGTTTGCCGCGATAATTAAAGTGCAGGGCGTGCCGCAAACGGCAGCCCTGGACGAGTTGCGCCAGAAATTAAGCGTCCTCCGATTTGAAGATCCGGAGACCGAGGCTGCGCGGCGACAAGTTTTGAACATCCCTCGGAGCCCGTAACTTGCTTTCGACTTTAAATACGATGCCGATGGAAATCTGAGGAACGACGGCGTGTTCACATACGTCTGGGATTACGAGAATCGGCTCTTGCTTGTGACGAACAACGGCGTGGTTGGGAAGACCGCGCAAAAGGTTGGCATGACCTACGATTGGATGGGCAGGCGCGCTAGCTACACCGTCCAGACCACTAGCGGCGGGACCAGGGTAACCAACCGGTCGGTTCGCTATGTCTATGATGGATGGAATTTGATCGCTGAGTTGAGCTCAACGAACAGGGCCGTTGTAAACACATTTCTTTGGGGCCCGGATCTTAGCCGTTCAATGCAGGGAGCGGGTGGGGTGGGAGGGCTACTTGTTGTTAGCAATTCTTCCCAAGGCTCGCACATGTAAATGGCCCCTGGATATTCGATGCGCAGTTTGCGAGGCATGGCGGAGCTGGATAAAATCAAGTGCCAGAGGTCAACCATAAACGAAATAATATCTGGTTTGACCCCTTCACTTCATGGTTTGACCCCTTCAGGTTTGCTCCAAGAAGGCCTGATGGTTACACCCAGGGCCTTCGCCGCCGCGCTAGAACCAGATGGGTGACTGGGGATTGCCTCAGTGAAGGCGATCCATCCCACAAACGAAATCACAGGTTTGGATAGACCTGGTAAAAAAGATTCTCGCGGCGGACGGTAAACCGATGGACGAGACACGATTCGGGACGGACAGCTTTTTGCCACTTGACGTTCGCGTTAATGGGCGACCCCTTAACGTTCACCAATTTTAAAATTTCAATCCTTGGAGCACTTTTTTTCCTGGTCCTAGGCTTGTGTCTCGGCTTTTGGCTTCGAGGGATCCAGGCGGACCATAAAAGTAACTGGATTTCCATCACAGGGTGCGGGCTCAATTCTAAATTCAAGGCTACTCCGGAGCGGCAGCTAGTCCTTCACGATCTACTGAAGCGTCTGCAACCAATACCGCCAATGGTGAACGGAGCGCTTGTGAAATCCGCCTCTGGGGACTACTACTGCTGGTTAAGTGAGGTGTCGGACACCAATGGCATCGGTCGACTGCCACTTTTTGGGGGAGAAAGAATAATTCTGGTACATCGCGATAACTAATGAGCTGGCATCCGGTTCGTCCCATGCGCGATTATTTGAACATTTAAACTAGGTCCTTTTACGTTGATCATTGGATTTGCGACAGGCGTATGGGCCCAAACTCATAATGTTTCGCTGTCGGCGTCCTCATAATTTTCAGCTCAATAATCGCGTCAAATGGACGGACGGAACTTACCTGCTGAACCAGAAGCCATTCCATTTCTCTAGCAGAAATCCTCCGAGCCTCGGAGGAAGGCTGCTCATTTCCCCAAACTGCCAATTGGGCGTCGGCACAGTCGTTCGGCGGTGGCGCCGGTCGTATTGGAGCCAGCGAATGGATCGACTACCAAATCGTGTTCCTCGGTCAGGAGTTTGATTAAGAACTCCGGCAGGGCAGCGGGTAACGAGCGGGGGATCCCGGGTCCCCAGGGTAGGATGCTCGTGCCTCGCATCAACCCTGGGCTTTGGGATGCATCCCCGTTGGCCGTTGGGGATGGAAGCGGCGCGATGATCGCGGCGATGATCAGTAGAGGGAGCTCTGGCAACCTGGGCAACCTTAACCTTATGTGCAAGGAAACGCGACCAATGCAGAGATGGAAATGGAAAACGCGAGGGAATAGGGGCAGGGAAATCAGCACGGGCAGGGAGACTTTGGGTTATAGTCGTACAGAGAAAGCGGCAAGGGCGAGATTATCAAAGGCCAAATCCGATGGAGGATCGGTAACGCGTGGACGGAACGCAGCGCGTGGGGTTCACATTTCTGGGTCGCCTGCGTCGAGACCGATGTCCTCCAAGACTCGGGCGATTCGCTCCACAAACTCAGGGTCCTCATCGAAGGCGGCCTGGATCGTGGCGAAGACAAGGTTTCCATCCTTCACCGTTACACATATATCAGTGGCACGATTTGGGAAAACAAGCCAGGGCATGTCGGGTGATTGACTGTCCGGCTCCAACGTGCACGGAAGGCCTGCGTCGACAAACCGTTTCTGAGCCTCCGCAAGCGTTACGGGCAAGGCATCTTCTTTGAGGGCAAAGTAAATGTCTACGGGCATAGTATTATTTGTACTGCAAATTATCATGGACGCCAAGGCGTGGTGGTTCAAGCTTTGCATGAATGAGTGCTGGTCACATGCCGTTGCGGATGAAAGTGAGCCTGGAACTCGGAACGATCGCGCTCCTCACAGCCGTCTTCCTGTTCCTGTTTCCTCACCGAAATCCGCTCGTGGATGTGGCATTGGCCGGTTGTGCCTTGTTCGGCATTGGGGCTTCGGCGCGCTACACCAGGAATGTCATCTGGATTGCGGCTGCGCCCCAGCCGCCACCTGACGCACGCCGACGGTGCGTCAAGATGGTCCTGTGGATAACGGTCCCAGTCGTGTTCCTATTCCTGCTGATCGGCGGAGTGCTGGCTTACAACCAGCGTGGCTGGTCCGGCGTGGTTGATCGAGTGCTTCATTGGAAGCTCGTGGCCTCTTTCGGTGGTTACTTGATCTGGGCCCTGATGCAGCAGACTTTGCACACCAGTTGCTGGCTGGAAACCGGTCAACGAGCCCGCCCAGGAAGTCGGGGAAAGTCTGAGGGTCATCCAGGAGATCAGGAGTCCGGCAGTGTTCTGCCGGTTTAGGCAATCCTGGTGATGCGAATGAGATAAGCCTCTTTTCCATTTTTTTCAGGGGAAGACGAACACGAACCTTCCTTTGCTTGACGTTCGAGATTCAGTGGGGCCGCGGTCCATGTTTTACTTGTGTCCACTGCTGTTGAAGTGAAAGCAGCAAATGTGGGGAGAGAGCTGCGTTCGTGTGGTTTCAGGGTGGGAGGAGGTTGCTTGGAAGAAACGGAGAGAAGCCGATTGCCAATCGGCGATTGGCTCGCGCGACCGACGCGCTCGGTCCTACGGACCTTTGCGGGGCAAATCCCTTTCTGGAGAAAGTCAGCCGACTACCAGTCGGCGTTAGGGGATCTGGGCGAGGGGATGGACCGTGGGTTGTGCTGTGTCTCCATTTCGCCGGTTTTTGTGTAGATTATGGCCCCGGTGGGAGGAGGTTGCTTGGAAGAAACGGAGAGAAGCCGATTGCCAATCGGCGATACAGCCGACTACCAGTCGGCGTTACGGGATCTGGGGCGAGCGGATGGACCGTGGGTTGGGCTGTGTCTCCGTTTCGCCGGTTGTGGTGCAAATTATGACTCCGTTTCTATTCGGCCTTTGTTTGGCGTTCTCTGCTCTGACATACTATCGATATGCCAGCAGACCCAGACTCGATCGAAGAAGTTCGGCGTTTGGTCCAAGAAGCTGTGCCGGAAGTTGCGGCCGGCACTGTTGAATTGGTCCGAATCGCCCGGGCGAAGGGCGTCAGGACGGTTCTGGTTGTGCGGTCGCATGATCCGGCGGTCGATCCTGTGGGTGCCTGTGTCGGTCGAAGAGGGCAGGCCATCAAGGCGGTCAAGGCTGCTATTGTCGACCTGGTTGATGTGGTTCGCTGGTCGGAAACCACGCAGGTGCTATTGTCCAACTTGATTTCTCCATGCCGGATCGAATGGCTCGACATGGATGAAGAGGCGAGGCGTGCCGATGTCTATATCAAGCAGGACGAGGTTTCGCTTGGCGTTGCGAGTGACCCGATCAGGGCTAGGTTGTTTTCTGATATTTTGGGGCTCCGCGTTACCATTTCGGAATACTTTTAGGCTCAACCGGGGAGGGGCGTAGGACCTTTAAGCATGGATGGGAGGAAGCACGCGCGAGCGGCGCGCGGAGATTTCTTGCCTGATTACGGTATTTTTGGTACGCTGAATTCATGAGTGCGCAAGACCTTGCGGAGGCCGTTATGGAGTTGCCAGAGAGGGAGAGATTGGAATTGGCCCGACTTATCGTGGCAAGCGTTGTTGCTGAGAAAGAGCAGTCCCGGGAAATCCTTCAGACAGTGGCAGGCATCGAAGACGTGCTAACAGGAAAAGTGCGTGGCCTTACCGAGGAAGAGTTTCGAAACGCTCTCCGATGACCGTATATTATCACCCGGATTTTCCAAAGACATAAAGCGGTTTGAGGCCCAATATCGAGAAGTGGGCCAGCGCCTTGCCCTTCGATTTCGCGCTGAGGTTGTAAAGCTTTGGAGCGCATTAAAGGCGCGCCTGGCTCCGCAGGGCACTTTGTTAATACAGGCTCGAAAATTATCAAAGAGATCCGCAGGTGCAATCTCTCCTCATTCCCTTTTTTAAGAATGGAGGGCCGCTATCTCTGGTATCTCGCCGTAACGCGAACTCGCGCGGGGCTGCGCTTTGGATCGCTCAACCTGAAGGGACTCGACAACGCGAGTTGGTCACGGCTGAGAACCGGGGGTACAGCGCTGCAGGATGAAGGAAATGGTCAAGCTGTCCGACCCGGCGCTACCCCGCCTGCAAATCCAAATGGATTCAGACAAGGTGATGCTCTCATGGCCCTCGTGGGCGTCTCAGTTCCACTTGGAATACTCGACCGCGATGACACCAGTTGCTGGCTGGAAACCGGTCAACGAGCCCGCCCAGGAAGTCGGGGAAAGTCTGAGGGTCATCCAGGAGATCAGGAGTCCGGCAGTGTTCTGCCGGTTTAGGCAATCCTGGTGATGCGAATGAGATAAGCCTCTTTTCCATTTTTTTCAGGGGAAGACGAACACGAACCTTCCTTTGCTTGACGTTCGAGATTCAGTGGGGCCGCGGTCCATGTTTTACTTGTGTCCACTGCTGTTGAAGTGAAAGCAGCAAATGTGGGGAGAGAGCTGCGTTCGTGTGGTTTCAGCGCCTTTTACAAGGGCCATTCGCCCATGGGTCTGCCCGAGGCTACCGTGAACACCAGAAACCCGATCAGTAACTGTCAAAGCCGTCGGGGAATATCGGTACTACATTGATGCAGTGTTTCCGTCTGAAACAATCCTGGAACCTAATTTAGTGTTCACGGTCAAAACCTCGCATCCCTCACTTGAACGTTTCAAAGTTCTGATCGTGATCCGCTGGGGAAGAATCTGCGAACCACTCAATCGTGTTTCCCAATGACCGATGACAGTTCTCCACACGGTTAGTAGGATGCTCCGAACGATGAGAAAAGCAGTCCCAATTGTGAGTATGTGTCTCTGGGCTCTCTGGTTGATTCGAGCTTTGGCGATGTGGTTAAACTATCGGCCCTCAACCTCTGGTTTAACCTCTCAGGATCTGCCTTGGTTTGTTCTCACCTATAGCATTCAGGTTGCGGGCATCGCTTTTTCCTTCCTTCTCTGGAAACGGCCGAGTCGTGCATTTGCGTTGGTGCTGGCATTGCTCAGCCTTTTTTCGCTTTGGAAGTATTTTTTTGGGATTGTCGTGCTTCGCACATTCAGTGCATTCGGGGGCTTATCCTTTAGCTCGGCCATTGGGGAGTGGTGGCACTTCAGGACGGTGAGCACTTTGGACTTTCTAAAGGAGGTGCCGTTCGCTCTGTTCCTCCTCTTGTCCGTGTTTTTTTGGCCCATTTATGTAATCAGACTTCCCAAGGACAAAGTCCAGGCTTCAACGATTTTATAATACCTTCGGGGCGCGCGCGCGGCATTTGGAAGTAACGACGTAACGGGCGCGCACTCGCCAGTGCGAAATTAGGCCGGTAGGACCGATAATGGGAGTCGTTCGCGGTCAACCTGCGAAAGGAAAAGAGGAAAAAGCAAAACGAGAATGGTAGTAGCAGATAGCTGAACTCGCGAAGGAACGAGGCCGGGGCATTAGGCTGCGTCCGGACGAGACTTTAGGGTGCCTGGTGCGGAGGGGGCTTACCTTTTTTTAACCCGTAGACCAAGCGGAGTTTTTCGGCGTCGCCTTGGCTAATCCGGTTGAGGGTCCATTGCCCGATCACGCCGTCGAAATCAGTGCCTACCGGGTCGATGACAGCACACGGACTGTCGCCGACGCCGTCTTTGCATTCAGATTCGCAGCGGGAGGTCCAGCAGGTTCGATAATGCATGATTGACCGGTAATCGTAATTGGGAGTGGCGACGATCCAATTTGTTCCTGGGATCCAATTGTAATCCGATTCGCGTCCTGGTTTGATGTGTTCGTAATGGATGGTCACGTAACGATCACGGTCCCAACGCTGGTGTTCATGGTGGAATCCGAGCGCGTGACCTAACTCATGGGCGGGCATCCAGGGACCTTGCCGCCACCAAAAAGCCGTGATGTTCACATCCAGCCGGGCGCCTTTGCGGTAGCCATTGAAGGTGGTGTTATTGCCGGCATTCGTTCGGCCCGTGAAATGGACATACGCTGTCTCCGTGGTACGGGGGATGAACTGGATGTTGGCGCCAGTGTCCATCCAAAGCTGCATGGCTTGCTTCACCTCCTTGGCCTGGTCAGGACTCAGCTTGGAAATATCGAAAGGGATAATACCGTTCGGCCAGGGCAGTGGTTTCCTGGATTTCGCGTCCAGGTGCGCCGGGTCGGAAGTCGTTTCTGACAGTTCAATGGGGACCACCTGGAGGATCACCACAGTGTCGGCGCAAGCCCAGGCGCGTAAGGGGCCCTCAGGCGTCGCGACGGGCCAGCGATTCCAACTGAGGTTGTCCGAGCGGCGATGATTCCACGCGGCGTTGGCATTTTCGATCATCCATCCGTGATACTTTGGCCATAGATGGTTGTCCTTGGCGAATCGAACCAGCCAGCGGACAAAGATGCCGTTAAAACCCGCCCCGTCGCCGCCTCCTCCCGGCAGGATTCGAGCGAAGGAAATCCTATCTCTCGTGTAGTCGGCCGCCTTCTCGGCATCCGCCAGGTAGGTTTTATCACCTGTGAAGTTAGCCAGAAAGTTGGCGGCACCGATAAAGGTCCCCTCGTTGTAGGTAAGGGGTGGTCCGCCCACGCGGCCATTGGCGCGCATGTTGTCCCGAACTGCGCCTGAAGAAGGATCGAAAAGATGCTCTCGCTCCCAGGTGTAGATGGCTTTGGCCTTTTGGAGATAGGATGCGTCTGCGAGAATCTGGTAGAGATAACACGCGGCGATGGCCGCGGGCCCGTTTACACAGGCGTTTTTACTGTTGTTATTGGTAGTCCACCAGAGTCCACCGCCCAGATTGGTGCTCCAGGCCCGCGCGTAGGTCTCGTCGAAATGGAACTTTGCCAGACTTTTGTAAGCGGCATTAGTGGTGGTTAGAAAGGCACGCGAGCTCGCAATGACCATCCACATCAGGTCATCGTTGTACTTATTGGAAAGCCAGTTGGTTTGGAAATGCTCGACAAAACCGTTCATCGATTCACGGATGAGGGTTGTCCGTTCGGTGGAGGGCGAATGTTCCCAGGCGTCGACGATCATCTCGATCTCCTCGGCCTGGGTCCAAAAATGGTTCCTACCCCCAGTCGTTTCCTCTTTGTAGTAACCCTTTCCATCTTTGACGACGTAAAATGCTTTGTTGTACGCGGCGAAGGCGGAGTCGGCGTCCGTTGCAGTGAAGGAGGGTTTAGGTGTTGGCTGGGCCTTCGTGGCGACATCGTCGGTTGTGGTTTCCAGATCCGCGGCGGCCAGGAGGCCCACTCGAACCAGGATAGTTAACGCAATGGTCATTGCGAATTGGCTCATTGGAGATCGATTGGGGTGGCTTGCCATTCGAATTCATGATGTGCAAGGGTGGTTGGTGCGGTCAAACGTCAACTTAGCATGGAGGCGGAGATGGGGCCAAGAGGCAACGGAACTGAGGGTTGTTAGCCTCGTTAGCTCTCCATAAACCTGATACGGGTGGGCAACGAGCTACGCTGAAAAGAGATGGGTCGGATGAGGTGAGGAAGGGGAAGGATGGTTAATTTGTATTCTTACTCTCATCTTCATCTTTTTCTCATAGCGCACGTCCTTGACTGGAAGGATGGTACGTGCAGCTTTAGGAACTGTTCTTGGCTAGAGTGAGTTCGAGGCTAACTTGCTATGAAGAGCTGCGTCTATTGCGGTCACGAGAACCCCGACGACGCTTCCCAGGTGCAGCCAATGCGGCACGGAAGAATTCAGGGTTGTCTCCGAAGGGGAAGGACGGTCCAGCAGTTTGTGGCCGTGGGGACGGGGGGCATCCCGGAAAAAGCTTTTGTCGCAGCCCTGGCCGGCGGAGTGGGAGGCGTGGCTCGACGCGAATTTTGCGCACTACCCCTTGTTGAGTTCGAGCGAAAGAGAACGGTTGCGGCCGATCTCGCGAGTGCTGATGGCAGAGAAGGTTTGGGAAGGGTGCGACGGCCTGGAGGTAACCGAGGAAATGAAACTGACGGTGTCGGCGCAGGCAGCCTTGCTCCTCCTGGGCATGCCGCATGATTATTTCAGCCAGGTGCCGTCGATAGTGCTGTTTCCGCATTCATTCGCCGCACCGCCCGGGCCGACCGACGACCCGAGGTATCCCAGGATTTACGAAGGTCAGGCGCATCCTCACGGCGCGGTATTCCTCTCCTGGAAAGAGGCCTTAGCGGAGGGCCGCGATCCCGGCGGGGGAAGGAACGTGGTGATTCATGAATTCGCACATCAATTGGATTTCATGGATGGCTACTTTAACGGGATGCCGAACGTGGCTGGCCGCAAGCAGACTCTGCGCTGGCAAGAAGTGATGACCGCGGCCTTTTCACAGTTGAGACAGGAAATAGCCTCGTCCCGCAAATCCTTCCTGGGAGATTACGCAGGCTCGAACCCGACGGAGTTTTTTTCGGTGGCATCCGAGAAATTTTTTTTACTGCCGAAGCAGTTCCGGGAACACCACCCAGAACTCTACGAGGTGCTGTCAGAATATTACGGTGTCGATCCGAGCAAATGGTTCGGAGCGATGCTGCGAGATTCTGATTTCATGGATGTGACGTGCCCCTCGTGCGGCAGTAACCTGTCTTTTCTGCATCAGAGCGCGGAGCGTTTTCAGGAATGTCCCCGCTGTTCGGAAGCGGTGCTACTCCGGGGCTCGAAGCCTGAAACCGGTAACAAGATTTCGATGCCGATCCAGACCGCCAGGCTGCTTTTGCGACGCTTCAACCCTCGTGATTATCAGGCGCTGTGTGAGGTGATGCAAGATGACGAGGGTTTGCGCGCGCTGGATTGGGAATCGATGAAGCCGCACGAGATCGAAACGTGGCTGGATCAAGACGCAGAAATCCGTTTCCCGCAGAGGGATAAAAGTGTGTGTCTAGCGATCGAACGTACGACGAATGCCGCCTTTGTGGGGCTGGCTACCTTGCGGTTCCGCGACTATGCCGCAGAGCAACTTAAATTCACGGTCCTTGTTTTGCCGCGCTACCGCCGTCAAGGGTACGGTTTTGAAGTCGTTCGGGCCCTTCTGGCATTTGGTTTTGGAGACCTGGACGTGCATCGGGTCACGGCATCTTGTGACGTTCAGAACCAAGCCGCGCGGGATTTAGTTACGAAAGCTGGTCTTCGTTTGGAGGGGGAAGCCAAGCTGGATCGCCGGGTGCGAGGGGAATGGATTAGCACGGCGTCCTTCGCACTTTTGAAGGAGGAGTTTTTATCGGCCAAGGCCGCCGGGTTAGCGCGATGAAAGGTCAGTCACGGAATTATTAGCTGCTTTTGCCGAAGTCGGGAGGAGTTTCACGCAGAATGGCGGTGGCCGAGAATCCCTCCAAGTGAGCGATGTAAGTATTAATCTCAGCCTGGAGTTTCCCGATTTCATCGACGGGGCCTTCGGCGAAGAGCGCGAAATTCTTCGGATTCTTAGGAAGGATGTCCCGTTGGAATGACTCGAGCATCTTCTGCATCCGTCCCATCTGCTCAATGGCCTGGATGAGTTGATCAGTATTTTCAATCATAACCTTATCCTAAGAATGCCTTTCCGCCGTTGCGGCTGCCCGCGAATCTGGCGAAAGAAATCCGCAGCATCGCTGACATCTTCCGTATCTTCCCGCGCCAATATTATATCAAACCCGAAGCGGCGCCGCACTCGGATTTTTGAGAGGAGATTATAGGCGTCGGGGCTTGGATCCGTGAGAAAATCATAGTCGCTTTTTACAACCACCACGAAATCGATGTCGTTGGGATCGAGTTTGGCGGTCACAAAGCTACCGTCCAATAAAAGAAACCTCACACGCCCGAGTGTTTTGGCCTCAATGACAAACCTAACAAGCTTTCTCCAGAGATTAGGACGACGGTCACTGCCTTGGAAGCTGCCGAATCGCGCCCCTGCTTCGTCCAGTGTGCACTCGTGGACGCCGTCTGGAAGCAGACCGTGTTCGTCGAAAGGCGGAATGGGCATGGGTGACTAGGACTGAATCACGATTCTTGATGGTTTTTGATGATCCACAGGGACACGGGAAGGTTTTACAGAAGGAAAGGAGGGAAGCGAAGGAGGAAATGGGAGGGAGACGAATTATGGGATGGATAGCACGGACGCCGCGTGAGGGCGCGTGACCTGCCAGGGGATAGGACGTATAGGACCAATATTGCGGGCTCGGGGGCGCGGTCAGGTAACTGGATCCTTTTGGGCCTCCTCGAGGGCTTCCAGCAGCGGGGCGGAAGCGGAAGGCAAGGAGCGTTTGATCACTGGAAGCAGTTGATGGAGGCGCAGAACCAAATCGGTGGCGCCGACTTCGAGGAAGTGACGGTACCACCGGAGGAATTCGCGGCTGACGGCGGTTTCCTGCGAGGGCGGAATGAGATGATCGCCGCCAGCCAGAATTTCGCATAGAAAGCGGGCAGCGACGAAACGGGGTGGCGGTGAGACTGCCTTGCGGAGGAGAGGCAGGGCCGCCTCGGCATTCTGGCTCAGAAGCAAGGCTTCAGCGCGTTGGAGGGCAATCATCGGGTCATCCGGAAACTGTTTGATAGCTTCTCCGGTCCATTCGTCGGCGAACGCGTGCAGGTCCCTTTGGCGCAAAGCGATCTGGCCGCCAACCAGCCAGGCACTGAGGTAATCGGGCTTTTCTGCCAGGAGGCCGTTCAGGACTTTTAAGCCTTCGACCGGTTGCTCGGTCTCCGCCAGGAACAGAGCGTAATCAAAGCGGAGCGGTTTGGATTGTGGATCTTCCTGAAGAGCGGCGGCGAACGTTTGGGCTGCGAGAGGGATTTGATTGAGCATCTTATAGCAGAGTGCGAGACAATGCGCGGGGGCGGCCTTGCGGATGTCCTTGTTTCCCGGGCAGAGACCCGGACGATCGCGCTTGGTCAAGCAGGCCTGGAAATGATCGGAGGCTTCGGAGTATTGCTTCAACTCCAGCAAGGCCAGCCCGAGCGTGAAATGGAGCGACGGGCTGAGGCCCCCGGCCTTGGCAAAAGGTCCCTGCAAGAGGCCAGCCACGGCACGGTAATCCCGCAGGTTCAGGAGATGGGTGCTGAGTTGAGTCAGCAAGGTTTCGCGAAGCTCAGGAACGACCTCGGGTTCGGGGAGAGACGACATCAAATGGAATGCATCCCAGTAGCGCTCGAGTCCTTCCTTGAGATAGCCACAGCGGATGAGTTCGAGGCCATAGTTCATGACCAGGTTTGGCTCGTTTGGCAATTCTTCAAGGGCTCGTTCGAGCAGGCCAAGGTTGCGGGCTTTTTTGTTACGGGAAGCGGTCACTTCCTTGGTATAGCCGTGGTGGAGCAAGGTGGCGCTGCCGAGGCAGTTATCCATCCCCCACTCGAGGCGGCGGGCTTCGACGCTGCTGAACACCTGTTCATGGACGCGACCGAGGAAGAAAAGACCGGGTGCGTTGCGGAAGAGCCGCGGCACGTAGCTGCAGCCTTCCTCTTCGTTGCCGACGTCTACAATGGGGAGGCGAGCGGCAATGAGGTTCGGCTTGGCGATCTCCTGCCGGAGCAGGTCGAGGCTCTCGGGAGCCAGTTCTTCATCAGCATCGATGATCAGCACCCAATCCCCGGTGGCACGCTCGAGGGAGGCGTTCCGAGCGGCGCTGAAATCATCGGACCATTTGAAAGAATAGACTTCGGCCTGAAAGCGACCGGCGATTTCGCGGGTGGCATCGGTCGAGCCGGTGTCCATGACCACGATCTGGTCGGCGACATGGCGGATTGATTCGAGGCATTGACCGAGGAACTTCTCCTCGTTCTTTGTGATTAAGCAGACGCTGAGGCGCTTGCCGATGGGAGGCAAATCCGGCAGCTCGACTTTGGGACCGCCTGCTTTGGGAGTGAAGACGCGCGGGAAATTCCGGGCCGCTTTCCACTTGGGCGTCATGAGCATTACGCGATCGATGCAGGCCCGGGCCTTGGCTACGTCGTTCACGGCTTTGGCGATCTCGGCCATGAGCAGGAACGCTTCGGGATGGAATGGCCGTTGCCGGATGGCTTTGAGCGCGGCATTCCAGGCGGGCAGATGCTGCTGATCTTTGAAGAGTCCGCGCGCCTGGGTCAAATCCCCGAAGCGGCCCACGGGTGGGAGGGCAATGGAGGTGGTGCGTTTGGTCCGACGGGCGCGAGTCTCGGCTTCGGATGCTTTTTTGCGCGCCTGGAGATTACGGAGACGATCGGCAGCGATGTGGGCGGCTTTTTCCCACGTCCATTCTGTTCGGGCGTATTCGCTAGCGCGGAGACCTTTGTCCTTCGCGGCAGCGGGATTGGTGAAGATTTCCTTCATCGTGCGAGCCACGGCTGCGGTGGAGGGTTGTAACCACCAACCGTTATGCGCGAGCGGCATGTCTGCAACAACGGGTCCGATGCTCTCACGGCGGGCTTCTACGCGGTACGCGAACTCGTCGGTGGCGAAATCGTCAGTCGCACCGCCGCCCGTGACGATCACTGGCAGGCCGCAAGCCATCGCTTCGAGGACGGGCAGGCCGAATCCTTCACCGCGATAAGGATGCACCAGGCAATCGCACGCGGTGTAGAGACCGGCGATCTCTGGAGGCGACAATTCCTTGGTGAGGTAAAGAATCTCGGGCGCGTTGGGCTGAGACTGGGCGGCGCGGATCTGTTCTTCGAAAGTCTGGCCGGCATAGACTGTATCGCCGCCGAAGTCCTTGATGACCAGGCAGACGTCGTCGGCGGCGGTGAAGCTCTGGAGGTAGGCTTCCAGGAGGACGTCGGGGCCTTTGCGGCGGATGGTGCCGCCGACAAAGAGGAATTTGAACTTCTTGTTGGTGGCCAGCGGGAGCGATTTCACCGCTGGGTTGAAAAGCCTTGGTTCAACGCCGTTGGGCACGACCTTGACTTTGTCCGGGTGCACGCCGGAGTCCACGTAGACGCGGCGAACGTATTCGGAAGGCACCCAGGCTTCGTCGACCTTGTCCAGGTGTTGGACCCAATCCTGCGGGAGCGTTCCAAATTCCCAAGGTTGGATGACCACCCAGGAAGCGGAGGCGGGAGCCTCCCAACGCGGGGGCCAGCCGTGGCGGACGGTGATCTCCGTTTGCCGGCCAGGCTGAGCTTTCACGCGGCGAGCGACGTTCTGCAGCTCGGGCACATTGTGCAGTCCCGATCGGAGCGTGTTTTTGCCGACGCAGGTCAGTTGAATGCCTGACGCGTGCTGCAGGTGCTCAGTGATCTGGCGATTGACCTGGGAGAGGCTGCCGAAATCCAGGAATGAACCTTCCCAGGCGACCGCGATGGCCGGGGTGGGCGGCTGCTTTTTGTATGAGGGCTTTTGAGGAATGGAAGACGTGGGTTCAATTGGCAGTCCCGGGTTGGGGGACGTCGCGGTTCCCCTCACCCCGGCCCTCTCCCCAAGGAGAGGGAGAACCATTTCGTCGCCTTTGTTGCCAATGCCGCTCTCCGGTCGGCGCGGTTCATGGGGACAGTGAACCTTTTCGGCGGGTTTGCCCGCAGGCGTCGGTTCGGATTGGATGGGATTGTGCGCTCGGCGAAGCGCCGGAGGCAGAACAGGAGTGGAGAGCTTCTGCTCGATTTGCTGAAGGCGAGTGATGACGCGGTCGGCCAGTGCTGTGCGGCTGTAGTTCCGCAACATGTGCTCACGGGCTTTAGCCCCTTTTTCGCGCGCCAGTTCGGGGGCTTCCATGATTTGGCGCATGGTCTTGCGAAGATGGGCTTCGGATGGGTTGGCCCAGTTGTGGCCGCGATAATGAAAGAGTTCTGGTTCGAGATATTTCGCCTCGACCAATTCATAATCGATCAGGAATGAGTTCTCCTCGTTCATGAATTCGGTGTTGCCGCTCCAGTTGGTGGCGATGACCGGCAAGCCCATGAGCATCGCTTCGTGATGCGGCCGCCCCCAACCTTCCCCGCGGCTTGGAGCGATAAGGCAGTCCGCCGCTTTATAAAGGCGGGGCAGATCAGCCTGTGGGATTTGGTCGGCGATAAGGTGGATGCGCGGCCAGGCCTTGGTTCCAAGATCCAGCCGCGCAGCGTGCTCCCGAATCAGATTCCAGATGACTTCGGAAGGGTCACCATCCGGTTTGCTGAAAAGATAGGTGCGCAGGTAAAGGCAAACATCGTCCTCCGCGGAAAACTCCTTCAGGTATGCGGAGAGGAGAACGTCCCAACCCTTGCGCGATGACCATTCAAAGATGGAGAGGAAATTGAATTTGGCCCGGTTGGGCAGCGGCAGCGGTTCATGACGGGATGGGTCGAATTCTTTTTCATCCACAGCCTCGGGCATGACAACGAGCTTATCCCGTTCGACTCCGCTCTGAGCGAAGGTTTCGACGTTGAAGGCGCTCGGTACCCAGATTTCGTCCATTCGATTGCAAGCGGTGACCCATTCAGGCGAGATCCGGTCGGTTTCGAACATGGTGCGGCCGATGCGGTAGGCCGCGTCTTTGACATCGCAGAGCCCGACGGCCGGGTTATGGGAGATCGCAATGCCCCCGGACATCTTCGGGAATTTATCCCGCAGGAAGAACAGGGTATCGCGTTCTGCTTGAGCCAGGCCGTTGACGAAGTTCTCGGAATAGAGATTGTTGTGGTGATGGATTCCCAGGTCGATGCGGCCGGCGAGTGGGAGAATGAAATTGATGGCCTCGCTGGCGTAGCCGCTGGGATTGAAGATCGGGCCCATCCATCGAACTGGCAGGCTCGTGAGCGGGGTGGCCGGAACAGGGACGTTTCTGACAGCCGAGATTGAGGGGTTTGAGGATTGCGCTTCAGGACCTGAGCCGCAAACAATCGGGTTGACGGCGGGAGCGATCGGCGTTTCGGCAAAAAGAAAGTCTCCCCTGGCGAGGGCAGCTCGCAGACCTGCTTGGTGTGCGGGAGTCAGCTTCGGAAAACCAGGGTCTGCTTCCTTGCCCCGGCCGGAAAGATGCAGTTGCACCAGAAGATTTTGTAGGACTGCAGGATGCGAGGGAGCGAGCCTGGCCGCTTGCTGGAAGCAAGCAAGTGCGAAGGGATAATCGGCCACTGAAGGCTCCAACCAGGGGACATGACAAGCGGCTGCGATGATGCCCAACGCGCTCCAACCCGCGGCCTGCGACTGCGGGGAATCGCACGTGAACAGTGTAGTGATATCCAGGGATTCGCGATACCGGGCGCGAACAACGATTTCCTCTTGTTGGGAGATGGTGGATTGCTGGGTGATTCCCTGATCGTTCTGATAAAAGAGGCTGAGGATTTCGGGGACCAGAACCGCCTGCATTCTCGCTTGTGCAAAGCGGTGGAGAATCTCGTAATCGCCCACGGCCTTGAGGCTGGCATCGAAACCGCCCAGTTTCTTTAAGCCACTAGCGCGCCAGAATTGGAGGCAACCGGTGAAACAGTAGAAAGTGGAGATGGCAGGGTGGTAGGCTGGATAAAGGATGGGGCGCTGTGCGGCGCCTGAACCGAATTTGTCGTTCGGCACGTTGGTCCAGGCACAGTGCGCGTAGGCGAGATCGGCTCCCGGGTGGGCTTCCAGCGCCTGGCTCAGCAAAGCGAACGCGTCATCACGCCGGCTATCATCGGTGTTGGCATTGACGATGTACTTGCCCCGTGCGACTTCGAGGCCGCGATTCCATGAGGCGTAAAGAGATTCCCGCTCGGTGCGGAGATAGACAATATTGGGATGAGCGCGTTGGTATTCCTGAACAGTGGATTCTTCGTTCTGTTGCGATCCGCTATTGATGACGATGATCTCCAATTCGCCCGTGCGGTAGAGAGTCTGGTTGATCAGGTCATCGAGGCAGGCCTTGATGAAGCGTTCCGAGTTATAGGTGGAGACGAGGGCGCTGACTTTGATGGGGCCGGATTGTATAGATGTTTCGGGCAGCTTCATGGATCCTGGATCATTCGAGTTAGCAATACGGGCAAGTGGAGGGATCGAGGGTTTGCCGGAGTCTCCTTCCCGCTCACCCCAACCCTCTCCCTTAGGGAGAGGGAGAGCGATATTACTCTGGTTGGTGCCAGAAGGGAGTGTTGGATGTGGTTGAGCAGCAGAATCATTCATGGTAATGGGGGCCTTAGTGACGCAATAGCGGTAGCCGACCCAGCCGGTGGCGTTTTGATCGTCCTGAACATCCACCACAGTTGCGCCCAGGGCAGCGAGTAGCTCAAGCATTTGAGGTTTGGGAATTCCGTGCATCTCCATGCGCGGGACTAAAACCTCAGCGGGAGAATTGTTTGGTTCCTGAGTTTCGCCTGAGGCAGGCACGACTTGAACTTCCACGCGAAGACTTCGCGACCCCTGGTTGGCGAACCACGAGACGTGCTCCTGGACCATGTCCAGCTCAAGAATGTACCGTCCGGCTTTGCCTGGAACGGTCACACTCAGCGGGAGTTCGATGCTTTGCCCGGGAGCCACTTTCCAGCACATTGGGATCCTAAGCTTAGAATTCCACGTGGACAAGTTGTCGCG
>JADMIO010785089.1_pt1 | contig 18155 bp, 15 predicted proteins | sample 8958161 | NCBI WGS metagenome assembly JADMIO01 (sample SAMN16585339, study PRJNA669376) | soil metagenome | isolation source: Crop rotation soil | place: USA: Cullars Rotation, Alabama | collected 2011 | reverse complement strand
CTTTCCCGCGTCGATCGCGCGCAGATCGCCTACCGCGGCAGCCGTCAGCTCATCGTGCACGCCGATGGCTTGGTACTGCGCTTTTTCCGTTTCTACAACTCTCAGCTCGACGGTTTCAAGCGTGCCATCGAGGAGGGACGCCATGTACGCGCTTTCGGCGAGGCGCGGCGGGGATTGCTGGGCGTGGAGATGACGCACCCGCGCTATCGCTTCGTCGAGCCGGGCTTGCCGCCGCCCGACACGCTTACGCCGGTCTATCCAAGCACCGCAGGCGTCAGCCAGCCGCCGCTGCGCGCCAAGGTGCTCGAAGCCCTGGACGCCGGACCGCTCGCCGATACGGTGCCGCCGGCGTTGCTCGCGCGTTTCGGCCTGCCGGAATTCGGCGAGTCGGTAAAGCTGCTGCATCGTCCGACGCCAGGCGTAGACATCGGCTCCCTCGCAGCGCGCACCCATCCTGCGTGGCGCCGCGTCAAGTTCGACGAGCTGCTCGCACAGCAGCTGTCGATGCGCTTCGCCTACCGCACACGCCGCCGCCGGCGTGCTCAGGCGCTGCGCGCCGGCCCGCTGCTGAACGGCTTTCTTCGCCGGCTGCCGTTCAAGCTGACGACGGCGCAGGAGCGGGCGCTGAACGAGGTGGTCAACGACCTGACGCAGGCGCATCCGATGCAGCGCCTTCTGCAAGGAGATGTCGGCAGTGGCAAGACCATCATCGCGGCGATCGCCTGCCTCGCCGCGGTCGACAGCGGCGCCCAGGCGGCCGTCATGGCGCCGACCGAGATCCTGTCCGAGCAGCATTTCCGTAAATTCAGCGAATGGCTCGGGCCGCTCGGCGTGCGCATCGCCTGGCTGCACGGCGACCTGAGCGCCCGTGACAAGAAGCGCGTGCAGGCAGAGATCGCATCGGGCGAGGCACAGATCGTCATCGGCACGCACGCGCTCGTGCAGAAGGGCGTCGGCTTTGCACGCCTTGCGCTGGCGGTGGTCGACGAACAGCATCGCTTCGGCGTTCAGCAGCGCCTCACGCTACGCAAGAAAGGCGACGACACGGCGCCGCATCAGCTGATGATGAGCGCCACGCCGATCCCGCGCACGCTCTCCATGACGTATTTCGCCGACCTGGACGTCTCGGTCATCGACGAGATGCCGCCGGGACGCAAGCCCGCGACGACGCGCTTGTTCTCGGCCGGTCGGCGGGACGAGGTGCTGGCGCGGATCCGCGAAGCCTGCGCCGAAGGACAGCAGGCCTACTGGGTCTGCCCGGTGATCGAAGAATCGAAGGCGGGCGTGCAGACGGCGCTCGATACCTACGCGCGGCTCTCGGCCGAGCTGAAGGATCTGCGCGTCGGCCTGCTTCACGGCCGCATGGACCCGGTCGACAAGGGAAAGGTCATGCAAGATTTCGCCGCCGCCGGAATCGAGCTTCTTGTCTGCACCACCGTCATCGAAGTCGGCGTCGACGTGCCGAATGCGTCGCTCATGGTGATCGAGAGCGCGGAGCGTTTCGGACTCTCGCAGCTCCACCAGCTGCGCGGACGGATCGGCCGCGGCGCGCGCGAAAGCGTCTGCATCCTGCTCTACGGCGAGGCGCTGGCCGAGACGGCACGCGATCGACTGAAGGTCATTTTCGAGAACACCGACGGCTTCGTTATCGCGCAACGCGACCTCGAGCAGCGCGGGCCGGGCGAGTACTTGGGCGAGCGGCAGAGCGGCGATCCGCTGCTGCGCTTTGCCGACGTGCAGCGCGACAGCGATCTCGTCGGCATGGCGATTGCCGCGGCCGAGGAAATGATCGAGCACTACCCCGCAGCGGCCCGTGCACACGTCGAGCGCTGGCTGGGCAGCCGCAAGGACCTGATCCACACGTAAGACTTAACGGTTATCCTTCCGCAGTGGATCTCGCCTTCATCGCAAGGCGCCTCGACGCTTACGAGCGTCTCATCCGCCTCGACAAGCCCATCGGCACGCTGTTGCTCCTCTGGCCGACGCTTTGGGCCGTATGGCTGGCGGCGGACGGCAAGCCGGGCGCAGGCATCGTCGTCATCTTCGTCTTCGGCACGCTCCTCATGCGCTCGGCGGGCTGCGCCGTGAACGACTTCGCCGATCGCAACTTCGACCCTCACGTCGAGCGCACGCGCTTGCGGCCGCTCGCGGCGCGCGAGATAGCGCCCTGGGAGGCGCTTGCCGTGGGCGCGATCCTGGCGGCGGCCGCCTTCGCCCTCGTGCTCTATCTCAACCGCTTCGCGCTCGTGCTTTCTTTCCTCGGTCTCGCCATCGCCGCCACCTATCCTTACGCGAAGCGTGTATTCGCCCTTCCCCAGGCCTATCTCGGCATCGCCTTTGGCTTCGGTATCCCGATGGCGTATGCCGCCGTGCAGGAGCAATTGCCGCTCGAATGCTGGCTCCTCCTCGCGGCCAATGTCTTCTATGCGTTCGCCTATGACACGGAATACGCGATGGTCGATCGCGCGGACGATGCGAAGCTCGGCATCCGCACTTCGGCCCTTACGCTTGGACGGTGGGATGTTGCCGGCGTGATGGTGAGCTACGCGCTCATGCTCGCGCTGCTCGGCCTTGTCGGCGTGCTGCGAGAGCTGGCGTGGCCGTATTACCTTGGCCTCGTCCTCGCCGCTGCGATGATGGTTTACCACTGGACCCTGATCCGCGATCGCAGCCGCGAAGGCTGCTTCCGGGCGTTCCGGCACAACAACTGGGTCGGCGCCGCGGTCTTCGCCGGCATCGCCGCGAGCTTTGCACAGCCATGAATGACGAAGCGCAGCTCGCGCTCACACGCTTCGATTTCACCACCGGCGCCCATCGCGGCTCCCAGCTGATGCTCTATCCGCGCTGCCTCGTGCACCGTAGCGACTCGCAGCTCGAGACCGTTCCCCTGTCGCGCGTGACCGCCCTCAAGGTTGCGTTCAAGCGCGACGCGCGACGCCTCGGCTGGGGTATCGCCGCCGTCGTCGTGGCGCTCCTGTTGCTCGCGATCTCCGGGCCGCTCGGCAACCTCGCACATGGCGCGGCACAGGAAATGACGGCGAACGGACAGGGGGTCGCGCGCGCCTTGTATGGCCTTTTCCGATTTATCGAGCTCATCGCAGCGGTCCTACCGGCTGTGGCCCTGGCGGGCGCGATCGGCGGCGCATGCCTCGTCGCACTCGGCTGGCGCGGCTCGACGACCCTGACCCTTACGCTGGGAGGCGCCGAGCGCGCGTATGGCGTGCGCGGGCGCGACACGCGTCTACTCGACTTTGCCGAGATGGCTGCAGAGCGCCTGATGACCACGGCGCGATGAGCTATCGCGACCTCCGCGAGTTCATCGCCCAGCTCGAGGCGAAGGGCGAGCTCAAGCGCGTTCGCGCCAGCGTCTCGCCGAAGCTCGAGATGACGGAAATCTGCGATCGGGTGCTGCGCGCCGGCGGACCGGCGCTCGTGTTCGAAAGACCGGCCGGGCACGACATGCCGGTGCTCGCCAATCTGTTCGGCACCGTAGCGCGCGTCGCAGCCGCAATGGGCGCGAAGGATGTCGGCGAGCTGCGCGAGGTGGGCAAGCTCCTCGCCTATCTGAAGGAGCCCGAGCCGCCGAAGGGGTTGCGCGACCTTTGGGACAAGTTTCCGGTCTTCAAGCGCGTGCTCGACATGGCCCCGAAGGAGCGCTCGTCGCCTCCGTGCCAGGAGATCGTCTGGCAGGGCGCAGAGGTCGACCTTGGCAAGCTACCGGTGCAGACCTGCTGGCCGCAGGACGCGGCACCGCTCATCACGTGGGGATTGACGGTCACGCGGGGGCCGCAGAAGAGCCGGCAGAATCTCGGCATCTATCGCCAGCAGGTGATCGGCAAGAACCGCGTCATCATGCGCTGGCTCGCGCATCGCGGCGGCGCGCTCGATTTTCGCGACCACGCCGCCGTTTCGAAGGGTCCGTTTCCGCTCGCGGTGGCGCTCGGCGCCGATCCGGCGACGATGCTCGCCGCCGTCACGCCCATTCCCGATACCCTCGGCGAGTACCAGTTCGCCGGCCTCCTGCGCGGCGCGCGCACTGAAGTCGCCCAGTGCATCGGCAGCGACCTGCAGGTGCCGGCGACTGCGGAGATCGTGCTGGAAGGCGCCATTCATCCCGGCGACACGGCCGAGGAAGGACCGCACGGCGATCACACCGGCTACTACAACGAAGCCGAGCGCTTCCCGGTTTTCACCATCGACCGGATCACCACGCGCCGCTCGCCCATTTATCACTCGACCTATACGGGCAAGCCGCCGGACGAGCCGGCGGTGCTGGGGGCGGCACTGAATGAGCTCTTCGTGCCGCTCCTCGCGAAGCAGTTTCCGGAAATCCTCGATTTCTACCTGCCGCCGGAGGCTTGCTCGTACCGCCTCGCGGTCGTGCGCATGCGCAAGCAGTACGCCGGCCACGCCAAGCGGGTGATGTTCGGCGTCTGGAGCTATCTGCGCCAGTTCATGTACACGAAGTTCATCATCGTCTGCGACGAGGACATCGACGTGAGGAGCTGGCAGGAAGTGGTGTGGGCGTTGAGCACGCGCGTCGATCCGGCGCGCGACACGCTGATCGCCGAGCGCACGCCGATCGATTACCTGGACTTCGCGAGCCCGGTCGCGGGCCTCGGGTCCAAGATCGGCATCGACGCAACCAACAAGTGGCCCGGCGAGACCGAGCGCCGCTGGGGGCGCCCGATCGTCATGGACGCGCAGACGAAGAGCCGGGTCGATTCGTTATGGGCCGAGCTCGGCCTATAGCCTGCCGGTAGACCGCATCGATCAAGGCATCCATCGCCGGATCGGCTTCCGGCGCGCGCGGATGATTCACCATCATCACCACCACCTGGCGGCGGCCTTGCCGGTCGAGCACATACCCGGCGATCGTGCGCGCGTCGTTGAGCAGCCCGGTCTTGATATGCGCGCTGCCCGCTACCGCTCCGCCGAGCAATCGCTTCCTCATCGTGCCATCGGCGGCGACGATCGGCAGCGAGGCGATGAATTCCGGCATCACCGGACTGCGCCACGCCGCCTGCAGCAGCGCGGCGAGGTGCTGCGCGCTGATGCGCTCGACGCGCGACAAGCCCGAGCCATTCTCGAGCACGAGCTCGGGCGCATTGATTTTCTTGGCCGCGACCCATTGGCGGATGACACGCGCCGCTTCTTCCGCACGGCCCGGCGGTGCGCCGCGCTCTGCGCCGATGGTGAGGAAAAGCTGTCGCGCCATCACGTTATTCGAGAATTTGTTGATGTCGCGGACCAGCTCGGCGAGCGGCTGCGACTCATGGACGTACAGAAGCCGGGCGGTCGGCGGCACGCTTCCCTCGCGCACGATGCCTTTCCAGCTCCCGCCCATCTCGCTCCAGAGCTCGCGCACCATCCCGGCGAGGTAATCCTGCGGTTCGTAGAGCGCGACGTTGAGCTCGCGCTCGCCGCAGGAGAGCGGATAAGTGCCGAGGAAGCTGGCGCGAGGCGGCTGCGACTGGAACGAGGCCTTGATCTCTTCGCGGAAGGCGCGCGTGCCGTCCGGGCAGTCGCCGGCGCCCGGCGTTAACGCATTCACGACCTCCATGCCGGGGAAGTTCGGCTCGGTGTAGACCCGCACCGCCTTGTCGCCGTCCGGGATGAACGTAAAGCGCAACGACTTGAAGTTCACGAGCAGCGCATCCGGCGGCACGTTGTACGGCCGATAGGTCTCGTTATCGAACGGCCCCGACTGCATCGGGGCGAAATAGCTCCGGTCGAGGATGATGTCGCCGCGCAGCTCGCGCAGGCCGCGCCCCCGCAGGTTGCGCAACAGCATCCAGAAGCTTTCGTAGTTGAGCTTCGGGTCGCCCGTGCCTCTGAGGATCAGGTTGTCGCCGTCGAGATAGACCGCGGTTTTCCAGCGGAACGCGGGGCCGAGGAGCTCGAGTCCCGCGTAGGTGGTCACGATCTTCATCGCCGAGGCCGGGTTCATCGGCACGTCGGCGCGCCATGAAAGCGTCGGCCGTGGCGCGCCCACTTCCTGCACCCACACGGCGATGTTTTTTTCCGGAATGCCGGCGCTGCGCAGCGCCCTCGCCGTGGCCGGCGGCAAGTCCGCGGCTAAGGTCTTGAAACCAAGCGCGGCGACCGCTATTATTAGCACTCGTCCGAGGTGAGTGCTAAGAGGCACCAGCTTCCTGGATCTACCGGGCTGCGGCATCGCAACCCATTGTAATACATCGCATTTTCTTATTTTTGGGAGCCAGCATGAAAATTCGTCCGCTTCATGACCGTGTGATCGTCAAGCGCATTGAAGAGGAGCGCAAGTCCGCCGGCGGCATCGTCATCCCCGATACCGCTGCCGAGAAACCCGACCAGGGCGAGATCGTTGCCGTGGGCAAGGGCAAGAAAGACGAGAACGGCAAGCTCATCCCGATCGACGTCAAGGTCGGCGACCGCGTGCTGTTCGGCAAGTACTCCGGCCAGACGGTGAAGGTCAAAGGCGATGAACTCCTCGTCATGCGCGAGGAAGACATCATGGGCGTCATCGAAGGTCACTGAGCAAATTCTTAGTTAGGAGAACGCAACAATGCCAGCCAAAGAAGTCAGATTCCACGAAGGCGCCCGCGTGCGCATGGTCCACGGCCTGAACATCCTGGCCGACGCCGTGAAAGTGACGCTCGGCCCCAAGGGCCGCAACGTCGTCCTCGAGCGCTCGTTCGGCGCACCGACCGTCACCAAGGACGGCGTCTCGGTCGCGAAAGAAATCGAGCTCAAGGACAAGTTCGAGAACATGGGCGCGCAGATGTGCAAGGAAGTCGCGTCGAAGACCTCCGACGTAGCCGGTGACGGCACGACGACCGCGACGGTTCTTGCGCAAGCCATCGTCCGCGAAGGCATGAAGTACGTCGCCTCGGGCATGAACCCGATGGACCTTAAGCGCGGCATCGACAAGGCGGTGGTCGCGGTGGTCGAGGAGCTGAAGAAGATCTCCAAGCCCTGCTCGAGCTCCAAGGAAATCGCCCAGGTCGGCTCGATCTCGGCGAACGCCGACTCGAACATCGGCAAGATCATCTCCGACGCGATGGACAAGGTCGGCAAGGAAGGCGTGATCACGGTCGAGGACGGCAAGTCGCTCGAGAACGAGCTCGATCTCGTCGAGGGCATGCAGTTCGACCGCGGCTACCTCTCGCCGTACTTCATCAACAACCCCGAGAAGCAGATCGCCGTGCTCGAGGACCCGTACATCCTGCTGCACGACAAGAAGATCAGCTCGATCCGCGAGCTGTTGCCCGTCCTCGAGCAGGTGGCGAAGGCCGGCAAGCCGCTCCTCATCATCGCGGAAGAAGTGGAAGGCGAAGCGCTCGCTACCCTCGTGGTGAACAACATCCGCGGCATCCTCAAGACCGTCGCCGTCAAGGCGCCGGGCTTCGGCGATCGTCGTAAGGCGATGCTCGAAGACATGGCCATCCTCACGGGCGGCACGGTCATCAGCGAGGAGCTTGGCCTGAAGCTCGAGAACGCCACGCTCAAGGACCTCGGCAAGGCGAAGAAGGTGGAGTCCGGCAAGGAGAACACCACCATCATCGACGGCGCCGGCTCGAAGAAGGACATCGAGGGCCGCGTCAAGCAGATCCGCGTGCAGATCGACGAGGCGACGAGCGACTACGACAAGGAGAAGCTGCAGGAGCGCGTGGCGAAGCTCGCCGGCGGCGTTGCGGTCATCAAGGTCGGCGCGGCGACCGAAGTCGAGATGAAGGAGAAGAAGGCCCGCGTGGAAGACGCGCTGCATGCGACGCGCGCGGCGGTCGAGGAAGGCATCGTCCCTGGCGGCGGTGTGGCGTTCCTGCGCGCCAAGCAGGCAATCGGCAAGCTCAAGGGCGACAACGAGGACCAGGAGGCCGGCATCAAGATCGTCCTCAAGGCGCTCGAAGAGCCGCTGCGCATCATCGTCGACAACGCCGGTGCCGAGCCGTCGGTCGTGCTGAACAAGGTGCTCGAGAACAAGGGCAACTACGGCTTCAACGCGCAGACCGAGGAATACGGCGATCTCGTGCAGCAAGGCGTGATCGACCCCACCAAGGTGACGCGCACCGCGCTGCAAAACGCGGCCTCCGTTGCGAGCCTGATGCTCACCACCGACGCGATGGTTGCGGAGCTGGTGGAAGAGAAGAAGGGCGGCGGTGGCGGCCACTCCCATGGCATGCCCGACATGGGCGGCATGGGCGGCATGGACATGTAAGCTCGGACTCACCGCAGCAAAGCACAAAGGGCCCAGTGATGGGCCCTTTGTTTTTGTGGTGCGACGGTATAATCCGCGCCTTCCCGCAGCAGCCTTTCCGCAGGCCAAGTAGCTCAGTTGGTAGAGCAGCGGACTGAAAATCCGTGTGTCGCTGGTTCGATTCCGGCCTTGGCCACCACTTTCCTGTAGTCGTCTGGCGACACGACGTCCCTCACTCTTCGCGGCTATAGTCGCGCTTTTCCTTACGGCCGATGACGGACTTCAACCGGAAAGCCCGCGAGGTCCTTGGGCTCGACGACCCGCTCAAGCTGCTGGTCGAGAGCGTGCAGGACTACGCGATCTTCCTGCTCGACCGCAACGGCCACATCATTACCTGGAACCCGGGCGCGCAGCGCATCAAGGGATATAGCGCGCCCGAGATCCTCGGCAAGCATTTTTCGGTCTTCTATCCGAAGGAAGCGCTCGACCGCGACTGGCCGGCGCGCGAGCTCGAGCTCGCCTCGAAGGAAGGCCGCATCGAGGACGAGGGTTGGCGCGTGCGCAAGGACGGCAGCCTCTTCTGGGCGAGCGTGGCCATCACCGCGCTGCGCAACGCCAAGGGCGAGGTGCGCGGCTTCGCCAAGATCACGCGCGATCTCACCGAGCGGCGGCGGCAGGAGGAGCTCCTGCGCCAGAGCGAGGAGCGCTTTCGCCTGCTCATCGAGGCGGTCAAGGATTACGCCATCTTCATGCTCGATACGCAGGGCCGCGTCGCAAGCTGGAACGCGGGCGCCGAGCGCATCAAGGGCTATCGCGCCGACGAGATCATCGGCGAGCACTTCCGCGTCTTCTACACGGAGGAGGCACGCGAGCGGCGCTGGCCCGAGGAAGAGTTGCGGCGCGCGCGCGACCAGGGCCGCCTGGAGGACGAGGGCCCGCGGCTGCGCAAGGACGGCACGGTGTTCTGGGCGAACGTCGTCATCAATCCCATGTACGACCATCGCGGCGTGTTGCGCGGCTTCGCCAAGGTGACGCGCGACATGACGGAGAAGAAGCGCGTCGAGGCGCTGGAATCGGCCGACCGCCAGACGCAGGAATTCCTTGCCGTGCTGGCGCACGAGCTGCGCAATCCGCTCGCGCCGATCGCGAATGCGCTGACATTGCTCGCGCGCAAGCCGACCAGTGACCCGGCGGAGCTGTGGGTGCGCGAGGTCCTCGGCCGGCAGACCGCGCAGCTCGGCCGCCTGGTGGAGGATCTTCTCGACGTGAGCCGCATCACGCGCTCGGCGCTGGTGCTCGATCGGCGGCCCGCCGACGTGCGCCCGATCCTGCGGCATGCGATCGACGCCTCGCGGCAATGGTTCGACCAGCGGCAGCAGAACTTCAACGCATCGCTGCCCGAAGAGCGGCTGATTGCCGACGTCGACGAAGTGCGCTTGAGCCAGATCGTGCAGAACCTTCTGCACAACTCGGCGAAGTACACCCCCAACGGGGGTCGCATCGAGCTCGCCGCGGAGCGCGACGGCGCCGAAATCGTGATTCGCATACGCGATAACGGCATCGGCATGAGCGCCGACATGCTTTCCAGCGCCTTCGAGCTCTTCAAGCAGGCGCAGCAGGGCCTCGACCGTTCGCAGGGCGGCCTCGGCGTCGGGCTGACGCTCGTGCAGCGGCTGGTCCGCCTGCACAACGGCACCGTGCAGGCGCGAAGCGACGGCCCCGGGCGCGGCTCCGAATTCATCGTGCGGCTGCCGCTTCGGCCGGAGCCCGACATCGTGCGTGCTTCATCGCCGGATGCAGCCTCGCAGGCTGGCGGCGCGCGACGCCGCATCCTGGTGGTCGACGACAACCGCGACGCGGCGCAGGCGCTGCGCCTGCTGCTCGAAGGCGACGGGCACGAAGTCCAAGTGGCGGGCGACGGCCCAAGCGGGCTCGCGCTCGCCAAGGAATACCGCCCGGACGTGGCGCTGCTCGACATCGGGTTGCCGAAGATGAGCGGCTATGAGCTCGCACAGCGCATGCGCGAGGAGCCTTCGCTCGAAGGCACGCTGCTCGTTGCCGTTACCGGCTACGGCCAGATGCACGACCGCGCGCGAGCTTCTGCCTCGGGCTTTCATCACCATCTGGTGAAGCCGGTCGAGTTCAGCGCCCTGCAGCAGCTCCTGCGCGAGACCGCCTAGGCGCGCTCGGCAATCAGCACGACGTTCGAGCCGCCGAAGGCAAAGGAATTCGACATCACGGCGCGCGGCGGCGCGGCCTGCTCGGCGCGCAGCGCTACGTGCCGCAGCTTGCAGGCGGGATCGGGCTGCTCGAGCCATGCCGTGGGCGGCAGCCAGCCCTGCTTGAGCGGCAGCAATGCCGCGGCGAATTCCAGCGCACCCGCGCCGCCGAGCAGATGGCCATGCAGCGACTTCGTCGAGCTGACCGGCACTCGCGCCGCGGCTTCGCCAAAGACGACGTTGATCGCCTCCGACTCGACCACATCGCCCACGGCGGTGGCGGTGCCGTGCGCATTGATGTAGCCGATCTCGCTCGCCGGCATGCGTGCCTCGTCCAGCGCCTCGCGCATTGCGCGCACCTGGCCGTCGCGATCGGGGCGCGACATGTGCACCGCGTCGCAAGAATTGCCGTAGCCGGTGAGGAAGGCGAGGATCGGCGCGCCGCGGGCGCGGGCGCTCGATTCTTCCTCGAGCACGAACGCTGCCGCGCCTTCGCCGAGGACCAGGCCGCCGCGGCGCTTGTCAAAGGGCTTGCAGCTCGCCCCGGGGTTGACAGCGTCGAGCGGCGCGAGGGTACGCAGCGCCTGCCACGCGGCAAGCGTGCCCGGGGTAAGCAGCGCCTCCGAGCCGCCCGCGATCATGGCGTCGGCGCGCCCGGCCACGATCGTGCGCATGGCCTCGCCGAGCGCCATCGCCGAGGATGAGCAGGCGGTGGCGAAGTTGGCGAACTTGCCGCGCAAGCCGTAGCGCACCGCGACGTTCGATCCCGCGGCGTTGTTCATCGCCATCACCACCGTCAGCGGACGCAGCCGCCATTCGTTCGCGCCGTAGACCTGCTTGTACGCGACCTCGAGCGTATTCGAGCCGCCCAGTCCGGTGCCCCAATAGACGCCGGTTCGATCAGGCGCCGCCTTGGTGTCGAGGCCCGCGGCCGCGATCGCCTGGCCCGCGGCGGCGAGCGCAAATTGCGTGGTGCGGTCGAGGTTGGCGGCTTCGCCTTCCTTCAGGAACGGCTGCGGGCGCCAATCGATCATCGCCGCGACCTGCACGCCGGAGCCCTGGCTGATTTCCTCGGGCAGGCGGCGCAGTCCGGAGCGCGAGTCGCAGAGGGCTCGATAAAAGTCGTCGAGCGATGTGCCGATCGGCGAGACGACTCCGGCGCCCGTCACTGCGACGCGACGCTCGGGCATGGGACGCTTCAGGCCTTGCCGGCGGCGGCGAGCGCGGCGGCAACATGACGCTCGAGATCGCCGAGCGTCTTGATGCCTTTCAGGTCGTCGTCGGAAACGCTGACGCCGAACTCTTCCTCGATCTTGAACATGAATTCGATGAACGAGAGCGAGTCGATGCCGAGCGAATCGAGCGGCGCGGTCGGGTCGAGCGCGGCTGCGTCGAGCGAGAACTCCTTGCTGGCGAGATCCTTGATGCGCCCGAGCGTATCCATGGAGGCGGCATTATAGCCGCGGGCAAAAGCCGAAAAGGTGACAAAAGACCTTATAATCTGCGACCTTAGCAAGCGTCGCGGCATGTCACTCTACGCGCTCGGACTGAACCACCAGACTGCACCGCTCGCGATCCGCGAGCGCGTGGTGTTCCACGTCGAGCGTCTGCGCGACGCGCTGACCGAAATCAAGCGCACCCTCGCGCGCGAAGCGGCGATCCTTTCGACCTGCAATCGCACCGAGCTTTACGTTGCGGGCGAGGAGCCCGCGGCCATCGCGCAATGGCTGGCGCGCTATCACCGCTTCGAGCCCGACGGGCTGCGGCCTTATCTCTACACGTTGCCGAGCGAACAGGCGGTACGCCATGTGTTCCGCGTCGCCTCCGGCCTTGATTCGATGGTGCTCGGCGAGCCGCAGATCCTGGGACAACTGAAGGAAGCGGCGCGCGCGGCGGAATCGGCCGGCACCTTGGGCACGCTCCTGCACAAGCTCTTCCAGCGCTCCTTCGCCGTCGCCAAAGAGGTGCGCTCCACCACCCAGGTCGGCGCCGCGAGCGTTTCCATGGCGGCAGCCGCCGTGCGCCTGGCAGGCCGCATCTTCCCGAGCCTCAAGGACCAGAACGTCCTTTTCATCGGCGCCGGCGAGATGATCGAGCTGTGCGCGACGCACTTCGCCGCGCAAGGACCGGCGCGCATGACGGTCGCGAACCGCACGCTCGATCGGGCGGAGAAGCTCGCACACCGCTTCGGCGCCCGCACCCTGGAGCTGAAGGCGCTCCCCGACCAGCTGCATGAGTACGACATCATCGTCTCCTGCACGGCGTCGTCGCTGCCGATCCTCGGCAAGGGCCTCGTCGAGCGCGCACTGCGCGCGCGCCGCCGCCGGCCGATCTTCATGGTCGACCTGGCGGTGCCGCGCGACATCGAGCCCGAAGCGGCGGAGCTCGACGATGTCTTCCTCTATAGCGTTGACGACCTCGGGCAGATCGTCAGCGCCAATATCGATTCGCGCCGCTCGGCCGTGGCCCAGGCCGAGGCCATCATCGACGGGCAGGTCGGGCAGTTCATGCACTGGATGCAGGTGCGCGAGAGCGTGCCGCTAATCCGCGCGCTGCGCGGACGCGCCGATGAAGCGCGCCGCGAGGAGCTCGACCGGGCGCTGCGCATGCTCGCGCGCGGCGAGGAGCCGGCCAAGGTGCTCGAGGCGCTGTCGCAGGGACTCGTCAACAAGCTGATGCATGCGCCGACACAGGCCTTGAACGAAGCCGGCGCCCAAGAACAGAAGGCGCTCGCCGAGACGCTCGCACGCCTGTACAAGATCGGGTGAAACCCACCGTTCGCACCAAGCTCGACAGCCTGGTCGCGCGCCGCGCCGACTTGGAGCGCCTGCTCGCCGCCGAGGATGCGACGCGCGACATGGACCGCTTTCGCAACCAGTCGCGCGAGCACTCCGAGATCTCGACCATCGTCACGCTCTACGACGATTATCGCAAGGCGGAAGGCGACGCCGAGGCGGCGCGCGAGCTCGATCTGCCCGAGGACCTCAAGGCGGCGCGCGCCTCGATGGAGCGGCTCGAAGCGGAGCTGCAGAAGGCGCTGCTGCCGAAGGATCCGAACGACGAGCGCAATGTCTTCCTCGAGGTGCGTGCCGGCACCGGTGGCGACGAGTCGGCGTTATTCGCCGGCGACCTCTTCCGCATGTACTCGCGCTACGCCGAGCGCAGCGGCTGGCAGGTCGAGATCATCTCCGAGAGCGCCTCCGAGCTCGGCGGCTACAAGGAAGTGATCGCGCGCATCGTCGGGCAGGGCGTGTACTCGAAACTGAAATTCGAGTCCGGGGGCCACCGCGTGCAGCGCGTGCCGGAGACGGAGGCGCAGGGCCGCATCCATACTTCCGCCTGCACGGTGGCGATCCTGCCCGAGGCCGACACCCTCCACGAGGTCGTGCTCAACCCGGCGGAGCTGCGCATCGACACCTTCCGCGCGTCCGGCGCCGGTGGCCAGCACGTGAACAAGACCGAGTCCGCGATCCGCGTCACGCACCTGCCGACCGGCATCGTGGTGGAATGCCAGGACTCGCGCTCGCAGCACAAGAACCGCGAGAAGGCGCTCTCGGTGCTCGCCGCGCGCATCCGCGACAAGCAGTTATCCGAGCAGCAGGCGAAGACCGCGTCGACGCGCAAGTCGCTCATCGGCTCGGGCGATCGCTCCGAGCGCATCCGTACCTACAACTTCCCGCAGGGCCGCGTCACCGACCACCGCATCAACCTCACCCTCTACAAGATCGACCGCATCATGGACGGCGAGCTCGACGAGCTGTTCAACGCGCTCGCCACCGAGCACCAGACCGAGCAGCTCACCCAGCTCGCCGAAGAAGCCGCTTGACCGTCCAGCAAGCGCTTTCATGCGGGCTCGACGCTCGCGAGGCGCGGCTCCTGCTTGCGCATGCCGCAGGATTCAGCGAGGCCGCGGTGCTCGCCCACCCCGAGCGCTCCTTGCCGCCGGAGGTTGAGCAACGGTTCAACGATTTCGCCGCGCGGCGGCGCGGGGGGGAACCGGTCGCCTACATCCTGGGCCGCAAGGAGTTCTACAGCCTGCCGCTCGCGGTGAATCCTGCGGTGCTGATCCCGCGGCCGGAAACCGAGCTGCTGGTCGAGCTTGCGCTCGCGCGCGAGTTCTCCACCGCGCTCGATCTTGGCACCGGAAGCGGCGCCGTCGCCCTCGCCATCAAGAAGCATCGGCCGGCGGCGCGTGTCGTTGCAGTCGAAGCGAGCGCAGCGGCGCTGGAGGTCGCCAGGCGTAATGGCGTCGCGCTCGGCCTCCAGGTCGACTGGCGGCATGGTGAGTGGCTTGCGCCGGTCGGCGGCGAGCGCTACGACTTGATCGTCTCCAATCCGCCGTATGTAGCTGCCGGGGATCCGCATCTCGCCGCCTTGCGGCACGAGCCGATGAGTGCGCTCGTGGCGGGCGCCGACGGTCTGGAAGCCATCCGCGCGATCGTCCTCGCCGCGCCTGCGCATCTCGTGCCCGGCGGGTGGTTATTGCTCGAGCACGGCATCGGGCAGGGCGCCGCGGTATGCGACTTACTCCGGCGAGCGGGGCTTGAAGATGCCCGCACGTGGCCCGATCTGGCAGGTATTCCCCGTGTCTGCGGAGCAAAGCGGTAAAATGGCAGCTATGGATATCAAACAACGCATCAAGGATCAGGTCACCGGCTCACCGGTCGTGCTCTACATGAAGGGTACGCCGCAGGCCCCGCAATGCGGCTTTTCGGCGCTCGCCGTGCAGGTACTCACCGCCTGCGGCGTGCGCGACTTCGCCAGCTTCAACGTGCTCGCCGACGCGGAGATCCGCCAGGGCATCAAGGAATACGCCAACTGGCCGACGATCCCGCAGCTCTACGTCAACGGCGAATTCGTCGGCGGCTCGGACATCATGCGCGAGATGTACCAGTCCGGCGAGCTGCAGAAGCTTCTAGAGGGCGTCAGCCAGAAGGCGTAGCGTCGAGCTCACCTGCGCGAGATAACCGCCGCCGAAGAGGTTCAGGTGGTTGAGCAGGTGGTAGAGGTTGTAGAGGTGCTTGCGCGTTTCGTATCCCGCGGGCAACGGTCCATAGGCTGAATAGAACTCCGGCGCAAAGCCGCCGAAGAGCTCCGTCATCGCCAGGTCTGCCTCCCGGTCGCCGTAGTACACCGCCGGATCGAACAGCGCCGGCGCGCCATTGGGCAGGAAGGCGGCATTGCCACCCCACAGATCGCCGTGCAGGAGCGAGGGCACCGGTTGGTGCCTCGCCAGCAGGTCGCACACATTGCCGGCATCGAGGGCATGGCCGTTGCGCCTGGCGAGAGCGAGCTGCGGCCCAAGGCGCTGCTCGGCCCAAAAATCGGCCCAGGTTGTGGAACGCTCATTCTTCTGCGGTGTGGCGCCGATGTAGTTATCCCGCGTCCAGCCAAAGCTTTCGCCCCGCTGCCCATGCAGCGCGGCGAGCATGCGGCCGAGCGCGGCGTAGCTGCCGCGCGGCTTGAGCTCCAGGAATTCCATCAGGAGATAAGATTCGGCGCCGCTCGTGCCGTGCGAGATCGGCTCGGGCGCGCGGCAGCCGGCGCCGCGCAGCGCCGCCAGGCCATCGGCCTCGGCGGCGAAGGCATCGGCGAAGCGGGCGTCGTTCAGCTTGAGAAAAACGCGCCGGCCGTTAAGGCTCGCGCGGTAGCAGCGGTGGATGCAGCCGCCGCTGACCGCTTGAACGTTCGAAAGACCGGGAATCAACCCGAAGTGAGGCGCGTATTGGCGAGGTTGAGCCGGTCGACCAGGATGCCGATGAACGCGCGATCGAACTTGCTGCGGCACGACACGCTCGCCTGCTCGAGGTCGGCGACGCGCACGCGCAGGAGCCGCGTCTCGGCGCCGGAGGCCACCGTGGCGCCGCGCGTCTGGCCGCTGAGCGACAGGTAGGCCATCTCGCCGAAGCATTCGCCCGGGCCGAGCACGGTGAGGAGCTTCTTGTTCTTCGTCACGCGCATCTCGCCGTCGATGACGATGCAGAAGAAGTCGCCTTTCTCGCCTTCGCGCACCACTTCCACGCCGGCCTGCACGCGATCCCATTGGCCGAGCTTGACGACCTCCCACAGCTCCTGGTCGATGAACGTGGCGAAGAAGCGCAGCGTGCGCAACAGCGCGAACTTGTCGGCGTCGCCGAAGCTCTCGCGGGCGGCGTCGCCCAGGCCGGCGCGCTTCGCCTCGATCAAGTCCTCGGCGAATTCGTCGCCGCTGTGATAGCGCTTGGCGGCGTCCTTGTGCATCGCGCGCCGCACGATGCGGTCGAGCGATGCCGGCACCAGCGGCCGCAGCGCGGAAGGCGGCGCCGGATCGTGCTGCGTGATCTGGTAGATCATGCTGAACTTGTTCGTCGCCTGGAACGGCAGCTTGCCGGTGAGCAGCTGGTACATCACCACGCCGAGCGAATAAAGGTCGGTGCGGTGGTCGACGAGCTCCTCGCGGATCTGCTCGGGCGACATGTACGCCGGCGAGCCGACGCCGGTGATCTGCGTGGTCTGCGCATGGGCGTTGAGGGCGAGGCCAAAGTCGCTGATGCGCACGTCGGTCGGCGTCGACGCGTAAAGAATGTTGCCGGGCTTGATGTCGCGGTGCGTGACGCCATGCATGTGCGCATAGGCGAGGGCGCGCGTGCACTTGAAGACGATGTCGACCACCTGCTCGAGCGGCAGCAGGTTTTCCGGCGCGCAGAAGCGCTCCATCGTGCCGCCGGGGACGTATTCCATGACGATATAGCCCGAGTCCTCGCCCATGCCCGCGTCGTAGATCTGCGCGACGTGCGGGTGCTCGAGCTTGCCGGCGAGCGAGGCCTCGGTGAAGAAGAGCTTGCGGAACAGCCGTCCGCGCACCGGGTCGCGCAGCGCTTCGGGAAAGATGCGCTTCACCGCCACCTCGCGCCCGCGGAAGGGATCCTGGCAGAGGAACACTTCCGACGTGGCGCCTTCGCCCAGCTTGCGCACCACCGGGTAGTTGGCGACGTGGTTCATCTAGACGCCGGAGAGGCGCAGGTTCGCCGCCGAGAGCCGCTCGACCAGGATGGTCATGAAGGCGCGGTCGAACTTGTGGCGGCAGCCTTCCGAGACCTGCACGAGCGACGCGGTCGGCACGGAGATCACGGCAGCCTCCGCGCTGACCGTGACGTCGGCGCCGCGCTTGTTGTCCTTTTTCGCGAGGTAGGCCATCTCGCCGAAGCATTCGCCCGGACGCACGACGCCGAGCAGCTTGCCACGGCGGGTGACCTTGGCTTCGCCTTCGGCGAGGATGCAGAAGTCGGTGCCGGGCTCGCCTTCCTTCATCAGCGTCTGGCCGGCATCGGCATGGCGCCAGGTCGAGATGCGCGCCACCTCCCAGAGCTCGGCATCCGAAAATGCGCTGAAGAAGGCGAGCGCGCGCAGCGTCTCGAAGCGGTCGGAGTCGGCGAACTCCTGCGCCTTGCGCGCCTCGCCGCGCGAGGCGCTGAACACCTGCGCGAGCTCCCGGGAGAAGTCACCCCAGGCCTGGTAGCGGCTGTCGCGATCGCGCGCCATGGCGCGCAGCACGATGGATTCGACCTCCGGCGGCAGGTCCTTGCGCAGCCTGGACGGCGGGTCGAGCTTGCCGCCGGTGATCGCGTACATCAGGCTGAAGTTGTTGGCGCCCTGGAACGGCAGCCGCCCGGTGAGGAGCTGGTACATCGACACGCCGATCGAATAGATGTCGGTGCGGTGGTCGAGCGGCTGCTCCTTCACCTGCTCGGGCGACATATAGGCGGGCGAGGGGAAAG
>JADMIO010888939.1_pt1 | contig 18156 bp, 15 predicted proteins | sample 8958161 | NCBI WGS metagenome assembly JADMIO01 (sample SAMN16585339, study PRJNA669376) | soil metagenome | isolation source: Crop rotation soil | place: USA: Cullars Rotation, Alabama | collected 2011 | reverse complement strand
GCATACGATATGGTCGTGGCCAAGGCCGGGATCAAGTCGATGAAGGATCTGAAAGGCAAGAAGATCGGCGTCGAAGTCGGCTTCGTCGATCATCTCCTGCTGCTCAAGGCCCTGGAAGCCGCGGGCATGACCGAGAAGGACGTGACCTTGGTGAACATGCCCACCAACCAGACCGCCCAGGGATTGGCTTCGGGCTCGGTGGACGCCATCGCGGCGTGGCAACCCAATTCGGGACAGGCCCTGAAGGAAGTGCCGGGATCGACCGCCATCTTCACCAGCGCCAACGCTCCCGGGCTCATCTACGATCTTTTGTACGTAAGCCCCGAAAGCCTGGCCAAGCGCAAGGCGGATTGGAAGAAGGTGGCCAAGGTCTGGTTCAAGGTCACATCCTTCATAAAGGATCCGAAGAACAAGGACGAGTACCTTAAGATCATGAGCGCACGCGTGGGCCTCAAGCCCGATCAATACGAGCCTCTGATGAAAGGCACGCATTTCCTGGACCTGGCCGAGAACAAGAAGCATTTCGCGAACGGCAAGGACCTTTCTTCCGTATACGGATCCTCCTCGATCGTGGATGATTTCAACGTGAAAAACGCGGTATACAAGAAAGCCCAGGAGGTCTCCGGCTACCTGGACGGGAGCCTCCTATCCGACCTAAAGTAACCCAGCCGTTACCTTCGGATCAGGCCGGCGCGCCTTCGGCTCCGCGCGTCGATGCGCACCCGAAGCCGAGCTTCTCAGCGGCCTCGGCCCCCGGCGGCGGCGCCGGTGAAGTCCAAGGCGATAGCGCTATCGCTCCGCCTACCGACCCGGCCGCCCCGAAGGGATCGTACCCGGCTGACCGTCCGGCCCGCCGGAAGCCCGGCCGGGAAACGGGAGGCTTTCGCATGCGCAAAGCCCTGCCGCCGCGGGCCGACCTGTGGCTGACCATGGGCGCTTTCCTGCTTCCGCTGCTCGCTTGGTGCGCGGTCAGTTATCTTCCTTTCGTCTGGCATCCCAAGGTCACCATATCCGATCCCGGGTCGGTGGACTGGTTCCAGAAGGACATGCAGGTCGATCGCGCGGAGTTCCGGGACGAGAACCGTAAGGCCGCCGCCGAGGGCCGGGCCGCCGCCCTGGGCAAGCGGGAGAACCCCGTCTACCTGCCGGCGCCGCATCTGGTGGCCCGGGCCCTGGTCACCGCCTTCAAGACCCCGCCCCAACGCGCCGGCGATCCCTGGCTGCACCAGAGCCTGGGCCATAGCATCCGCATCATCGTTCTGGGTTTCGCCCTCTCGGCCATTTTCGGGATTCCCCTGGGCCTGCTGTGCGGGACCTTCGCGTTGGTTTCGCGTCTCTCCGAGCCCTTCGTCGATTTCATCCGTTATATGCCCGCCCCGGTTTTCGGGGCCTTGTGCGTGGCCATCCTGGGGATCGACGACGCCCCCAAGGTGGCCATCATCTTCATCGGCACCTTTTTCCAAATGGTGCTGGTGGTGGCCAACACCACGCGCTCGCTCCCGTTGCCCTTGCTGGAGGCGGCCCAGACCCTGGGCGCGAGGCAGCGCCAGCTTCTTTTCCACGTGGTGGTTCCCGGCGTCCTCCCTCTGCTCTACCGCGACATGCGCATCCTGTTGGGCTGGGCCTGGACCTACCTGATCGTCGCCGAGCTCATCGGGGCCAGTTCCGGCATCAGCTTTTTCATCTATCAGCAAGCCAAGTACCGCAACTACGATAATGTATACGCGGCCATCGTCATCATAGGCCTGATCGGGCTGGGTACGGATCTTTTCCTGAAGATCCTGGGACGGAAATTCTTCCCTTGGGAAAAGGCGGATCCATGAGCGAAGCCGCCCTGGCCCTCCCCGATTATCGCGAGCTTTCCCCGGAAATGCAGGACCGCTTCCGCGCCATCGCCGCGCGGGAAACCATCCTGGAGATAGACGATCTGCGCAAGGATTTCGCGGCGCCCAAAGGCGCGGCCGCGCCGCCCCCCGTGTTGGGCGGGGTTTCCTTCGAGGTCAAGCGGCGCGAATTCATCTGCCTGATCGGCGCATCGGGCTGCGGCAAGTCCACCCTGCTGCGCATCTTGGGAGGCCTGGAATCCCGCAGCGGCGGCGAAGTGCGGATGAACGGCCGCCAGGTCGACGGGCCGGGCGCCGATCGCGGCATGGTGTTCCAGGAGTACACGCTCTTCCCCTGGCTCACCGTGAAGCGGAACGTCATGTTCGGGCCGCGCATGGACGGGCGCGGGCGCGACATTTCCGAGGCCGAAGCCCTGCAATGGCTGGACATGGTGGGGCTTTCGGAGCGGGCCGATGCCTGGCCCCATCAATTGTCGGGCGGCATGAAGCAACGCGTGGCCATCGCCCGCGCCCTGGCCAACTCCCCGCCCATCCTCCTGATGGACGAGCCTTTCGGCGCGCTGGACGCCCAGACCCGCTGCACCATGCAGAAGCACCTGTTGCAGATCTGGAAGAACGTGGACGTGACCGTGCTCTTCGTGACCCATGACCTGGACGAAGCCATACTCTTGGCCGATCGCATCGTGGTCCTGGGCGCTCGGCCCAGCCGCATCCTGGAAATCATCCAGGTGCCCGTGGATCGCCCGCGCCACGTCGGGCAACTGCTTTCGCCCCATTTCCTGGCCACCAAGAGGCGGCTGGAACAATTGATCCACCCGGACGATCCTGAAGCGGACCGGGATCTGCCGATCATCCGCATGACCCGCGTGGGCGACGAAGCCGAGAACTAACTTTCATGCAAGGAAACGAAGCAGTGACGTCCGAAGAGCTGATCTTGAATGAAACCCTGCGCGGCGGGGCCATGTGGTCCTGGACCTTGAAACGGGGGACCGCGATGCGGCTGACGGCGACGGATGCCGGGGGCAACGTCTCGGCCCTGTTCCTGAACGCCGACGCCCCGCTGGAACGCTACAACATGCCCGACACGCTGAAGGCCCAGTTCATCGCTTTCCTGACCCGTGGCAACGCGCTGTATTCCGACATGGGCCGGGTGCTTTGCTCCATCACCGAGGACACCTGCGGCTGGCACGACACGCTGTGCGGCGCCACCGACGCCCGGCTGTCGGACGCCAAGTACGGCATCACAGATTATCAGCGGCATCGCAACGACATGTACCGCAACGGGCGGGACAATTTCCTGGTCGAACTCGGGAAGTACGGCCTGGGCCGCCGAGACCTCCCGACGCCGGTGAATTTCTTCAGCAAGGTCGTCGTGGATGAGGACGGAAACCTCAAGTACAAGGCCGGCAACGCCCCTGCCGGCGCGGCGGTCGAATTACGCGCAGAGATGAACGTGCTGGTGGTTTTGTCCAATACCCCCCATCCCCTGGATCCATCCGGCAAATACGCGCCGCCGCCCGTCCGCATCCAGGTCAAGCGCGTGCCCGCCCCCGCCGCGGATGATCCCTGCCGCGTCTCCAGGCCGGAAAACGCGCGCGGTTTCATCAACACCGAAATCCTGTTCCGCTGAGGTACATGAGCCATGCCCACTTTGGTCTATACCGAAAGCGCTTTGCGGACCCCCGATGCAGTCCATGACGAAATCCTCCCCGCCGGAAAGGGTTGGCTGCATCCCATCAAGGCCGGCCAGCACTTCCGCATCCTCGATCTGGAGGGCAACCAGGCCGTCGACACCTTGTTCTACAATGCCGCCGATCCGGGCGATCGCTATGATGCAGTCAATACCATCCGCACCCAGGGGAACATCTTCCTCACGACCGGGACGCGCCTGATCTCCAGCGAAGGCAACGTACTACTGACCATCACGGCGGATACCTGCGGCCGGCACGATACCTTGGGCGGAGCCTGCTCCGCCGAGAGCAATACCGTCCGCTATGCCCTGGAGAAGCGGCATATGCATAGCTGCCGGGACAGCTTCCTGCTCCGGATGGCCCATTCGCGGGAGGGTTTGACCAAGCGCGACCTAGCCGGTAACATCAACTTTTTCATGAACGTCCCGGTGACCCCCCAAGGCGGGCTCACCTTCGCCGATGGCGTGTCCGCCCCGGGCAAATACGTGGAGATGCGCGCGGAGATGGATGTCTTGTGCCTCATTTCCAATTGCCCGCAGCTCAACAATCCCTGCAACGCCTATAATCCCACTCCCATCCGGCTTTTGATCTGGGATCCGCCTCCCGCAGGATAACCGCATGTTCAGCAAAATCCTCATAGCCAATCGCGGCGAGATCGCCTGCCGCATCGCCCGCACCTTGCGCAAGCTCGGGATCGCTTCGGTGGCGGTCCATTCCGAGGCCGACGCGGGTTCGCTGCACGTTTCCGCTTGCGACGAGGCGATCGCCATCGGGCCCAGCCCGGCCGCGCAGAGCTATCTGGACATGGCCCGCATCCTGGAAGCGGCGCGCCGAAGCGGGGCGCAGGCCATCCACCCCGGTTACGGATTCCTGAGCGAAAACGCCGCCTTCGCCGAAGCCTGCGGGGAAGCCGGAATCACCTTCATCGGACCGACGCCCAAGCAGATGCGGGACTTCGGGCTTAAGCATACCGCCCGCGCCCTTGCGGCCGAAAGCGGCGTGCCCCTGCTCCCGGGCACCGGCCTTTTGGCCGACGCGGCGGATGCGGTCGCCAACGCCCATCGCATCGGCTATCCCGTCATGCTCAAGAGCACTGCCGGCGGAGGCGGCATCGGGATGCAGGTCGTCGGGGACGAATCGCAACTGGCTGCGGCCTGGGAAACCGTGAGCCGACTCTCGCAAAGCAATTTCAAGCATGGCGGCATCTACCTGGAGAAATACGTGGCCCGCGCGCGCCATGTCGAGGTCCAGATCTTCGGCGACGGGCGCGGCAAAGTGCTGGCCCTCGGCGAACGGGACTGTTCCGCCCAGCGCCGCAACCAGAAGGTCTTCGAAGAGACCCCGGCCCCCGGCCTCTCCCCCGCCCTGCGCGCCGCCCTCCACGGCGCGGCGGTCCGCCTGTGCGAATCCATCGCCTATCGCGGCGCCGGAACCGTCGAATTCGTCGTCGACGCCGACGCGGCGGCATCGGACTCCGTCTCCGGTTTCTACTTCCTCGAAGTGAATACCCGCCTGCAGGTCGAACACGGCGTCACCGAGGAGGCGGCCGATATCGATCTGGTGGAATGGATGATACGCCTGGCCGCCGGGGAATTGGGCGATCTAGAAGCGCTTCGGCCCGATCTGAGGGGAGCGGCGATCCAGGCCCGCGTCTATGCCGAGAACCCGCGCCTGGATTTCCGGCCCAGCTCCGGCCTCTTGACCGAAGCCGCCTTCCCCGAGGATTGCCGCATCGACACCTGGGTCGAACGCGGGAGCGAGGTTTCGCCCTTCTACGATCCCTTGCTGGCCAAGGTAATCGCCAAGGGCAAGGACCGGGCCGAGGCCCTGGACAACTTGCGCAGGGCCCTGGCGGATACGCGGCTCGCGGGCATTGAAACCAACCTGGAATTCCTGCGGGCGGTGGCGGCGGCGCCGGAGTTCACCCAAGGACGCATGACCACCCGGACCTTGTCCGGGTTCGCCTACGTGTCCCATACCGTCGACGTCCTCGCGCCCGGCGCGCAGACCACGGTGCAGGACCATCCGGGCCGTGTCGGCTATTGGGACGTGGGCGTCCCCCCTTCCGGTCCCTTCGATCCCCTGTCCTTCCGCCTGGCCAACCGCCTGCTGGGGAACGACCCGGCCGCGGCCGGCCTGGAATTCATCGTCGCTGGCCCGACCTTGCGCTTCAACCGCCCGTGCACCATCGTCGTCACCGGGGCCGAACTCCCGTGTTCCCTCGCGGGACCGGAAGGCGTCCGACCCATCCCCATGTGGACGCGCGTGGTGGCGCCCGCGGGCGCCACCCTCAAGCTCGGCGCGATCGCGGGAGCGGGCATGCGCGCCTACCTGGCGGTGGAAGGCGGCTTCGCCTGCCCCGAGTACCTGGGCAGCCGCGCGACCTTCACCTTGGGAAATTTCGGCGGGCACGGAGGCCGGGCCCTGCGCTCCGGCGACGTTTTACCCTTGCCTTCGTCGCCGCATCCGGCCGCGCCCTCGGCCCCGGGCACGGACGCGCTTGGCCCCGGCGCCTCGGCCTCCGACGCCATGATGACCGCGGGGGTATCCCAGCCGTTACCCGTGTCGCTGCGGCCGGCCTTCGTACGCGCCTGGGACATCGGCGTCCTGTACGGCCCCCACGGTGCGCCCGATTATTTCACCCCGGACGACATCGGGATGTTCTTCGCCACTTCCTGGGAGGTCCATTACAATTCGAACCGCACGGGAGTGCGTCTGATCGGGCCCAAGCCCCGATGGGCCCGCAGCGATGGCGGAGAAGCCGGATTGCATCCGTCCAACATCCATGACAACGCCTACGCCATCGGCGCGGTGGACTTCACCGGGGACATGCCCATCCTGCTGGGACCGGACGGACCCAGCCTGGGCGGGTTCGTATGCCCGGCGACGATCGTGCAGGCCGAACTCTGGAAGATGGGCCAATTGAAGGCCGGCGATACCGTACGGTTCCGGAAACTCAGCCTGGACCAGGCGCGCGCCTTGGAGCGGGCCCAGGAAGACCTCATCGCGCGGATCGGCCCATGGGGCGACCCCGGGTCCTCCGGCATTCCTCGCGGCGATTCCCCGGCGGTTCCGATTCCGCCGTTCCTCCGCTTCGGCGGCGACCCCGAGCGGTGCATCCTCCATCAGATACCTGCCCGCGGCGATGCCCCCGAGGTCCGCTACCGCCGTTCCGGCGATCGCAATATCCTGGTCGAATACGGTCCTCCCGTCCTCGATCTGGCCTTGCGCTTCCGGGTCCACGCCCTCGTGGAGCGCCTGCGCTCGCAGGCCTTGCCCGGCGTTCTCGACCTCACCCCCGGCATCCGTTCCCTGCAAATCCATTTCGACGGACGCGTCCTCCCTATGGAGTCCTTGCTTTCCGCCCTGGTGGAAGCGGAAGAGTCTCTTCCACCCCTGGACGAATTGGAGGTCCCCTCCCGCATCGTGCGCATGCCCCTGTCCTGGGATGATGAGGCCACCCACGCGGTCATCCGCAAGTACATGCAATCGGTGCGCGCCGACGCGCCCTGGTGCCCGAGCAACATCGACTTCATCCGCCGCATCAACGGATTGGACGGCAGCGAGGACGTTCGTCGCATCGTTTTCGACGCCGATTTCATGGTGATGGGCTTAGGCGACGTGTACCTGGGCGCTCCGGTGGCGACGCCCTTGGATCCCCGCCATCGCCTGGTGACCACCAAATACAATCCGGCCCGCACCTGGACGGTGGAAAACGTGGTGGGCATCGGCGGCGCCTACATGTGCATCTACGGGATGGAAGGGCCCGGCGGCTACCAGCTTTTCGGGCGCACCTGCCAGGTCTGGAATCCCTGGCGCCAAACGCGGGAATTCCGGGAGGGCAAGCCCTGGCTGCTGCGCTTCTTCGATCGCATCCGCTTCTATCCCGTCTCCGGCGAGGAACTCCGGGATTTCCGCGCCCGCTTCCTGCGCGGACAGGCTTCCCTCGACATCCGGGAAGGCTCTTTCCGCCTGTCCGAATACCAAAGTTTCCTTACCGACCATGCCGGCCCCATCGCGGACTTCCGCTCCCGGCAACGGGCCGCGTTCGCGGAGGAAAGGGAGCGGTGGAAATCCGCCGGGGCCGCGGAAGAAGGCCAGCCGCCTCCGGCCCCTGGTAACCCGGAGGTTACCCGGGAGCACTCCGGCGCGCCAGTGGAAGCGCATATCTCGGGAAACGTATGGAAGGTGCTGGTCGAGCCCGGTCAATCCGTCGCGGCCGAAGACCCTCTCCTGATCCTCGAGAGCATGAAGATGGAATTCACGGTCACCGCCCCCGCGGCGGGAACGGTGAAAGCAATCTTGGCCCGGGAAGGCAGCCTGGTAACCGCCGGGCAAACCCTTCTATATCTGGAATCCTGAGGCCGTTTCCCCTAAAATCCGGGTTTTGGTAGATTAGACTTGACTTTGAAATGCTTTTGGTTTATACTTAAACGGTATGGATGAGAACGGTCATACCTTTCAGCCTAAGGCCCAAAAAAGCCTGGAGTGCTGGCTTCAGATGATCCGCACCTACGATCATCTGCAAACCCAGGTAGCGACCCTTTTGCAATCCCACAATCTGACCCTGCCTCAATTCGAGGTGCTCTCCACCCTGAAAGCGGCGGAGTGCACAAATCAGCAGGAGCTGGCCCAACGGCTCCAGGTCACCAAGGGGAACCTGGTCGGCCTGATCGATCGGCTGGCGGAACGGGGCTGGGTCGAGCGCGTGCAGGTACCCGGCGACCGCCGTGTGAACAAGGTCCGCATCACGGAAGGGGGCCGGGACACCTTTATGAAAGCATTTCCCGAACAAATCGGGATGGTCGAAAAAATGATGGCCGACCTGGATGAGGGAGAGTTGGAAATCCTGCAAGGGCTATTGAAGAAACTCACACCCTGCGGCAAGGATTGAGAATGAGGCAGCTTTTTTTTGACCCTAATCGTTTATGTAGAAACAATATTCGTTTCAACTATCAGTCTATGAACCATTTCACTTTAAACCATCCATCTCGAAAGGATCCATCATGATTATCGAAACCGCCACCCGCCCAGCCGCCCATGTTAAAGACAGGGCCGAGGCTTCCGCCTGGCAAAAGGCCGCCCACTCCTTCTTCGCGACCCGGCCGTCCGTTACCGGCGCCTTGCTCCGCTTGGCTCTGGCCGCCACGATGTTCCCCCACGGAGCGCAGAAGGCGCTGGGGTGGTTCGGGGGGTTCGGCTTCTCCAAAACCGTAGGCTATTTCGTAAGCGGCGGGATGCCGGCGCTCCTGGCCGTTCTCGTCATCGCGGCCGAGTTCCTGGGCTCCATCGCCCTGGCTTTCGGATTCTTCACCCGCTGGTCCGCCTTCGGCATCGGCCTGGTGATGCTGGGCGCGGCCGGCATGGTCCACTCCCACAACGGGTTCTTCATGAACTGGATGGGCAATCAGAAAGGCGAGGGCATCGAATATTTCATCCCCGTGATCGCCATCGCGCTCGTTCTTATCGTGAAAGGCGGAGGACGTTGGGCCTTGGACGGAGCGCTCGCGAAACTGTTCTTTAGAGGATCAAAAGCTTAACCGGGAACGGATCAGGTCAACCAGTCAGAAGGAGAGAACCATGAGCACGCAATCCCAATATCAATCCGAGACGGCGAACGAGGCCGGCCAGGCGGCCATGAAAGCCGTCCGCATCCATGCTTTCGGCGGGCCCGAGGCGATGCGGTACGAGGACGCGCCGCGGCCCCAGCCGAAATCCGGGGAAATCCTGGTCAAGGTGCATGCCTCTTCGGCCAATCCCGCCGACTACAAGATGGCGAGCGGCCTCTTCGGGCAGATGCCCTTGCCCGCGACCCTGGGGCTGGACTTTTCCGGCACGGTCGAGGCGCTGGGGCCGGGCGTCACGAAGTGGAAGGTGGGCGACGCCGTTTTCGGTACCGCCTTAGGCAGTTTCGCGGAATACCGGGTCTCGCGGCAGGACGAGGTCGCGGCCAAACCCGCGGGGCTAGACCATGCGAAGGCGGCGACCTTGCCGGTGGCGGGTCAAACCGCCTGGAAGGCCCTGTTCGAAACGGCGCAAGTGAAGGCGGGCCAGAAGGTTTTGATCCATGGCGGATCCGGCGGCGTCGGCGGATTCGCGATCCAACTGGCGAAGGATAAGGGCGCCTTCGTGGCGGCCACCGCCTCAGGGCGGAACCAGGTTTATCTGAAGGAGCTCGGCGCCGATATAGCCATCGATTATGGCCAAACCCGCTTCGAGGACGTGTTGCGCGATTTCGACGTGGTGTTCGACACCGTGGGCGGCGAGACCCAGGCGCGCTCGTTCCAGGTCCTGAGGAAAGGCGGCATCCTGGTCTCCATCGTGCAGCCTCCCTCGCAGGAAGAAGCCGCCCGGCGTGGGGTGAGGGCGGAGATCATCAGGAACTCCATGAACCCGAAGGCCTTGGAATACATGGGCAGATTGGCCGCGGCCGGGAAGTTCCGCATCGAGATCGCCGCCACGATCCCGTTATCGGAAATCGGCAGGGCGATGAACTCGGTCAAGACCGGTCATGCCCGGGGAAAGATCGTACTGCGCGTGGCGTAAGCGAAGGGGGGCCGCGGATCGGTCCGTGGCCGCCCAAGCGCTTAAGGAGGATAGGATGAAGTTGTTGCATATCGATTCCAGCGCCAGCCCGGGACCTTCGTGGTCCCGGCGGCTTACGGCGGGCTTCGCGGAGGATTGGCGGGCGCGCCGGCCCGGAAGGGAAATCCTGTACCGCGATCTGAACGCGCTCCCGGCGCCGGCGGTCACCAGCGATTTGCTGGAAGCCATATATGCGCCCAAGGATAAGGCCCTGGCGCCCCGCAAGCGCGAGGCCCTGAACGCGTCCAACGCGTTGGTGGAGGAGTTCCTGGCCGCCGACGCTTACGTTTTCGGGGTACCCATGTACAACTTCTCCGTGCCGGGATCCTTCAAGGCCTGGATCGATCACGTGATACGCATGGGCCGCACCTGGACCCGGGGACCGAAGGGCATGGAAGGTCTGGTGAAAGGCCGCAAGATGCTCATCGTATCGACCCGTGCCGGGGACTACGGCAAAGGCGGGCCGCGGGAAGGCTTCGATTTCCACGAACCTTACCTGCGCAAGGTATTCGGGCTGGTGGGCATCGAGGACATAGACTACCTGCCGGTGATCAACAGCCCCGCGCACGGCGATTCCGCGCGGGCCTTCGCGGAGGCCCAGGGGCGCTTGCAGGCCATAGCGGAACGATGGGAGATCGATCTGGCCGCAATCCGGGCCGATGCCGGGGCGGCGGGGAGCCTGGCCGCCTGACCCGGACGGGCCGCTGCCGCCGGGAGCCTAGCGCGGGATTAGGGCCGGGTATCCCCTGCGTCGGGACGATACCGGTAGCGGATGGGTTACCCCACCCTTTTCCGTCCCGAAAGCCGGCATTTTGGCGTTCTTTGCGCCGGCATCGCCCCACTCCGCAGGAATAACTTGCATTCTTGTGCAGTATTAGTATCCTTATCGGAGGCCGGCCCGTTTCCCCCTCTTTTCGCCAGCCTTCCCGGATCAGGAACCATAAAGTCCTTTTCCCACACAACGCAGCACCGGTCCAAGGGGGACGTCTCGTGGACCCGGGTAGCGCTCGCGTAACCGCAGGACCCTAAGGGGTCCCGATTCAAGAGAACCTAGGAGTTCCATTTTGCATTTCAGAGATCTGAATCTCATTCCGTCCATTTTGTCCGCCGTGGAAGACCAGGGCTATACCACCCCCACGCCGGTACAGGCGGCCGCCATCCCGCCCATCCTCGAAGGCCGCGATTTGTTGGGCTGCGCGCAGACCGGCACCGGCAAGACCGCCGCTTTCGCCTTGCCCATGCTCCAACGCCTGTCGCAAAACCCATCGGCCCACGGCCGCCCCGTGCGCGCCCTGGTGCTGACGCCCACCCGCGAACTGGCCTTGCAGATCGAGGAAAGCTTCGCCGCCTACGGGAAGAACCTGGGCTTGCGGCATGTCGTGATTTTCGGCGGCGTCGGCGAAGGCCCGCAGAAGGCCAAGCTCCGCGCCGGCGTCGACATCGTGGTGGCGACCCCCGGCCGCCTGATGGATTTGCTCGGCCAAAGGGCCCTCACCCTCCAACACGTCGAAATCTTCACCCTCGACGAAGCCGACCGTATGTTGGACATGGGATTCGTCCACGACGTGAGGAAGATCTGCGCCTTGGTTCCCGCCAAACGCCAGACCTTGCTTTTCTCGGCGACCATGCCGCCCGAAATCCGCAAGCTCGCTGACGGTTTGCTGCGTCAGCCCGTCAAGGTGGAAGTCGCTCCCGTCTCCACCACCGCCGAGAAGATCGAGCAGAACGTTTACCATGTTCCCAAGGACGGCAAGACCGGCCTGTTGCGGCATATCCTGGCCGACGTCAGCGTGACCCGCGTGCTGGTTTTCACCCGCACCAAGCACGGCGCGGATCGGCTCCAGCGCACCTTGGAAAAGTTCGGCATCCCGGCCGAAGCCATCCACGGCAACAAATCCCAGGGCGCCCGCGTACGGTCGCTGTCCAACTTCAAGGACGGCTCTTCGCGCGTGCTGGTCGCCACCGACCTGGCCGCCCGCGGCCTGGACGTGGACGACATCTCGCACGTGGTCAATTACGATTTGCCCAATGAACCGGAAACCTACGTCCATCGCATCGGCCGGACGGGACGCGCCGGGCGCGCGGGCATTTCCTATTCCTTCTGCGCGCCGGACGATATGGGATTCCTCCGGGACATCGAGCGCCTGATCCGCATGCGCATCCAGGTGGCCCACACCCCCGCGGAAACCGACTTGCGGTCCCCCGAACCCATGGCCATCAAGGCCGGCCGGCCGGAAGCCGACCGCGAAGGCGGACGCGGCCAGGGCGGACGCGGCGAAGGCAACCGGAACGGACGCGGACAGGAGCGTCGGGACAGCGGCCATCGCCGCGCCTCTACCGGCCATAACCCCGCCGGCCGCGGCCGGGAAGGCCGTCCCGAAAACGCCCAGCCCGCGAACGGGAATCCCAAGGATACGCGCCCTTCCCATTTGCGCGGATCGGAGCGGGATGCGCGCAGCCACGGGAACGCGCCCGCCAAGCGGAAGCACCGCGGCGAGCGGACCTTCGTTCGCGAATACTTCAGCAACGATCGCTGATTCGAAGGGGGCCGTAAGGCCCCCTTAACCGGCCCAACCGGAATCCGCTTCGCCAGAAATGCCCGGACGTCAAAAGTCCGGGCCGGAATCCATACCGAAAACAAAAGGTTTAGCCTACCTTTTCCCCACCTGCCCCGCCGATTAGGGGCGCTAAGCAAGGGGGAAGCATGAGCTCCGAGACCAAAATCCCGCGCGTCGTTAAGAACGGCCGCATCAAAACCGCGCCCGCCCGCTGGTGCCTGCACGACATGGGCGAGAAATGGTCGCCGGAGCGCATTTGCCAAACCTCGGTGGCCCTCGGATGCAAGGCCGTCGAGGTCGTTCCGGTCGAAGAGTATGCTTTGCTCAAGAAGCATGGTCTGGAATGCGCCCTCGGCGTCGCGCATATGTTCGTGCGGGGGCTGAACAACCCCCTGCACTGGGATGAGTGCCACTCCAAGTTCACCCGGACCATCGACGCGAACGCCGAATTCGGGTTCCGGAACATCGTCACCTTCACTGGATTCTACGACACGACCGTGCCCGAACCCGGCGCGCGGCCCGGCAGCAAGGTCGGGCACGAAGAGGGCCTGCGCAATTGCATCGAAGGTTTCAAGAAGATCGTCGGCTATGCCGAGAAAAAAGGCTCGGTGCTGTGCCTGGAAGCGCTCAACACCCGCGATGGCGCGGACATGAAAGGGCATCCGGGATACCAAGGCGATCATCTCGACTTCTGCCTGGAAGTGATCAACAAGGTGGGGTCCCCCTCCCTGAAGCTATGCCTCGATTATTACCACGTGCAGATCATGGACGGGGATTTGATCCGACGCACCCGCGCCCTCAAGGCCGAGCAGATCGGGCACGTTCAGGTGGCCGGCGTACCAGGCCGCAACGAGTTGGACAAGGACCAGGAGGTCAATTGGCCCGCCGTGATGAGGGCCTTGCTGGAAACCGGTTACAACGGGTATGTCGGCCTGGAATTCATCCCCACGCGCGATGCGCTGCAAGGATTGGTCGAAGCGATAACCTTGTTGGACGTATGAGGACTATCGGCCGTTCCGGCCGGCCTAAGTCGGTTCATCGCATTTCGAACGGGTAGATGACGCCCCCGCGGGGGCGCATAGGCACCGAACCGAGGAAGCCCGCCCGGTTCAAAGCCTTTTCGAAGTACTGCATATACCAGCCATGGCTCACGATCAGGATGCGCTGTCCCGGAACATGCTTTTCCCGCAACTGCCGGGTGAATTCGCCGATGCGCGCCAAGGTTTGGCGGCGGGTCTCGCTTTGGGAAGCATGGTTCAGCCACCAGCCGACGCGGCTGGTGCTTTGCCAGACGAACAACGGCAGCTTCGCCTTGCGGGGCAGAAACCCCGAAAAAGGCACTTCGCGTAACAGGGGCGTGGTTTCTATCTCGCCGCGGAAAAGATAACGCGCCGTGAATTGCGCGCGCGGCAGATCGCTGCAGTAGCACTTGTCCCAGGCATCGCCGGCCTCCGGAACCGGGCGGGATTTCACTTCAGTGGTGTCGTACCAGCGGGCCCATTCCATGAACCCGTCGCCGTCCAGCAAACTGAAACGGTCATGGGGGATTTGGAAATGCCTTACGAGGCCCAGGCGCATGGCTTAGGCGCGGGATTCCGCGAGCGGAAATTCCGGGATCGGGATTTTCGGCAGCCATTCCGCGAAGGCCCCGATCCGCGCCCATTCTTCCGGGGCCGGCAGGCGGAATCCTTCCCGCAGGAAGTCGATAGGGGCGAATTTCGCCGCGCCGCGCACGCGAACGATCCAATGCCCATCCGCGGTTTCTTCCGCTTCCATGGCTTTTACGATCCGCTTCTTCAGAGAATCCTTGCCCAGATCGCAGACGCGCCGCGCGCCTTCCTTTCGCAAGGTGTGCCGCAGGCCTTTGGCCTTGCAATACCGATCGAAGTCCGGGGGGAAGGGCGAGCGGAAGGCATAGTCCCATTCGCGCGCGTCGTCCACCGGCGCGAGCGCGGCGGGGATCTCCCCGCGCAGCTCGCCCCATTCCGCGAAGAAGGCGTTGACCTCCATGAGGAAATCCGGATCCGCGAGGCGGGCGCGCAGCAGGGCCAGGCCTTCGGGGAGGAACTCCAGCGCGATGCCGTCGTCCCCTGCGACTGGACAGGCTTCCTTCGCCTGGGGGGCCCAGGATTCGCGGAAGCGCCAGAAATGCGGGACCAGGTCTTGCTCGGCGCGCATCAGGCAGCTCGCCAGGATCAAGGCGGGATACTTTCTCGGCAATCCTTGCGCCTTGGCTGTGAAGCGCACGCCCAGGATGAGGGCGTCCGCGCTTTGCCGGACCAGCTTGCGGCGGGCGTCGAAGCCATCGGCGTCAGCCTCGTGTTGGCGGCGCAAATCGGTGAGGAGGGCGATCTCCTCCTTGCTTTCGCAGGCCGTGCAGGCCAGGCATGCGGCTTCCTCTTCCTTGGTGCCCAGGCAATAGCCGGGATCCACGTACCGGCGCGCGCGCTTGTACTGGACGTGCAGGAATTCACGGCGGACCCCCGTTTCCCACCGGGTCCAGGGTTTGGACTTGCTGGCGGCAAGGTCGAAACCGCCCAAGGCCTGGTCGTCATCGATACCCGCATCCGCCAAGCGGGATCGCAGGGATTCCATGAATCCCATGTCCATCTCGCGGTAATAGCGGAAACCGGTTTCGGCGGTGGCGGCCTTGAGGGCCTCCCAGTAGCCCGGGCGATCGGCGCGCACCAGCACCTGGGAGACGTAATTCTCGGCCTCGTCGGCGGCGTCGCGGTATTCGAACCCGCCCATGCGCGCGATATGCCCGATGCGGCGGGCTGAACGCGCGTAGGCTTCGGGGAGATAGGCGGGCGCGAATTCGAGCGGGGTCCAGGGGAAGCGCACCAGGGGCGTGGCGCTGAAGACCACCCGCGGACGATGCATGCCGTTGCGCATGATGGCCGGCAGGCCCTTCACGAAGGCTTCGAACTCCTGGAAATCCTCCTCGGCCTCGATGCCGGTCAGGATCATGAATACCTTCAGCTCGCGCAATGGCCGCCGCAGCACGGCCCCCAATGCCTTCCAAAGGTCCGGCTCGTCCAACCCCTTCTGCAGGTACCGCCGCAGGCGCGCGGAGATGCCTTCCATCCCGAAGGTGAGGCTCCCCTTCCCCACCGCGCGCAGGTAATCGAGGATGGCCGGGTCGCGCGCGATCATGTCGAAGCGCTGGCTCTTGAGGCCGATGGCGCTGAAGCGTTTGGACAGCTCTTCGAGGAGCGGATAGAGATCCTGGTAGAAGTTGAAATTGAAGCTGAATAGGTCAACGCCTTCCAGGCCCATGTCCCGCTTCAGCTTGAGGGCGTTCCTGACCACCGCGTCCACGGGGTTCTCCCGGTAGGGCTTGGTGTCGAAGCTCTCGGCGCAGAACGAGCAGAAGGCCGGGCAGCCGCGGCTGATGGCCACCGGCTCCTGGCCCAGGCCTTCGGTCTTGTAGATCATCGGACGGGGCGCGGCCACCTTGCGCAGGTCCAGGGTTTCGTTATTGCGTTTGCGGGTGCGCCGATCCTGGCCCGGCCGCGCGAAGCCGGGAACGGAAAGCAGCCGTTCCAGCAAGGCCTCCTTGGGCCAACCGAGCCGCTTGCCTTCGGCGCAGATGAGCATCAAATCCTGGATGTCCTCGATCTGTTCACCGGTGAAGATGCCGTCCACGGGGGAATCGGAATGATCCAGCAACGACGTATGCAAGGAATTGGCGCCGCCGATGAGGATCAAGGGGAGATCGGGCCGCGCCAGGCGCTCCGCGGGAGGCATCGCCAGGCCGCTTCGTTCCAGCAAGGCGGGCAGGTTGACCAGTTCCTGCACGATGGCGTTGCTTAAGGCGACCACATCGAAGTCGCCGGGACCGCGTTTGGTCTGGGTCCCCAAAAGCCAGGGCACTCCGTCCCGGGTCATGATTTCGCCGTCCTTGGGAGGCGGAAGATAGGCCAGATCCGGGAAAACCTGCGGGAGATCGGCGAGGGCTTGATAGAGCAATGGGTGGGTGAAGGACTCGGAGGTATCCAGGTAGGTGGACAGGCGCGTGACGAGGACCCGTAACTTCCGCGTTTCCCATTCGGAAGGCGCCAGGGTGTTCCATTCGCCGCCCCGGAGCCACAAGCCTTGTCCGCTAAGGAACGGAAAGTTGGCTTCGTACCACGAGGTGAACCCGGGGCCGTGGGATATGACTGGCGTATTCATAGGGTGCGCGTCGCGCGCCACTGAATATAGCAAGAGGCGGCATTTTCCCCTCGCGGGGCGGGGACTTTAGTTACTTTAGTCCGTTTTCCTTTTCGCGTTACCGATTCGCCTGATCGGAAACTCCGATCGGGCTTCTCACCATCCGTCCGAGGGAGACCGGAATATGGCCGATTTCGAGCCCGCCGTCGCCAAGACCATACGCCGCGAGGGCGGGGACACGTTGACCGATGATCCGGACGATCCCGGGGGCTTGACCCGCTACGGCATCAGCAAGCGCGCGCATCCCGAGGTGGATCCGCGCAACCTGACCTTGGAAAGCGCTAAGGAGATCTACCGGAAGGAATACTGGAATCTCTGCCAGGGCGAGGCCATCAAGAGCCAGCTCCTGGCGGAACTGATATTCGACAGCGCGGTGAACATGGGAGTGGGCCAGGCGATCAAGCTCACGCAGCTCGCGGCCGGCATCGAGGCCGACGGAGTACTCGGGAACGAGACCATGAAAGCCATCAACGAAGCCGATCCGGCCACCTTCGCGGCCGCGTTCACCCTGGCGAAAATCGCCCGCTACCTGGCGCTGGTGAAAAAGAACCGTAAGCTCGAGAAATACTTCTACGGATGGGTCCGCCGGACCCTGGAGGTGGCGTAATGGGCGCGATGACATTCATTTCTTCGTTGTTCAGCGGCGGCATCGGTGACGTGGTGGAAAAGGTCGGCGACGCCATCCATAAGAACGTCACCAGCGACAAGGAACGGATGGCCCTGGACAACGAGACCAAGAAGGCCGAACAGGATTTCACCGTGCGCCTCGCGCAGATGGACACCGATCTGGCCAAGGGCCAGATCGACATCAACATCGAAGAGGCGAGAAACCCGCATCTGTTCGTGGCGGGTTGGCGCCCGTTCATCGGCTGGTTGTGCGGCGTCGTGATAGGCATCATGTTCATCCCCAAATGCGTCGTGATGACCACCTTTTGGTCCATCCATGTCTATCGGAACCTGCACGGGGACGGCCAGGCCATGCCGCAGCTCCCGGATTTCCCGGACCTCGGCGCCGGCGAGATGATCGGGCTGGTAAGCGCGATGCTGGGCTTGGGAGGTCTGCGGACCTACGAAAAGGTCAAGGGCGTCGCCTCGACGGGCCTCCGCGTCTTCAACAGATAACGATTGCCCCCGAAGTCCGGCGAAGACGGGTCCTTTCCGAATTATTTTGATCGGAAAGGATCCTGATGGCCTCGTCTTCCCAATCCCTTTCCAGCACATTGGGATCCTAAGCTTAGAATTCCACGTGGACAAGTTGTCGCG
>JADMIO011227305.1_pt1 | contig 18159 bp, 9 predicted proteins | sample 8958161 | NCBI WGS metagenome assembly JADMIO01 (sample SAMN16585339, study PRJNA669376) | soil metagenome | isolation source: Crop rotation soil | place: USA: Cullars Rotation, Alabama | collected 2011 | reverse complement strand
GCCGCGACTTCAAGTCACGTGAATTCCAAGCTTCGGATCCCACTGTGCTGGAAAGACGGCAAGATCCTGATGGTCAAGGATTGCCCGCTCCACGGCCACTTCGAAGACGTCATGGCCATGGATCCGGCGTTCTTCAAGCATCTGGAGCAGTCGTTCCCCGGCAGCGACATCCGCGCCCACAACGACGAGAAGCTCCACAATCACGGCAGCAGCACCATCAAGTACGGCCGCGGCTCGGTCCTGACCATCGACCTGACCAACCGCTGCAACATGATGTGCGACCCGTGCTTCATGGACGCCAACCAGGTCGGCTTCGTCCACGAGCTCTCGTGGGAAGACATCAAGACGATGCTGGACAACGCCATCTCGATCAAGCCGCGCCGGCAGATGTCGGTGCAGTTCTCGGGCGGCGAGCCGACCATGTCGCCGCACTTCCTCGACGCGGTGCGTTACGCCAAGAAGGTCGGCTACAACAGCGTCCAGGCGGCGACCAACGGCATCGAGTTCGCCAAGAGCCCGGAGTTCGCCAAGGCCGCCTTCGAGGCGGGCCTGCGCTACGCCTACCTGCAGTTCGACGGCATCGGCAACGCCGCCAACTCGCACCGCCTGGTCGGCAACCTGTTCGACGTCAAGCTGCGCGCGATCGAGAACCTGTGGACCGCCGGTGTCGATATCGTGCCGGTCGTGACGATCGTCAACGGCGTGAACAACGAGCAGGTCGGCCGGATCATCCAGTTCGCCCTCGACAATCCGCGCAAGATCAACTTCCTGTCGTTCCAGCCGGTGTCGTTCACCGGCCGCGACGAGGAGGTGACGCCTGAGCGCCGCGCCGCGCAGCGCTACACGCTGTCGCACCTCGCGCACGACGTGAAGAAGCAGATGAGCATCGGCGAGCCGATCCGCGACTGGTTCCCGATCTCGTTCATGGGCACGTTCACCGATTGGGCCGACCTGGTGCACGGGCCGACCTCGGAGTGGGGCAACCTGACCTGCGGCTGCCACCCGAACTGCGGCATCGGCATGGCCGTGATGATCGACAAGGAAACCAAGGAGGCCGTGCCGGTCACCGCCTTCCTGAAGGCCGATCAGCTGGCCAAGGACCTGGTCAAGGTCAACGACGCCGCTCGCGGCCGGTTCCTCTCGGTCGCCGGCATGGCGCTGGCGCTCATGAAGAACTACGACCCCTTCCAGGCTCCGACGCACTTCAAGCTCGCGGACCTGATGAAGAAGTTCGACAAGACCTTCGGCGCCAGCGGCCGCAACTACGGCAAGGTCACCGCTGACCGGACCACCGCGGACATCCATCAGCGCCGCGGTGACCGCTGGAACTTCCTGTTCATCGCCGGAATGTGGTTCCAGGACCTGTTCAACTACGACTTCCGCCGCACCGAGCGCTGCATCATCCCGTATGCGACGCAGGAAGGGGAGATCTCCTTCTGCGCCTACAACACGGGCATCGGCTGGCGGAACATCATCGAGAAGATGCACATGACGGCCACCCTCACCAAGTGGTACGAGGAGCACGGCCGTCACGAAATCTTCGCCGCGGCAAGAAGGTGGCGCTCGCGACCACCGACCATCGCCTGGTGCTGGACGCCGAGGCGGTCGCCGCCGGTAAGCAGACCGACCTCGACGAGCTGGGCATCGCCAAGAACGCGCGCGAAGAGAAGCTGCGCGCCCGCGCCGACCAGAAGAAGCTCGACCTCGAGAACGAGCGGATGGCTGCGCTTTACCGTCAGCAGGTGCTGAAGGAAGCGCCGCCCGAGCCGGTCATCCAGATTCGCGGGCTGGGTGGCTCCAAGAAGCCGAAGGACGTGCAGGAAGTGCTGCACAAGCCGGTGCAGTAACGCTCCTCACCCGAGCCGACCACGGCCGCGCAGCCTCCGGGCGCGCGGCCGTTCTTTTTTCCGCACGCGATCCAGCCTCATGCACACACCGACGATCGTGGCCCCTCGGGCCGTACTCTGGGACATGGACGGGACGCTCGCTGATTCGGGCGAGCAGCACTGGGAAGCCTGGCGTGAAGCCATGGAAGCCACCGGCCGCACCTTGACCCGGACCCAGTTCAACGCCGCCTTCGGCCAGCGCAATGAGAGTTTCCTCCGCGCCTGGCTGGGCGGGGACCTCTCCGCGGACGCGATCAAGCAGTTCGGGGACGACAAGGAGGCGGTCTACCGCCGCCGTGTCGCTGCTGATGGCCTCAGGGCCTTGCCCGGCGCCGTGGCCTGGGCGACCCGGCTGCGGGCTGCCGGATGGCGGCAGGCCGTCGCCTCCTCCGCGCCGCGAGCCAACGTCGAGGTCATGCTGCGCGCGATCGGCCTCGACACCGTAATCGACACCATCGTCGGCGCCGAAGACGTGGTCCACGGCAAGCCGGCGCCCGACGTGTTCCTCGCGGCGGCGCGAGCCCTGGAGGTTTCACCCGATCGCTGCATCGTGGTCGAGGACGCCGTGGTCGGCGTCGAAGCGGCGCGGCGTGCCGGCATGCGCGCGATCGGGGTCAGCGCCCCGGCGCGGCTCGAGGCGGACGTCGCCATCCGCTCGCTCGACGACCTCACTCCGGACGCCTTCGACCGTCTCCTGCTGCAGCCCGCCGGCGTGTGACAGCTGTCGTGCCTGCGCGTCCGCAGGCCTCGTAATTCGGTTTCACAGGACTTCACCGATGCGACTCGTCTCAGGCTCCACCCTCGTGGCGATGTGTCTTGCCGCGACAGCCGTGCTCGCCAGCCCGTGCCCCGCGGGCGCGCAAGCCGCGGCACCGGTGCAAGCACCTTCGGCGGTGCGCGGTCTCGCCGGCCTGAGCGAGCTGTCGCGCTCGCTCGAACAGCTGGTGGAGCGGGTCAGCCCGAGCGTGGTGCAGATCTTCGTCACCGGCTACACGCCGCCTGACGCAGAGGATCAGACCGCGTCAACCGAGCCGGCGCTCGAACGGAGCACCGGCTCCGGCGTCATCCTCGACACCGACGGCTACATCCTCACCAACGCGCATGTCGTCGAGTATGCGACGCGGCTGGAAGTGGAGCTGCCGTTCGGCGCGACCGGCGGCGCGCCCGGCCGATCGATCTTGCGGCGCCGCGGCCGCAACGTCGGCGCGCAGGTCGTGGCGATCGATCACGAGACCGATCTGGCGGTCATCAAGGTCGAGGCCAGGGGTCTGCCGGCGCTACCGATTGGCGACTCCGACACGCTGCGCCCCGGTCAGCTCGTCCTCGCCTTCGGCAGTCCTCTCGGGCTCGACTCCTCGGTGTCGATGGGAGTGGTGAGCGCAGTCGCACGCCAGCTGACCGCCGACGATCCGATGATCTACGTGCAGACCGATGCGCCGATCAATCCAGGCAGCAGCGGCGGGGCGCTGGTCGACACGGACGGCCGGCTGGTGGGGATCAACACGCTGATCTACAGCCAGTCCGGCGGCAACGAGGGAATCGGGTTCGCCGCCCCCAGCAACATCGTCCGCAACGTGTTCACCCAGATCCGCAAGACCGGCCGGGTGCGCCGCGGAGAGATTGGCGTCAATCCGCAGACCGTCACGCCGTTGATCGCGGAGGCCTTGAAGCTGTCGCCTGAAGCGGGCGTGATTCTGTCCGACGTCACGCCGCGCGGGCCGGGCGAGCGCGCCGGACTGCGGCCGGGGGACGTGGTGCTGTCGCTCGACGGCAAGCGCATGGAGAACGGGCGTCAGTTCCGCGTCAACCTTTACACCCGCGCGATTGGCGAGCAGGTGGCCATCGAGGTCCAGCGCGGCGAACGGAAGCTGACCGTGCGCGTCCCGGTCGGTGAGCGCGACAACGACATGGGGCGTCTCGCGGATCTCGTGACGCCACAGAACGCCATCAAAGACATCGGCGTCTACGGCGTCGACTTGAATCCGACCATCAACGGGCTGCTGCCGGAGCTGCGCTCCGCCAAGGGCATCGTCGTTGCGCTCGTGGCGGCGGGAACACCGCTTTCGCCGCAAGGCCGGCTGCAGGCGGGGGACGTGATCTACGCGGTCAACGGCACGCTGGTCGACAGTGTCGAGCGGCTGCGGGCGCTGCTCGCCGCACTGCCGGCGAACGCCCCGTTCGTGCTGCAGGTCGAACGCGAGAGCGTGCTGCAGTATCTGTCGTTCAAAGCCGAAAAGTGACGTTCGGTGATCAAGAGTGCAACCACCCACCGGTGATTCACCGGCGAAACATCCCCGGGATGCGCGGAAAAGACGTGATCGGCCGCACGCGGTGTGCGCGCGAGGAACGCTCAATCACGGTTTCGGTGGTCGGTAGACTCAACTCGCTACACCTTTCCTCGATCCAGTGCCTGCCTTCTTAGTGGCGTACATGTTGCTCAACTAGTAGGCGAGCCCCGCTCCCCGGCAGTGCTCACGCTCCTCTGGTATAGGCAACGAAATGTACCGAGTGAGACTTTCGCGCGTGCTGCAGCGACTGCTGTTCCTCTCCATCCTGATCGCTCAGTCCCACCCGGGAGTGGCGCAGACGGTGTTCAACCCCCGTCTGGTGGAGTTCACGCCCTCTCCGGACGACGGTGCAGCCGGGCCAGATGCGCCAGCGGTCGTCACGGATTACTCGCTAAAAATATATATAGCCGGCCAGTCCACCGCCTTCCGCTCAATGAGCTTAGGAAAGCCTGTGGTTGACGCTGACGGAAAAATCCGCGTCGATTTGCTGTCGTTCACGGCTCAGTTTGCCACCCCTGGCGTCACATACGAGGCCCGCGTGTTGGCGTCCAGCCCCGGAGGCGCCGCGCTGAGTGGAGTGTCCAACCCATTCACTTACTCAGCGTCTTGCAATCCGGTCACGGTGTCGAAAACTGCGGTAAATGCGGCTCCCGATGGCGCCACCACGTCGGTTCAAGTCACCGCGGACGCGGGCTGCGAGTGGAATGCTTTTAGTAGCGCTGAATGGGTGAGTGTGTCGCCTAGTAGCGGCGCGGGCACTGGAACACTTGCGGTGGCGGTTGCACGTACGGATACATCCGAGACGCGAACAGCAACAATCATCGTTGGTGGCAGTGTTCTCACGATAACGCAGGCGGGACTGGCGTGTACGGTCTCAGTGTCGTCCAACAGCGTCATCCTGGGTGCAGACGGCACCGGGCAGGTCCGGGTCGTTGCTCCGCAGGGCTGCAACTGGTCGTCCTCGAGCTCGGCCCCATGGCTGAGCGTCGGAGCTGGAGGCACCGGAGCCGGAACCCTGAACATGCAGTCGTCTGCCAATCCAACGGTCTCGCCTCGAACAGCCGTCCTTTCAGTCGCCGGCCAGACGTTGTCGGTTACACAGCCTGGGGCTTCGTGCACGCCCACGATTGGCTTTCCGACGCTTCTGCTTCCGGCCCGGTCGACGCTGACGGGCGCAAATGCGTACACGTGGTCGGCCTCCACGGACGACCCGCGCGCCTTGCAGCGTCCGAATGGCGGTCGCGTGATGGCCGCCTGGTACGGACCGGCGTTTTCGATCGACATTGCTATCGCTGATGGGATGTCCCAGCAAGTCGCCTTGTATATGGTCGACTACGACAGCCCGAGCCGGATCCAGACCGTTGAAGCAGTCGATGAGACCGGCCGCATTCTCGATAGCCGCACCGTGTCGAACTTCTCCAATGGTTCGTATCTGGTATGGACGCTAACCGGGCACGTGAGACTTCGAGTCACGTCCATTGGCGGCGTCAATGCCGTGGTCAGTGGTGTGCTGATGGGGACGCCCAGCACAGCGGGGCCAGCTGGCGCCAGTGCGGCGTTCCTAAGGACTGACAGCACTACGAAGGGCAATTGGATTGGCACCTACGGCAGTTCCGGCTACGCCATCGCGGCGGACGTCACAACCGAATGGTATGCGGCCTCCGGTTCAACCGGAGTCGTGTCGGTGTCACTCCCAAGTGGCTGCGCCTGGACGGCATCCAGTGATCGCGCATGGCTGAAGGTGGAGTCTGGCGCGTCAGGCGACGGCAACGGCACGGTCGGCGTGAATCTCGCGCCCAACACAAGCGGTGACCTGCGCAGCGCGACATTGACGATCGGCGGTCAGGTTCTGTCTATCACCCAGGCGGCAGGAGAGGCTCCGGTCTGTGGTGTGACCCTGAATGCGACAGTTGTGGACATCGCGGCGCGGGGCGGCAGCGCCGTGGTGGGAGTGACCAGTTCGGCGGACTGCCATTGGAACGCGCTCAGCCAGGGCTCGTGGCTGACCGCGACACCCGGCAGTGGTGTAGGGGCGGGCACCGTAGTCCTGAGTGCCGCACCCAACCCCGCGAACGTACAGCGCAGCGCGCTTGTCACTGTGGCGGACAAGGCGGTGACTGTGACTCAGGCCGCATCGGCTTGCACAGTGACCCTGTCGCCAGGTAGCGGAGTGCTCGACGCAGCCGGCGGTCAAGCCTCGGTGACCGTTTCGGCGGGCGCAGGTTGTCAGTGGGCGGCGTCGAGCAGCACGTCATGGCTGACCGTGACATCAGGTGCGAGCGGCAGCGGTTCTGGGACGGTCGCAGTCAGTGCCAGCTCCAACCCTGCCACGAGCGTGCGCTCAGCGACCATCACGGTCGCCGACCAGACGTTCACCGTTACCCAGGCTGGGGCCACCTGCAACATCGTGATCGCCCCGGCAGCGCTCCCGACCTTGGCGACCGCGACCATCACGGGCGCCAGCACCTGGACCTGGCAGTCGGCGACCGCCGAGCCCCGCGGCCTGGAGCGTGCGACGTCCGGCCGTGTGACGGCGGCGTGGTATGCCGACGCGTTTACGATTGATGTCAACGTCGCCGCTGGCCGAGTGCAACAGCTCGCGGTTTATGCGCTCGACTACGAGACTGACGGACGCGCGCAGCGCTACGATCTCGTTGATGCGAGCGGCGTGACGCTCGACACCCGAACCCTCACCGACTTCTCTGGAGGGAAGTATGCGGTGTGGGCGGTGACCGGTCACGTCACACTCCGCATCACGAGAACAGCCGGCACCAACGCGGTGGTCAGCGGTGTGTTCTTCGGCGAGGCTCAGGCGGGCGCGCCGGTCAACGGCACGAGCGCCACCTTCTCCAAAACCGATGACACGACGGCGGGCAATTGGAAAGGCGTCTACGGCGCAAACGGCTATGTCATCGCATCGGACAGCGCGGCGCAGTTCCTCGATCCCCGCGGCGGTTCGGGCTCCGTTGCGGTGACCGCAGGCTCGACGTGCGCCTGGACCGCGGCCAGCGACGCCGCGTGGGTGACGTTCACGAACGCCAGCGGCACCGGCTCCGGCACCGCCGCCTTCGGCGTCGCGAAGACGACCAGCACCACGGCGCGCCCCGCGACCGTGACGATTGGCGGCCAGACGCTGACGCTCACGCAGGCTCCGCAGACCGTGCCGGCGTGCGATTTCACGCTCTCCACGACCACGCAGTCCGTTCCTGCCGGCGGCCTCTCGAGCACGGTCACCGTCACCGCCTCGGGCGGATGCGCGTGGACCGCGGCGAGCAACGCGGCGTGGCTGACCGTCACCTCGGGCGCAAGCGGCACCGGGACTGGCACAGCCGCGGTCAGCGCCGCGGCGAATACGAGCCCCAGCCCGCGCGTTGGCACCGTGACGATCGCGGGGCAGACCCTGACGGTGACGCAGGCCGCGGCGCCGTGCAGCTACCTCCTGTCGACCACGACCCAGACCTTCCCGGCGGCGGCTGGCACCGGCGCGTTGACGGTCACCGCGGCGAGCGGCTGCGCGTGGACGGCGACGAGCAGCGCGGCGTGGCTGACGGTAACCGCTGGAGCGACCGCCAGCGGCACCGCTGCGGTCAGTTATAGCGTCGCAGCGAATCCCACTTCGACGGCCAGGACCGCAACGCTGACCATCGCCGGCCAGACCGTGACCGTGACGCAGGCCGGTGTGCCCTGCGCCTACACGATCTCCGCGAGCGTGCAGTCGTTGACCGCGCCGGCCGCGACCGGTTCGGTGACGGTGACCACCCCGGCCGGATGCGCCTGGACCGCCGCGAGCAGCGCGAGCTGGCTCACGGTGACCTCGGGCGCGAGCGGGACGGGGAACGGAACCGTGGCATTCGCCGCGACCGCCAACACCACGGCGACCCCGCGAACCGCTACGCTGACCATCGCCGGTCAGACCTTCACGGTCAATCAGGCGGGGGTGCCGTGCACCTACACCATCTCCGCGAGCAGCCAGGCCATCGCGACCGCGGGCGGTACCGGGACGGTGACCGTGACGGCGCCGTCGGCGTGCGCGTGGACCTCGTCGAGCAGCGCCAGCTGGGCGACCATCACCTCCGGGGGCAGCGGCAACGGCACGAGCACGCTGACCTTCAGCGTCACGGCCAATACCGGCAGCACGGCGCGCACCGCGGTGCTGACGATTGCCGGGCAGACGTTCACCATCACGCAGGCGAATACGACCTGCACGTTCTCGCTGTCCGCGACCAGCACCTCACTGGCCGCCGCCGCCGGCACGGGCACGCTGACGGTCACGGCTCCTGCCGGCTGCGCCTGGACCTCCTCCAGCAGCGCGACCTGGCTGACGGTGACCTCGGGCGGCAGCGGGAATGGCACCGGCACACTCGCGTTCGCGGCCACCGCGAACACGGCGGCCACGCCCCGCACGGCGACGCTGACCATCGCGGGTCAGGTGTTCGCGGTGACCCAGGCGGGCACGACCTGCACCATCACGCTCGCGGCCACCACGCAGTCGTTCCCGTCGGCCGCGGGGACCGGCACCGTGGCCGTGAGCGCGGCGTCGGGCTGCGCCTGGAGCACGACGACCAACGCGAGCTGGCTGACCGTGACCTCCGGCGGCAGCGGCACGGGGCCGGGCACGGTGGCCTTCAGTGTGGCCGACAACACGACGACGGCGGCGCGCTACGCGGCCCTGACGATCGGCGGTCAGACGTTCACGGTGACACAGGCGGCCACGACGCAGTGCACGGTCACCGTGGATCCAGGGTCGAGGTCCTACACCAAATCGAAGACCAGCGGCAGCGTCGCGGTCGGCAACAGCAGCAGCTGCTCGTGGACGGCCGTGTCCTCAGCCGCATGGTTGACCGTCACCAGTGCGAAGGTGGCGCAAGGGACGGTCGCCTACAGCGTGGCCGCCAACAATACGGGCGGCGTGCGCAGCGCCACGATCGCCATCGGCAGCGCGACCTTCACGGTCACGCAGACCAACAACAACTCGCCGAACGTGGTGACCGGGCTGCACGTGGTGGAGGAGGGCAAGGAGTAGGCCGGACCGGGCGCTGGGCGCTCGGGGCTCGGAGGGTCAATCTGGGAGGGCCAGTCCGGCTGAATGTCGGATGTCGATGGCAGCAGGTGAAAAACGTTTCGCCATCCGCCATCCGCCATCCGCCATCGTCATCCCCCCCGCGTGTGCATCTCGAGGTGCGCGTCGCGGCGCAGCGCGGCGAGCGGAATGAGCGTGTCTCGGCGGTCGATCGCCAGCCGCTCTTCCGCCCCGCGGTCGGCACGGGAGGACCATACCGTAGAGATCAGGCCGGCCAGTTCCTCGCGCGTCGCGCCGGCTCGCAGCGGACGCCGCAGGTCGGTGCCGGCGCGCGCGTAAAGGCACATCAGCCAGACGCCATCGGCGGTCAGGCGGGCCCGATCGCAGGTGGCGCAGAAGGGTTCGGTGGTGGACGGGATGATGCCGAACGTCAAGCCGTCAGGCAGCTGAAATCGCTCCGCGGGGGCCGCGGTGCGCGGTCCCACTGGCCGAATCACCCCGTAGACCCGTTCCAGCTCCGCCAGCATCTGCTTCCGCGAGACCACCGCATCTGGCGACCAGCGCGTCGCCCCGCCGACGTCCATGTACTCGATGAACCGGATCTCGGCATGCCGCGCCCGGCTGAACTCGAGTAGCGCCACCAGCTCGTCGTCATTCACCCCTCGAATCACGACGGTATCGATTTTCACCTGACCGAACTCGCCGACCGCGGCGTCGATCCCCTCGAGCACGGCGCGGTGCTCGTCGAAGCGCGTCAGCGCCTCGAACCGCTGCGGTTGGAGCGTGTCGAGGCTGACCGTGATTCGCTGGAGCCCGGCGCGCCTGAGCGCCGCCGCGTGCCGCGCCAGCAACACGCCGTTCGTGGTCAGCGCGAGATCCTGGATCGCCGGCTTGTCGGCGAGCCTCTCGATCAACGCCGGCAGATCGCGGCGCAGCAGCGGTTCGCCGCCCGTGATCCGGATCCGATCGGCGCCGAGCCCGGCGAATACGTCCGCCAGCCCGCTGATCTCCTCGAAACTGAGCACGCTTTCGCGCGGCAGCCAGGCGTAATCCGTCTCCGGCATGCAGTATTGGCAGCGCAGGTTGCATCGGTCCGTGACCGAGATCCGCAGGCTGCGCAGCGGCCGTCCAAACCGATCGGTGAGTGCCATCCGCAGCTTCATTATCCGTGAAGTTTGCTATCCTCGGGCCCATCCGTTGAACAGGGGAGGAGACCTGCATGCGACGACGTCTGGGGATTAGTGTGCTCGCGGCCTGCGCCGTTCTTACCGTGGCGCCGCTCGCGCAAGACCGTCAGCCGCGCCCATCCGACACCGCGCCAGCCGCCGCGCCGGCGCCCGACGACGAGCGCACGCGAGGGTTGAAGGCGGAGGCGGTCGCCGACGTCGACAAGATGCAGACCTTCACCCAGCAGATGATCGATTCGATCTTCAGCTTCGGTGAGCTGGGCTTCCAGGAGACCGAGACCAACCGCTACCTGATCGAGGCGCTCGAGAAGAACGGCTTCACGGTGCAGAAGGGCGTGGCCGGCGTCCCGACCGCTTTCGTCGCGAGCTGGGGATCGGGGAAGCCGGTTCTGGCGCTCGGCTCCGACATCGATGGCATCCCGCAGGCCTCGCAGAAGCCGGGCGTCGCCTACTACGCACCGATGATCGAGGGCGCGCCCGGACATGGCGAAGGCCACAACTCCGGACAGGCTTTGAACATCACCGCGGCGATTGCGGTGAAGAAGATCATGCAGCGCGAGAAGCTGCCCGGCACCATCCGGATCTGGACCGGCACGGCCGAAGAGCTGGTCGGCACCAAGGCGTACTACATCCGGGCGGGGCTCTTCAAGGACGTGGACGTGGCGCTGTTCACGCACGTCGGCGACGACCTGGGCGTGTCGTGGGGCGAACGCGCCGGCACCGGGCTGGTGTCGGTCCAGTATTCGTTCCGCGGCCAGACCGCGCACGCTGCCGGCGCGCCGTGGCGCGGCCGGAGCGCGCTCGACGCCGTGGAGCTCATGAACATCGGCTGGAACTACCGCCGCGAGCACCTGCCGCTCGAGCAGCGGTCGCACTACGTCATCACCGACGGCGGCGATCAGCCCAACGTCGTCCCGCGCACGGCCTCGGTCTGGTATTACTTCCGCCAGACCAGCTACCCGAAGATCAAGGAGCTGTGGCAGACCGGTGACGAGATCGCCAAGGGGGCCGCGCTGATGACCGGCACCGAGCTGCTGCCGTCCAAGGTGCTGGGCAGCGCGTGGCCGCAGCACTTCAACAAGGTCGTTGCCGAGACCACCTTCGCCAACATCAAGGCCGTCGGCCTCCCGACTTGGAGCGAGGCGGACCAGACCCTCGCCAAGGCACTGCAGAAGGAGCTGGGCTCGCGCGAAGCGGGCCTGTCGGTGAAGCTCGCCGAACGGCTCCAGGGGCCGGTCGAGGACAACCGCGGCGGCGGCTCGGACGACATCGGCGACATCTCGTGGAACGTGCCGACGGTCACGCTCCGCTACCCGTCGAACATCCCCGGGCTGCCGGGCCACAACTGGGCCAACGCGATTGCGATGGCGACACCCATCGCCCACAAAGGGGCCACCGCCGGCGCCAAGGTGCAGGCGATGACGATGCTCGACCTGATGCTGAAGCCGGCCCTGGTCGAACAGGCCTGGACCTATTTCCGCGACGTGCAGACCAAGGACGTCAAGTACGAGCCGCTCATCCGCGCCGAGGACACCCCGGCCATCGACCTGAACAAGGCGACGATGGAGAAGTATCGGCCGGAGATGCGGAAGTACTACTACGACCCGACGCGCTACAAGACCTATCTCGAGCAGCTGGGGATCGCCTATCCCACGGTCAGGAAATAGCCAGCGGCTGACCTATAATCGTCGGATGCACTGGCGGCGGAGTCGGGTCTCGTGTAGGTGTCGGCGCGAACGGCGCAGCGGCGTCGTGCCCGTGCGTGGACCCGGATCCGGCCGCTCGTGGATGGCGGGGCGCTGATGGCCGAGCACACCCGGCCGGCGCGCGGCATGCGCGACTTCCTGCCGGAGGATGTCCGCCGGCGCGAATACGTGGTTGGCGTCATCGAGCGGACCTACCGGCGCTACGGTTTCGAGCCGCTCGAGACGCCGGCGCTCGAGAACATCGAGACCCTGACCGGCAAGTACGGCGAAGAGGGCAACAAGCTCATCTTCAAGGTGCTCCGGCGCGGCGAGCACGAAGCCTCGGGTGAGACGGACCTGGCGCTCCGGTACGACCTCACCGTGCCGCTGGCGCGGGTCGTCGCGGAGCATCGCGGCAAGCTGCCGCGCTTCTTCAAGCGCTACCAGATCCAGCCGGTGTGGCGCGCCGACCGCCCGTCGCGCGGCCGCTTCCGCGAGTTCTATCAGTGCGACGTCGACGCCATCGGTTCGACCTCGCCGGTGATCGAAGCGGAAGTCTGCAGTGCGGTCAGCGACGTGCTGCAGGAGCTCGGCTTCAGGGACTTCGTCATCCGCATCAACCATCGCGGCCTGCTGCGGGGGATGCTCGAGACCTTTGGCGTGCCCGGCGGGCTCCACGATCAGGCGCTGATCGCCGTCGACAAGCTGGACAAGATTGGCCGCGAAGGGGTGCGGGCGGAGCTGGCCACGCGCGGCATCAGCGAGGACGCGGCGGAACGCCTGTTGACGGCGTTCGATCATCCGGCGATCGTCTCGACGTACCCGGACCCCGCAGGGCACGAGTCGATGGTGACCTGGGCCCGCGAGCAGGTCGGGAATCATCCCGAGGGGCTGGCGGCGGTCGCGAACCTGGCCGAGATCCTCCGGCTCTGCCGGGCGACGAGTGCCGGCGCGCACGTGACGCTCGACGCCTCGCTGGCCCGCGGCCTGTCGTACTACACCGGCGCGATCATGGAAGTCGCGGTGGCGGATCTGGCCGGCAGTCTGGGCGGCGGCGGCCGTTACGACGGGTTGATCGGGATGTTCAGCGGCGAGTCGATCCCGGCCTGCGGATTCTCGCTGGGGCTGGAACGAATCCTCGTGGTGATGGGCGAGCGTGCGATGTTTCCGGCCACGATTGGTACCGGCGCGGCCGACGTGCTCGTCACCCTGTTCGAAGGCCAGCCGGTGGAAGAAGCGCTGCGGCTGGCCGCCGACCTGCGAGCCGGCGGCTTGCGCGTCGAGGTGTTTCCCGAGGCCGACAAGCTCGGGAAGCAGTTCAAGTACGCCGCCGCCCGCGGCGTGCGCCTGGTGACGGTGGTGGGCGGCGACGAACGCGCCAGCGGCCAGGTCACGATCAAGGACATGAAGAGCGGACAGCAATCGACCGTCGCCCGCGACGGCATCGCCGCTGCCCTCCAGACGCTGATAACCAGCTGAGAGCTGACGGCCGGCTGACCGCCGATCGCTTCAGCCCCCAATGACGACTATGAATCACCCGCTCGGTCAATTGGCGCGCACCCACACCTGTGGGGCGCTCACCCGCGAAGATGTCGGCAAGGAAGTGGTGCTGCTCGGTTGGGTGCACCGCGTTCGCGATCTCGGCTCGCTGGTGTTCCTCGACATCCGCGATCGGCATGGCATCACCCAGGTCATCGCCCGTGAGGACGACAAGGTGCTCGCCGACGCCAAGCGCGTCCGGCCGGAGTACGTCGTCGCGGTGCTCGGGCTCGTGGAGTTGCGCTCGCCGGACTCGGTCAACCCCAAGGTGCAGACCGGCGAGATCGAGGTCGCCGTCCGCGAGCTGCGTCAGCTGAACGACGCCAGGACTCCACCGTTCCCCATCGCCGACGAGTCTGGTGTGGCCGAGGACACGCGGCTCAAGTATCGCTATCTCGATCTCCGCCGCTCGCGGATGCAGCACAACATGATGCTGCGCCACCGCGCCACGATGGAGATCCGGAAGCACTTCGATTCGCTCGGTTTCCTCGAGATCGAGACGCCGATGCTGGCCAAGTCCACGCCGGAAGGGGCGCGCGACTACCTGGTGCCGAGCCGCGTCCACCCGGGTGAGATGTACGCGCTCCCGCAGTCGCCGCAGATCTTCAAGCAGCTGCTGATGATCGCCGGGCTCGATCGCTACTTCCAGATCGTCAAGTGTTTCCGCGACGAGGACCTGCGCGCCGATCGACAGCCGGAGTTCACGCAGGTGGACCTGGAGATCTCGTTCGCCACCGAGGACCTGGTGTTCTCGACCGTCGAGCCGTGCCTGGAGCGGCTGATGGCGCTGGTCGGCCACACTCCGCAGCGGCCGTTCCGGCGCATGCCCTACGCCGAGGCGATCGCCAAGTACGGGTCGGACAAGCCCGACCTGCGCTGCGGCATGGAGATCCACGGCCTGTCGGCGGCCTTCGCCGAGGGCGCCTTCCCGCCCTTCCGTGAGGCAATCGACGCCGGGGGCGAGGTGCGCGGCTTCGTGGTGCCGAATGCGGGCAAGTACTCGCGCCGCGAGCTCGACGAGCTGGCGGAGCAGGCGAAGCAGCTCGGCGCCGCCGGGCTGGTGTGGGCGCGTACCACGGATGGCGCGGTGCAGAGTCCGGCCATGAAGACCGCGGGAGAGCCGGCGATCCGTCAGGCGCTGGAGCTGGCGCAGGCCGGTCCGGCCGACCTGCTGCTGATGGCAGCGGGCAAGCCGGACGCGACGTCCAAGCTGCTGGGCGCGTTGCGCCTGCAGATCGCCAAGAAGGAGAACCTGCTCGACCCGGCCAAGTTCGAGTTCCTGTGGGTCGTGGATTTCCCGATGTTCGAGTGGTTCGAGGAGGAGCAGCGCTGGGAGTTCATGCACCACCCGTTCACCTCGCCGCTCGAAAGCGACGCCGGGCTGCTCGAGACGGAACCGGGGCGCGCCCGGGCGCGGGCCTACGACCTGGTGCTGAACGGCAGCGAGATCGCCGGCGGCAGCATCCGAATTCACGACCAGGGGCTGCAGCGCCTGATCTTCAAGCTGCTCCAGATTTCGGATGAGGAAGCGAAGATGCGCTTCGGGTTCTTCATCGACGCCCTCGAATACGGCACCCCGCCGCATGGCGGCATTGCGCTCGGCCTCGATCGCATCGTGGCCATCCTGTGCGCCGAGCCGTCGATTCGGGATGTGATCGCATTCCCGAAGACGGCGCAGGCGGTGGACCTGATGGCCGGCGCGCCGTCGACCGTCAACCCCAAGCAGCTCAGAGAGTTGCACATCAAGGTGGCCGGCTCGTAGGGATCCGATACGCGCCGCGGTGGCGGTAGGAGTGGGCCGGTCGCTGTAGTACACTGCATCGACCGGCACGCCCGGGCAGGAGCCATCGCCATACCTTCCGCCACTGTTGTCCGCAAAGTCGTCGTCCCTGACGAGCACGTCGAAGTCCTGTTCGGCAGCTACGACGAGAACCTCAAACATCTCGAGTCGCAGTTCGGCGTCGCGATCCGCACCAACGGTCACGAGGTGTTGATCGAAGGCGACGCGGCTGATGCGGCGCGCGCCGAGCGCGTGCTCGATCAGCTTGCCGGGCTGATGCGCGGCGGCTATCGCCTCGCCAAGGGTGATGTGCGGACCGCCGCGCAACTCGTCATCCAGGACGAGAACGTCTCCCTGTCCGATTACTTCATGCGCGGCGCGACCCGCACTTCGGGCAAGCGCCAGGTGACGGCGAAGAGCGTCAACCAGCGCCGCTATCTCGAAGCAATCGACAAGCACGACATCGTGTTCGGCATCGGCCCGGCTGGTACGGGCAAGACCTATCTCGCGATGGCCCAGGCGGTGTCGTTCCTCCTGGCCAAGAAGGTGAGCCGGATCATCCTGGCGCGCCCGGCGGTCGAAGCGGGGGAGAAGCTCGGATTCCTGCCGGGTGACCTGCAGGAGAAGGTCAACCCGTACCTGCGGCCGCTCTACGACGCGCTCTACGACATGCTGGAGATGGATCGCGCCGACCGCATGCTCGAGCGCGGCACGATCGAGGTCGCGCCGATTGCCTTCATGCGCGGCCGCACCCTCAACGACGCGTTTGTCATCCTCGACGAGGCGCAGAATACGACCTCCGAGCAGATGAAGATGTTCCTGACCCGCCTGGGGTTCGGCTCCAAGGCGGTGATCACCGGCGACGTGACCCAGATCGATCTGCCGGTCGGCCGCGCCTCGGGTCTGATCGAGGCGATCAAGATCGTCGGCTCGATCGAGGGCATCGCCTTCGTCCATTTCGACGACAAGGACGTCGTGCGCCATCAGCTCGTGCAGCAGATCGTCAAGGCGTACGAAGCGTACGGTGGATCCCGACAGTAGACGGCTGCGGGTCGCGGTGACGGACGGGCAGGGCCGTTCGGTGCGGGCGCCGGGCCTCGCCCGGTGGCTCGTCTCCGTCGCCCCGGCGCGCGCCCGCGGCACGGTGGTGATCGCCCTGGTCACCGACGCCGAGATCCGTGCGCTCAATCGACGGTACCGCCGCAAGAATCAGCCGACCGACGTCCTCTCGTTTCCCGCTGAGGCCGAGGCGTCGGCGCCGGATGGCCCGGGGTCGCTCGGCGATCTCGCCATCGCCACCGGTGTCGCCCGGCGGCAGGCCAGCGAGGCGGGGCATAGTTACGCCACCGAGCTGAAGGTGCTGGCGCTCCATGGGCTGCTGCACCTGCTTGGCTACGATCACCATGCGTCCGAGGATCGCGGCCGGATGGCTCGTCTCGAAGCGCGCCTCCGGCGCCAGGGCGGGCTCGAGGCAGGCCTGATCGAGCGCACCCTCACGCCATGAGCGCACTGTTACTGCTGCTGGCGCTCGCGGCGATGTACGTCGGCATCATTGAAACGGCGTTCAGCGCACTCATGCGGCTCTCGCTGCGCTTGATGGCGGAGCGCGGCGGCCGCAGCGATCGGCTCGGTTATTACCTGGACGACCCGATCCAGCTGTTCGTGCCGGCGCGGCTGATGCTCGGGCTGATCTTCTCCCTGGCGACGGTCGTGATTGCCGTGCTGACGGGGCGCACCGGGTTCAATGCCATCGGGATGCTGCTGCTGTTCGTCGCGGTGTTCATCCTGCTCTTCGAACACGTGTTCCCGATGCTGATCGTGCGGCGCAACCCTGAGCGGGTGCTCGAGTTCGTGCTGCCGCCCTTCGACTACGTCGCCCGCGCGCTGCATCCGCTGACCGGGACGCTGGTGCGCCTGCTCGTGGAGGGGCGCCGCGAGCGCGAACGGCCCAGCGGGCAGGCCGTGAACCAGACCGAGGAAGAAGCCGGCGAAGCCGCGCACGCGTATCTCGAGGCCGGCGAGGAGCAGGGGTTGATCGAAGGGGACGAACGCCGCCTGCTCCAGTCGATCGTCGACTTCGGTGACACCCTGGTTCGGGAAGTCATGACGCCGCGTCCGGACATGGTCGCGATCCGCGCCGACGCCACGCTCGACGAGCTGCGTGCGCTGTTCCGGGAGCAGGAGTATTCGCGCATCCCGGTGTTCAACGAGAACCTGGACAACATCCTCGGCATCCTGTTCGTCAAGGATCTGATCCAGCTGACCGGTGCCCCGGGTGAAACGCAGGCGATTGCCGGCCTGGTCCGTCCGGCGGCGTTCGTGCCCGAGACCAAACGGGTGCCGGAGATGCTCAAGGAGTTCCAGCGCAAGCAGGTCCAGATGGCCATCGTCGTTGACGAGTACGGCGGGACCGCCGGTCTGGTGACGCTCGAGGACCTGCTCGAAGAGATCGTCGGCGAGATTCGCGATGAATACGACGTCGAGACCGAGCCGGTGATCGACGAAGGCAATGGCGCGTATGTCTTCAGCGCCAAGGTGAACATCGACGAGGTCCGCGAGCGGCTCGATGTCGAGATCGAGGCCGATGGCTTCGAGACCGTGGGTGGGTACGTCCTGGCCCGCGTCGGCCGCGTCCCCTCGGTCGGCGAGATCTTCGAGCTGGACGGCCTCAGCGTCGAAGTCCTCGAAGCCGAGCGGCGGCGTATTCACCGGGTCCGTTCTTTCCAGCACATTGGGATCCTAAGCTTAGAATTCCACGTGGACAAGTTGTCGCG
>JADMIO010854491.1_pt1 | contig 18159 bp, 14 predicted proteins | sample 8958161 | NCBI WGS metagenome assembly JADMIO01 (sample SAMN16585339, study PRJNA669376) | soil metagenome | isolation source: Crop rotation soil | place: USA: Cullars Rotation, Alabama | collected 2011 | reverse complement strand
GTGGCGGCGCGCCGCGACCCGATCCGTCCGCGAACGCATGGCGCCTGCCGTGACCCGGGCGACCCAGGCCTACGTCCGCGCCAGCGTGCGGCCCCGCGGCGCGTTGCCGGCCGGCGAGACGATCAAGGTCGTGGGCTACCTCTCCGAGGCCAGCGGCATCGCCGCCTCGGCCCGGCTCGCCGTGCGCGCCTTCCAGGCCCTGGGCGTTGCCGTGGAGGCCGTCGACATCGGCGCCGCCGGCCGGCTCGACTTCTCCAAGGCGCTGGCCCGCCCGACCGGCGCGGCCGCCTGGATCTTCCACCTGAACCCGCCGGAACTACTCGCCGCGCTGGCCTGCCTCGGTCCGCGCCAGGTTGTCGGCCCGCGCTACGGCTACTGGGCCTGGGAGCTGGCGCAGGCGCCGGCCAGCTGGCGCAAGGACGCGGCCCTCCTCGACGAGGTCTGGGCCCCCAGCCGCTTCACGGCCGACGCGCTGCGCGACGCCGCCGCCCCGGTGCGCGTCGTGCCGCATCCGCTGTTCATGGAGGACTACGCCCGCGTCCGCGCCGCCCCGCGCGTGGCCGCGTTCCAGGGCGTCACCGTGTTCGACTTCAACTCCTCGCTGGCGCGCAAGAACCCGCACGGCGCGATCGCCGCCTGGGCCCAGGCGTTCGGCGCCGATGCCGACGCGGTGCTGACGTTGAAGACCCACAACGGGACGCTGTTTCCCGACGCGCTGGCCGAGCTGCGCGCCCTGGCCCCGGCCAACGTGCGCATCGTCGACGAGGCCTGGCCCTACGACGACGTCAAGCGGCTGATCGCCGGCGCCGACGTGCTCGTGTCGCTGCACCGCGCCGAGGGCTTCGGGCTGACGCTGGCCGAGGCGATGGCCATGGGCACGCCGGTGGTCGCCACCAGCTGGTCCGGCGTGGTGGATTTCTTAGACCCGGACAGCCCGCTGCTGGTCCCGGCCAGCCAGGTTAAGGTCAAGGACCCGCAGGGCATCTACCCGCCCGGCCAGAGCTGGGCCGAGCCCGACCTGGAGGCCGCGGCCTTGGCCCTCACGCGCCTGCGCGAAGAGCCGGCGCTGCGCCGCGCCCAGGCCCGCGCCGGCCGCGAGCGGGTGCGCAAGCTGCTCTCGCCCCAGGCCTGGTTCGAGACCCTGCCGGAGACCGTTCGGAAGGCGGCGCGGCGCTAGGTTTCCTCCGGCGGGCGCACCGCCTGGAACCGCCAGAGCAGCAAGAGGTCGTAGACGGTCTTCAGCGACCCGCCGATCACCAGCGGCCAGGCGAAGGGCGTGAGCGAGAACAGCAGCCCCGCCAGCGACGGGCTGAACGCCGAGGCCAGGCTGCGCGGTACGTTCGTGACCCCCGTCGCCGCCGCGCGCTCGGCCGGGGTGACGATGGCCATGACGTAGGAGGTGCGCGCCGGCACATCCATGTTCGACAAGAGCGCGCGGACGACCAGCAGCGTGAAGGCCACGCCGACGTTGGGCGCGAAGGCGACGGCGACGATGCAGAGGTTCGCCGGGATGTGGGTGAACACCATGGTTCGGATCAGCCCGATCCGGCTGGCGAGCCACGGCGCGGCCAGCTGCGAGAGCGCCGACAGCGCGCCGGTCCAGAAGAAGAAGGCGCCCGCCGCCGGCAGCGACAGGCCGAAGCGGCGAAACAGCCAGAGCGCGAACAGCGACTGCACCAAGAAGCCGGAGCCGAAGGAGTCGAGGCTGAACAGCGCCGCCAGGCCGTAGACGTTGGCCCGCGAGGGTCCGAGCGGCGTGCGCGGCGCCTCGACGCCCTCGTCGTCCCGCGGCAGGCGCGCATAGAGCAGCGCCGCGCCCAGGCTGAGCGCGCCGTAGAGCAGGAAGGCGGCCTCGATCAGGTTCAGCCGCGTCAGGCCGCTCTCGGCCTGCAGCGGGTCCAGCACGCCGACGCTGAGCGCGCCGGCCGCGGTCAGCAGGCTGCCGGTCAGGCTGTAGCGGGCGAAGCGGTGGGTGCGCTCGGCGTCCGAGCCGGCGTGGGCCAGCAGCGACTGTTCAAGCGGCAGGAACGGGCTGACGTCGCCGCCCGACGGATTGAGCGTGCCCAGGAAGCCCACCACGACCAGCGGCCAGAAGGCGTGCAGTTGCGAAAAGGCCACGCCCGTCGCCGCCATCAGCCCGCAGCAGGCGATCAGCAGGCGCCTGGCCGGATAGCGGTGGCCCAGCAGGCCCACCGCCAAGGTGAGCATCGCCGAACCGAGCAGGGTCGCGGTCGTCAGCACGCCGACCCGGAACGCCGAGTAACCCAGCCCGCTCAGGTAGACGGGCAGCAGGAGTGCGGTGAAACCGTCGCCGAAGCCGCGCAGTCCGCGCGCGGCGATGAGGCTGGCCGCCGGCCTCAAGGCCGCCTGGTGGTGATGTCGGTGAGCGGGCCGCCCTTGCGGATGGTCTTGCCGCGGTAGATCACCGCGCCGATCAGGTTCGGGCGCTGGCCGATCGCGCCCACGAACTGCAGCCACAGCTCGGAGGGCACCCACAGGCACGGCGCCCTGGGATCTTCGTCGATCGCCACGTCCACGAGGTCGCGCGCATCCATCCGCGCGAGCTTAGCCGAGGGTTCAGTCGCGCGTCAGGCCCACCGGCACGCCGTCCTTCATCGGCGGCGCCGCGCAATGGCCGGCGCGCGCCTGCACGACGTAGAACTCCGCGCGCCCTTGCGCGAACGCCAGGTGCTGCTCGATCGGCGATGTGGGCCGCCCGGTGATCAGGCTGGGCGCCTCGATCGCCTCGCCGCCCTCGCCGGCGGTCGTCGCGGTCTGCTGGTTCCAGCGGCCGAGCGCCGGCTCGCAGGCCGCCATCACCGCCTGGGCGACATGGCCCGCGTCGTCGCTGGCCGAGGCCAGGGCGTAAGCCCAGCGATGCAGGCAGTCGTCGGTCGCCGAGGCCGGATCAGCCGTCGCCAGCGGCGCGGCGACAGCGGGCGCGTTGGCGGTGGGCGCGGCGGGCGCGTTGGCCGCCGCGAACGGAGTGCAGACGCTGTGGTTGGCGCTGGTCTGCGCCCCCTGGCAGCCACAGAGCGCCAGCGCCGCGACGCCGGCGGCGAGGAGTCGCAAGCCGCTCATGGCTAGTTGCAGACCTGGGTGGGCGCGTAGACCAGCTTGCCCTGGGCGTCGTAGTACGAGCGGGTCTCGTAGTGGCAGCGCTGGGCGCCGTAGCCGCTGTGGTAGCGCTCGTCGTTGGCCGCATATTCGGTGCGGTGACGGCGGCTGCGGTAGTAGGCGTGAGTGGTGTGACAGCCGCTGCGGGCGATCTCGTGGCCGACCACGGCGCCGGCGCCGGCGCCGAGCAGCGTGCCGCCCAGGCGGCCTCCGCCGTGGGCGAGCGAATTGCCCAGGAGACCCCCAGCCACGGCGCCCAGGGCCGTGCCGCCGACCTTGCGGTCGTGGCAGTTCGCGAGCGCGGACGTCGGCGAAGCCATCGCCGGGATGGCCATGGCGGCCGCCAGCCCGAGGACGAGCGCGGTCCGGGTCATCGTGAACTCTCCTCCGTCAGGAGCCCGACATAAGGGACTCGGAGGTGGTGAACGCGCGGGCGTGGCGGAAGGATGCGGACGCAACGTCAGTCCAGCCAGTCGATCAGGCCCAGCTTGGCCATCCAGGCCAGGCCCGTCTCCACCAGCCGCCGCCGCTGCACCGGAACCGCCAGCAGCACGTCGCGCGGCGTCGTCGCCTGGCCGCAGGCGATGAGGTCCAGCGCCTGGGCGCACTCCTCCAGGCTGGCGCGCAGCCCGGGGAAGGCGTTGTCCAGGCTGTCGGCGGGGATGGCGCGCACCGTCTCGCCAGTGGCCCCGGCGGCGGCGCGGATCGGCGTGTCGACGGTCAGGATCGCGGTCGGGAAGCCGGCGAAGTCCAGGAACGGGTCGCCGCGCACCGGGTCCGGCTGGCGCGAGGCCGGCGCCGGCGCCGCGGCGCGGATCGTGGCCAACTCGTCGGCCAGCGCGGCGTACTGGCGCGCCACCACCGGCCAGTCGACGAAGCTCTTCACCCGCTCGCGCCCCGCCTGGCCCATCTTCCGCCGCAGGTCGGGCGAGGCGGCGAGCTCGGCGATGGCGCGCGCCGCGCGGCCGGCGTGCACGGCGGTGTACTGCGCCACCTCGCCCACGTAGGACTGGTAGCTCACCGCCTCCATGATGTGCCGCTGGGCCATGGTCGCGCCCAGCCCGCTGATCGGCCCGCCCAGCGTCGGGACCAGGAACCCCTCGACCCCGTCGCGCACCGTGAAGCGGTAGCCGTCCCAGTCGCTGACCACCACCGGCAGGCCCGCCGCCATCGCCTCGATCGGCGTGATGCCGAAGGTCTCCTGGATGTTGTCCACCAGCGACAGGAAGATGTCCGCCCCGGCCCACAGCTCGCCCAGCAGCGTGCGGTCGTTGCCGTCCAGGAAGTGCACGGGCGCGGCGCCGGCATGGCGCTTCGCGGCCGCCTCGAAGCGCGGGCGGTCGTTCTCGTGCGGGAACCAGCCGGCGAGCGCGAAGTGGATGGCGAGCCCGGACTGCTCGGCGGCCTGGCGCACCGCCTGGAACATGGCCTGCGGGAAGGCCTTCTCGTAGAAGCTGAGCCGGCCCACCCAGAGCACCAGCACGTCGGCCTCGCCGAGCCCCAGGCGCTCGCGCACCCGGGCCCTGGCGTCCGGCCGGTCGGCCAGCGCGGCGAAGCGTGCGCCGTCGACGCCCAGCGGGATCACCGGCAGCGCAGGGCGCGGCGGCGCGCGCCCGCCGGTGCGCTCGGCCAGGTGCGCCTCCCAGCCGGCGAACATCCGCTCCAGCCCCTCGCGCACCGAGGGCGAGGTGCAGATGATCGCGTCCCACGGATGGGTCGGCGCGACCGAGGCGTTGGCGATCAGCTGGCGCATGGCCGGCGGGGCCAGGGTGTGGGCCAGGCCCATCAGGCTGTAGGCGCCGTCGCCCACGGCGCGGCGGCGCAGCCAGGCGAGGTTGTAGAGGTCCGGCTGGCCGCGCAGGAGGGTCCCGGCCTCGGCCGCAGCGCCCTGGTTGAAGATCAGGCCCGGGACGACCTTCAGCGCCGCCGGCTGGTCGCCGAACAGGCCCTTGGCGGCCTCGGCTTCGCTGGCCTGGCGCACGCCCAGCACGTCCAATTGCGCAAAGCCGCCGTGCCGGGCCAGCGCCTGGAACAGCTCCAGGTTGGCCACGTCCTTGCCGAACGGGTTGGCCGGCAGGCCGAAGCGCCCGCCCGGCTGGTAGATCGCAAACCGCTCAGGCACGTCAGCGCCGCCCCGCCCGCGCCCGGCCGCGCGCCACCACGCCCTCGACGAGCGCTGCGATGTCGTCCGGGCCGGTGCGGTGGTTGATGATCGCCGCGCGGATCGCGGTCTTGCCGGCCAGCGTCGTCGTTGAAGGCGCGACGCGACCCTCCTCCTGCAGGTCGGCGGCGATGGCGGCGTTGTCGCCGCCGCGGTAGCCGAAGCAGACGATGTTGAAGCCCACCGGCGCCATCAGCTCCAGCTCCTCGTGCGCCTCGACCCTTGCCGCCAGGTCCTGCGCCAGGCCGCAGGTCTGGGCGACCACGCCGCCGATCGCGTCGAGCCCATAAGCCTTCAGCGTGAACCACACCTTCAGCGCCCGGAAGCCGCGCGACAGGTCCGGCCCGTAGTCGCACGGCCACCACTCGCCGCCGGCCAGCCCGCGCTCGGCGTGGCGCAGGTAGGGCGCCTCGCCGTAGGAGAAGCTGCGCTTGTGCGCCTCCGGGTCACGGCAGAGCAGGAAGCCCGCGTCGTAGGGGACCTGGCCCAACTTGTGGAAATCCAGCGCCAGGCTGTCGGCGCGCTCGATGCCCTTCAGCCGCGGCGCAATCTGCGGCGACAGCACCCCCAGCGCGCCCAGCGCGCCATCGACGTGGAAGGTCGCCCCTTCCGCCGCGGCCACGTCGGCCAGGGCGTCGAGGTCGTCGATGGCGCCCACGTCCACCGTTCCGGCCGAGCCCACGATCAGGAACGGCTTGATCCCGTTGGCGCGGTCGGCGGCGATGGCTGCCCTCAGCGCCGGCACGCTGATCCGATGCTCGCCGTCGGTCTCGATCAGCCGCAGGCGGCTGGTGCCCAGGCCGGTCATGTCCATGGCGCGCACGATGCAGGCGTGCACCCCTTTCGAGGCGTAAGCCGCGACGCCCGGATCGCGCACGCCGTCGGCGCGCACCTGCACGCCCAGCGCCCGGTCGCGGGCGATCAGCATGGCGCAGAGGTTGGCCGTCGAGGTGCCGGTCAGGAAGACGCCGCTGGCCTCGGGCGGGAAGCCGAACAGCTCAGCCATCCAGGCGATCACCTGGCGCTCGACCTCGATCGGCATGTGGTCGCGACCGCCGAGGTTGGCGTCGAGCCCGCCGGCCAGCATCTCGGCCAGCATGCCCACCGCCGTGCCGCCGCCCTGCACCCAGCCCATGAAGCCCGAATGGCGGTTGCCGGAGCCGTAGGGCGCGCAGTCGGCCATGAACTGGGCGTGCAGGTCGGCCACGGGCGCCGGGGCGCGCGGCGGGGCTTCGCGATAACGGGCGCGCTGCTGCGGGCTCGGCGCCTGCCACAGCGGCCGCTCCGCCAGGCCCTGCAGGTTGTCGAACATGTCGTCCAGCATGCGCCGGCCCTGGGCGCGCAGGGCGTCCCAGTCCTGCGGATCGAGGCTTGCGGCGCGCGGGGCCTGGCTCATGGACCCTCCCGTGGTCGTTCGGCTTGCCTACGCGGGCTTTGCATCTCCATAAGGGCGGCGCAACACCGGAGCCTTGCTTGCCGCTCGCCGACGACCTGAAGGACCTCATCGAGCACGAGAACCGGCTGGCCCAGGAGCTCCTGGCCCAGATCGCGACCGCCATGCCGAAGTCCGTGGAGGCCCACTACCTCTTGGCCACCGCCCACCTGCGGCGGCTGGAATTCGACACCGCGATCAAGCACTTCCGCGAGACCATCGCGATCGACCCGAAGCATGACGATGCGCTGCGCAACCTGGCCTTCTGCCTCTTGGCCAAGGGCGACTATCCCGCCGCGCTCGCCGCCTACCACCACGCCTTCCAGGTGCTCTCCTCGGCCGGGGCGCTGCGCGTCACCGGCCTGCTGTCGCACCGACTCGGGCGGCTGGAGGACGCCCTTTCCGCCTACGAGCGCCTGTTGGCCAGCTGCCAGCCGACCAGCCCGGAGATCCCGTTCGCGCTGCAGGGCTATGCCGCCGCCCTGCGCGACGCCGGCCGGGTGATGGCCGCCGACCACGCCACCCGCAGCCTGATCGAGCGCTTCCGCCGCGAGCCGCTGTCGGTCGCCTCTGGCCTGGTCACCCGCAACAACTCCGAGGACTTCCACGAGTGGTCGCACTACGCCGACAAGGCCAAGCTGGCCCAGGCGCTGAACGCGCATAAGGCGGCCGACCCCGCCGGCCGTTTTCCCGAGAGCTTCGTGCTGCCGGCGGAGCGCAAGGCGCTCGAGGCCTTCGCCAAGGGCCCCGACGCGCCCAGGCTGTGGATCGTCAAGCCGATCCGCTCCTCCGGCGGCCAGGGCATCTGCGTCACCGACGACGTCGGCCAGGCCCTGGCCGAGAAGGACGTCGTCGTCCAGCGCTACATCGACCGGCCCTACCTGATCGAGGGCTGCAAAGGCCACTGCCGCATCTACGGCCTGGTCACGTCGACCGACCCGCTGCGCGCCTACGTCTATTCCGAGGGCATCGTGCGCCTGGCGCCGGAGCCCTACGACCCGCGCCCTGACGCGCCGGGCGGGGTGTCGATGCACGTCACCAACACCGCGCTGCACCTCGACCACCCGCGGCTGGTGATCAGCCAGGACCCCAACCAGGACGACGTGGGCGCGGTGCGCAGCCTGTCGGCGATGCTGCGCCGCATGGCCGCCGAGGGCCACGACCCCAATGCGGTGTTCGGCGAGATCAAAGCCCTGGTCGAGTGGTTCGTGCGCCTCTTGGCCGCCGACGGGCTCTTCGCGCGGCAGGCGGCGCTGGGCGGCCCGCGCGCCTTCGCCCACAAGCTGTTCGGGCTGGACGTGCTGGTCGACGACGAGGGCCATCCCTGGCTGATCGAGATGCAGCGCACGCCGGCCGCCCGCGGCCAGCCGCTGGTCGAGAAGATCAACGCCGAACTCTACATGACCACCTTCCGCATGGCGCAGGCGCCGCTCATCGAGGACTCCACGCCCGCCGCCGAGGCCGATCGTCTGCGTACGGACGACACCGCGCGCCGCGCCCGCGAACACCAGGTCGAGCTCGCCAACCGCGGCAAGTTCGTGCCGCTGGACTTGTAGTAGGTCGCGGAACGCGCCGAGCGGCTCAGCCTGATGACTTGGCGCCGCCTCCCTGAGTCGCCGGCGGCGCGGCCGGCGTCGCCGGGGCCGAGGCCTTGAGCCGCGTCAGCAGGTTCACGTAGTCAAAGGCGGTCAAGCGGCCCTGAACAGCGTCGATTTTCGTCTGTAGCAGGACGATCTCCCCCGCTAGGTCTGTCGGATTGGCGGCTGGGCGACCGGCGCCGGCCGGCAGCGATGGCGTTGTCGATGACGCAGGCGTCTTTGGCGGTGGAGCCGCTTGGAAGCCCGTGAGGGCGCTGGGATCGACGATGATCGCCAGCCCTGAAATCGCCGTCGTTTCGATCGCGGTCGATGTCGTATCAACGGCTGGCGGAAGGCTTCGAATGGCCTGGGCCGCGGCCTTTCCGTTTGTCAGCGTCGTGCCGCCGGTGTCGATCGCGGCCTGCAGCCGCGACGCATTCGCCTGATCGGCTTGTGCGTCCTTCAGCTGATCGCCGATGCAAGTCAGTTGGTCGACGTTCGCGGCGCACGGCTTGGCGGCCGGGGCCTTGTGATCCTTCAACATCTGCTTGGCGGCCGCGAGTTCGTTGGCGAGCGCACCATCATCCTGGTCGAACCCCGCCGCGTCCGAGTCGAGATTGAACGCCAGCGCCTCATTTCCCACCGAGATCATCGTGTTGAAGTTGAAGACGGCGGTGCGGGCTGCATTGATGCGCGATCCGAGCGGGATGGCCTTGTCGTAGAAGCCGGTCAGCCCGACCAGGAACCCCGCCCATTTGAGGCTGTTCGCGTTACCTCGGAACACGGCCGTGGAGCTCAGTCCCACGCTGGTGGCAAGGATCGCCCCATCACGCACATGTTGCTCGGTGTTGAGGTTGTCGTACTCGGTGACGTACTTATCGCGGCGCCCGGCCGCTGTGGTGAGCTTCGTGGAGAGTTGGCTCGAGATGGGTCCGGCCCCTGACGTGGGAGAAACGACCGAGACCTTTGGAAGGTCGACTGCGCTTGGGAATAGCGCGCACCCGCCCAAGAGAAGTGAGCAGGCGACTACCGTTGCAATTGCTTTCATTTCCCCCACCTATTTGAAGTTGCTTTAGGATTCGCAATCCCGACCGTCGTGGCGCGCCCACGATTCGAACACTTGGCGCCCCCAGATGCGGTCAGAAGACGTTCGAGTAGCGATTGATCTCCAGGACTCGATTCGCGACCCCGCTCGGCAGTCTTAGCGAGACGCTTCGAGCGCTGATCCAGGCCGCGTTGAAGCCGACGTTCGCCGTCCCGTAGGCGAGCTTCATGAATCCCTTGTCGCCCCAGTCCTCGCTCCAGGAATTCTTGACGATCCAGGCGCCGACGCCGGGAGGACCGCCGGGCGGCGCGTCTTCCCAGCCGATCAGGAGGACCATGTGGTCGATGCCCGCCGCGCCTCCGTTCTGCATGCTAAGGCCCGGCGTTGACGGAGCGCCGACGAAGACCCCGCCGGGAAAATCGGTCGCCCAGGTCGGGTTCCGCGTGCTGTACCTGTAAGGGTCGCTCTGTTGAGAGCCCGTTTGGGCGTCCCACCGATCAGCCGACACGCCACAGGCTAGCGGCCCATGGGCGACCAGCGCTTTCTTCAGGTCCAGGTCAGGGGGAATCGTGGCCCCGCCCACGAAGTCGAAGGTATTCGCGTAGTACTTCCGCGGAGAGACTCCGCCGCATGCGCCCTTGACGCCCAGGTAGGAGCCCGGTGGATAGGCGTCCGTGTCGACTTCACCATTCTGAACGATGTATCTGAAGACGCCATCGTGCCAACCACCCCCGCACCCATAGAGGGCTGGTATTGCGCAATCCAGTCCCTCCTGATCCGACACGGAGATTGGCGCATTGAGGCCGTTCGCGATCAGGAACGCTGACTCGTACGCCCCCGTCGCTGCAAACGCCCAGCATGAACCGCACACGCCTTGGTCCTTGACCGGCGTTACCTTGTGGGTGTCACGCCAGTCGAAGCGCGCCGGAACGCGGGCCGGCGCCCTGGGAAGCACCATGTAGGGCCGAAGCTTCGAAAACACGCTTTCTGCGACCGCCCTCTGCGACGCTACGATCTGATCGAGATTGGCCGGGGGAATGCCCCCCCGCGCTCGCTTGAACGGACCGGCGACGGAGGGCGCCTGCTGAGCGCGCGCCGGAAGCGCCGCCGCGCCAACAGCCAACAAACCGGATCCGAACAGCCGCCGCGAAATCTCCGGCCCGCCACCTAGCGATTCACCTGCAGACATGGTCGCGCCCCCACAACCTTGACGGTCAGATTATGGGATTGCGACCTGGTGTTCAACTCTGATTCCGACGTTCGCTGATCGTCGGCATTCGGTCGCTGAAATCGCCAACTCAGCCGGAAGAGGCCGGCGCATTGCGCCCGCAGGATGTAGGCGACCGTCTGTGGTGCGCCCGGAACAGAGTCAGCGGTCTGACTTCGGGGCTCGGAGATCTCAAACTGCTCCGCTCCGCTCAAACTCCAGTGGTGACCCGTAGCTCGAGGATATTCGATCGTGACGACGATCTCCTGTCCCTGGTGGACAACGACCGCCGGTTCGTCTGCCTGGAAGGCCAGCGGAAAGTGAACCTCGAGCGGGGCGTGATCGACGCCCGCCGCCGCGCCGACCGCGGTGAGCTGCAGCGCCAAGATCGGCCCAACCATCAGACACCGTCGCATGTCGCGCTCCACGACCCGCACCCTTCGATCCTAGCGCTGTCGCGCCAAGTCTAGCGTCTCAGTCCTGCAGGCGCTGCAGCTGTTCGCGCAGCCGCTTGAAGTAGGGCGGGATGTCCTTGTGGCGCAGCGGCGCGAACTCGGCCTTGGCCGCGGCCAGCCGCTCGCGCATCGCCTTGGCGACCTGCGGATGGGTGGCGGCCACGCTGTAGTTCTCCGAGGGGTCGGCCTTCACGTCGTAGAGCTGCTCGTAGCCCAGCGCCGTCATCGGCAGCTTGTTGCCCCGGTAGTACGCGCTCTCGACGTACTTCCAGTCCTGGGTCCTGACCGCGATCGGGACCTCGTTGTCGAACAGGATCAGCGCGTCGTGCGGCGACGGCGCGCCGTGGGTCAACACCGCTGTGATATCCCGCCCGTCCAGCGTCACCCCGGCCGGCGGCGCCATGGCCGCAAACGTCGGCAGGAGGTCCACGCCGGAAACGATCGAGCCCACGCGCCGCCCCGCCGGCAGCCGGCCCGGCGCCCAGGCGATGCAGGGCACGCGGTAGCCGCCGTCGTAGCCGCCGCCGCCCTTGCGCTCGCGCAGCCAGCCCGGCGAGCCCTCGAACCACGGCCCGTTGTCGGAGGTGAAGATCACCACCGTGTCGCGCGCCAGGCCGAGCTGGGCGAGCTTGGCCATCAGTCGGCCGACGATCGAGTCGATCTCCTGCACGATCGCCCCGTACGGTCCGGCGAAGGTGCTCTGGTCGAAGCCCGCATGCGGGTTCTCCGGCAGGTGGGGGGCGGAGAGCGCCAGCTCGACGAAGAACGGCTGGTCCTTGTGAGCGGTGATGAACGCCTCGGCGGCGGCGTAGAAGTCCTGCTGCAGGTTCGACAGCACCGGGTTGTCGCGCCGGCTCGCCGTGTCCGAGCCGGCATGGCTCTCCGCCATCCACAGCGGCTTCATGTCGTGGCTGTAGGGGATGCCAAAGAACGCGTCGAAGCCGTGCTTGGTCGGCGGCCAGGATGCGCCCAGGTGGCCCAGGTGCCACTTGCCGAACAGGCCGCTGGCATATCCCGCGGGCTTCAGCGCCTTGGCGATCGTCACTTCCGTGAGCGGCAGGCCGCGGTCGTCGCCCTGCATGATCACTTCGAAGCCCAGGCCCGTGCGCACCGGATAGCGGCCGGTGAGCAGCCCCGCGCGCGACGGCGAGCAGAGGTTGGCCGGCGCGTAGTAGTCGGTCAGCACCACGCCCTCGCGCGCCATCTTCGCGATGTTGGGCGTCGCGATCTTGCCGCCATAGGGGCTGACGTCGCCGTAGCCCAGGTCGTCGCAGAGCACGACGACGAAGTTCGGCGGCCTTGCCGCGTCCCGCGCCGGCCCGGCCGGGGCGGCCTTGGCCAGCGGCCCGCTCAAGGCGACGGCCGCGCTGGCGCCCAAGAGTTCGCGGCGATTCATGCGCAAAGTCCCTTCCCCGACCCGCCGGCACTAGACCGCCATGCGTCGGGGAAGGGAAGCCCGGGGGCAGGCGGCGGTCAGAAGTCGGCCGTGACGCCCACGAAGAAGTAGCGGCCGAGCGTGTCGTACATCTGGGCGTAGACGTTCTGGTTGCAGGCGCCGGCCGGGCAACTGCTGGCCCCGGTCAGCGGCGGGTCCTGGTCCAGCACGTTGTTCACGCCGAAGCGGAACGAGTAGTTGTCCTTGATCTTGAACGTCGCCAGGAGATCCAGGTAGCTGCGCGACCCTAGCTCGGCGTCGGTGGCGGCGAAGGCGCCGGCCAGGCCGGGGTTGCTGGACGAGCGGTCCACCTTCACCGAGGCGAAGTAGCGCCACTGGGCCGAGAAGGCCAGGTTGCTCATCCACCAGTACTCGTAGGGCGTGTTCCAGGTCACCCGCATCTTGTGGCGCCAGTGGGGGTTCGGGTTGACCGAGGTGCCGAAGCCCGAGCACGTCGCGCCGTAGAGGCCGGCGCAGTCCACCGGGTTGCCGCCCTTCAGCGAGGTGACCTCCAGCTTGTCGAGCCAGGTGCCGGTCAGGTTGGCCGAGACCGAGCCCATGTTCGACATGCCGAACCGGTCCAGGCCCGTGCGGTAGCCCACCGACACGTCGACGCCGTCGGTGTGCAGGCCGCCGGTGTTCTGCGTGGTGTCCACCACGAAGCCCTGCGGCGAGCGGATCGAGCCCACCGCGTCGCGCTTCACCAGCCGGCAGAACTCCGGGTTCGTGCCGTTGACGCAACCGGTGATGATCGTGTTCGCCCCGATGCCGGAGATGAAGTCGGTCACCTTGATGTCGAAATAGTCGACCGTGATGTTCAGGCCGGGGACGAACGACGGCTGCCAGACCAGGCCTACGGTGTAGGTGTCCGCGGTCTCCGGCTTGAGGTTCGGGTTGCCGCCGAACTGGCCGTTGTACTGGTTGGCCGGATCCGGCTCGAGGGCCAGCACCTGGGCCTGGGTCAGGTTGAAGAGCGTCGCGCACCGCGCCACCAGCGGATTGCCGGCGGTCAGGCCCGCGCAGGGATCGACCGTGCCGTCGAGGCCCACATTCTGCGGCGCGAACAGTTCCACGACGTTGGGCGCGCGGACCGCGCGGTTGTAACCGCCGCGCAGGCGCAGGCCGTCCATGATCGTCCAATCGCCCGACACCTTGTAGGTGTTGGTCGTCCCGGCGTTCGAATAGTCGGAGTAGCGGTAGGCCAGCTCCAGGGTGACGTCCTTCGCCAGGGCCTGGTCCTGGATCAGCGGCACGCGGGCCTCGCCGTAAAGTTCGTAGACGTCGTAGCCGCCGTTCACCGGCGGGTTGGCCGCGCCGTTGCCGTTCACGTCGCCCGTCGACTGCGGGACGTCGGAGTGGCTGTCCAGGTGCTCGCGGCGGTACTCCGAGCCGATCGAGACGCCGATCTTGTCGTTCGCCCACGGACTCTTGATGGCCTCGGGCAGGCTGCCCACGATGTTCAGGCTGGCCACCTGTTCGATGACGTTGCCGCCGGTGAAGGTCGGCGCCTGCAGGTAGGCGAGCGCCGCCGGCGTGACGCCGCCGAGCTGGAAGCTGTTGTAGGGCACGCAGGCCGGGTCGGTGCCGTCGATCACGCTCTGGCAGACGATCTGGCCGGCGGCGTTGCGGCGCGCGATCAGCGAGCGGCTGATCCGCGAGGTCAGGAAGTTGTTGCCCTGTTGAGTGCTGAGCGACGTCTTCCCGTATTGCATCGAGACGTCATAGGTCCAGTCGCCTGCCAGCTCGCCCTTCAGGCCGATGACGTAGCGCTGCTCCTGGTGCTCGAAGATCGACAGGCGCCCGCCGCCCTCGACGTTGCGCCGCGCCACCGTCAGGTTGACGTTGCTGCCGGCGGCGATCTGCGCCGGGGTGCAGATCGAATTGGCTTCCTGGGCCGACATCAGCGGGTTGTCGCAGTTGATCGCGAAGGTGCCGCCCGGCCCGGGGCCGGTGGCGGCGAAGATGCCGCCGGGCGCGATCTGCGCGGTCGAGTTGTCGTCGGCGAACATCACGTCGGCGTAGGCCTGGAAGTGGCTGTTGATCTCGTAGTGGGCGTAGGCGCCCATGCCGTACCGCTGGTCCGGGCGCATCAGGTAGTTGGTCGGCGCGAAGTTGTAGACGTCCGAGCTCGTCCGTGGGCGGAAGGTGTTGCCGGGGCCCGACGGGTCTACGATGAAGCTGCCGAAGCGGGTGGGGAACGCGGTCCCGGAGCCGCCGCAGCGGGCGGCGAAGAACGTCGCGCCCGAGTTCAGCGAGCAGGCCGTGTAGTCGAAGTTCGACGCCAGCACCGGGTTGACCTGCACGTGCGTGGCGTAGGCGGTGACATTGCCCTTACCGTCGGGGGCGTTGACGCCGATGATGATCGACTCGGTGTCGCCCTCGCCGCCCTTGAAGTCGCCGGGCACGGTGAAGTTGCTGGGCACCGCGGCGCGGCTCCTCGCGTCGCGCACCACCGCCTGCACGCCGTCCGGATCCTGCTGGTTGTGCTGGTAGAAGTTGTACTGGGCGTCGAGGCGCACGCCCTCGAAGTTGCGGTTCATGATGAAGTTGACGACGCCGGCCACGGCGTCGGCGCCGTAGACCGCCGAGGCGCCGCCGGTCAGCACGTCGACGCGCTCCACCAGCGCGGTCGGGATGAAGTTCAGGTCGACGGCGATGGCCGCCGCAGCGGCCGAGGTCGGGTTGCCGGGCTGCACCCGCTTGCCGTCGATCAGCACCAGGGTGCGCGCTGCGCCCAGGCCGCGCAAGTTCACCGTCGCGGTGCCGTTGGAGCCGTTGGAGACCATCGAGCCCTGGGCGGCGAAGGCCTGCGGCAGGCTGTTGATGAGGTCCTCGACCCGGGTCACGCCCTGGGCCTTGATGTCCGCCGCCGTGACCGAGGTCACCGGCGCGACGCTGGTCAGGTTGGGCGTCGGGATGCGGGTGCCCGTCACCACGATCTCGGAGACTTCCGCATTCGCCCCGGCCGCCGGCGCCGCGGCCGCCGCCGCCATCGCCGGACCCGCCAGCACGGCGGCCGCCGAGGCCAGAACTGAAGTCGCCAGGAGGCGATCGCGCTTGACTGTCATGTTGTGCTTTCCCCAAAGGCGCCAGGCGCCTAGCCACGTCCCTGCGGCTGCGGGAGAGCGCAAACACGCCTCACGCAGCGCCTGCGATGTCGTAGGCGCGGCGCCGGCGGGCGCTTAAGGGAATAAGTCTATCCGGAACGGTGAGTGGATTTCGCAGATCGCTCAGCGGCGACGGCCGCGAATAGGTCGCCGTTTCGATCAAATGATGATTGTTTTCAAGCGTGTGATCGCCATTCGAGTGCTGGCTGATCTCAGCCGCATAGTGTTACGTCCTGGCCGGACTCTGAAGTCGTCATCGACTTCATCTTCGACTGGATTGCCGCCGGTTGTGGCGGGCCTGCAACAAGCCTCAGCCGGCCAGGGCGGCCCGGCGGCCGGCGGTGGGCCAGCGGGCGAGCGCCACCGGCGGCGCGGCCGCCGGCAAGGCCTCGTCCAGCCAACGGGCCAGCTGGCCGATCTCGCGCTGACGCGCCGAGGCGGCGGCCCACACCAGCTGGTAGCTGGGGCCGGCGATGGCGCCGGCGTCGCCGATCCGCACCAGCGTCCCGCGCGCCAGGTCGCGGGCGACCAGGCGGTGCGGCGCCAGGCAGACGCCGGCGCCGGCCGCGGCCAGCTCCAGCGCCATCAGGTCGGTGTCCACACTCATCGCCGGCGGCTCGCCCGGCGCGGCGGCCGGCCGCCCGGCCCACAGCGACCACGGATGCTCGCGCGATTCGATCAGCACCCGGCCCGGCAGCGCCCGGGCGTCGCGCCAGCTGGCGAACGCCGACGCACCCGCCGGATAGAGCACGTCCTCGCCCAGGCTCCGAGTGCAGAAGCCCTCGCCGCTGACCGGCCCGGCCAGCAACGCCACGTCGGCCTCGCCGCGCAGCAGCGCCGCGGGTCCGGCGATCTCGCGCAACGCCAGCGCCGTCTCCGGAGACGCCGTCCTGAATTGCGCCAAGTGCGGGCCTAGGAGCCGCGGGATCAGCCCGGGCGGGCCGCCGAGCGTGAGCCGGCCGCGCTCGGCGCTCCGCTCGCCCAGCGCGTCGCTGAGCAGCGTGAGGCTCAGGCCAACGCGCTGCGCCAGCCGCGCCCCGGCCTCGGTCAGCACCACCGTTCGACCGACCCGCTTGAAGAGCTGGGCGCCGATCTGGTCCTCCAGCCCGCGGATCGCGTGGCTGACCGCGCCCGGCGTCAGGTTCAGCTCCGCCGCCGCGCGCGAGAAGTTCTCATGCCGCGCGGCCGCCTCGAAGGCGGCGACGGCGCGCAGCGAAGGCGGGCGCGCGGGCATGCTCAGCCGGCGCGCCGGGCCGGCATCGCGTCCAGCGGCTCGGCCGCCTCCGGCTGGGCGCGCTCCAGACCGAAGTCCAGCCGCTCGCGCCGCTGGGTGATCTGCAGCATCGCCTCCGGGTAGCGCTTGCGCACGCCGGCCAAGAGGCGCTCCAGCGCCCTCTGGTGGAGGCCCGCATCGGTGAAGCTGGCGACGTCGAACTCCAGCGAAATCTGCGCCCGCAGTCTCATCACACGCCTTCCGGGCGACCCGCCCTTAACCCATGTCGTTGCGCCGTAGTCATCGGCGGCAACAGAGCTTGGGGCCTTGCTGGCCAGCCGCGAGGGCCAGATTCCGACATTTCGTCTAGGCCAGCGGTGCGCTCGTCGCATGCCGCGCCCGACCGCCCGGCGCGCGCGCTAAGCCGCCGCCATGGCCCTTCGCCCGCCCCGTGCGCAGCCGCGCTACCGCGAGATCTACCAGCGCATCCGCACCTCGGTGGAAGACGGCACGCTGCGGCCCGGCGACCGCGTCGCCTCGGCGCGCACGCTGGCGGTGGAGTTCAACGTCGCGCGCGGCACGGTCGACACCGCGCTGGCGCTGCTGGCCGGCGAGGGCTTCATCGTCGCGCGCAGCCGCCGCGGCGCCGTGGTCTCGCCGACCCTGCCGGCGGCCGCGGGTCGACCCGCGGCGCTGACGCGGCGGCCCATGCGCCCGGCAGTGGCCCCGCCGCCGTGGCAGTACATGTACGGCGAGCCGTCGCCGCTGCGGCCCGGCCTGCCGGGGCTCGACCTCTTCCCGCGCAAGCTGTGGTCGCAGCTGGTCGCCCGCCATGCGCGGCGCAGCCAGCCCGTCGACCTGTCCTACCAGGACCCCCTGGGCTCGATGGAGCTGCGCACCGCCATCGCCGCCTACCTAACCGTGGCGCGCGGCGTCACCTGCGCGCCGCAGGAGGTGATCGTCACGGGCGGGTTCATCGCGGGCCTGGCGCTGGTGCTGCGCGCGATGGCCGGCCCCGGCGACCAGGCGTGGGTCGAGCGCCCCGGCTTCCGGCTCACCGAGCGCGCCGTCGTCGCGGCCGGCGTGCAGCCGATCGGCGTGCGGGTGGACGAGGAAGGCATCGACGTGGCCGACGGCGCCGCCGCCGCGCCGAACGCGGCGTTCGCCGTCGTCGCGCCGGCCAACCAGTATCCGCTCAACGTCTCGCTCTCGCTGCGCCGGCGCATGGCGCTCCTGGAATGGGCGCGGGCCTCCGGCGGCTGGGTGGTTGAGGACGACTATTCCGGCGAGTTCCGCTACGACGGCTGGCCGCTGCCGTCGTTGAAGAGCCTCGATCGCGACGACCGGGTCTTCTACCTCGGCACCTTCTCCAAGACGCTGTTCCCCAGCCTGCGCCTGGGCTACCTCGTC
>JADMIO011227304.1_pt1 | contig 18160 bp, 14 predicted proteins | sample 8958161 | NCBI WGS metagenome assembly JADMIO01 (sample SAMN16585339, study PRJNA669376) | soil metagenome | isolation source: Crop rotation soil | place: USA: Cullars Rotation, Alabama | collected 2011 | reverse complement strand
CGCCGTCCCCGCCTGGGAGCCGGTCGACCGGAAGCGCCCGGTCTGGGCCCTCGAGGACGAGGCCACCGCGCTCGAGCAGGAGGCCGCGCGCCTGGAGGTCGAGTCCGTCCAGGCCCTGCAATCGGCCTTCACGCTGGCCCCCGAGCTCCCCGAGGCCCACGCCGCCCTCGCCGACTGGCACCGCGCCCGCCACGCCGACGCCGAGGCCGCCCGCGACCCGTCGACCGCGGCCGTCCACGAGCAGCTCCTCCGCCACCACGACCGCGCGGGCCGCCACGCCGGCTGGCTCCGCGGCGACGGCCGCCTGACCCTTCGCTGCGAGCCCGCCGTCGCCGAGCTCCACCGCTACGTCCTGCGCGACCGCCGCCTCGTCCCCGAGCCCTACGCCACCGTCGACGCGCCGTTCACCGACCTCCCGCTCCGGATGGGCTCCTGGCTCGTGGTCCTCCGCGCGGGCGCCCGCGAGCTCCGGTACCCCGTGTCCATCGGCCGCAACGAGCACTGGGACGGCGTCGCGCCGGGCGACACGGCCCCGAAGCCCATCGCCCTCCCGGACGTCGCCCCCGACGAGGTGGTCCTGCCGCCGGGCCCCACGTGGATCGGCGGCGACCCCGAGGCCAACAACGCGTACCCCTGGCGACGCCTCTGGTTCGACGCGCTCGTGTGCAAGCGCTTCCCCGTCACCAACCGCGAGTACCTCCGCTTCCTCGACGCGCTCGTCGCGGAGGGTGACGAGGCCCTCGCGCTGCGCTGTGCCCCTCGCGAGCGCGCCGCGCGGGTGGAGGACGAGGGCGCGCTCCTCTACGGCCGCGACGCCGACGGCCGTTTCGTGCTCCAGGCCGACGCCGACGGCGACGTCTGGGACCCCGACTGGCCCGTCTTCCACGTCGACTGGTGGGGCGCCCACGCCTACGCCGACTGGCTCGCCCGCACCACCGGCCAGCCCTGGCGCCTCCCCGGCGACCTCGAGCTGGAGCGCATGTCCCGTGGCGTCGACGGCCGCGCCTTCCCCTGGGGCCCCCACCTCGACCCCACCTGGTGCCACATGCTCGACAGCCACCAGGGCCGCCCGATGCCCACCGTCGTCGACAGCCACCCCGTCGACGAGAGCCCGTGGGGCGTGCGCGGCGTCGGCGGCAACGTCCGCGTCTGGAGCCTCGATCTCTACCGCACGGAGCTCCCCGAGGGCCGCGCCGGCCGCCCCGTCGACCCCGGCGACGACCCCGGCTACCGCGTGACCCGCGGCGGCGACTGGTACGGCCCCGAGCGACTGTGCCGCTGCGCGAACCGAGGGCGCGACTGGCCGCAGGTGCGGGTGTCGATCCTCGGCTTCCGGGTGGTGCGGGACGGAGCGCAGGCGAGCCCTGGTCCGGAGGTGGGCGGCGGAGGGCCGGACGGTTCCTTCGGCGGGAGCATCGCAGGCGGCGAGGACCTCGATCTCGACGGCGACGACGCCCTCGCCGGAGGCGAGGGCGGCCACGGCGCCATCTTCCCGCTCGACGGCGGGCCTCGGCTCTGAGCCGGCCGGCGGCCCGGCGATCCCCGCGATATCCTCGACCGGATGGGAACCCACGCGTTGATCCTCCTCCTGGCCTGCGCAGGCGACGCCGACGGCGACGGCTACGCCGCGGCCGACGACTGCGACGACGACGACGCCGCCGTGCACCCCGGCGCGGACGAAGCCTGCGACGGCGTCGACAACGACTGCGACGGCGAGCTCGACGTCACGGCCCTGACCTGGGCCGACGGCGACGGCGACGGCTTCGGCGACGGCTCGATCGACGGCACGGCCGAGTGCGCCCCTTCGGCCGGCCGCGTCGCCGACAGCACCGACTGCGACGACGCCGACGCGTCCGTCCACCCCGGCGCCGACGAGGCCTGCGACGGCGTCGACAACGACTGCGATCACGCCGTCGACGAGGAAGGCGGCAACTTCACCGACTGGTACATCGACGGCGACGACGACGGCTACGGCACCGGCTCGCCCACCCCCGCCTGCACGGCGCCCGACCCGGGCATGGTGGACAACGGCGACGACTGCGACGACCGCAACCGCGACGTGCACCCCGGCGTCATCGAGACCTGCAACGACATCGACGACGACTGCGACGGCGACGTCGACGAGAAGCCCAGCGACGCGCTCCAGCTCTACGCCGACGGCGATGGCGACGGCTACGGCGACAAGCTCGACGGGGTGGGCTGCTCCGCCGGGGCGGGCCAGTCCCTCGTGAACGGCGACTGCGACGACACCGACGCGACGTCCTTCCCCGGCGCGGAAGAGGTGTGCGACAAGGCCGACAACGACTGTGACGGCCTCACCGACGACGACGACGGCGACGTCGTGGGCAGCTCCACCTGGTACACCGACGCCGACGGCGACGGCTACGGTGCCGACGGGACCGCCCGCGACTCCTGCACGGCCAAGGCGGGCGAGGTCTCCGTGGGGGGCGACTGCGACGACGCCGACGCCGAGGTGAGCCCCGGCGCGCGCGAGTCCTGCACCCTCGGCGACGACGACTGCGACGGTCTCGCCGACGCCGACGACCCCGAATACGTCGCCAACCAGACCTGGTACGTCGACACCGACGGCGACGGCTACGGCGACTCGGCCACCGGCGTCTTCACCTGCGACCCCGACCCCGGGCTCGTCAACCAGGGCGGCGACTGCGATGAGTCCGACGCCGGCGTCAACCCCGCGGCCACGGAGGTCTGCGGCGGCGCCGACGAGGACTGCGACCACCTCGTCGACGCGGCGGACCCCAGCGTCGACCCCGCCTCGGCGTACGTGGTCTACGACGACGACGACGGCGACGGCTTCGGCGGCGGCGCCGGCACCACCACCTGCGATCCCGGCGACGGGACCACCATCGGCGGCGACTGCGACGAGACCGATCCGCTCGTGAACCCGGGCGCCGACGAGGTCTGCGGCGGCGGCGACGAGGACTGCGACACCCTCGTCGACTCCGACGACGACTCGCTCGTCGGCGGCACGCTCTACTACCGCGACCGCGACGGCGACGCCTTCGGCGACGACGACGAGGAGCGCTCCGCGTGCTCCGACCCCGGCGCCGGCTGGTCGAGCGTCGGGGGCGACTGCGACGACACCGACGTCGACGCCTGGTCCGGCTGCACCGAGCCCGTCTTCACCGAGAGCTACGACGTGATCGTCGTCGGCACCGGTCCCGCCGGCATCGCCGCGGCCCTCACGGCGCGCGAGATGGGCGCCACGGTGCTGCTCCTCGACAAGTCCGAGGACGCCGGCAACGGCATCCTCGCCGGCCAGGCGATGTTCGCCGCCGGCACGTCGCAGCAGGTGGCGGCCGGCATCGTCGACACGGTCGAGGCGGCCGAGGACGAGTGGATCGACATCACCGGCACCGACGGCCACGTCGAGAGCGTGATGAACTACATCGAGGCCAGCGGCAGCGTGGTCGACTGGCTCGACAGCTACGGCGTCGAGACCACGAGCGTCGAGCTCCGCGACGACGTCGGCACCGTGGCCCGCAGCCACGTCTTCGACGCCCAGAACGACGACAACACGCCCAAGCTGATCCCCGACTTCGACGGCGAGCTCCGCACGCAGATCGAGGTCACGGGCCCGGTCATGTGGGAGGACCAGATCGTCGGCGTCCGCTGGGTCGACCTCGCCACGGGCGACAGCGGCATGAGCGGGGCGAAGGCGGTCGTGATGGCCACGGGCGGCTACCAGCGCGACCTCGACTTCCTGAAGGCCGCGGCGCCCGGGGTCACGTCCCGCAACTTCGTCTACGAGGCGATCCTCGAGGCCGACGGCGGCGGGCTCGGCTTCTTCGACCTGCTCGGCGCGGGCTACTTCAACGTCGACGAGTCGAGCGTCGGGATCTACTCCCACGGCCTCGTCGATCCCTACGGCGCCGGCGACTACGAGGGCCTGATCTGGTACGCGGCGAGCGAGGCCATCGTGGTCGGGGAAGACGGGCTGCGTTTTGCCGACGAGACCGACCTCGTCTCCTTCGTCTTCTACCGGCAGTGGCCCGAGGACAGCGACGTCTACGCGATCATGGACGGGTCGCTGGAGTCGTTCACGTCCTTCTCGCGTCCGTTCTACAACCGGGCCGGTCCCAAGTCCGAGACCTACAAGGCCGAGGACCTGCTGGGCGTGTCGGACGACATCTACATGGGCGCGAGCGTCGCCGAGCTCGCGGACGCCGTCGGCATGGACGGGGAGAACCTCGCCGCCGAGATCGACGCCTGGAACGACGCCGTCGACGCGAGCGCCGTGGACTCCTGGGGCCGCGACGCCACCGACGGCTGGAAGATCGAGGGCCCCGACTACTGGGCCGTTCGCCTCGCGCCGGGCGTGGCGAAGATGTTCGGCGGCATCGCCACCGACGTCGACGCCGAGGTCCTCGACGAGGACGGCGTCGCGATCCCCGGCCTCTACGCGGCGGGCGAGGTCGCCGGCATGCTCCCCGGCGGCGGCGGCGGCGGCGGCTTCGGCGGCAGCGTGGGTGGCTGCTACTACGGCGGCCGGATCGCGGGTCAGGAAGCGGCGACCTGGGCGGCGTCGCACTGAGCCCGGCCACGTTGTCCGACACCCCCGGGCGTGGACCGCGACGTGCAGGCTGTCATGAGCTTCCTCCGCTCGCAGGCGTGCCGGAAGCAGGGTTCCTGGCCTGCGAAGTGGGCCGCCTGCCGAAGTCGGCGCGTCGCCGGGCCCCCGCGCTCCGAACGCCACGTTAGCCCTGAGGGTCTCCGAGGCCTCCATGCTCCTCTGGGTCCCCGCGGCGCTCGCGCAGGACGTCCACTTCGAGAAGTACTCCCTGCCGAACGGGCTGCAGGTCATCCTGATGGAGGACCACTCGCTCCCGCAGGTGGTGACCGACATCTGGTACCGCGTCGGCTCGGGCGACGAGGTGCCCGGACGCTCCGGCTTCGCCCACCTCTTCGAGCACCTCATGTTCATGGGCACCAACCGCCTCCCGGGGAACGGCTTCGACCAGGTCATGGAGGCCGCCGGCGGCTGGAACAACGCCTGGACGATGGAGGACGCCACCAACTACTACGACGTCGGCCCGCCCGCGCTCCTCCCCACGTTCCTGTGGATGGAGGCCGATCGCATGCAGCAGCTCGGCGCCGCCATGACGCAGGAGAAGCTCGACCTCCAGCGCAACGTGGTGTTGAACGAGCGGCGCCAGTCCAACGAGGACGCTCCCTACGGCATGGTGGAGATCGAGCTCGGGCCGGCGCTTTTCCCCGGCGGGCACCCCTACGAGCACTCGACCATCGGCTCCCCGGCCGACCTGAACGCGGCCACGCTCCAGGACGTGAAGGACTTCTTCGCCACCTGGTACGTGCCGAACAACGCGTCGCTCGTCGTCGCCGGCGACTTCGACTCCGCGGCGATCAAGCCCACGATCGAGCGCTACTTCGGCGTGCTCGAGTCCCGGCCGCTCCCAGAGCGCGCCCACCCCGCCCCCGCGACCGCGCCCCAGAAGCCCGACGTCGCGTTGACCGACCAGGTCCAGTTCCCCCAGCTCAACCTCGTGTGGCACAGCCCCGCGAAGTACCAGCCCGGCGACGCCGAGATGGCGCTCGCGGCCGCGCTCCTCGGCGACGGCGAGTCCTCCCGCCTCTACAAGCGCCTCGTCGTCGGCGGACTCGCGCAGGAGGTCAACGTCCTGCACTACCCGCTGCGCCTCGGCGGCCTCTTCATGGTCGAGGCCATCCCGACGGAGGGGACGACCATGGAGAAGCTCCAGGTCGCGATCCTCGACGAGATCGCGAAGCTCGCGAAGACCCCCGCGACCGACGCCGAGATGCAGGGGCTGAAGAACAAGGTCCGGACGGGCTTCCTCACCGGCCTCGAGCCGCTCCAGGACCGCGCGGAGCTGCTCAACCGCTACTCGGCCTACACCGGCGACCCCGGCTACCTCCCGAAGGACCTCGCCGCCTACCAGGACGCCACGGCCGCGGGTGTATCAGCGAAAGTGGCCGCGCTCCTCGATCCCAAGCTCCTCTCCCGCGTCGTCGTCCAGCCGGAGGCCAAGAAGTGAAGCTCCTCCTCCTCCTCTTCGCCGCCGCCTGCGCCCCGAAGCCCGTGGTCGATCCCTACGACCAGGCCCTCCGCGAGGCCCAGGCCCTCCCGCCCGACCCGCTGGCCTCGCGACCCGTCCTGACGGCGACCGCGCCCTTCGTCCCCCACGCGCCCACGGTCGCCGCGCTCAGCAACGGCGTCCAGCTCTGGACGCTCACCAATTCCACCCTGCCGCTGGTCGCGATCGAGATCCGCGTCCCCGGCGGCTCGGCGGCCGACCCGGCCGGCAAGGAGGGCACGGCCGCCCTCGCCGCGCGGCTGATGACGCAGGGGAGTGGCTCGCTCAGCGCGGACGCGTTCCAGGCCGCCGTCGATCGCCTCGGCGCGACCATCGAGAGCGTCGTCACCCCGGACGACGCCGTGATCCGACTGTCGTGCATGAAGGAGGTCCTGCCCCAGGCCCTCGACCTCGTCGCCGGCATGATCCTGCACCCGACCTTCGACGCGAAGATCGTCGCCCGCGAGCGCGCCCTGGCCATCTCCGAGATCCAGGAGTCGATGGACGACCCCAACTACGTCTCGGCCCGCACGGCGACCTCGCTCTACTGGGGCCCCACCCACCCCTACGGCCGCCCGGCGGACGGCACCGTCGCGGGCCTGAAGAAGACCACCGCGAAGGACCTCGTGACCTGGCAGCGCTGGGCCTGGTCCAGCAAGGGCGGCGGCGTCGCGGTGGTGGGCGACGTCAGCGCCGACGAGGCGAAGACGCTCCTCGAGGCCCGCCTCGGGGCGGCGTGGAAGCCTCGCGACCGCGCTCCGGTCGCCATCCCCGCCGCGCCGGAGCACCCGGCGTCGCCCCTGTACCTCGTCGACGTTCCCGGCAGCGCGCAGACGGGCTTCTACCTGCTCTTCCCGGGCGTGAAGGCCACCGACCCGACGCTCATCCCCACCCAAGCGGGGACGATCGTGCTCGGCGGCACCTTCACGAGCCGCCTGAACGGCCTCTTGCGCGAGCAGAAGGGCTACACCTACGGCGTGAAGGCGGCGGCTTCGGGCCAGCGCGAGGCCGGGGTGCTCAGCATCCGCACGCGCATCCGCGCCGACGTCACCGCCGCGGCCCTGAAGGACCTCCTCGGCGAGCTCGACCGGATCCGCGCCGGCATCGACGACGGCGAGCTTCAGAAGGCCCAGGCGGCCTACCAGCAGGACGTCGTCGAGGCGATGGAGACCCGGGAGGCCGCCGCGGCGAGCCTCGCGCGGCTGCAGTCCATCGGCCAGCCGGCGGACCAGCTCGGCAAGGACATCTCGTCGATGTTCGCCGTCCGCACCACGGACGTCCCTCCGAAGATGGCGGCGTGGGATCGATCGCGCGGTGTGTTCGTGCTCGTCGGCGACAAGGCGACCGTCATGCCCCAGCTCGCGGATCTCGGCCCCGTCGAGGTCGTCACCGCGCCTTGAACGGCGCGGCGTCCCGGGGCAAGTTCCCGGATGGACGCCGAGCTCGCCGCCTACCGCCAGAACCTGCGCCTGCTGTCGTGGGGCTACGCCCTCGTCGGCGTGCTCTTCGGCTTCACGGGCTGCATCTTCTTCTTCCACCTCTTCTTCGGCCTGTTCACGCTCATCGACCCCGGGGCGTTCCGCGACGACGCGACCGGCGAGCCGATGCCGGTCTTCTTCGGGCTGACGATGTCGACGATGGGCGGGTGCGCGATCCTCTCGTTCTGGACGATCGCGGGCCTCATCCTGCTGGCGTCGCGGAGCCTGGTCAGCGGGCGCCGCAAGCTGCTCATCTACGGGGTCGCGGTGCTGATGCTCATGAACTTCCCGCTGGGCTCGGCGCTCGCGGTCGTCACGTTCGTGCTGCTCTCCAAGCCGCTCGCCGCGCGGGTGTTCGAGGGCGAGTAGATCCTCGGCTCATGCCTTGAACCGGTAGACGACCTCCGCCGCGCAGGCCGGCTTCGCCTGGCCGTCCAGCTCGATCGTCGCCTGGAACGTCCCTTCCAGCCACTCCCCGAGCGACTTCACGTCGCCCAGCGACAGCGTCAGCCGGTAGCGGTCGCCCTCCCGGAGCGGGGAGGGGAAGCGCACCTTGTTGCACCCGCAGTTGATGACGAGCTGGAAACCCTGGAGCTCGACCACCTCGAAGAACAGTCCGCCGACGAGCGACATCGCGAGGTAGCCGTGGGCCAGCGGGCGCCCGAAGGGCGACTCCCTGGCGATGCGCTCGCGATCGACGTGGATCCACTGGAAGTCGCCCGACGCCTCGGCGAACCTCTGGATCCGCTCGAACCGCATCTCCTGCCACTCGCTCGACCCGAGCGGGTGGCCGGCGAGGGACTGGAGACCGGCGGCGCCGGCGACGACGGTGGGCATGGGCGGCGGCTAACCCCTACCCACCGGCCGCATCTGCAAATACTCTCTGCACGATGGAACCCCGTCCGCCGGTCGTCCCGCCGCAGACCCGCGTCGTGCAGGACCGGTTCGAGGAGTGCGTCTACCGCCCGGGCCAGGTCGCGCGCTGTCCCGCCCGCGTGCCGACCACCCCGCTCAGCCCTCAGCAGCTCGACATCCTCCTCGCCGAGGGCGATCAGCGCGTCGGTGGCACGGTCTTCCGCACCACCTGCCCCTTCTGCAGCGCCTGCGAGCCGGTGCGAATCGACGTCCCGGCGTTCCGCCCCTCGCGTTCGCAACGCCGGGTGCTCCGCCGCAACGCCGACCTCCGCATCGAGATCGGCGCCCCCGAGATCTCCCGCCGCCGCGTGGCGCTGTGGAACCGCCACCGGGCCGCGCGCGGGCTGTTGACCGAGAACTCCCGGCGCGATCCCGTCGGCTACAAGGAGTGGCTCGTCGACACCTGCGCACCGACGGCCGAGGTCCGGTATTTCGAAGGAGAGAGGATGATCGGCGTGAGCCTCCTCGACATCGGGGAGACCTCCGCCAACTCCGCCTACCACTACTTCGACCCCCGCGTCGCGGCGCGCTCCCTGGGCGTCATGAGCGTGCTGTGGGAGGTCGACTTCTGTCGGTCCCGCAACATCCGCTGGTACTACCTCGGGCTCTGGGTGGAGGACTGCTCGGCGCTCTTCTACAAGACGAGCTACTACCCCCACGAGCGCCTGGTCATGGGGCAATGGCGTAGGTTCGAAGCGCCTTCGGGTGAGACGTCTCGGTAGTCTCAGGTGTGGACGAGCCCGAGCCGGTCGCGGCACAGCTCGACGCCGGCGAGCGCCCGACCCTGATCCCTCACCATGCGCGCCGCCTTGGCGACGAGGTCGCCGTTGGAGCGAGCCATCTCACCCGGAGCCAGGTAGAAGTTGTCTTCCAGGCCGACACGCACGTTCCCGCCCATGGCGCAGCCGGCGGCGACGAGGCGCCACTGGTCGAGCGAGAGGCTGATGATCTCCCAGTCGCTCTGCGCGGGGAGCATGGCCACGAGGTGCGCGAGGTTGGGCACGGTGCCGGGCATCCCGCCGACGACGCCGAGGATGAGCGACACCTGGAAGGGCGCGGTGAGCAGCCCCATCTCGATGAGCGGCGCCAGCGTGCCGACGTGCCCGGCGTCGAAGCACTCGCACTCCGGCTTGATACTGTGCTCGTTCATCCCGCACAAGAGCGCGCGGATCTCGGAGATCGGGTTGGAGAACACGAACTCGAAGACGAAGTCCTTCCGCTTCGGGTGGAACTTCGCGTAGTTCATCGAGCCCATGTTCAACGCAGCGACCGCCGGCTTGACGGATTCCAGGTACGCCAGTCGTTTTTCGACAGAGACGTCGACCGCGCCGGTGGAGAAGTTGATGATGACGGGGCACGCGTCGACGATGGCGTCGCGGATGTTGCGGTAGTCCTCGATCTCGAACGAGGGCGACCCGTCGGGCGTGCGCGCGTGGATGTGGACCGCGGCGGCTCCGGCCTCGTACGCCCGCTTCGCCTCGGCGGCGTACTCCTCGGGCGTGTAGGGGATCGCGGGGCATTGCGCACGGTTGGCGACGACGCCGGACAGCGCGCAGGTGATCATGCACGGGCGGGACGGATCGGAGTCCATGGGTGGTTGTAACCCTTGCCCGGCGGGGAATCGGGATCGGACGATGGGGCGTGCGACGAAGGTTCCTGTTCACCGGGGTACTCGGGGCCGTGCTCGTCGGTGTCGTGGCGACGCCGGACGCCGGCAGCTCCCGGCCGGCAGCGGACGTCCCGACGTCCACGTCGCTCCAGCCGGGCGTCGAGCCGCACGTGCGCCACGAGCACCACGACGTCGCTGCGCGGCGGATCCGCAGGTCGCGCCGGGCTCGGCGGAGCCTGGACGTCCTCCCCCCGCCGGGGGGAGGTGCCCGAAGGGCGGAGGGGGGCGGCGACGAGGCAAGACCTGCGGCGACACCGATGCTGTCGCCGTCGTCGACACAAACGCCGCTCCGCCCCGCTACCCCTGCCACACGGGCGGACGCTTCTGAAGGAACGCGATCACCCCCTCCGTCGCGTCCGGGTGCGCCATCGCTCCGATCAACGCCTCCGCCAGCTCCGGAAGCCCACCCGCGCCCTTCCCCGTCGCCGTGCGCCACGCCGCACGCCCCGCAGCCGTCGCCGCGGGGCTCTTCGTCGCGATCTGCTCGCAGATCTCGTCGGCCGCGGCGTCCGGATCGTCCACCACGCGATTGACGAGCCCCCACCGCAGCGCCTCGTCCGCCGGCATCCGCCGCCCGGTGAGCGCGAGCTCCATCGCGACCTTGTGCGGCAGGCTCCGAAAAAGGACGGCCCCGACCATCATCGGCCACAACCCGACCGCGCTCTCCGGCAGGGAGAACGTCACGTTCGGTGAGCAAATCCCCACGTCGGCGGCGCACCACAGTCCCATCCCGCCGGCGAGCACGTGACCCCGCGCGACCGTGACGACCGGCCGCGCCGACCCGTCAATCGCCGCCAGCAGGCCCGCATACCGCCGCACGACCGCGGCGCGCCCCTCAGGATCCCCGGCGAGCGCCGCGAGATCGGCCCCGCTGCACCACGCCCGGTCGCCCGTCGCGCCGAGGCGGATCACCCGTGCGTCGGTGGAGAGCGCGGCCTCCAACGCATCGATTGTCGCACCGTCCAACGCGTTCCGCGCCGCGGGCCGATCGATGTCGACGCGCTGCACATGCCCACGGCGCTCGACGACGACGCTCATCGGCGCACCCCTCCCGCCATCCCCTTCTCCCCCCGGGAGAAGGTGGCGCGAAGCGCCGGATGAGGGGCCGATCCGCGCCGCCTCTTCCCCTTCTCCCCCCGGGAGAAGGTGGCGCGAAGCGCCGGATGAGGGGCCGATCCGCGCCGCCTCTTCCCCTTCTCCCCCCGGGAGAAGGTGGCGCGAAGCGCCGGATGAGGGGCCGATCCGCGCCGCCTCTTCCCCTTCTCCCCCCGGGAGAAGGTGGCGCGAAGCGCCGGATGAGGGGCCGATCCGGTTGAACTCGCGATCATCCCACCTCCACGAGCTTCTCACCCGGTCGCACGTTCTGTCCCACCGCCGCCCGGACGGCGGTCACGACGCCGGCCCGAGGGGCCCGCAACGTCAGCTCGGTCTTCATCGCGCTCACCACGACGAGCGCCTGACCGCGTTCGACGGTGTCCCCCACGTTCACCGACACCCGAACCACGACCGCCGGCATCGGCGGCGTGACCTCCGGCGGCAGGTCGACCGCCGCGGCGCTGGCGACCCGCGCGATCGTCCGAGTCCGCCCGTCGACCACGACCGTGTCGCCCGACGCCCACGCCCGCACCTGCCGCCCGTCGACCTCGAGGACGAGCCCGCCCTCGCGGCTGTACGGAACCACCTTGTCCCGACCGTCGACGCGCACCACCACGCGGTCGATCTCCCTCCGCAACTCGGCCTCGACCACGCGACCGCCGATCCGCACCCTCACGGCCACCTCCCGAGCCGCTCCCAGGGCGACGAAGCGCGCGCAGCCTCCGCCCGGGGCGCCTCCGACGACGCGAGCGCCCACGCCGCGAGCGCGGCGACGTCGACCTCGGGTGGGGTCCACCCGTCGAAGTGCTCGGCGAGGAAGGCGGTGCTCAGGTCCCCGGCCACGAACGCCGGATGCGCCACGATGTCGCGAAGGATCTCCAGGTTCGTCGGCACCCCGGCCACCTCGAACTCCGCCAGCGCCGCGAGCAGCCGGAGCCGCGCCTCCTCGCGCGTCCGCCCGAAGGTCATCACCTTCGCCAGCAGCGAGTCGTAGACGGACGGCACGACGAAGCCCTCGTCGACCCCCGCGTCGACCCGCACGCCGGCTCCGGACGGCTCGCGCCACCGCGTGATCCGCCCGCCGCTCCCGACGAACCCGAGCGCCGGGTCTTCCGCGCACACCCGCACCTCGATCGCGTGCCCCCGCGTCTCCGCGGCCTCGATCCGCTCTCCGAGACAGACCCGGAGCTGCTCGGCGACGAGGTCGACCCCGGAGACCATCTCGGTGATCCCGTGCTCGACCTGGATCCGGGTGTTCATCTCCAGGAAGTAGAACTCGTCGCCATCGACCAGGAATTCCACCGTCCCGGCGCTCTGGTACCCCACGGCCTCCCCGGCGCGCACCGCCGCCGCGATCAGCCGCTCCCGCAGCGCGGCCGACACCCCCGGCGAGGGCGTCTCCTCGACGATCTTCTGGTGCCGCCGCTGGATCGAGCACTCCCGCTCCCCGAGGGCGATCACCTGCCCGTGCGAGTCGCCGAGGAGCTGCACCTCGACGTGCCGCGGCCGCGCGACGCAACGCTCGGCGTAGACCGCGCCGTCGCCGAACGCCGCCGTGGCCTCGCTCGCCGCCTCCGCGAGGGCCGCCTCCAGCAATTCAGCGGCGTCGACCCGCCGCATCCCGCGCCCCCCGCCGCCCATCGCCGCCTTGATCAGCACCGGGAAGCCCACGGCGGCGATCGCCGCCGGATCCCGGCTCTCGACCCCCGGAACCACGGGAACCCCGGCGGCCCGCATCGCCGCCCGCGCGGCCTGCTTGTCCCCCATGGCCGCGATCACCCCCGACGGCGGCCCGACCCAACGCACGCCACTCCGCTCGACTGTATCAGCGAAGGCAGCGTTCTCAGACAGGAATCCGTACCCGGGGTGCAACGCGTCGCAGCGGGCTCCCTCCGCCGCCGACAAGAGCCCGGCCCCGTCCATGTAGCTGTCGACGGGCACCGCCAGGTCGGCCAGCCGCGCGTGGGGGGCCCCGCGATCCGGCGGGGTGAACGGGACGACCACCTCCCACCCCATCGCCCGCGCCGACCGCAGCACGCGCACGGCGATCTCCCCGCGGTTGGCGACGAAGAGCCGCATCAGTCCGCCGCCATCCAGCGCGGCTCGTGCCCCGCGACCACCTGGACGTCGGGGCAGTTCTTCTTGATCCACCGCGCCCAGGTCAGCGACCCCTCGAGCGCCGTGCGGTCCGCGTCGACGATCATCGACACGAGCGACGGCCGCCGCTCTCCGGCGAGGTGCCCGTCCGTCCACGCGGTGTCGCCGATGAACAGCCAGGCGTGGTCGACCGCGCGGACCAGCACCGACGCCGATCCGGGCGTGTGTCCGGGGGTCGAGAGCCACAGGACGGTGCCGTCGCCCATGGCGTCCATCGCGGGGCGGCCGAGGGCCTGTTGCGGGGAGTGGCTGAGGTCGAGCACGTGCCAGCGGACGCTATCCCGCAGGTTCGGCGGCAGACCCGGCCCGTAGGCCTCGTGGTCTTCCGGGGTGGTCCAGGCGTCGACGCCGGCGAGGTCGAACAGCCCGCCCACGTGGTCATAGTGCATGTGGGTCAGGAGCACCTTCAGCGGCCGGCCCACGCGCTCCGCGAGCGTGTGCCAGGTCGGGACGTCGAACTGGAACATCGACGCCGGCCAGGTGGGCCAGCGCCTCTCCCGCGTCGTCTGCCCGAGGCCGGCGTCGACGGTGACGATCCCCTTGGGATGACGGATGATCCCGATCAGCATCGGCAGCTCGACCGGCCCCGTCCTCCCCGAGTCGGTGACCTGGCGCCAGTCGGTGTGCAGCCGACCCGCCTCGGCGACCTCGACGCGCACGCCGGCGTCCGGGGCGGCCGTGGGGCACTCGAGCTGGGAGGGCGTCGGGAGCACCCGGCGGGCTATCCCGCGGCGCTTGACACGTCCTTCACGACCGGCATAGCTCCGGGGAGCGTGACGGACCGAGACCGATGACCCTGTTGCCGTCGCTCCTCGCGTGCGTCGGCGCCGACGACAGCGGCAAGGAGTCGGCCGAGCCCGAAGGGGGTTGGGCGGTCGTGGGGCAGGGCCTCGACGTCGCGCTGCTCGACGTCGCGGGCACCTCCGCCACCGACGTGTACATGGTCGGGGCCGACGCCGGCGCAGGCGGCACCGTCGTCCACTGCGACGGGGCGTCCTGGAGTCGGCTCGACGGGTTCGGCGAGGGCGACCTCTGGTGGGTCCACCTCGTCGACGGCGTCGCGTGGATCGCAGGCGCGGCCGGGCGCGTCTTCCGCTACGACCCCGCGTCCGGGGACGTCCAGGCCGAAGTCGTCGACGCGACGCGCACGCTCTACGGCATCTGGGGCCCGGCGGACGGCGATCTCTGGGCGGTGGGCGGCAACGACGACGTCGGCGGCGCCGGCCTCTGGCACCGGACCGGCGGCGCGTGGGCCCCCGTCGAGATCCCGGCGTCGCTCGCCGACCGTACGGCTCTTTTCAAGGTGTGGGGCCGCTCCGCGTCCGACGTCTTCGTGGTCGGCTCCGCCGGCGCTCTGCTCCACTACGACGGTACGAGCTGGACCGTCGACGACTCCGACGTCGCCTACGGCGCGAGCGTCGTCACCGTCACGGGCGACGACACCGACGTGTACGCCGTCGGCGGCGACATCGCCGGGGTGCTCCTGCACCAGGTCTCGGGCGTCTGGGCCAACGAGACGCCGCTCTACGCCATGCAGCTGGCCGGCGTCTCCGTGCGCGGCGGCGTGCCGGTGGTTGCAGGCTACGGCGGCGCCGTCTACGATTGGGACTCCACCGCCTGGACGCAGGACATGTCCGCCCGGGACGCAACCTACCAGGATCTCCACGCCACCTGGACCGACCCCGACGGCGGCGTATGGGCCGTCGGCGGGCACCTCGCCTCCCTTCCCCTGATTCAAGGCGTCGCCATCTACCGAGGCGCCGCCACCATCCCCACGCTCGAGGGCATCTGAATGACCGTCGCACTCCTCACCCTCCTCGGCTGCCCACCCGCGCCCGAGGACACGGACAGCGCCACCTCCGTCCCCGAGTGTGACCCCTCGGGCGGCCACATCTGCACCTACGCCGGCACGGGCGACGCCGGCTTCAACGGCGACACCACCGCCGACGGCGCCCCGATGGACCGGCGGGACGCGTGGTTCTACTGGCCCATGGACATCGAGTTCAGCCCCTACGGCCGGCCCGTCATCCAGGACTGGAACAACCACAAGATCCGCATGATCAACGACGATCAGTCGATCACCACGATCATGGGGACCATGTTCGTGGGCGACGGCCCGCCCGATCAGTCCGACCAGACCGAGCCGGGCGCCCCGGGCACCACGGTCAACCTCAACCACCCGACCGACTGCCTCTACATGCCGGACGGGATCCTTCTCTGTGCGAGCTGGCACACCCACAAGATCCGCACCTGGGACCCCGCCACCGGCTACGTCCTGGTGTGGGCGGGGGCGGGCTCGGGCTACGCGGGCGACGCCACCGACGGCGCCGAGGCCACGCTGATGAACCAGCCGAAGGCCATCGAGTACGACGAGTCGGACGGCACCGTCTACATCGTGGACATGCGCAACGAGCGCATCCGCTACTTCGACACGAACAAGTACGTGAACACCCTCGGGGGGGACGGCACCCAGGCCTACACCGGCGACGGCGGCCCCGTCTCCGATGCGACCTTCAACTTCCCGACGGGCACCAACCCGGTCCCCGGCGGCGCCCTCGCCCTGGACGGCATGGGCGGCCTCTACGTCGCGGACACGCTGAACCACGCCATCCGCAAGATCGACCTCGCCGCCGGCACGATCGCGACGGTCGCCGGCACCGGCGTCGCCGGCTTCTCGGGCGACGGCGGCGCCGCGACGAGCGCCCAGCTCAACAACCCGGCCGACATCGAGTACGTCGACGGGATGCTGTGGATCGCCGACACGCTCAACAACCGCGTCCGCGTGCTCGACACGGCCACCGGGACGATCGAGACCGTCGCCGGCAACGGCGACACGGCCTACTCCGGCGACGACGGCCCCGCGCTCGACGCCTCGCTCAACCAGCCCTACGGCATCGACCTCGACGCCGACGGCACCCTCTACATCGCCGACACCTTCAACCACGTCATCCGCGAGGTCGCGCCATGATCTCCCTCCTCCTCCTCGCCGGGTGCCCCACCGCCCCGGAAGACACGCAAGCGGGTGACACCGACACCGGCGCCGAGCCCCTCGAGCCCTGCGACGTCGCCTCCGGCACGATGTGCACCTTCGCGGGCACGGGGTTCAGCGCGCTCGGGAAGGACGGCGTCCCGGCCACCGAGTCGCACCTCTACCTCCCGCAGGACCTGAACTTCGACGCCGACGGCACCGCCTACATCCTCGACTGGAACAACCACCGCATCCGCTACGTCGACGACAGCGGGATGATCTACACGCTCGCGGGCAACGGCCTCATCGGCGACGGTCCCGAGGGCCCCGGCGCCTACGCGTCGTTCAACCACCCGACCAACCTGGAATTCGGCCCGGACGGCAACCTCTACCTCGCGGCCTGGCACAACAGCCGCGTGGAGGCGATCGACCCCCAGACGGCCGACCTCTGGTACGTCGCGGGCGACGGCAGCCGCAGCTACGCGGGCGACGGCGGCGACGCGCTCGTCGCCAAGCTGAACCTCCCGTCGAGCGTGAGCTTCGCGTCCGACGGCACCCTGTACGTGTCCGACCAGGCCAACATGCGCATCCGCGCCGTCGGCTCCGACGGGCTCATCAACAGCGTCGTCGGCGACGGCACCGCGGGCTTCACCGGCGACGGCGGTCCGGCCAGCGCCGCCGAGATCAACGCCGACAAGGGCCAGCAGGCCGCGCCCGGCAACCGCATGGTCATCCGCGACGACGTCATGTACATCGCGGACACCCAGAACCAGCGCATCCGCCGGGTCATCCTCGACACGATGATCATCGACACCTTCGCCGGCGACGGCGAGGTCGGCTCCTCCGGCGACGGCGGCCCCGGCACGAGCGCCCGCTTCTTCAACCCGGCCGACGTGGCCGTGGGCGTCGACGGCGAGGTCTACGTCGCCGACACCGAGAACAGCTGCGTGCGCATGATCACCGCCGACGGCACCATGGTCTCGACCTTCGCCGGCACCTGTGGCGTCCCCGGAAACGAGGGCCACAACGTCGCCGCCGACGCCTCGAAGATCTGGAAGCCGTACGGCGTGGCCGTCGACCCCGACGGGAACGTGTATATCGCCGACACGTACAACCAGGTCATCCGTGTGGTCTACCGGTAGCTGGCTCCTCTTCCTCGGGGGGTGCCCCACCCCCTCCGAGCCTGCCTGCGTCGACACGCCGGGCGCGATCTGCACGGTCGTCGGCACCGGCGACCAGGGCTTCAACGCCGACGGCCTCGACCCGCTCGAGAGCTGGCTCTACCTGCCGACCGTCGTCCGCTGGGACGACGAGGGCCGGCTCCTCGTCGACGACTACAACAACAACCGCATCCGCCGCCTCGAGGCCGACGGCACCCTCCGCACCGCGGTGGGGAGCGGCGTCCACGCCTACTCGGTCCCCGGCGACGGGCCGCTCCAGACCCCGCTTGAGAACCCCATCGACTTCAGCTTTGGCCCCGACGGCGCGATGTACCTCAGCGGCTCGCACGAGTGTCGCATCCTCCGCATCGAGGAGGGCGGCGTCGTCGAGGTGTACGCGGGAACGGGCGACGAGGGGGACTCCGGCGACGACGGCCCCGCCGCGGAGGCCACGTTCTCCGCCGAGCTGGGAGGGATGGCCTTCGGCGACGACGGCTCCCTGTACGTCGCCGACACGGTGTTCGGAACGCTGCGGCGGATCACCCCCGACGGCCTCGTCACGCTGGTGGCCGACGGCCTCTCCCGGCCCCAGGGCGTCGCGTGGCAGGGTGGCATGGTCTACGTCGCCGAGGCGGGGGGCGGCC
>JADMIO011478715.1_pt1 | contig 18163 bp, 16 predicted proteins | sample 8958161 | NCBI WGS metagenome assembly JADMIO01 (sample SAMN16585339, study PRJNA669376) | soil metagenome | isolation source: Crop rotation soil | place: USA: Cullars Rotation, Alabama | collected 2011 | reverse complement strand
CGCCTGCCCTCGCCCAGCCCGCCGCCGAAGACAAGTCGACGACCGTCGACCCGCCGCCCGCGACTCCCGATCAGGCGACGCTCGACGCTCGCCGTCACTTCAAATCCGGGACGAAGCTGTATCGCGACGGCAACTACGGTGGTGCCTTGGCCGAGTTCGAAGAAGCGTACCGGCTCAAGCCGGGCGTCGGCTCGCTGCAAAACGTCGCGCTGAGCCAGAAGGGCTTGTTTCGTTACTCGGAGGCGGCGGCGACGCTCGAGCAGCTGCTGACCCAGCACGGCGCCGAGCTGAGCGAGGGCGAGCGCAAAGCCGTCGACGACGCCCTCGCCGAGCTCAAGGGTCTGGTCGCCAGCGTCAAGCTGAAGGTGGCGCCCGAGAACGCGCGCGTGCTGCTCGACGGCAAAAGCCTGAGCCCCGAACAATGGGCTAACGCGGTCGTGCTGAATGTGGGCGAGCACACGCTCAGCGTCGACGCGCCTGGTTACAACCCAGAGCGACGCTTGTTGCGCGTGGCAGGCGGGCAGCGCGAGCTCCCGGTCGACGTCGAGCTGCGCTGCGTGGCCGGCTTCGTCGACGTCACCAGCAACGACCCTACCGCCAATATCGCCATCGACGGGCTGCCCAAGGCTCGGCGCGCCTACAAAGGCCCGGTCGAACCCGATACCGACCATTTGCTGCAGGTCTATCGCGAGGGCGTCGAGCCCTTCGAGCAAACGTTCCAAGTGGGCGTGTGCAAGACGATCAATATCAAGGCGCAGCTCGAAGGCCTCGACAGCGCGCCGCCCGCGGATGCCAACGAAACCCATGCTTCGGTGCCGGGCGCGCCCCCCAAACGGGTCCAGAAGGGATTCTTCGGGTTGCTGTCGCTCGACTTACTCGGCTTGTCGAAGCAACCGCTCAACGTGACCAAGGCGCAGAGCGGCGGCACCTTCGGCGCGCTGGGCGTGCGTGTTGGCTACCGCTTGTCCAATCCGGTCGCGCTGGCGCTACGGCTGGACGCTGGCGCGCTTCAAGCGCAGGGCGCGCTGGATACGGAAGGGCAGTCTCGGGACTACTCACTCACGTCCATCCATTTCGGACCCGATCTGAAGCTGATGACGACCGGAGAACGCTTGCGCTTCGTAACCACGATCGGCGCGGGCATCGTTCATCACCGCCTGGCCGTGAGCAAAGGCTTCGACGAAGAAGTGCGCGGCGTCGATCCCTACTTCTCGCTCGAGGTGGCGCTGGGCTTCAACTACCGACAGTTCCTCGGTGAGCTCGGGCTCATTGCGTTGATCGACGGCAGCACCAATCTCCAAAAGGGCTTCAGCGAGCCCAGCAACCAGGCTCTGACCCGCGACCTGGGAACGACCTTGCCCATGGTCGGCATCGGCCTGCGCGGCGGCTTCTCGCAGTGGCGCCCGGCGCGCTGACGCTGGCCGACGCGGACGCCGCCAAGGCGCCTCGCTGGCGTCAATTTGCGCCATAAAAGCGGTCCGATCCATCCACGTCGGGGGCTTTTCCGAGGGGTTTCTGCTAGGTACTCTAGGGCATGGCGCTCGACTCCTCGTCCATCGAAACGCACTCCGCTGAAACCCGCACCTTCGAGCCCAGCCCGGAGTTCGTGGAGCGCTCTCGCTGTAGCGGCGCGAAATACGCCGATCTCTACAAAGAGAGCATCGAATCGCCCGACACGTTTTGGAAGCGCGAGACCGAAGAGCTCGTCTTTCGCAAACCGTGGACGCAGCTGCTCGACTGGAAGCTGCCGCACTCGCAGTGGTTCGTCGGCGCCGAGCTGAACGCCAGCGAAAGTTGTCTCGACCGCCACCTCGCCGCGGGCATGCAAGACAAGCCGGCGCTGATCTGGGAGAGCGAGCCCGGCGAGACCCGCTCTGTGTCCTACGGGCAACTGCACGAGCAGGTGCTCCGGCTCGCGGCCGTGCTGCGCGGCCTCGGCGTCAACAAGGGTGATCGCGTCGCCATCTACATGGGCATGGTGCCGGAAGCCGCGGTGGCCATGCTGGCCTGTGCGCGGATCGGCGCGCCCCACACCGTCGTATTCGGCGGTTTTGCCGCTGAATCACTGCGAGATCGCATCAACGACTGCTCCGCCAAGGTCGTGCTCACTCAAGACGGCGCCCTCCGCCGTGGCAACGTCGTCCCGCTCAAGGCCATCGTCGACAAGGCGCTGGAAGCGACGCCCAGCATCGAGAAGGTGCTCGTGTACCGCCGCCTCACCGACGACAAACACAAAGTCGAGATGAAGCCGGGTCGTGATCTGGACTGGGCCCAAGCGTTGGCCGCCGCCGACCCCAAGCTCGGCGCCGAGCCCGAGATCGTCGAAGCCGAGCACCCGCTGTTCATCCTTTACACGTCCGGCTCGACCGGCAAACCCAAGGGAGTCTTGCACACGACCGCCGGGTACCTCGCGGGCGCTTACTTGACGTCCAAGTACGTGTTCGATCTGCGGCCCGACGACGTCTACTTCTGCACCGCGGACGTGGGCTGGATCACCGGCCACAGCTACATCGTGTACGGCCCGCTTTCGAACGGCGCGACCTGCCTGATGTACGAGGGCGCGCCGAATCAGCCCGATTGGGGCCGCTTTTGGCAGCTCATCGAGAAGCACAAGGTGTCGATTTTGTACACGGCGCCCACCGCCATCCGCGCCTTCATCCGCGCCGGCAACGAGTGGCCGGCCAAGTACGACCTTTCGAGCCTACGGCTGCTCGGCTCCGTCGGCGAGCCGATCAATCCCGAAGCTTGGATTTGGTATTACGAGCACATCGGCGGCAAGCGCTGTCCGGTCGTCGACACCTGGTGGCAGACCGAGACGGGGGCGATCATGCTGACGACGCTGCCCGGCGCTCACACCATGAAGCCAGGCGTCGCCGGCTTGCCGTTCTTCGGCGTATCACCCGAAGTGGTGACGGCCGATGGCCAGCCCGTGCCGGCCGATCAGGGCGGCTTTCTGGTGCTGCAGAAGCCGTGGCCCAGCATGCTGCGCACCATCTGGGGAGACGACGAGCGCTATCAGGCTCAGTACTGGGCCGACGTGCCGGGCGCCTACTTCACCGGCGACGGCGCCTACCGCGACAAAGACGGCTACATCCGCGTCGTCGGTCGTGTCGACGACGTGCTCAACGTCTCGGGTCATCGCATCGGTACGGCCGAGATCGAGAGCGCGCTGGTTTCGCACAAGGCCGTGGCCGAAGCCGCCGCCGTCGGGCGCGCCGACGAGCTGAAGGGCCAGGCGCTGGTCGTGTTCGTCACGCTCAAGCCGCAATTTGCCGGTGACGATCAGATGAAAAAGGCCCTCGGCGAGCACGTCGCCCAGGAAATTGGCAAATTCGCCCGCCCCGACGAGATTCGCTTTGCCGAAGGCCTACCCAAGACGCGCAGCGGCAAAATCATGCGCCGGCTGCTCAAAGACATCGCCAACGGCCGCGCCGCCCAGGGCGACACCTCCACCCTCGAAGACATCAACGTCCTGGCCAAACTGCGCGGCAACGACGAGTAGCCCGACGGCTCGAGATTTCTCACAAAGAGATCAGGAGATCAGGAGGGCGAGATTTTTTTGGGTTTCGAGTTGCGCGTTGCCGCACGGAAACTGCGCAGGCTCAGTGAGCGCCGCATGGCTCGAAACCCCAAAATCTCCCGATCTCCCGATCTCTTTGTGAAAAAAATCCGAGTCGTGTCAGAGACGTAAGGTAACGTTGGTTCGTGCGACCAGTGATTATTGCGGCTGGTAGAGGCAGCCGGCTGAGGAACGAGACCGACGAGATCCCGAAGACCCTGGTCGAGGTCATGGGGCGGCCCATGCTCGAATGGATCTTGGATGCGTTCGAGTCCGCGGGACTGAAGCGCAAGGACGTGGTGTTCGTGTGCGGCTACCGCGCCGACGTGATCAAGGCGCGCTACCCCGACTTCACGTACGTCACCAACCACGACTGGCAGAACAACAACATTCTGCTGAGCTTGCTGATGGCCCGAGAATACCTGGGTGACGGCTTCATTTCGACCTACGGTGACATCGTCTACGAAGGCGCAGTCGTGCAGAAGCTGGTCGCGTCCACCGCCGACATCGCTCTGGGCTGCGACACGGCCTGGCGCCGACGTTACGTCGGGCGCACCCAACACCCGGAGACCGACGCGGAGAAACTGCGCGCCGACGGCACGCGCGTCGTGGAGATCAGCCGCACCATTCCGAGCGAGCAAGCCGACGGCGAGTTCATCGGCGTGATGAAGCTCTCGAAGCAAGGCGCCGGTGATTTTTTGCGCGCGTTCGACCAAGCCGAGCGCAGCTACGGCGGCGGCATGTTTCGCGAAGGTCGGACGTTTCAGAAGGCTTACCTGCTCGATCTCTTGGCCGAAATGCTGGAGCAAGGCACGGCCATGCAGCGCGAAGACACTCGGGGCGGTTACATGGAGATCGACACCCTGCAAGATCTGTCGATGGCCGAGAAATGGTGGAAGGACCGTCCGTGACCGTCGCCTCGGCCCAGCTGATCGCCGAGCTATCGACCCTGTTGGGCGACACGGATCCAAGCGGCGTCGTGATGGCCTTCGACGGCGACGGCACGCTATGGAGCGGCGACGTGGGCGAAGACCTGTTCCGCGCGGCATTGCGCGACGGTTTTTTGGTCGAAGCCGCCCTGCCCGCGTTGCTCGCCGAAGCCGAGCAGCACCAGGTGCCGCTCAACGGGGCGGGCGACGCCAACGCGGTCGCGGGCGTGCTGGTCGCCGCGTACTTGGCTGGCAAATATCCCGAGCGCGAGACCTGCGCCATGATGACTTGGTCGTACGCCGGCCGCGCGTTGTCGGACGTCCAAGCGCTGGCGGAATCGGTGCTCGAACAAGAGAGCCTGGCAACGCGCCTGCACACCGAGCTTGCGCCGATCCTCGAGTGGAGCCGAAAGCGCGGCCTGCGCAACGTGCTGATCTCCGCCTCGCCCCGGGTCGTCGTTGAACCAGCGGCAGCGCTGTGGGGCTTTGCCCCGAGCGACGTCGCGGCCGCCACGCCGGCCGTCATCGACGGTCAGGTTCAGGCGCGCATGGCCGCGCCCGTGCCGTACGCCGAAGCCAAGCTGAGCGCCGGCCGTGAGCTGTTCGGACACGCGCGCTGGCTGGCCGCCTTCGGTGACAACGTCTTCGACATCGACATGCTCACGACGGCTGAGCTAGGCATCGCCGTCCGCCCCAAGCCCAAGCTCGCAACCGAGCTCGGAGCCCTCGGCCTACGCCTGCTAGCTCGCTAGCCCGATCGCGCCCCCTAGGCGCTGGCGGAGCGGGCGCGTTTGGCGCCGCTGGCGCCGGGCGCGGGGCCGCTGCTTTCGCGAACGGCGAGCGGCATCGGGTACTCGACCGTCATGGCCACGTCGGATTCGGGGTCGTCGATGCGGTCGAGGAGCGCGGCGACGGCAGCGCGGCCGAGCTGTTCCATGGGCTGCTCGGCGGTCGTGAGGCCGGGCCAGAAGCGAGCTCCCTCTTCGACGCCGTCGAAACCGGTGACCGAATGGTCCTCGGGAATGCGCACGCCCGCCTTGAGCAGCTCACGCATGAAGCCGATCGCCATGGCATCGTTGCCGACGACGCTGGCCGTCGGGCGATTTCCAGCGCTGCGGCGCAGGTATTCGCGCGCCGCCTGGGCGCCGGCTTCCGCTTCGTAGGACGGGCCGAAGCTCACGTCCTCGGCTCGCAGGCTGGCGTCCCCTTCGTCGAGCACGCTCTTCAGGCCACGCAACCGATCCTGCGCGTCAATCGAAGCTTCCGGTCCACCCACGAACGCGACGCGGCGGTGGCCGAGCTCCAGCAGGTGCTGGCCCATGGCGCGGCCGGCCTCGAAATTCCGACAACGCGCGACGAAACCCAAATCTTCGGTTTCGTCCGGGCAAATGAACGTCATCGGGATCTGCGCCTGCCGCGCCGACGAAAGCAGATCGCGTTCGCGCCGCGTGTAGCGGGCGAACACCAAGCCGTCGATACGCCGCTCGGTGATCCAAGACTGCACCGTGCTCGAGTCATAACGGCCGTGCGCCACCAAGCCCCCGAGCAGCACGCTCACGCGCCGCTTGGTCAGCTCCTCTTCCATGCCGGACAAAAGGCCCATGAACCAGGGGCCGTGCACCGACTCGACGACCACCCCCAAGCAGCCTTTCCGCCCGTACTTCAGGCTGCGGGCCGTGGGCGACGGAACGTAGCCCAGAGCCTTGATCACCTTCTCGACGCGAGTGCGCACCTCAGCGCTGACATAGCCACCGTTGAGCACACGCGACACCGTGGTCGGCGCGACCCGCGCCTTGCTGGCGACATCGCCAATCGTGGGGCGCTCGAATTTGCTCTTCACGTCACCACAATAGCGGATCTGCGCGCATCGAAACCCCTGCATTTGAGCCAGACGGAATCTGGTAACGATTTCACAAATCTGACTGTAGCTGACCCCACTGAGAGGGCTTGCAGGCCAGGGAGCGTGCAGGTACCTCTAGCCTTCCATCATGGTCTTCCGCGTCTCGAAGCTCGCTTGGCTGGCTCTTCCGACTCTTCTCGCTCTCGCCTGCAGCGAGACCGCGCCGCCGCCCAAGACGGCTGACGACAAGCCGGAGACCGAAGCGCCGAACCGCTCGCACCTGACCATGTCGAGCGAGATCGGCGGGCTCAACGAAGACAAGGTCAACGCCGCGTTCGAGTCGAGTCTGTCCGGCCTCGAGCGCTGCCTGCACCAGGGGTCGTCACGCGTCGAGTTCCTGGGCGGCTCCGTCAGCTTCTTCGTAAAAATCGACACCACCGGCCATGTCGACGGCGCCTACCTCGAAAAATCGACGCTCGGCGATCGTGACACCGAAAAGTGCATGCTCGACACCATGCGCTCCAAGAAGTGGCCCAAGCCCGTCGGCGGCGAGCACGGCCTGGCCAGAAAATCGTTCGACTTCGACCCGCCCAACGACGTGCGCGCGCCCGCCGACTACGACGGCGACCACCTCAGCAAGGGCCTCGACAAGATTTCGGGCAAGCTGGCCTCTTGCAAGGGCAAAAAGGGCTCCTACGAGGCGACCATCTACGTCGCGACCGACGGCTCGGTGCTGTCAGCCGGCGTCACGCCGCCCGACGAAGCCGGCGAAGACTCGGTAGATTGCCTGGTTTCGACGCTAAAAAGCGCGTCGTTCCCCTCACCTGGCAGCTGGCCTGCGAAGGTGACGTTCACGTTGTAAGGGCCCGCGAATGGCTAAGTCGGTCGATGATCGCGGCCGAGGCGCCCGGATGGCGAGGCGCGACGAAGGCGCATACTGCAGGTACGTAACTGAGGAGCAACGAAGCCAGCCGGGATGGATCGGCTGCGAAGGCGATCGACTTAGCCATTCGCGGGCCCTAAGCTGCGCGGCATGAGCGAAAGCGCCCCCATCTCGCTGCGCGGCAAGCGCGCGCTCGTGACTGGCGCCGGGCAGCGCGTCGGCCAAGCCATCGCGGTGGCGCTGGGCGCCCAAGGCATGCACGTCGCCGTTCACTATCGTGAGAGTCGCGCCGGCGCGGAGCACACCGCCGAGCAGATCCACCAGAGCGGTGGCCAAGCCGTCCTCGTGGCGGCCGATCTCACGAGTCGTGACGAGGCCCGCCGCCTTGTCGACCGCAGCGTGGCCGAGCTGGGCGGGTTGGACGTTTTGGTGGCGAGCGCCGCCAACTTCGAGCGCGTGGCGCTGGCGGATGTCGACGACGAGGCTTGGGATCGTAGTCTGGACCTGAATCTAGCTTCGCCGTTCGCGCTGGTGCAGCACGCGGTGCCGGCGCTGCGGGCGGCGCACGGCTCGGTCGTTTTCATCACCTGCTCGAGCGCGACCGTCCCGATGCGCAATTACCTGCCCTACGTGGTGTCCAAGGGCGCGCTGAAGCACCTGATGAAAACGCTGGCGCTCGAGCTCGCGCCCGAAATTCGCGTCAATGCCGTAGCGCCCGGCACCGTGATGCCTCCGACCAGCTACGACGCCGCCGCCATCGCTCGGCTGTCGCGCGCGATTCCGCTCGCCCGGGTCGGCAGCCCCGAAGACATCGCGCGCGCCGTCGTGTTCCTGGCAAGCTCTCCCTTCATCACCGGTCACGAGCTCGCGGTCGACGGCGGCCGCAGCGTCGCCCGCTCCGAACATTTCGGTTAACGCTCGCTACTTCTCGCGCTCACTCAATCCTCAATCCTCACGCCTCAGTACTCGAATGCACCGCGAAGAACGCAGCTACTCCATCGACGTCAACCTCGTGGCCGAGTTCGACGACGCTTACGAAGGCGACGAGGACGGCTTCGCTTGGTTGCAGCGCTTCGAGGCGAGCGTGAAGCCGCGCCTGCTAGCCGCCGTGACCGAGGCGCTGCGCGCGGATCCGCGATTTTCGCTGTTGTCGGCGCCGCGCGGCAAAGATCCCGAGCGCACCCTCGAGCTGGAGCTGCGCTTCAAAGCACGCTGAAAGCGAAGCTGACCTCGGGCGGTACGGGCGACGGCGACGGGGCCGCGCCCGCGGCGGCTTCGGGCTTCACGGCCAGCGGCTCGAAGCGTTCAGATGCCACCGCGCGCTCCGTGAGCGCCGCCACCAAGCGCGACACCGCGATCGCGTCGCCCTCGTGCGCCGAGTCTTCGACACGCAGCTTGGCTTGCTTGTGCAGCTGCATCAGCCGCACGACGTTCTTGAGCAACGGTTCGGCTTCGGGTTTCACGCTGCCGTCGTCCGTCAGCAACTTCTCGCGCGGCACGCGCAGCACGACCGAGCTCTGTTCGGCGTCGAGCGTGTACTCGCCGGTGGCGATGGGCTCGGCCATCGATAACGCGGCGTCGCGTGACAAGCGCGACAGCTCGCGACCGCGTGCGGCCTCGCTGGCGAGAGCCGTCTGCAGCCTCTGTTGGTCGTCGTGGAACGTCTGCAGGTGGCCGCCTACCCGCGCCAGCTCCCCGCGCAGCTGCTCGACCATGCCTTCGGCGTCTTCGCGCTGCTTGCCCAGGGTCGAGCTGTCCAGCTGGGCCTGCGACAGCGCCTGGTCGCGGTCATCGAGAACCTGGCTCTGCTTCTGCATCTGCGCGCGCAGCTCGGCGTTCTCGGTTTTGAGCTGAGATACTTGATACTCGGAGCGTCTGCGCCCTTCCATCTCGACCTGAGCCGCCGATTGCGTCTCCTCGAACTGGGTGGCCGGCACGCAACCCGAGAACACGCCCAGCACGAGCAGGAGCGCAAGCTGACGCGGCGACACACGGGCCGTCCGCCACCACAAGTGCAGGCGGATCTTGAGGAAAGCCAACGTCAACCAATCGAATGTCAGGGGAATGCTCACGTTCGTCATCACTTTCAGCAAAGACACACACCACGCAGGTTCAGCACGTCGAGGTGCTCGGCCAGCGTCAACCGATCCACATCCGAGATGCGCACGAACTTCAGCGCTTGCTGCGAGCCGTGTACCCAGATGGGGCGAGCCAACGCGCGCAGCGGGCGGATCCGCTCCGGGAGCAGCATCTCGAGCCGCATCAAGAGCGGTTGGCTCGCCTGCTCGCGTCCGCGGTCGACGATGATGCCGCTCGCCGAGATCTCGATGCCGCGACAATGCGAGACGAAGCCGCCGTTGCGGGCAACGACGCGAAAATCCGTGCGTGCTCTGAGACCGACCCGATGCTGCATGGCTGCGAACCTCCGGTATCGTCCGAATCGTCAGCCATGGAGACTATGTAGGTCAAGTTCTTACATCACCCTACCTGTCACTTCGATAAGCGGGTGGTCAGAAGTTGGCCGGCACCCAGGTTCACGCGGTTAAATCCGCGTTGCCTGATGAAACCACGCCGCGCGCACCTTGGGCTCCTGGCCCTCATCTCGGCGATCGCCGGTGGCACTGCCGGCGCCGCGCCTCGAGTCGAGACAGCAGACGCTGCCAAAACGGACGCTGCCAAAACGGACGCGACCAAGCCGGAAGGCACGAAACCGGACGCCGCCAAAACGGCCAAGTCGCGCGGTCCGTCGACGTTGGACGTTAGCCTCGAGCGCGTAGCCGAGCGTCTGCTGCGCCTGGCCAAGCCCGTCGAAGGCGCGATCGTCGCGCTCGATCCGAAGACTGGTCGCATCCTGGTGTTCGAAGCGATCACCAGCGGCAACGGCTTCGACGTGCTCACGCAAGCGCGGCTGCCGGCCGCCAGCCTGTTCAAGGTCGTCACCACGACCGCGCTCTTCGAGACGACCTCGCTCAGTCCTCAAGATCAGGTGTGCATCAATGGCGGCGTGCATGGCATCGAGCGGCGTCATCTCGAGCCCGCGCGCGGCCCCGGCACCGAGTGTGGCCGCTTCGCGTGGGCGCTCGGTCACAGCAAAAATGCCGTTTTTGCCCAGCTAGCCACGCGTCTGCTGAGCCGCGATGATCTGCTGAAAACCGCCGAACGCCTCGGTTTCAACGGCAAGTTGCCGCTCGACGACGGTGAAGAGCAAGCCGAGCTCGGTAAGCTCAGCGTGCCGTACAACGATTTAGATTTTGCGCGCGCCGCCGCCGGCTTCCAAGGCAGCAGTCTATCTCCGCTCGGTGCCGCCTACCTGATGACCCTGATCGCTCGCAATGGGTCGCCAATCGGACTTCGTCTCCACGAGGCGCCGGCCGACGCCGCCGACTCGGCGGACTCACCCCTCACCTCTCAATCCTCACCGCTCTTCTCGGCGCGCACGGCGCAGCGCCTGACTCGCATGCTCGAGGTCACGGTCGAAACCGGCACGTCACGCGGCGCCTTCACCGCGCCGGACGGCAAGCGCTACCTGCCGGGAATCCGCGTCGCGGGTAAGACCGGAACGCTACGCCCGGAACAAAGCGAAGACACGATGACCAGCTGGTTCGTCGGCTTCGCACCCAGCCGTAACCCCGAGATCGTCGTCAGCGTGATGCTCGTGAACGGCCACACCTATCGAAAGAAGGCCAACGAGCTGGCCCGTGATCTACTGAGGACGTATTTCCGAGCGCACGGCCACGCTCAATCCGTGTCGGATCCATTCGCCGAAAGCCTGCCCGAGCCGCTCGCCGCCGCCTCGTCACAGTGATACGTTTCCAGATTGTATGGGGCAATCTGCTGGCTCGCGACGCTTCATCGATGTCCTCGCCGGGTGTTCGCTGCTGGCGGTCGTGGCCTGTCAGAGCCCCGGCTCGCAGCCGATTGTGGGTCCCGACGGCTCGCAGATGGCGCACGTGCACTGCGGCTCGGACCAGGGCGTGTGTTTTCGCATCGCCGGCGAGCTGTGCCCGGGCGGCTACGAGCTCACGCCGGTCTTGAGCGGTCGCGACGGGAACTTCTTGGTGCGTTGTCGCAGCGCCAGCGCCCGTACGGTCGCGGTCGCCTGCGCGATGCCCAGCCAACCCGCGGCTCCAATCGTAGAAGCCACGCGCACGCCGGGCCCCGGCAAGGACGCATGGCCACCCAGCGCCGAGCCGTCTGCTCCGTACCCGTGGCCCGCTGGCGAAACGAGCGCGGCTGCGCGCACTCAACCGAGCGCGCCCGCGGTGCCGGCTGGTGACGTCGACGTCGGCTACTAGCGATCGGACTCGGTCGACAAAGACAACACCAGCTTGACGACGCCGTAGCCGACGAGGGGCCCCGCGATCCACAGCGCACGCGCGGGTCCGACCCGAAAAGCCGCGCCGTTCATGGTCGCGTAGGCCACGTCGGCGATCATGATCGCGACCCCCGCGCCGATCAGCCTGAGCGCGGGCATCATGCGCGTGAGCACCGTGTCCATGGTCGGCGCCTCGCTGGGCCGGAAGCGCGCGCTGGCCGCGCGGGCGACGCGGCCGCCGACGGCGATCTGGGGCGTGGCGGCGCGCGGCGACGAACGCGCGGCGGCGGCGGATTTCAGCTGTTCTTGCGCGTCTCCGTGCATGACCGAGATGTGCATGCCCTGGTCGTCGTGATCGTCGAGCGGGCGATTGCCCTGTGCGCGCGCCGAGACGGGCGATTTGTTCGCGAACGCAGCGGCTTTGGGCGCGGGCGGCGGCGCCAAGCCCAAGGTCAGCTCCGGAAAGGGCTGAGCGCCCGGAACACGCTTGGTCGCGTCCAGCTCCGTGAGCAGGCTCGAAGGCTGTCCGCCGCTGGCCTCACCGGGCGGCGGCATCGAGTCGTGGCCGATAGTCTGCGTGACCGTGATGCGCGGCGTGGTGTGACCGGCGGCGGCCTCGAGCTCGTCCCAGAACGCGCCGATGTCGTGAAAGCGGTTGAGCGGATCAACGGCCAACGCCTTGCGAAACGCCGCCTCCGCCCGATCCGGCACCTTGACGCCAAACGTGAGCGGCGTGGGCCGCTCTTGCTCGTTGATGCAGGCGCCCATCACGGCCGGGGCGTCACCTTCGAACGGAGCCTGGTTGGTGAGCGCCTCGACCGCGCACAGGGCAAAGCCCCAAATGTCCGTCCACGGCCCGGTTTGCCCGTAACGCTTCGGTAGCCATTGCTCGGGCGCACCGTACGCGGGCGTGAACGCGGCGATGCCACCCTGTTCGGCCGAAACGCGACCGACCATCTGGGTCGCGGCGCTGCGCACCTTGCCGATGCCGAAGTCCAAGATCTTCAGCGTCTCTTGCCCGTGTACTTTGGCCAAGAACAGATTCTCGGGCTTCAGATCACGATGCAAAATCGAGAGCTGCGCGCCGCCGGGGCCCGGAAATTTGTGCGCGCACTCCAGCGCCCGCGCCACCGGACCCATCATGCGCACCACGCGCCCGAAATCGAGGGGCGGCTTGCCCGCCGCGCGCCGACGTTCGATCACCGAGTCGAGCGACTCACCGTCCAGCCACTCCAAGGCGATGAACGGCACGAACGGATGCTTGGACGTCTCGAGGGTGCCGACATGCAGCGGGCGCACGACGCTCGGAATCAACGCCGAAAGGCGAAACAGCACTTCGCCCTCTTCCTGGAATTTTTGCAGGAACGCCTGGCGCTGCTCGGCCGAAAAGGCGCCGGGTATTTTCAGGCACTTGAGCGCCACCGCGGCTTTGAAGCCCTCGTGGTGCGCGCGATACACCACCCCGAACCCACCCTCGGCAACGACACGTTCCACGCGGAACACGGCCGCCTGCAGCGAGCCGACGATCCCGAAGACGTCCTCTGCCATCCTATCAGGCTAGTCGGCCCCACAAAAAGTCACAACCGGTGCCCAGCGCCCATCTTTGGCTGCCAATCCGCAGCCCCAATCGCAGAAGCTCCCGTGGCGTCCCAGGGCCACGACGAACGAGCGCGTCGGGCTGCTGCCGTGCTGGGGGCTCGTGCCGAGGACCTCCGAGATTCACAGGGAGGTGGGAGTTTGGGAGATTTTTTTGAGTGCGGCCGGTCGCCTCGACGGGTCGGGTGAGCGTCGAGGTCTCACCTGCTCGCTCCAGGGAAAACATTTCTTGTTCGGTCTTCCGAACGAGAAATGCGTTCTCGCACCTCCCCGTGCTCCCCGGCTCCCTGTGAATCTCGATCGCGCGAGGCGGCCCGGATTCGCCACAGCAGCTTCTGCGATTCAGGCTGCATTTCGGCAGCCCACGGAGATGCTTCAGCTCTAGTGACGGCGGCGGCGTTGGGCGAAGGCCAAGGCGCCGAGCAGCAGTGCGCCGAATGCGGAGGCACTGCCGGGAGCGTTCGCGCCGACACGGCAGCCGCAACCGCTCTTGGCGGCGGGTGCTGCCGCAGCCGCGCCAGCGCTGCCGCCCGCGCCATCGGTTTTCGGAGCGGGCGCCATGCCGAGCCCCAGCTCCGGGATCGGCGTCTTCACGACCGCCTCGGGCTTGATCTGGGTGTGGCTCTTGCGCGTCAAATCATCGGTGATCCACGTCTTGCGCAGGCCGCGGTAGTCGCGCCCGGCTTTGCCCCAGCGGTAGCGATCCGGCGACTGACACTGAATGACCGGTACCCAAGGGTGAAAGTTGTTGTAGCGGGTCTGCAGCTTGTTCGCGTCGCCCGTCTTGACCTCGGTGCTGGCCTCACCGTCTTTGCCCTTGGGCTGGGCGGTGCCACCGCTGGCCGCGACCGCCGTCCCCAACTTCGGATCGTTCGGCAGCGTCTTGCCGTCGTAGCGGTAGTGCAGGCGCGAGACGACGTACTTGTGGCGCGCGACGAGCGCCTGCCGTTCGACCACCGTGGCGCGCTCTTGCTTGAAGACCTTTTCGCGCTCGCGCTTCTCCTTCGGTTTGAGCTCCTTGATCGTCTCTTTGAAGGCTTTCTCTTGCTCCTTGGTGAGCTCGGGCGGCTTGGGGTGCCGCTCGGCGTCCGGCACGGACTGCTCGAAAAAGTCAGCGCCCAGGCTGAGCAGCTCGGAGATCATCAGCGGCTCGGTCGCGCACGGCTGACCACAGCCCTCGGCCGGCCACGCGTACTCCGACAAGAACGTTTGCGGGTTCTTCTTGAGGATCAGGTCGTAGAGCGCGTTGTAGAACTCGCCCATGCGCTCCTTGGCCGTGAAATCGAGCTGCACGTTCGTGGGCGGGAAAATCGTCTTGTAGTTCTTCGCCTCGTAGCGTGATTCCGGATCGATCACGTAGATGATCAGCTCCTGCTCCTTGGGCGCGTTGAGCAGGCCCAGCCGGCTGGGAATCGTGTCGAAGGGTTGGCTCGTGGCGAATCGAACCGGAGACAACTGGGCGCGATCGCCGCCGACCAGCTCGATGCGCTTCGGGTCGACCTCAGCTACCAGCGGGCGCAGAGCGCCATACGGCTTCAAAGCCGCCGCTGCGCCTTCGGGCGCCTTGTAGCCATGGCTGGTGAGCCACGCCGTGACGTCGGCGCCGGCGTCGAGCAGCGTGAATTTGTATTCGCCCTCTTTCTGCTTGGCCTTCACGTCCAAGAAGAGCTCCTTGGCGGGCTTGAGCGCGCCCGCTTCAGGCGCGGGCGCGCCGCCGCCCAGCGGACCACCGGCGGAGCCTTCGACCTTGAGGTTGCGCTCCCATTCTTGTTCGACAGGGCCGGGGTCGCACGGATCCTGCTCCCAGTATTCGTGGAAGCGCGGCGCGCTCAGCGAGTCGAGCCGATCGATGAAATCGCGCTTGAGGGTCGTGACTTTGTCGATGGTAACGTCGGCGGGAATCAGCATCACCATCGCGAAGCCTTCGAGCGGCCCTTCGTAGTCGGGCATCACGCTGACGACCGTGTCCGCGCCGCGCTTCATCACCGCGATCTGCGTGGAGTAGGTCTTGATCGGCTCTGATTTCTTGGACGCGAAAAAACCGGGGAACGCGGCGGCTGGGCGGGGACCCGACAACACGGCCAACGCGAGAGTCGCCGCGCCTAGCAGGCGGGCGGGGGGGACGAGCTTCATGGCGGGCGAGACGTTACACCAAGCCCCCCTCCAAATTCCACTGTAGCTGTGAGGGAAATTGCGCCTTTTCTGCGCGCTCCTGGGGCTTAGGCCCCGCATCTGGTACCGATGAGGAGTGATGAGCGGGCCCATCGACCTCGGGCGAGTCAGAAGTGCGCTCGCCCAAGCTCCCAGCCGTGAGCTCGTGCAACCACGTCGTGCCGCCGTGGCCATGGTGCTGGGACCCGGCGAAGGGCAAGGCGCGCTCGGCTCAGCGCTGTCGGTGCTGCTGGTGCGGCGCAGCGAGCGCGAAGGCGATCCCTGGTCCGGGCACATGGCGCTACCGGGCGGGCATGCTCAACCCGAGGATGCCGATCTCTTGCACACCGCGCGCCGTGAAACGCTGGAAGAGGTGGGCATCGACCTCGCGAACGCCGAGCTCTTGGGGCAACTGGACGACGTCAGCCCGATGCGCTCATCGGACATGGCCGTGCGCCCGTTCGTCTTCTGGGCTGAAACGCCGCAGAGCATTACCCTGTCGGCCGAGGTGGCTGAGGTGATTTGGGTCCCACTCGACGCACTGGCCAGCGACGCGCTGCGCACCACGCGCGACGTCGCGGTTCGAGGTTCCACGCTGCGCGTGCCCGCGTACGTGATCGAAGAGCGGGTGGTGTGGGGCATGACCTACCACCTGCTGGAGCGATTTTTGGCGGCCGTGCTGGCTTTCGCGTAGCGCTTGGACGAAAGCGCTACCGATGCTAAAGGCCGCGTCGATGCCGCCCGTCGCTCCCATCGAGCCCGATCGGGCAACGCCATGCCGCAACTGCGGCCAAGCGGTCCCCCCGGGTAAATCAGTCTGTGCGAGCTGTGGCGCCGCTCAGGGCGAGGGCAACCGCTGTCCTCATTGCAACACGCTTGCCGATGTCGCGCCGCACGCCGCGCTGGGTTTTCGCTGCCTGGTGTGCGGCGGCCCGCGCATCGCGCTCGATTCTGCCGACGTCACTCTGGGGCCACGGACCAACCAAGCCTTGGCCAACGCGGGCGCCGAGCAGACCAAGCATCTGATGTTCTCGGCGGCCGGTTACTTCCTTTCGGGCATGGGTGCGCTGGCATTGATCGTCGCAGCGGTGGTGGAGCTGACCGCATCGCCCGGCGTTGCCGCGACGATCGCCGCTTACCTCGCGGCCGCCGTGCCGTTCGGCGCTGGGCTGTTCTCGCTGGCGGGGGCGCGCGCCGCTCGGAAGCGACGCCGCGAGGCGCTGCGGGTCGCGCAGGTCGATGCGCTCAGCGACGTTCAAGCCGTGAAAGGCGCGCTGAGCGCGCCAAGCGTGGCGCAGCTCATGCGCATCAGCCCCGAACGCGCCGAGCTGCTTCTGGCCGAAGCCAGCGTCGCGAGCATGCTGGAAGAAGTCCCGGCCGCGCGCCTGCGCGTCGAAGCCCCCGCCCCCACGGGTCCGCGCCCCACCGAGCTGACGGCCGAGACCGAGCTCGGCGAGCGCGAGCCGCCTGGCAAAACCATGCGCGGCGATACGGAGATTTGAGTCGTGAGCCGAGCCAGCAAGATCTTTCGAACGTTCGCCGTCGCCGACGGCTTGGTGCTCGCCTACCTGATGGAGCTGAACGTCGCCGTTTTGGTGGCTCCAGAGAGCCCGATGCGCCGGCAAAGCTTCCTCGAGGTGCTCGGGTTGCTGCTCACTTACGTGGTCTGTCTGGGCCTCGTCCGTACCGGTGTCCTGCGCTCGAACAACTGGACGGCGCTTTTGTATCGCATCGGCATCTACGGCACGGTGCAGCAGAGCTACGTCTTCTTCAAACACCTGCTGCCGGTCGTGAACCCGGGCTCGCTCGACCACAAGCTGTACGCGCTCGATCACGTGCTGTTCGGCTTCGAGCCGGCGGTGTGGGCGGACCAGTTCGTCACGCCGCTCACGACCGAATGGTTCGCCTTCTTCTACTTCTGTTACTTCTTCCTGCTCGCCGCCCACATCTTTCCCATCGTGTTCGGCTCGCGTGATCAGCTGCTGCTCGGCGAGTTCATGCTGGGCATGCTGCTGATCGTTTGCCTGGGCCACACCGGCTACATCTTGGTACCGGGCTTCGGACCATTTCGCGCCTTTCCAGAGCTGTTCAAGCACGAGCTGCCGAGCGGCTTGTGGATGGATCTCGTTTGGTCCACCGTGCGCAGCAACGGCGCGCAGAAGGACATCTTTCCGTCGTTGCACACGGCGGGTCCGTGCTTCATCGCCATGTTCTCGTTTCGGAACCGCGATCGTCTGCCGTTCCGCTACACGTGGCCGCTGCTCAGCTTTTTCGCCGCCAACATCATCGGCGCGACCATGTTCTTGCGCTGGCACTACGTCATCGACGTATTCGCCGGCTTCGTCCTGGCCAGCGTCGCGGCCCTGGTTTCGCCCCTCGTCACGCGCTGGGAAGTGGCACGGCGCCGTACTGAAGGCCTACGCCCACTCGTCCCCCTGTTCGGTTCCAAAAGCACGCAAGGCAGCGCGCCCGACAACGTCGAACGCGCCGCCGCGTAACGCGCGCTTACTTTTCGAAAACCTGGGCGGCCGCGACGCCCGAGCCTGCCGTCACGGTCAGGGTGAGCTTGACCGGAATGCTGATCGGCCCCGCCTTGTAGCAGTTGGGCTTGTCACCAATGATGGCCGTGCTGCCGGTGCCGTTGTCGACCGCCAGCGTCAGCGCGGGTAGGCCCGGCATCAACGGAACGGCGGACAGCGAGATGTCCAGGTTCGTGACCGGCGGCAGGCCGACGCCTACGACCGTGTAGCACTTGTTGGCGTTCAGCTGGATCTGCGCTTCGAGCGACTGGCCTTGCTGGAAGTTGCCGGCGATGGCGGAGCCGACAGGCTTGGCGCCAGCTACGGCATGCTGGATGCCGAGCGGACCGAGGAGCTGCGTGGCAGCTTGC
>JADMIO010987979.1_pt1 | contig 18163 bp, 16 predicted proteins | sample 8958161 | NCBI WGS metagenome assembly JADMIO01 (sample SAMN16585339, study PRJNA669376) | soil metagenome | isolation source: Crop rotation soil | place: USA: Cullars Rotation, Alabama | collected 2011 | reverse complement strand
GCCCGAAGGAACAGCAGCGGCGGCATGGCCGCCGCACTCCTCAGCTCACAAACCGCGCGACGACGATCGTCTGATCGTCTTTCTGCGGCGCGCCGGCGGCGAATTCGTCGACGGCAGCCGCGATCCTGTCGCGGATCGCGTCGGGCGGCGCATCGATCTGCTCGCGCAACACCGCCTCCAGCCGCGCGTTCTCGAATTCCTCTCCGCTCACGTCCTCCGCTTCGGTGATGCCGTCGCTGTAGAGCACGCAGAACGAGCCTTTCGGGAAGCGGCGGCGCTGCGTCATGTAGCGCGAGTTCGGGAGGATGCCGACGGGGAGGCCGTGCGATTTGAGCAGTTCCATCTCGCCGTCGGCGAAGATGTACTGCGGATTGTGGCCGGCATTGATGAACTCGATCGTCTCTTGCTCGCGATCGATGGAGACCATCACCAGCGTCACGAACTTGTTCTCCGCCGACCAGCGGTGGATGTGCTTGTTGAGCTCCGTCGCTATGTCACCGAGCTCGCGCTCTTCGGCGAAGAGGAGCTGCACCGCTGCGTGCAGCGCGGACACGAGCAGCGCCGCCGGCATCGATTTGCCGGAGACGTCGGCGACGATCATCGAGACGACGCCGTCGCGCTCGAAGAAGGCGTGATAGTCGCCGCCGACCTGCTTGGCCGATTTGGAGAAGGCGGCGATCGGCAGTCCGTCGATGTTCGGGATCGACTTCGGAAGGATGTCGCGCTGAATCGTCGCAGCGAGATCGAGCTCGCGCTGCATGGCTTGCTTTTCCAGTGCTTCGCGATGCAGGCGCGCGTTCTCCAGCGCAATGGCGACCTGCTGCGCGAAGAGCGAGAGAAGACGCATCTCGTTCTCTTCGAAGCGCCCGACCCCTTCGCGCGTCTCGCGATCGGCCGCGGCGAGGACGCCGATCGTGGCGTTGTTCCCCTTGATCGGCAGCATGACGAGCATGCCGTCTTCGAGCGTGACGGCGTCGGGACTGCTGATCAGCTGCACGATCAGCGAATCGTCGAGCGCAGGCGGATCGCCGAACGCGCGATAGAGCTTGAACTGATCGCCTTCGCGCAGGAAGAGCGCGGCGCGCCGCGCGTTCGTCAGCGAGATCATGCGGAAGAGGACTTCGTCCGCGAGCTCGTCGACGTTCAGTGTTGCGGCGATGGAAAGGCCGATGTCGTACAGCGATTCGAGCTCCCAGAGGCGCGACTTGAGCTGGAAGTCGCCTTCGCGCATCTCGTGGGTGAGGCGCTGGTTCGTGAGCAGCGTGTTGAGGTAGGCCGCGGCGACGCGCGCGAGCTGCAGGTCGTCGTCACCGATGTCGTTCGAGGACGAAAGAGCGAGGATGCCGGCGGTATCGCGATGCGCGCGGATCGGCAGGATGACGAGCGGCCGCGGCTCGACCGGGAGCAGCAGTTCGGTCGTCGGCTCCATCGGGATCTCGATCTGCAGCACCTCCGGAGCAACGCACTGATCCGACTTCGCGGCGAGCCGCAATCCGCTCCCGTCGCGCAGATAGACCGCGCCGGTTTCGAACGGAGTGTTGCGCGTGAATGCGTCGAGGATCAGCGGCGCATGCGCCGACTGCGCAGCGCGCTCGAGGTGCTGGAGATCGGAGATCAGGTCGGAGAGCCGGAGCACGCGGAGAGGATAGCGGAAAGCGGTTGCTGGGTTGCTGAGTTACTCGGTGGCCACCCAGCAACTCAGCAACCCAGCAACTCAGGCCGCGAGGCCCAATTCGCTGATCGCCGCTTCCTCCGAATCATAGATCTTCGCGTAATTCGCCAGACCCATGATGTGGAACGTCTTGTAGATGACCGGGGTGAGGCAGCAGAAGGCGACGCGGCCGTTGCGCTCCATCGCTTTTTCGATGATCTCGATGAGGATGCTGATGCCGATGGAATTGACGATCTTGGTCTCGCGGAGGTCGAGGAGGAGCGTTTTGCAGCCGGCGTCCATCAGCTCGTAGGCACGGCTGGCGATCTCCTCCCCTCCGACATTGTTGATGTAGCCCTTGGTGTGGAGGATCGCGCCGTCCGAACCGCGGCGCTCGACTGCGAGTCTCAATTCGTCCGTCATGATGTCTTTCCGTACTTGACCATGTGAATCGTGGTCCCGTCGGGCGTCGACGTGATGTCCACTTCGTCCATGTGCGCTTCGATGATCTGCAGACCCCAGCCGCGCTTGTGCGCGGGACCGAGAGAGCGGCGCCGGGTGCGGGCTTCGCTGAGATCGAAGCCGCGGCCATGATCGGAGATCCAGACGTCGATCCGGGGGTTGCCGTCGCTGCTCGCGACGCCGAGGCATCTTACATAGATGCGATTGTCGACGCTACCGGAGTGCTCGCGCGCGTTGATGCACGCTTCGATGATCGCGTGCGTCATCTCGTCGACCTGGTCGATCGGCATCCCCAGCTCCCGGGCGAGATTGCCTGCCGCGCGGGCGGCTGCGATCTCGATGTCCGGGACCATAGGGAGCGTCAGCTCCATCTGCCGCTCGGCAGCTGCGGTCATGGCGCGCATCTCCTCCGGCGACAGATTAAAAGGACAGGAAGACGGCGGTGGCGGTTTTGATCCAGGTCGGGATTCCGCCGAGCTGGTCGAGCGCCAGCAACGCGAAGGTATTCACCGCGAGAACGGCGGGAAGAGCCCAGCTCGCCGGCAGGGCCGACTCGAGTTTGTTGATGCGGGTCTGAGCGGTTGTATTCATGGATGCCCCCTTTGATCGGGACATCCCTAGAGCAACCGGACTGCCACCCCTGCCACATCTCGTAATTCTCTCGTAACCTGTTGATGGGGTGAAGTTTACAACAAATCAGCCGTTCGGCAAGAAGCGTGTTGATGTGTATCGGAATGAGACAAAGAGATAGAGAGAGTTAGAGATAGAGAGATAAAGGCTGTACGATCAGCAACTTGTTAGTGTACGTCCCACTTTGAGTCACTCGTATCAAATTGAGGCAAATCGGCTTGCTTCCGATACAACGTGGCCCGGCCGACACCGAGAATCTTCGCCGCTTTCGCCACATTGCCTTTCGTGTAGTCGAGGACTCTTGCGATGTAGCGGGCTTCGAGCTGGGCGAGCGTGGGGAGATCGCCGGAGAGCTCGCGGGGGTCGGCGGTGGCTGACGCGTCGTTCGGGAGAAGCAGGTCGCCGGGATCGATCACCGGGTCAACCGTCAGCGCGAGCGCCCCTTCGATCAAATTCTCCAGCTCGCGGACGTTGCCGGGGAACGGGTAGCGCATCAGCTTCTGCAGCGCTTCCTGCGTGATGCGCACGTCATTCAGGCCTTCGCGTTTGCCGTATTTGTCGAGGAAGTAGCGGACGAGCTTCGGGATGTCGTCTTTCCGCTCGCGCAGCGGCGGGAGGACGATCTCGACGACCTTCAATCGGTAGTAGAGGTCCTGGCGGAACTCCCCCTTCTCGATCATTTCTTCGAGCGGACGATGGGTGGCGGTGAGGATGCGGACGTCGATCTGGATCCGTTTCCGTCCGCCGAGCTTTTCGATCTCGCGCTCCTGCAGGACGCGGAGCAGCTTCGCCTGGAGCGCCGGCGGGATGTCGCCGATCTCGTCGAGGAAGACGGTTCCGCCTTTCGCCAGCTCGAACTTGCCGGGACGCGCTTCGACGCCGGTCGCCACGCCGCGCTCGATGCCGAAGAGCTCCGATTCGAGCAGCGTCTCGGGGAGCGCCGCGCAGTTGATGGCGACGAACGGCCCGTCTTTGCGCGGCGAGTTGCCATGGATCAGCCGCGCGACCATCTCCTTGCCGGTCCCCGACTCCCCTCGTATGAGCACATTCGCCTGCGAGTCGGCGACGCGCGCCACGAGATCGATCACGCGCTGCATCTTCAGCGAGTCGCCGATCATGAGGCGGTCGGAGTACTCGCGCTGCATCCGCTGCTTGAGCGAGCGGTTCTCGTCTTCGAGCGTTTCGCGCATGAGGTCGAGGCGATGGAAGCGCCGCGCGTTGTCGACCGCCGCGCCGCCGATCGCGGCGAGCGAGGAGAGGAAGCGCAGATCGTCGTCGGCGAAACTGCCGCTGTGCGCGCCGCGCTCTTCCTTGCCGCCGACGCCGATCACCCCGACGATCGCATCGCCCGCCACGAGCGGTGCGAGCAGCATCTCGCTCCCCGCCTGCCCCGCGAACTTCGAGACGGTGACGGAGATCGGCTCGCGCGAGGCGATGACCTCGCGCACCGGCGGCTCGCTCAGCAGCATCGACGCATCGGAGACATGCTCGAGTCCGAATCCGAAGAACTGCTGCACCTCCAGCCGTTCATCGAGCGAGAGGATGAAGCCGATGGTCGCGTCGAGCACCGCGATCGCGCGCTGCACGACCTCTTCGAGCAGCTCGTTCTCCGGCCGCGACGCGCTCAGCGCACGCCCGACGTCGTAAAGCGCCTCGAGTTGGAGGAGCTTGCGGCGGAGCTCGAAGTTGGTGGATGGCATTGGGGGTTGTTGGGTTGTTGGGTTGTTGGGTACGGCCGGTTGCTAGGTTACTGGGTTGCTGGGTTGCTGGATTGTTGGGTTGTTCGGTTGTTCGGTTGTTGGGTTGTTGGGTTGCTGGGTTGCTGGGTTGCTGGGTTGCTGGGTTGCTGGGTCACCACGGTGGCCACCCCAGCAACTCAGCAACCTAGCAACCCAAAAACCCAACAACCCAACAACCCAAAAACTCAACAACCCAAACAAACCCAACAACCCAAACCTCACTTCCCCATCGCTTTCCGACATTCCCCTAACAAAAAATCACAATTCCACGCGTGATAGAACGGCTGATCGAGGGCGTAGATTCTGATGAAGCGCGTCGATGCCTCTTCGTATTTGCCGAGCTTCATTTCGGTGCGCCCGAGGAAGTAGAGGGCGCGGACGACGCGCGGGTCTTCCATGTTCGCCTCGGCGAGCTCGTGGAAGCGCGACTCGGCTTGCACGAAGTCGCGGTGCTGGTAGGCGCAGAGGGCGAGCGAGTAGGCGTCGGTGCGGCCGCAGGTGGTCGGGGGAGGAGCCGCGTTTGCCGCAACACTCACGAGCAGCGCGATCATGGTTGCCAGTTGCCAGTTGCCGGTTGCCCGCGCCATCATCGCGAGTATGAGGCGGCAACCGGCAACCGGCAACCGGCAACCATGAGATTAGGCATCGCCGGCGGCGGCCGCGCCGCGTGGGCATTCGGCTCGGCCTGGCGGCGGATCGGGTGGCCGATCGCGGGCGTCTGGCTGCGCGACGAATCGAAATCCGCGATCGCCGAGCTGCTCGAAACACCGCGCCGCGACCTCGGCGATCTCACCGATCGCTCCGACCTGCTCCTGATCGCCGTCAGCGACCGCGCGATCGCGGAGGTCGCGCAGCAGATCCCCGACACCAACGCCATCCTCTTCCACGCCAGCGGCTCGCAGACCTCCATCCGCGGCGGCTTCTCGCTCCATCCGCTACGAGCGCTGCCGCCGGTCGGCACCGAGTCCGATCTAAGAGACGCGCTCCTCGTCTTCGAAGGCAACCATCGCGACGTCGCGGAGAGCATCGCGAGCACCATCGGTGCGCGCTTCGCCTCCATCGATCCGAAGCAGAAGCCGCTCTACCACGCAGCGGCGGTCTTCGGCTCGAACTACGTCGCAGCCGTTCTCGACATCGCGGAACGATTGATGCACCGCGCAGGAATCGACGACGTGCGCGACGATCTCACCGGCCTCGCCGGATCCGCGATCCGCAACTGGAGCAGTCACACGGGCGGCGACCGCTTCACCGGTCCTGCCGCGCGCGGCGATCGGGCCACCATCGACGCGCACCTCGCGGCACTGGCGAACGACCCGCAACTCGCGTCGGCATACGAACGTCTGGCGGACTACATCCGCGGGTGCTACGATCGATTCCCCGTGTTGGAGCCTTAGAGAGCGATGGTCTTCTTCAACTACGCGACGATGCAGATGGCCGCGAAGATCGTCTACTACGGTCCGGGCCTCTGCGGGAAGACGACCAATCTCCACCATATCTATTCGAAAACCTCGCCGCAGAGCCGCGGCGAAATGGTCAGTCTCGAGACCGAGACCGACCGCACCCTCTTCTTCGATTTGCTGCCGATCGACGTCGGCGTGATCGGCGGCTTCAAGACCCGCCTGCAGCTCTACACGATCCCCGGCCAGGTCTTCTACAACACGACGCGCAAGCTCGTGCTGAAAGGGGTCGACGGCATCGTGTTCGTCGCCGACTCGCAGCTGGCGATGCTCGACGCGAACGTCGAAAGCTTCAAGAACCTGCGCGAGAACCTTGCCGAGATCGGGCTGTCGATCGATGAGATCCCGCTCGTTCTGCAGCTGAACAAGCGCGACCTCCCGTCGATCGCATCCGTCGACGCGCTGCTCGACACGCTCGATCCCGATCGCCGGTACGAATGGGTCGAAGCGGTCGCGGCAAAAGGGGACGGCGTTTTCGAGACGCTGAAGACGATCTCGAAGGCGACGCTGCGCACCCTGCGCCGCCGCATGACCGGTGCGGAAGAGCCGGCGCGTCCGGCGGCATCGCAACGCAACTCCGGCGCGTTCCGCGTCCGCGCGACCGACGAGCCGGCTCCGGCGCGTACCGTCGCCGGCACCACGCCGGTTCCGCAGTCGCCGCTCGCCACCGCAAAGATCCCAGCCTTCAATCCCGATGCAGCGCCCGCCGCCGCAGCCTCGGTCGCCCCGGCGGCAACGGCACCGCAAGTGATCGCGCCTCCGATGCCGGAGCCGGAAATCGAAACGGTCAGCGCCGACGACGAGGTCTTCACCGACTCGACGCTCGCGCGGGCCGCCGACGCCGTACCGGCCGACATCATCAGCAGCGCGCCGATCGCCGATGCGCCGCTGACCGCGGAAGCGATCGAGCAGGAAGAGCTGCCGCCGCCGACGCAGTACATCCCGCCCCCACCGCCGCCGCCCGAGCCGGAAAAAGCGCCCGAGCCGGAGATCGACTTCAGTCAGACCGAAAAACCGGCGGCGAAACCGGCGGCGGACGTGAAGCACGTCAAAGTGCGCTCCTCCGTCGACGTCATGGCGGAGCTCGAAGCGCTGCGGAAACGCGCCACCACTCCGAAGGCTCCGAAAAAGGAAGCCCCGCCGATCGAGATCCCCATCCCGCCTCCCCCCGCGCCGAAGCCGCGCGAGCTTCACCGTTCCGTGTCGCTGCAGGCCGCGCCCGGCGTCCTCGCGCGCACCCGCTCCGTCCGAGTTACGGTATCCTTTGAATCGAGCGACGGGACGATGCAAACCGAGGCGCAATCGATCGAGCTCGACGAATCCGCCAACGTCTCCTCGCTATCGGTCGATCTGAAGATCACATAACCAACGGTCGGGGGGTGTGGGATGAAGTTCATGCGCGGCGTCGTGCTGTTCGTGCCATTGCTGTTCATCGCCTGCGCGACCGCGCCTGCTCCCGCGCCGAAACCGGTCCCGGTCGCCGCCAATCCGATCAAGTCCGATTTCACCAACGCGCGGCTCGACTTCGAGCAGGTCTACGCCGAGGTCGTCGCGCACGAACAGAAGCCGGTGAATGCGCCGGTGGTCGACGTCGAAGCGGCGAAATCGATCGACATCCCCGAGCATCGCTCCATCCCCGCCGCCGTCTCGCTCTTCTCCAACGAGCTGCACAGCGATATCCAGACGTACCTCACCCGCTCGTCGCGCTACCGCACGCTGATCGAGAAGACGATGAAGGAGTTCGATCTGCCGAGCGGCATCGCGTACCTGCCGGTGATCGAGAGCGGCTATTCGCCGACCATGACCTCGCGCAGCGGCGCGCACGGCATCTGGCAGTTCATGCCCGACACCGCGCGCGAGTACGGCCTGCGCGTCGACTGGTGGGTCGACGAGCGCGCCGATCCGGAGCTCTCGACGCGCGCCGCGGCGCAGTACATCAAGGACCTCTATCGCGAGTTCAACGACTGGTCGCTCACCCTCGCGGCGTACAACTGCGGACCGGGCAAGGTCCGCCGCGCGCTCGCCGACACCGGCGCGAAATCGTTCTGGGAGCTTTACGACGGCGCGGCGGTGCCGAAGGAGACGCGCGGCTACGTCGCGACCTTCTTCGCCACGATCATGATCGCCGCCGACCCTTCGTCCTACGGCTTCACCCTCAACGCGCCCGATACGATCGACGCGAAACAGATCGAGCTCGAAGGGCCGGTGTCGCTGCGCTATCTGGCGAACGTGGCGAAGGTCGACGAGTCGATCCTGAAGAGCCTGAATCCCGAATACCATCACGGCGTCCTTCCGCCCGGACGTTCTTCCGTGCGCGTGCCGTCGAAAGCGGCCGACGCCGTGCTCGCTCGCGCCGGGACGCTGAAGAACGACGACGAAACCATCGCTGTCTGCTCCTTCACGATGCGCGACGGCGACACGCTCAAGCGGCTCGCACGCGCGATCGGCACCGACGTCGACACGATCCTGGCGATGAACAACCTCTCGTCCGCGAAGAAAGCGCGCACCGGCGCGATGCTCTACCTCCCGGTCCGCGCCCGCGAGCTCGGCTCGATGCTCGCGCACGCCGATGACGAGGTCTACTACGCCGTCAAGCGCGGCGACACGCTCTACTCGATCGCGAAGAAGCACCACCTGACGGTCGACGACCTCCTCGAACTGAACGATCTCCGCCGCGGACACAAGTTGCACGCGGGCGAGAAGCTGCGTGTGTATGTGACGCGGACGCTGACTGCGGGTGGGGGCATGTAATGCGAGGTTGTTGAGTTGTTAGGTTGTTGGGTTGTTCGGCGCTCAACAACCCAACAACTCAACAACCCAACAACCATGCTTCTCCTCCTCCTCACCGTCATCTTCTCCGACCCCGCGAAAACGAAGCCGCTCTTCATCCCTGCGGACGCCTTCAGTTCGCCGCAGCACTACGGTCTCACGCGCGACTTCATCCATCAGCTCGATCGCGACATGACCTCGATGCGCGAAACGCGTAATGCCCTCGGCGACAACGCAGAGTGCGCGACCGCACCCGCGCAATCGCGCGGAGACATCGATGCAAGCGGCACGGTCATCGAGATCACCTCGGGATGGAACACCGAGCTTCGCATCGTCACGTCGCTCGCGCGCGTGAAGCTTTCGACCGGCGAAGAGGTGCTCGTCGAATTTCCGTTCGGCTCGATGCGGCTCGGCCGCACGACCTGGTGTACGGGAGATCAGCAGCTCAAAGCGGGCGATGCGATCGCGTTCAACGCGCGGCGTCTCGCCTCGGCTCCGCAGCGGCTGTTCTGTGTTAGTTTGCCCGATCACCATGGCCGAAACGAGTGACTACAAGAAAACGCTGAACCTTCCTCAAACCGCCTTCGCCATGAAGGCGAACCTGCCGCAGAACGAGCCGAAGCGGCTCGAGTCGTGGCGCGAGATCGACCTCTATCGCCTCATCCGCGAGAAGTCGGAAGGGCGCCCGAAATTCGTCCTGCACGACGGGCCTCCGTACGCCAACGGACGCATTCACATCGGCCACGCGCTCAACAAGATCCTCAAAGACATCGTCGTGAAGTCGAAGACGATGGCGGGCTTCGATTCGCCGTACGTGCCGGGCTGGGATTGCCATGGCCTCCCGATCGAATCGGCGATCGAAAAAGAGCTCGGCTCGAAGAAGAAGGAAATGTCGGCGGGCGATTTCCGCCGCGCCTGCCGCGAGTTCGCCGCGCGCTACCTCGACATCCAGCGCGAAGACTTCATGCGGCTCGGCGTCCTCGGCGACTGGTTCCATCCGTACTCGACGATGACGTACGACTACGAAGCGACGATCGCCGCCGCCCTCGGACGCTTCATCGCCACCGGCATGGTCTACAAGGGCCTCAAGCCGGTGCACTGGTGCTGGTACGACCAGTCCGCGCTCGCGGAGGCGGAAGTCGAATACGCCGATCACACCTCACCGTCGGTCTACGTGCGTTTCCGCATGACCGATGAATCCGTCCAGCAGCTCGACCTGCCGATCGAGAAGCCGCTCTACGCGATCATCTGGACCACGACACCGTGGACGCTCCCCGCGAACCTCGCGATCGCGGTCAAGCCCGATTTCGATTACGTGATCGTCGAGCATGACGCGACGAACTACATCCTCGCGGACGGCCTGCTCAAAACCGTTGCGACGAAGGCCGGCTGGGGCGACGACTACAAGGTCGTGAAGACGTTCAAAGGCGCGTCGCTCGAACACCTCCGCTATCGCCACGCCTTCCTCCAGCGCGAAGGCGTCTTCGTCCTCGGCGACTACGTCACGCTCGAAGCGGGCACGGGACTCGTGCACACCGCGCCGGGCCACGGCGCCGACGACTTCAACACCGGCCGCCGCTACGGCCTCGACATCTACACGCCGGTCAATCATCGCGGCGAGTTCATCCCCGAAGTCGAGAATTGGGCCGGCCTGCACGTCTTCAAGGCAAACCCGAAAATCGTCGAGCTCCTGCGCGAGCGCGGCGCGCTCGTCGCGAGCGAGCAGATCACGCATTCGTATCCGCACTGCTGGCGCTGCAAAAACCCGATCATCTTCCGCGCGACGGAGCAGTGGTTCATCTCGATGGACACGCCCCCCCGTGAAGGACCCGTAGCTTCAGGCGCGGCGAGCTCCAGCGACGGGTCCTCCGGCGTCTCCGCGCCTCAGGATGACACCTTGCGCGCGGGGGCTTTACGCGAGATCCACAAAGTGACGTGGTATCCCACATGGGGCGAGGACCGCATCGCCGGCATGGTCGAGAACCGCCCCGACTGGTGCATCTCACGCCAGCGCCTGTGGGGCGTGCCGATCACGGTCGTCTACTGCGACTCCTGCTCCGAGCCTGTCACCTCGCGGGAGCTGTTCGAAAAGGTCGAGGCGATCTTCGCGAAGGAAGGCGCCGACGCGTGGTACGACCGGCAGCCGAAAGAATTCCTTCCGGACGGCTATGCGTGCTCTCAATGTGGCGCGACGGAGTTCCGCCGCGAGACCGACATCCTCGACGTCTGGTTCGACTCCGGCTGCTCGCACATCGCGGTGTTGCGCAAGCGTCCCGAGCTGACCTGGCCCGCCGCGCTCTACATCGAAGGACACGATCAACACCGCGGCTGGTTTCAGTCGTCGCTGCTCGTCGGCACCGGCATCGAAGGCGGCGCACCGTTCAACGGCGTCGTGACGTGCGGCTTCATCGTCAACGAGTCGGGCGAAAAGATGTCGAAGTCGAGCGGCAAAGCGCTGTCGCCGCAGGACGTGATCAAGCAGAGCGGCGCCGACATCCTTCGCATGTGGGTCGCCTCCGTCGACTACACGACCGACATCCCGTTCGGTCCGCAGCTGATGACGCGCATCGGCGATGCGTATCGCAAGATCCGCAACACCGCGCGCTATCTGCTGTCGAACCTGAACGATTTCGATCCGGCGTCGAACGCGCTGCCGCTCGATCAACTGCAGCCGATCGATCGTTGGATCGTCGCGCGTGCCACGAACATTTTCGAGCGTTGCCGCAAGGCGTACGACGAGTACCAGTTTCACGTCGTCTATCACCGCATCCTCGAGCTCTGCACGGTCGATCTGTCGCAGGTCTACCTCGACATCTCGAAGGACACGATGTACATCGAGGCGCCCGACTCGCCGCTGCGCCGCTCCGCGCAGACGGCGATGCATCTGATCCTGCAGGGCATCGTCGCGTACATGGCGCCGATCATGTCGTTCACCGCGGACGAGATCCACGAAGCGATGCCGGGGGCGAAAGCGAAGTCGGTGCATCTGATCGATTTCCCGGCGTTCGAGGCGATGACCGAGGACACGTCGTGGAACCCGCTGTTCCGCCTGCGCGAGGAAGTGCTCAAGGTGCTGGAGACCGCGCGCAACGCGAAGCAGATCGGCCAATCGCTCGAAGCCGACATCGTGCTCACCACCGACGCGACGTTCCCCGCCGGCGTCGACCTGGCGAAGGTCTTCATCGTGTCGCACGTCGACATCGAGCCCGGCACCGGCGACCTCGAGATCGAAGGCCTCGGCAAAGTCTCGATCGCGATGAAGCCCGCGCGCGGAAAGAAATGCGGCCGCTGCTGGAACTATCGCGAAGAGGTCGCGAACGACGGAGAGCTCTGCGCGAGGTGCACAGAGATCGTTGCAGGGCTTTCCCCCGGTGAAACGCCGACCGCATGAACGGAGTGCGGCAGCTTGCTGCCGCCCCAGGATTGCGGCGGCTCGCCGCCGCCAGTGAAAAAAACGGCAGCGCAAGCAAGCTTGCGCAATCCCGGGGCGGCAGCGAGCTGCCGCACTCCGGCGCGTGTTACTCTGACTCGAAGGAGAAAACCGATGGCGAAAACGTTGAAGAAGAAAGTCGCAAAGGCTGCAAAAGAAGGTGGAAAGGTCGTCAAGAAGGCCGTCGACGAAATCAAGAAAGCGGCCGCTCCGAAAGTGAAGCAGCTGAAGAAAGCCGCGGCGCCGAAGATCAAGGAAGCGAAGAAGCAGATCGCGAAGAACGCGGCCAAGGCCAAGGAAGCGGCGAAGGAAGTCCTGAAGGACGGCCTCGAAGCAACCGCCGATGGTCTCGAAGCCGGCGCCAAGAAAATGAAGAAGGCCGCCAAGGCCATCTAGGTCCGTTGCGCTACGCCGACCTGCATACCCACACGTACCATTCCGACGGCACGCGCTCGCCGCGCGAGGTGATCGATCTCGCGCGCGAGCGTGGTCTCGACATCGTCGCCATCAGCGACCACGACAACACCGCCGCCTATTTCGAGATCAAGCCCCACGCCGATGCCACAGGCGTCACGCTCATCCCTGCGATCGAGCTCTCCTGCATCCACGACGGCATCGACATCCACGTCCTCGCCTACGCATTCGATCCGACCGACGAGCGCATCGAAGAGCGCCTCCGCGGCTTCCGCGCCTCGCGTCATCGCCGCGGTTACGCGATCGTCGAACGGCTCCGCTCCCTCGGCATCAACATCAGCGCGGAGCGCGTCGACCAGCTCGCGGCGGGCGGCGCGATGGGACGTCCGCACGTCGCGCGCGCGCTGGTCGAAGCGGGCTACGTCTCCTCCGTCTCCGAGGCCTTCGACAAGTTCCTCGGCACCGGCAAACCCGGCTTCATCGACAAAGAACGGTTTCGCATCGAGGAAGCGGTCGCGCTGATTCACGACGCGGGCGGCGTGACCTCGATCGCGCATCCGTCGCACTATCCGAATCACTTCGAGCTCGTGCCGGTGCTCCTCGATCACGGCATCGACGGCGTCGAGGTCCTGCATCCCGACGTGCCGGAGGATCATCGCGAGCGCTTCACACAGATCGCGCGCTTTCGCGGAAAGATGATCACCGGCGGCTCCGACGATCACGGCACGGTCAAGACGAGCGAGACGCTCGGGACGATTCGCGTGCCGGAGTCCGCGATCGTCCCGATCCTCGAACGCGTCACGAATTGATGCGCATCAGCGCGTCCTTCGCCTTCCCCGACAACTTCCCCTTCGCGATCGCGTTCGTCTCTTCGATGATGCTCACCGCATCGAACGAGTCGCGCTCGTTGTCGTTGACCGCGGTCATCACCGATTCATTGCGCGGAAACTCGCTCACGCTGTCTCGCGAGTAGCGCCGCTCGACCCACGCCCGTTTCCGTTCGATCACGAAGTAGCGCTTCCCCTGCTCCAGCGTCAGCTCCGCGCAGCGCCGCATCGCGAACTGTTCGACGTCGTTGCGCGTCGTGAAGCCGTTCCCTTCCACCAGCACGCGGTACGTGTTGGGTCCGAGGCGCACTTCACTGAAGCCGCCGGCAAGTCCGATGTCGCTCGGTTCGTACGTCGTCGCGCATCCGAGCAATGCAATTGAAGCTGCGAGTACCACCAGGATCCGTTTCATGGTTGAAGCCTCCTGGCCGGCTCCATAAGCGAAGGCGCTGCCGCATGCCGCCTGCGCAGATGCCGATTTACAACCCCCAGCAACTCAGCAACTTCGCAACCCAGCCAATCAGTTATTTTGACTTGTTGCAAAGTGCAAAGTGACTTCGCCAGAGGACAGCACTATTTGATTTCGACATCGAAGTAGGTCTGCGGATACGGCTCATTCGCCAGCGTGAAGTGCCACCACTCGTTCTCGTAATTCTTGAACCCGAATTTCTCCATCACCGACTTCAGAAGCAGCCGATTCCGCTTCGCCTCGGCGGACACATTCGGGTTCGCCGTGTGCGCGAGCTCGTCGAAGTAGTCGTAGGTCGTACCGAAATCGAGACCGACGATCGTGAGGTCGATCGTGCTCCCGCGACTGTGTCCCGATTTCTCCGCGACATACCCGAGCTTGAACACATCCGCCTTGTCGACGTGCGGGTAAAACTCCTGCTTCATCTTCTGATCCGACGCATCCTTCGCCCACTCGATGAAGTCATTCACCGCGCGCTGCGGCCGATAGCAGTCGTACGCCTTCAACGACATCCCGAACGTGCGCAGCTCGCTCTGCACTTTGCCCAGCGCCGCCGCCGCCTCGGGCGTCAGATAGCACTTCTCCGCGTGATAGCCGGTGATCGGACGCCCGATGAAGTTGTGACTCGTCGCATACCGCGCTTCGACGGCGATGGTCGGATCGACCGTGCGGATCTCGACGAGGTTCTGTGCAAACGCAGAGGACGCAAGAAAGAGAAAGAAGAAGAGCCTCATGCGCGCAACGTTACTGCACCTGCTTCACGGAAAATTCGAATTCGAACATCCCGGCCCTACATTCAGCCGCCCGCGCACGAACTCCGGGACCTCGGTCTGCACGCAGCACGGCGCGGACTGCGTCGGCACCTGCGCGTCCTCGGGCACGTACTCGGCGGTCTCGTAGTGCAGGAGGAAATCGTTGTCTTCGTCGTACTCCGACTCGGCCACGTTCGAGATCACGACGTTCGCGTGGTTGCGCAGGTGGAACTCGGCTTGCTCGCCGCGGAAGCCGGTGATCCGCAGCAGCGGCGACTCGTCGAGGGTCGTCATCGTGAGCACGCTGACGGCAGCGCCGCGCGAGACGATGCCGGCGGTGAGCACGCCCGACGTCACTTCGAAATACGCCGAGGCACGCTCCGGATGGGCGCCGGCGACCACGCGATACGACGGCGGCGGAAGGTTCGGCGTGAGCGCTTTGAGATGCGGGATGCAGCACTGGAACGACTCCTCGTACTGCAGCTCGCCGATCGCGTTCGCGATCTGCACGGTCGCGCCGTCGAGCTCGTACGACGTGATGTCGACCGGACCGCCGATGACGTCCTTCGACTCGACGCGCAGCATCGGGCGGTGTCGCGGAATCGGTTTGTGATTGATCGTGCGCGGCGCCTTGCCGTTGACGAGCACGACGCGATGCCGGAAGCCCTGCACCTCGCCGAACACGCCATCCTCGGGCCATTGCATGTGCGTGCAGATGCCGATGAAGTAAACCGTGACCTGTCCCATCAAAACCTCCGATTCAAATTCGATTCGTGAGCAAGGCGATGGCGCGCCACGGCAGATCGCGGCGTCCGCCGAGTTGCGCATCGCGCAGCGCGGCCGCGGGACTCTCCCCCGTCAGCAGCCGGCGATGGATCGCGCTGAACATCTCGCGCGCGTCGTTGTCGGCGACCGGCGCGAGCGTGCCGATGACCGCGCTCGCACCGGCGGCGAGAAAGCCGTCGCCGAGGCTGAGCGCGAACGTGCCGGGCGAGCGCGGATGGCGCAGCGATTCGCACGCGGCGAGGATCACCACCGGCTTCGATGCGAGTGCGCTCGAAGCCGCGCGTTTGCCGGAGATCCGCTCGCCATCGAACACGAGCACCGCTTCGCCCGCGCCGGGCGTGCGCTCGGTGTGTCCGGCGATGTGGATGACGTCGGCGTTGTGCGCGCTGCGCACGAACGAGGCAAACGACGCATCGGCGATGACGGGATCGCGATACAACGACGCGATCTCCGCGATCTCTTCACCTGTTTGCGGCAGCGCGGGACCGGAATGCAGCGCGACCGCGACGAGCCTGTTTCTGTGTGGCGCCGCCGACCCGGCGGCGGACGCCGGCGAGTCGCCGGCCCCACACAAAACCGAGGCGCTCGGTGCGAGCGCGACCGGCATGCGTTCGCGCAACGCGCTGAACGACATGCCGTCGCACAACCGATCGGCGACGACGATCAACTCGCTTGCGGATGCGATGCGCGATTCCGTGGGGCGGATCAGCAGGTCGTAAAGCTGCGCGTCGCTCAGCTCCGCGCGCGGCAGCGGCCGGCGCGCGAACGTCACATCCGATCGCGTCACGCAAAACGTCACGACTTCGCCATCGAGCGCGACGATCTCCAGCACCGCCGCATCGCCGAGCTGCTGCTGGATCTCGCGCAGAGGCTTCGCCGGTCCATGGGCGCGCTCCGCGTATGCGAACGCGCGCGCGACGTCGCCGCGATCGAGACTCGCGCGGATTGCGCCTGCATACAGCGCCGTCCCCGCATCGAAGATCCCGCTGCCGACGACCGAGCCGGAGATGCTGTCGATGCCGCGATCGAGATCGAGCGCCGCGGCGTTCCAGTCGCCGAGGCGTTGTTCCGCGCGCGAGCGGAGCAGGTGCGCCTCGGGGAGAAACAGCGGGCGTTCGATCTCGCGATACCCGTCGATCGCCTTCGAGAGATGCAGTTGCGCCAGCCGCGGATCCGAGCCGAGCTCCGCGGCGCCGAGCGCGAAATCGGCGTCGGTCAGCGCGCGAGCGCGCAGCGCGTGATCGTCGATGCGGCCCGCGATCTCCTTCGCTTCGCGCGCCTGATGCGATGCCGTCGCGAAGTCGCCGAGCTGCGCGCTCAGCATCGCCTCGCGCACGAGCGTGTTCGTCAGCAGCGTCGAATTGTTCGCCGCGCGGTTCACCGCTTCCTCGATCTGCAGCATCGAGCGCGCGACCACGAGATTGCCCGCGCGCAGCTCCGATCGCGCCGCGCCGTCGAGACTCACCGGCAAGCGGTCGCCATGTCCCTCGGCGCTCAGCATTTCGAACGAGCGGATGCGCGCGGACCACCCTTCGTCCGGCCGCCCGAGCGCGAGCAGCGTGTCGGCGAGCAGCGCATCGAGAAATCCGGTATTGGACTTCTCGCCGAGCGATTGGAACGCATCGCGCGCCGACGTCACGAGCGGCAAAGCGCCTTCCCAATCGTCATCGATCATCGCGCAGAGTGCGAGCTGCCAACGCACCTGCGCGCCGAGCGCGATGTACTTCGTATCGATCGACGCGAGCTCTTCGCGCGATCGGATCACGTCGTTCTGATCGAAGCGCGTGCAGGCCGCGAAGTAGCGCGCGACGAGCGCCATCGGATCGTCGCCGAACAGCACGGCCGCGCGACGCAGATCGGGCTCCGCCGCGGCCGGCTCGTGTCGCGCGTATGCAAGCCGCCCGCGCAGATACGCGACATGCGCCTCGGCAAGCCGCGAGCGATCTCCGGCATCGATCGCAGCGACCGCATCATGGAGAAGCCGCTCTCCCGAGAGCCGCACCAACGCATCACCGATCACGCGTGCAATCGCAAGCTTCTTCGCCGCCTCCTGCGCATCGCCGCGACGCACCGCCTCCGCCCACTGCCCAAGCGTCAGCGCCTCCGCAGTCGTGCGCGCCTGCTGGCGAAAGCGATCGACCAGCGGAGCGACGTCGCTCGCGGCGTCGAGCTTCGCCATCTCCGCGTTGAAGATCGCGTCCGACGTCGCGCTGCCGAGCTTTCCGAGGTGCTCGCGCGCCTCGGCCGCCCATTGCGATGACGCATCGATCGCGAGGTAGCGATTCCACGCCTCGCGCGCCTGCGCGATCAGCCCGAGGTGCTCGAGAATCAACGCGCGATTGAACGCCGCCTCGGGGAGATCGTCATCGATGCGCAGTGCGTGATCGGCCGACGCGAGCGCCTCCGCCAGCATCGACGCGCGCTCCTGCGCGACCGCGACCGCGAGTTGCGCCGCCGCGAGATCGCTCCACGCGTTTGCATCGTCCGGCGTCAGCTCCGTCGTCTTCCGCAATCGCGCAACCGCATCGACCGGCATCTCGATCATCACCAGTCCGATGCCCGCCGCATGTTCGAGCGACGCCGACTTCCTTTCATCCGCGCGACGCGCGAGCTGGCCCGTGAAGCCGACGAGCTCCATCCGTCGCGGATCGTGCGACGGCTCGCTCCCACGCATCGGTCCGCGATAACGGGCCCACGCGAAACCGCCCGACAGCCGCGCCTCGCTGACGCGCTCCGTTTTCGGCGCGAACGCGATGAGCGTCGGGTACGGATCGGCG
>JADMIO011449859.1_pt1 | contig 18166 bp, 13 predicted proteins | sample 8958161 | NCBI WGS metagenome assembly JADMIO01 (sample SAMN16585339, study PRJNA669376) | soil metagenome | isolation source: Crop rotation soil | place: USA: Cullars Rotation, Alabama | collected 2011 | reverse complement strand
AGTGGTTGGCAGTCTTACTTTAATGTAGATGCAGACTTTGGGTTTCTTTATCCACCAGGTTATGAAGTAGTGATAGACAACAACCAAGATGGTGACATTATCTCCACACTACATGTAGCTAGTACGGAATTACATGATGAATTGTTTTCGCTTATTCAGCGTAAACGAATAGAGGGGGAAGGGATATCAAATTATGTAGAGAGTACAACTGATGAAGGAGACAATATAGTTGGGAAAAATTATACATTTGTAGCATTAAAAGTTGGGGCAACAGATACCTATACCGCTGTATATGTGAAAGGACAAATGCGAGAGGCATACTTTTTTAATACAAAAGTTGCTAGTGAAATAAAAGAAATTCGTAGACCATCAGATCAAATATTGTCCGATGAAAAAAAGGAAATGCTAGAAAATATTTTTCAGTTTTTTGAATTCTATAAATAGCACTTTACTTATTTGTTACTTTGTTATAGTGTACCAGAGTAAATATGAAAAGGAGCGTGAAAGTAAACGAAAAAATATATGAAGAGGGATATTTCGAAGGGTCGTTTCATGGTGCAGTTGGGAAATTTTCTAAAAGTGATTTACAGCGATCAATAAATTGGTTTACCGGCTGGATAAATTTTGTTAATGGGTATGTCGACTTAGAAAATGGGAAAGGAAGAAGTGCTTTAGAAATTGGCTGCTCAATTGGTGGCGCGGCTAATGTTTTAGCGAAAAACGGATTCGAAGTTACTGCAACCGATATATCAAAATATGCCTTAAAACATGCACAAAAATTATCTCCTAAAATAGCATTTGCACAAATTGATGTCGAGAAACCTATACAAAAGCAATTAGAAACACAAAAGATTCGTCGTAAATCAAAAAGTAATGGGTATGATATTGTTTGTGCATTTGAAGTTTTTGAACATCTTCAAAATACAAATGAAGCATTGAAAAATATATACAATGCATTGGCTCCAAACGGTGTTTTTATTTGTTCAACTCCGTACCCGTATAAATATGCAATGCTAGAACCGACACATATCCATGTTCGATATCCATTTGAATGGTTGGCAGAGTTTCGTAATGTTGGTTTTCCTTATATACAATATCAGCAAGTTTCCTTTGTGCCATTGCTTTATAAACTGCATGCGATGTTTAGTGCAGCAATGCCCGTTGCTGTGAACACAAGATTTATAAATTCAACAGTATTCCTTATTGCTCACAAGTCTACTGAAACAATAAAAAAATAAATGAGACGCTTTCTACAAGAGATTAAATACTATTGGTTACCAATAGTGACTATTTTTGCATTAGCAATACTTATTCCCGTGAATTGGCTTCATGGAGGATATGTAATTGCAGGGCATGATACAGGGTTTCCTATTTTACCAATCCCACATTTTTTTGACAGGATATTTGTTTGGACACAGCGACTTGGATTAGGACAAGATCAATCCTATGCTGTCGGGGGTTTTTTCATTCATGGCCTAGAGGCGCTTGTTTACAGTATTGTCCACTCATTATCTGTTACCCAGATGGTAGATTTTGCTGTTTGGTTTGTATTGCCTGGCATAACAATGCTTTATCTTATGCATACTTTGTTTGGTAGGCGTTTGATAACGAATTCAATAGCAGCAATTTTCTACATGCTAAACCACTACACATTACAAGCGTGGCTTATTGCTGAGCGGACAAAATTTACCTTGTATGCAGCTGCACCTGTACTAGTAGCGATAACCATAGCTGTTTTTGAAGGGAGAAGTTCAATTTTTGTTTCAGCAATGCTTGCAAGTTTTATTATCTTTCTCTTAAACGGTGGTGGTTTTTTGCCTTTGTATGGCGGCATCATAGTTATTTTCCTCGTACTTATAGCCTACTATTTATACGTATCATTTTCTTGGCAACTCGTTCGACGAATGTGTTTGTATGTCGTAACATTTGCGGTATTTTCGCTCTTATTAAACTCATTTTGGATTCTCCCGTACGCGCAATTAACTGCGTCACAATTTACCTCTCAGCTTTCGGAGATTGGTGGCATTGAAGGTATTCTAGGTTGGATAGCGCAGATTAGTGCCAATGCTTCGCTCTTTAACTTATTACGATTGCAAGGAATCCAGGAATGGTATGTTAACCTAGGTCACCCCTATGCACAAGTTTTTCTAAAAAATCCTTTATTTCTCTTCATAGGTCTTTGCATCCCATTTCTTGCTTTCGCCTCACTTTTCATTGCAAAACGGCACAATGAGAGGAAGTATATTTATCTCTTTGGTTTTGCCGCACTTATTTCAATGATATTCGTTGGCGGTAATCATCCACCTTTAGGATTTATTTATGATTTCCTTGTACGATACGTTCCGGGTTTTGCCATATTCCGTACACCATTTTATAAATTTGGCGCAGCACTTTGGTTTTCCTATGCAGTTCTTATTGGGTATACGGTGGGGGAAGGCGGTAAAATTGTATTAGAAAAAATCCATCTACCAGCAACAAGGAAGTACGGTAATTACCTCCTCTTTGCTACTGGTGTCTGTATAATACTTTTCTATCATTTTCCTTTTTTAAGTCCAATACTATTCAACTATATAAAAGACAAACGGACAGACAGAATACAGGTGCCACAATATGTAGTAGATTTTGGTGATTGGCTAAAAATGAGACCCTCGGAAGATCGTTTGCTTTTGTTGCCTCCAACAGATAAGGATAATTTAGCAGATACATATATCTGGCGATATTGGAGTTTGGCACCAGTTACTAGTTTACTTGTTAACAACACAGCTATTACAAATCAGGTTGGAAATGCTGGCAATGAGAAAATATTGGTAAATGAACTTTTCGATCAAATTGATACAGGAAAAAACACCTGGGAGAAGATTGCCTATTATCTTGGTATAACGACTATACTTTTTAGAAATGATTTCGCTATTCCGCAGGACAATACGACACCGGCAGATTTTACTGCTTACAATAGGTTTATTTCTAATCTACCTTTGGGGTCAATGAAAAAATCATTTGGTATGTGGAATGTCTATGAATTACCACCGGAAAAAAGGGCACCACTTCTTACGCTTGCACCAAGTGTTACGGTAATTGATGCCCCCTATGAAAAGGCAATGACGGCATTTACCTTAGATGCTGTTGATCCAAAAAATGCTTTGTTTATAACAGACAATGAAGATGAGTATAAAGTCTCTAGTAATAAAGTATTTAATAATGAAGAAGCTGTTGGCAATGTAGTTATTTACCCAACTTGTTTCCGCTGTGATTTGTATGACCCAGAATTTTCTCTTGATGCGCCGGAACGAATTTTGCCTTCAAGTATTTTGTTTCCACTTATACAATTTCAAGAAAAACAGCAATTAGAAGCAGCAAAATCGCAAGAGGCAAAAGAAACAGTTTTATTTGACCTGTTTGCAAAGCGAGTGAATGAAATGAAAGTGCAATTAGAAGATAAGGTTGTGCAACAAGAAAATTTACGAAAAAGTATAGCGCAAACACTCATGATATTGAATCAATTACAAGCAAGCGTGCATAAAACTACTGCCAGTGAACTGATAGATAATAATCGATACCTAAAATTATATGGTTACCTCTTAACTGCAAAGCCGTTCTTTATTAGTGCAGCTCGTCATTTCATAAGTGCAGAGGACAAGGGATCTGTAGACACACTTATTGCAAATACGAATAAAGAAATCACAACTTTAGATATGCTTACGTGGAAAACCGTAAATACGACAGAGAAACGCTACATTGTTGATGTACCTGAAGATAATACCTATACCTTATCGCTGTATAGTCCAACGCTTGCGAGTAACTTGAAGGTTGGTGATACGTTTACGTATATTCTCGATGGTACATTAAGTACTGCAGTGGTAACAACAAACAATAATGATTGGCTACTTGCCAATAAGATACCACTTACAAAGGGGTTACATAGATTGTCACTTCTGGATGATTCATTTCAAAATATGGTAACGCTTCCATCACAAATTCGTTCTGATCCTCATATTACTTCGTCTTCCAGTGATAGTTTGACATTTCAAGTTGTAGGAAAGTCACAAAATTGCTATTCATTTCCAGTAGCGAATGTTAATAAACAAAATCTCTATAGAATATCGTTTCGTTATCTTTTGCCACAACAGGAGCGATTACTTTTTGCTGTAGGGGACACAGTTAAAGATGAATCATCAATCTACTTCCAACCCGAATACAGGGAATTAGGCGATCCACAAGAGTTATCTAATGCTGGTACATCTTCATTCCAGACATTTTATAGTCCTTTATCATCTGCTATGTCGCTAACATTTTGTAATCAATATCGTAAAGATAAAAGTGTGAATGAAGTATCTGACTTTGAAATAACAGATATTGTTGTAGAACAAATTTCTGAACCTACTGTTGCATTAACAACAACGAATAACACCATGACATCGGTAGATCAGACATTTTCCTATCAGAAAATAAATCAAGTACATTACAAGCTATCGGTTCATACTCAAAATAAAACTATCCTTACCTTTGCTCAATCATTTCAGCCTGGCTGGCAGCTGTTTAGCGGCATCTCAGGAAATAGTGGGCAGCATACATTATTTGATAAGGCGATCTTGAAAATAGTTAACAAAGTGCCGATTGCACAGAAATCACATTTTCAAGCTAATGGATTTAGTAATGGATGGGTTCTTGATCCTGGGACCTATACGCTCGATCTTATATATGTGCCACAGCTTTACTATTATGTAGGAGTTCTTTTCTCATGTATTGGTATCTTAATTGGTGGTATTATGTTTGGCATTTGGATAGTAAAACGAAAAACAACATGAATAAGCTAATTACCTTTATTACATATCTCAAGAGCTCTGCTATAACCTATGTGCTAGGGGTATATGCCTACTATAAAAAACACCTTGCATTTATTCTGATAGTAACAATTCTCCATGGGATATATCTTTTTATTTTTCAACTTGCTTATTTTAATTGGTTTCGGCATGAAGCAATTCTTCTTTTACTGCTTATAGATTACTTTGTTTTTATTAGAAGACTAGAACTTTCTGTAAAAACTTTCCTTATTGCTTGTGCTATGATCTACAGTATCGGGTTTATTTTTTCAATAGTGGGTATTAATCAATTAGCTGAATTTACGGGAATAATTGTCTACGGGCTTCTACTGATTGTCATTGTTCGGGAGATACAAAAAATGCGATACGAGATCTCTCATGATAAAAAATTAATGCAATACAAAAACGGAAAGAAATAAGATGCGATTATTTGTTCGAAAAATTGCTTCTTTTATTCAGAAACACCGCTTACGTCGGTTGATATACCTCTATAGCATTTTTCTTGTTGCATTTATTTTATATAATAATCCATTTCACTTTTCTTTCCTTACTGAACAAGCTGTTCTCGTTATTTTATGGCTCTACACAATTCTTCTCTTTAAACTTTCATTTCGCTGGTCATTTTTTGTTGGTCTTCTTTTTATCATACTAAGCGCTGTGGCAACAGCATTACACCACCCTGGTTATGCACAACGATTTGGTCCTTTTGCTTTCTGGCTGTTTGTTATTGGCTCATCACAACGTATTCTTGAAGCATTTGAACAATATAAGCCTCAGCCGCCTAAGGAAATAAAAAACGAGCCTGCGAATGCATATCATGTGTCGCGACTGACGACGGTGCTATTAATTCTTGCAACCGTTATTCCAATCATGACGTTGCTTAGTAGCTGGTTTTCTTTTCTACCGCTTACTTCGGGTGATTGGGTATATAAATATCCCAACATGCTTCAGTTTGATGCACCAAAAGCATGGAACATAATGAATCTGGGCGCATATAATATACCTTTTCTGTGGGTATATCCATTGCAGTTTTTTGAAAAGCTATTGTTTGAAGTATTTCATGCAGATTTTGGAATTATCGAAAAGATTGTATGGTTTTTACCCATTTTGTTTATTTCCGCAATTTCAATTTACATATTTATTAGGACATTCGGGGGAAAATTAATTGCGTGTATTTTCGGCATTTTATTCTTTTTTCTTAATACATATACAATTTTATTATTTGCTGGTGGACAAACACTGTTTGCCCTTGGCTATGCCCTATATCCACTTGCATTTGTTGTAGTTCATAAGGCTACCGAAAATAACAGACTTTCATTTAAGTTGTTAAGCGGTCTTTTAGTTGCATTACTAGGATTTGCAGATCCGAGAATAGCTTTTCTTTTCCTATTAACAAGTGGTATTTATCTTGTCTACCGCTTTCTTTCAAGCGACCTAACCAATCTCAAAAGCTTGCTTAACAAGTACATAACCCTTGGTTTTTTCATGTATGTCATCCCACTTTTATTACATGCATATTGGATTATTCCTACATTTTTAGCAGACAGTCAATTACGCATACAATCAATTCCAACTCTCGACACAACGCTAAATTTAAGTTTTATGACACTCACAAATGCATTTGCCGTATTTCAACCACATTGGCCTGAGAATATATTTGGTAAAACGTCGGCAGTTCCTTTTGTATTTTTTATATTTCCATTTATCATCTATGCAGCACCTTTTCTTATTAAAAAACCGATTGCATGGTTTTTCGTTATATTGAGCTTGCTTTCTGCATTCTTAACGAAAGGGGTGAATGAACCATTTGGTATAGTATATCCATACTTATCGACAATATTGCCTGGTTTTGCACTTTTCCGTGATCCTTCAAAGTTTTATGTCCCACTTATTCTTTCCTATACATTGCTATTTGGGTTAGTAGTTGAGCATATCTATTTTACTTTCAAAAAACTTACATTTGAAAAAAACGCAAAAATATTTGGCAGGCATTTTGCATTTCCTATTCAAAGTGTAAAGATTTTTCAGCTCTATATGCCACCCATTTTTCTCATATTGATGATCATTTTCTTATATTGGCTTACGATACCAGCGTTTAAAAAGACAATGGGGGGAACCTTTGTTGGATATGCGAAGCCTGGGGCGTATGAACAATTGTACAAATCTATACAACAAGACCAATCTTTTTATCGATCTCTATGGTTACCAGAAAAAACTCGATTTGCTCCGGAAAATACACTACATGCATTAGTGAATGGTGTAGATCTTGCACAAGATGAACCTTTTAATGCATTTATTTCAAATCCATACCATACGTTTACCTATATAGACGACCCTGCGAGTATAGAGTTTTTACGTATGTTGGGTATTCGTTACCTCCATATCGTGCATCCAAATACGCTTCGATATAACAATGATAAAGATTATGAAGGTGCTACTAAGGCAAATGCACAAATGCTAGCTGATCTAAGGCATCGCGAAGGGGTTGTAGAAAAAACAATAGTGCCAGATGCGACCACATTTGAGATACAAAACACCATGCCTCACTTTTTCCCTGCTGATAAAGTGTTTTGGCTTTATGGATCAAGTAAGGCATATACCACTATTAAGACCTTGCCAAATACATCATTGTTAGGCAACGCGTTTATACGAAAGGAAACAATTGCAGATATTCCGATTGTTTCAAATGAATTATGGCAAGCTCAGATTATCGAATCAAATTTCACTGTTGAATCTGGTGTCTTAACATTGCCATTACCACGATTAGAACGATGTCTTTATATATTCAATACGGTACTAGATCCACAAAAGGTTTCATTACCATTGCGCATCGAGGGTATTGAAGGAAAGACAATGCAGTTTATGGTTCGTAGGTCATATGACGTAACACCAGATAAAGAGCAAGTCTACGGAAGAGATGTTCGCTATGTGTGGCAAAACGCAACAATAACTCCTATTCCAGACCAATTAAACATGTATACACTTTCATTTCCAGAATCACAAGATGATATGAAAAACGCAGTAGTGGATCGTATTATTGCCTATAATGTTGGTGTTATTCCGTCATTAGAACTCTTTTTCCAAGATCATAAACCGTTACCAATTGTTGAAACATTAAAGTCTTCACCAACAGCTTATACAGTATCTATTCGTGAGGCAAAGGCACCGTTTATTCTTATTTTCAGTGATGCATTTAACAACGGATGGCGTGTAAAATTGCAGGATAAAACACTTATCCCATTCCCAATATTTAACGTATTAAACGGCTATATTTTAGATACGCAAGGGAATTACATGTTGCAGGTTACATTTCAACCACAACGGTATGTCCTCCCGTTTGCACTTTTTTCAGCTACCGTATTTCTTTTACTCCTTGTGTATATAATTGTTATTTTTTATAGAGAAAAACGATACAAATAACTGTTCTATTCTTGCTCTTTTTATCTACTTGCTTCACAATAAATACGTATGCGCATAGGTGTAGATATTTCACAAATAGTTTATGAAGGAACAGGTGCTGCAACGTATACAAAGGAACTGCTTAAGCAAATACTTCTACAAGACAAAACAAATCAGTATGTCTTGTTTGCTGGAACACTTCGCTTACAACACCGACTCCATACATTTACCCAATCATTGCCAGTAAAAGTAGAAGAAAAATTTGTTTTTCTCCCGCCTACGATACTCAATATTCTTTGGAATGAGTTGCATTTCATGCCAGTTGAAACATTTACTGGTAAGGTAGATATTTTCCATGCATCTGATGCAACGCAGCCACCAGCAAAAGCAAAAAAAGTAACTACGGTACATGATCTTGTGGCTTACCATTTTCCTGAAACATTACATCCCAAGCAAGTTAACATACAAAAGAAACGCTTAGCTTGGATTAAGAAGGAAGCAGATAAGATAATAACAGTTTCTGAAGCAACGAAAAATGACCTCATGCATTTATTAGAAATACCACCCGAAAAAATAGCTGTTATTTATGAAGGAGTTAATAGCAATTTTACAAGTACTGTTCGAGATAATGCCGAGGTATTACAACGCGTGCGTAACAAGTATAAATTACCGGAAAAATTTTTGCTCTATGTTGGTACAATGCAGCCGAGGAAGAACCTACCACGCTTACTTGAGGCATATACAAAAAGGAAACAGGAAATACCTTTAGTAATTGCAGGTAAATTTGGATGGGGAACAACATTGCAAGCAGTACCTAATGTCCATATGGTTGGATACATAAAAGACGATGATTTGCCTTCTATATACGCCATGGCCTACGCATTTCTGTATCCAGCGCTCTATGAAGGGTTTGGATTACCAATCCTTGAAGCAATGGCATGTGGTACACCTGTAGTTGCTTCTAAGACATCTTCTATGCCAGAGGTGGGGGGCACGGCTGCTTTCTATATAGATCCTAATGATACGGTAAGTATATTTGAAGGTATTGAACAAGTACTTGGGTTGTCTCCAGATGACTACAAAAATATGCAACAAAAAAGTGTAGAGCAAGCACAGAAGTTTTCTTGGCAAAGGGCTGCGGAACAAACGCTAGAGATATATAATAGTCTTATCTAATATGACAATTGGCTTTGACGCAAACGAAGCAAACGTAGAAAAACGTGTTGGGAGTGGTCAGTATGCATTTGAAATATTGCGTCATATTGTACAAATACCAAAAGACAAGTTTACGATTTATTTAAAGAACACACCCCGCTTAGATTTTCCGCAGCCATCTGAACAAATTACCTATCGTATTTTTGGCCCAAAACCTTTGTGGACGCAAATTGCATTACCATTTCATTTATATACGCAATCGAGGCCTGATGTCTTTTTTTCGCCCGCACATTATGCGCCGCGATTTAGTCCAGTACCGACCGTTATTACTGTGCATGACCTTTCGTATCTAAAATTTCCGCACTATTTTCTGAAAAAAGATATAAGGCAACTAGAAAATTGGACAAAGTATTCGGTAAAACACGCGAGAAAAATTATTACTCCGTCACAATCTGCTAAAAACGATGTCATAAAGTATTACAATTTTCCAGCAGAAAATATTACGGTAGTGCATCATGGATATGATAAGGAACGTTTTTTTGATGATCTTGATAAAGCAAAGGTGACACAAATAAAACAAACATACGGTATAAAAAATGACTATATTTTATATGTTGGTACCTTACAGCCACGAAAAAATATTAACAATTTACTAGAAGCATACAAATCGATTGCAAATTCATATCCCAGCTTGCAATTAGTGATAGCTGGCAAAAAAGGATGGCTTTTTGACGATATTTTTATCAAGGTAAAGGCATTGCAAATAGAAGATCGTGTACTTTTTACAGATTATGTAAAAGATGACGAAGTTGCTTATCTTTATAAAGGAGCAAAGCTCTATATTTTGCCATCCTTATACGAAGGGTTTGGTATGCCACTTTTAGAAGCAATGGCTTGCGGTACCCCGGTAGCTGCTTCAAATGTTTCCTCAATGCCTGAGATCATTGGTCCAGGCTTGCTATTTGATCCTGAAGATATAAAAGATATCGCACAGGCAATTGTGAAGGTATTGCAGATGCCAATAGACCTATATGAAAAGTTACAGCAAGAGGGTATTGCCTTTGCAACAACGTTTTCCTGGGAAAAAGCAGCAAATGAAACAGTACAAGTATTGCATGCGGCTGTAAAAGATAGATCATGAAAATACTAAGAGATGAAAAATATACGTTGCCTGCAATACTCTTCTTGGGCACAATTTTACGTTTGCTATCCATAAATCAAAGTTTTTGGCTAGATGAAGCAAGTTCGGTAATTAATGCACAGCGATTTAGCTTTTGGGGCATACTAACTGAATTTGCAGTTACCGATTTTCATCCCCCCTTCTATTACCTTTTTCTTAAAGTTTGGATGATGGTTTTTGGCAGCAGTGAACTGGTCGTACGATTACCTTCCGTGTTATTCGGTATGGGTACCGTTTTCGTTTTATATCTACTCATACGACAACTTTTTTCAAAACAGGTGGCACTTGTTGCAGCCTTCCTGTTAACAATTGCGCCCTTACATGTCTATTATTCGCAAGAAGCACGAATGTATAGTTTAGAAACATTACTTGTAACACTTTCTGTACTCTTTTTTACCAAATTACTAGCTGTACCATCAAAGAAATTATTCTTCCTTTTTACGTTTACCAATATGGTACTTGTCTATACAGACTACTTACCGGCATTTATTTTTATTATCTACATTTGTTGGATGCTTTGGAGAAGAAAAGATATAGCAACTCTTGCAATTCGATATGTATTGTTGTCGTTTGTCGTAACAATTGTTAGTTTTATTCCATTTACCCAAGTCTTGGGGGTACAGTTACAACACGGTTCAAATGCAACACAGTCACTCTGGTCGAACGTATTAGGTTCACTACATATCACAACCATCCCACTCCTCTTTGTAAAATTTATGATAGGGAGAATCGCTTTCTCTCAAAAGATTATCTATCTCATTTTTGTTCTAATACCGACACTTTTATATTGCTATCTCTTTGTACAAACAGTACTGAAGCGAGATAAAAATATCTATTTGCTGTATGTATGGTTGGGAATACCTATTATTTTAGGAGCAGTACTTTCTATAAAGCTCTCAGTTTTTGATTATTTCCGTTTTTTGTACGTTTTGCCAGCATTTTATAGCTTGGCAGCTGTAGGGCTTTTCAAATTACCTAGTCGATTAAGACTATTACTGTTGGGTCTTCTGTGTGTAAGCAGTATTACTTCTCTCGTTCTTTATTACACAAATAAAACATTTCAGCGTGAAGATTGGCGAAGTGCGGTACAGTATATCGAATCTCATGAAACGAGTAGTGCTATTACGGTATTTGTGAATGCAGATCAAGCAGACCCGTATAGGTATTACACACAATCAATTGTCCCGTTCTCTGGCCCAGCACTTTTTTATGGTAGTTCGTATAAAAAGATCTGGCTTATGCGGTATGTACAAGACATTTTTGATCCAAAAGACCACTTACGACAATACATTGAAGAAGCCGGATACAAAAAAGTGCGCGAACATGATTTTAATAAAGTAATTGTTTGGGAATACGAAAAGATGTAGTATTGCTGCATTATGCGCAGTCCAGAGTTATTATTTGATATTGACTCGTTATTAAAAACGCAAAGATTACATATTCGTCCGGAATTTGGTAATGAGGAACATATAGAAGCATCTAGACCTTGGACAAAACTGCACCGAACGCCACAAGGTAATATATTTACATTTGACGTGTCACCATTGCTTGATAAAACCAAGATTGATACATACTTCTATAAACCTGCAATTGATAAGCTGTGTGAAGAATTACATATATATGATCAGCAGATAACAATTACGCTATTAGCCTCGATAACTGAAGGTCAAGCATCCTTAGATCTAAAAAATAAAACTTATAAAAGTAATGAATGGATTATTGAAATGGGCTTGCAAGACGATTACACGCTCCAGAACAATCTTTTGTTGACAGCGAGTGATTGGTTAAGAATGCACCAATTTAGAGACGATCAACAAATATTTAATGCAGCAACAATTTTAACAATGAATCATAGTTTATTTCATGAACTTGGTCATCTAAGCGTAGCAATTCATAATCCTAAGAGATTAGCAAATTATGATGGTGTTGAGTTTGATGTGGAGAGTTTTGCTGCACAACGATCTTGGGCAATTGTGCATGGTCATACAAATCTTGCTGCTATTTGGCCAGGTGAGAACCTTGATCTTTCAAGGGCTTCACTTTAGAATGAAGGAAGCATGGCTGTATTTAAAGACCGTATGGGGAATGAGCTTTCTCCTACGCAAGCTTCGAAAAAAATCGTCAATCGCTTCTATAGCTATATTTTAGACTTCGACCTTTTTTTATTAACACTTGTAGGGCTTGTTCCTTCACATCTGTTTCGACTTGCTATGTATTATGTAGCAGGAATAAAAATTGGTAAGGGATCGAGAATACACATGTTTGCACGATTTTATTATCCCCAAGGAATTTGTATAGGCCAAGATACGATAATAGGTGATCACGTGTTCTTGGATGGGCGAGGACCGTTAACTATTGGTGATCATGTGAATATTGCATCACAAGTACTTATCTATAATTCTCAGCACGATATAGATGCTGAAGATTTTCATGCTATAGAAAAACCAGTTGTTATAGAAGACTATGTCTTTATCGGGCCGCGTGTAACTATTTTACCTGGTGTTACAATTGGTAAGGCAGCAGTAGTTGGTGCTGGGGCTGTGGTAACAAAAGATGTGGCACCTGCAACGGTAGTAGGCGGTGTACCAGCTCAATTTATTCGCGATCGTGCAGTAAAAGACCCGCAATATAAACTTGGTCGTGCACGACTATTCCAATAATGAAAAAGATATTACTTGGTCTTCTTATTCTTCTATGGATAGTATTTGGTGTGTACTTATTGCTTCCGTTGCCTACGATTGCACCCTTACCAAACTCCATAAAATCAACTGAACCAGGTGATACAGTACAGGTGCCGAATGTTTCAGGATACTTTTCAAACCAAAGCCGAGAAACGGTAATGTATTTTTATAGACAACAGTTTACGCAATCAACGATACCTGGTTTTTCTTTCCCTACCTATTCTTTAGAACATCCACCATTGTATGCACAGGAACGTATACGTGATCAATTAAAAGCATGGTATTTTGAAGAACTTGTACACCCATTTCGTGAATCTTTTTATGTTGCTGGGTGGACACCTGCGTTGGCACAGGCATCTTTACGAATAAAATTTGCACCAATAGTTGTTGATAATAAAGTGTATTACCAAAAAACAACTGTTCGACTTATGCCTTCTTCAGTATTGGCACGCATGTCTGTTTATCTCCTTATGACTGCTGCACTGGTTGGTACATATTATGTTGGTAAATTATCACTAAGGGCAGAGGTATGAGAAATCAAGTAGATGTTTCAGTTGTTATTGTAAATTACAAAACAAAAGAACTAACGGCACAAGCTATTGAAACGCTGGTGCACCATTGCCCATGGTTATTAGAAAGAGGACAAATTATTGTTGTTGATAATGCATCACAAGATGACTCTATTACGTTTCTCAAAAGCATGTTCCCATTTGTTACTTTTATTGTAAACGCGAAAAATACAGGATTTTCAGGTGGTAATAACGTTGGGTTAAAAGAAGCAAAAGGGAAATATATACTTTTGTTGAATTCAGACACTATTACAATTGAAGATGCGATAACACCGCTTGTGAATTGGATGGAAAAACATAAACATGTGGGTATAGCATCTGTCCAATTGCGTAACGAAGATAAAACAATGCAGCCTACTGGTGGCTACTTTCCAACATTACCAAGAGTTTTCTTTTGGATGTTTTTTATTGATGATTTACCGATAGTGAATAAGTTGATAACATCATTCCATCCAGCCGCACCATCATATGATACAGAAAAATCATTTTACAAAACGCAGCATGAATTAGATTGGGTGACTGGTGCTTTCTTTTTACTTCGCCAAGATGTACTAAAAAAAGTTGGCTTTTTTGATGAAGCGATGTTTATGTACGCAGAAGAAATGGAATATTGTTATCGGGCAAGACAAGCAGGTTTTAGTAGCTATTACGTGCCTTTAGCAAAAATTATTCATTTAGGCGGTAAAAGTTCTGAAACTAAAGCAACACCAGTACTTGGTGAACTAAAAAATATCCGCTATTTTTATAAAAAACACCGTAACACGCTCGAACAGATAATATTAGCCATGTTATTAAAATTGGGTGTTGCATTTCGAATTGTTTTGCTTGGTATGGTTTTGCAAAGAAAGGAAGCATTGCGCATATATGTTCAAGCGTTTAGAGTTATTTAGCCATAAATTACTACCATATGCAGTTGTTTTTCTTATTGCAACAACTATTTTGTTACCCAAATTTCCTGTTGCAGATGTGTATGGTACGTATGTCAAAGTTCGATATGATGATGCAATTAATGCCTTCGTTTTATTTATCTGGTTTTGTGGTTTGTGGTGGAAACGAAAAACATTCTTTACTAATACACTCAATCTTACCGTGTTTTTCTATTGGTTTGTTGGTTTTGTAACCGTTGTCTCAGCCTTGTTGATAACACAAGTGGTCACACCGAATCTGGTATTTTTACATTGGTTACGACGAGTTGAATATATGTCGATGTTTTTTGTCGGTGTTGCTGCCACACCAACATTTGCCAGGGCCATGCAATATGTAAAAGCAGTATTTCTTGCTGGCTTTTTTGCCATTTTATATGGATTAGGGCAAGTTGCATTTCAGTTGCCAGCAGTTTCAACCACAAATAGAGAATTTTCAAAAGGGTTAATTGTGCCATTAACACCAGGAGCAAGGCCAAATGCTACGTTTGGTGGTCATTATGACTTGGCTATATTCTTAAACTTTATTACCCCACTATTAATTAGTATTTTCTTTGTGGTGAAAAAAATTCGGCAAAAGGTATTTATACCACTACTCTTCGGACTTGCTATTTTTATGCTTGTATTAACGCAAGCTCGATTTCCGTTTGCCGCAACTTTTCTTACTGTTATTGTGTTGCTTTGGATTTATGGCAAAAAATTACTTGTTTTTGGCTTTTTAGGATTGGTAATTGTTTTTATGGTATTGTTTGGATCTAGTTTAATAACTCGTTTTCAAACAACATTTGATGTATTGCATACTGAAGCGCAAAAAGAAACACAAAATCAAAATAACAGTGCACTTACTATGCCGATAGATCAATTTATTGTCCTTGTGACCCAGGGAAACTTAAATATATATAACGGTACGGCAATACCTGGGCAAGAAGATTTACTTGATGAAGACGCGTATAAACGATTCTCTGAAAGCCAACGAACATATGTACCAGATCCTGCACTTGAAGCGAATCTTTCCATTGGAATTCGTCTACAAGATGAATGGCCTCGAGCGCTTAAGGCATTTTTACGTAATCCACTATTAGGTTCAGGATATTCTTCCTTAGGTATTGCTTCTGATAATGATTTTCTACGTATGTTAGGAGAAACGGGTATATTGGGATTCGTTTCATTCCTCTTTATTTTTATTGTTGTCTATCGAAAAATAAAACGAGTGTTGCCGCAATTAGCAAAAGCTTCGGCAGAGCGAGCATTTGTGTTGGGTATGACGGCTGCGATTATTAGTTTTTTCATCAATGCGTTTTTTATAGATGTGTTTGAAGCTTCGAAGCTAGCTATTCTATTTTGGTTATTTTTGGGTATTGTGATTGGATTTATTGATAGTAAAGCAAAACCTTTTGTGTCGGAGACTGCAAATGAAATATAGTCATCTTTTACCAGAATTTGTATTGCTCGGTACTATTTTGTTAGTTGCATTTGGGTTGCGCTTCTATAAAATTGATAATCCAGTTGCCGATCATCATTCATGGCGTCAAGCAGATACGGCGGCGGTTGCTCGTAATTTTGTGAAAGATGGATTTAATATCCTTCAGCCAAAAATGGACAATATGGCTGTGCAGAGTAGTCCGAATTTACCCATTAACAGTGAACGTTATTTTTTAGCGGAGCTCCCCGTCTACAATGCCGCAGTTGCGGGTGTTTATACGCTTTTTGGCATTCATGAGCAGTATGCACGTTTGGTGAGTGTTTTAGCCAGTATTGGTACAATTATCTTTTTGTTTTTACTACTACGTGAAGTATGGGGAAGAGTGGAAGCACTTCTTGGTGCATTCTTTTTTGCCGTTATTCCCTATGCGATTTACTACGGAAGAACAATTTTGCCGGAACCGACCATGCTCTTTTTTATGGTAGGAAGTGTCTACTTTTTTCTTCATTATTATCTTACAAAGAAAAGGTTCTATTTTCTTTTACTTGCGGCAATTTTTTTCGCTCTTGCATTGTTAGTAAAAATTTACGCAATCTTTCTACTTCCAGCATTCCTTTATTTTTTCTATAAAGAGTATGGCTTTAGAGTAGTTAAAAATAAAGAGGTCTATTTATTTGGTATTATTGCCGTTCTCCCAATCCTTCTTTGGCGAATGTATATTCAAATGATTCCGGAAGGAATACCGGGATATGCTTGGTTATTTAATCAAGGAAACATTCGTTTTACCGGTGCTTTTTTCAGATGGATACTATATGAGCGATTTGATGTATTAATTTTAAATGCAGGTGGTATTGTATTGTTGGCGCTTGGGCTTATTTTAAAACCTGATAAAAAAATTGGGTATTTTTTCCATTTTTGGCTATTAGGGCTTCTTGGTTATACTGCTGTTATCGCAACAGGGAATGTAACGCATGATTACTATCAAATTATTTTTCTTCCTATATTTGCTATATTTCTTGCCCGCGGAGCTTCGTTTCTTCTTCGTGGGCGAAATGAGGTTACGTCATATATTGCATCGATTGCCATGCTTGTCATTGTAGTCCTGACGATGGAGGCATTTGGGTGGTATTCGGTTCGGGGGTTCTACAATATTCAAAGTGGTGTTGATTTAGCAGGTGCATACATAGACCAGCATGCGCCCAAAAATGCACTAGTCATAACTGGGATAATTGCAGATAGTACGCTGCTCTATAACACGAATCGACATGGGTGGACAATTGGGTATGGTACGCCATATGACGGTGACGATAAGACAATAGAGAAATTACGGGTACAAGGTGCAGCTTATTATGTGACAACGCGTATGGAAGATTTTGATGCAACCAATAATCAACTTATCCAATATTTGAAGAAAAACTACCTATTGGAACAAAAAACAAATCAATTTGCCATATTTAATCTAACACAAAAAGCAATATGAAAATTCTGCTTATTTCTCCTTACTTACCCATACCGCCAGTTGGTGGATTAAATGTTCGTGTTTTGAATTTTTTAAAGAATATGCATGGGAAACATGACATTATCTTATTGTGTTATATACGATCGGAAGATGAATTAAAATATGTCCCTGAAGTTGAAACATTTACCTATAAAGTTATTCCTATTTTACGTAGGCAAGCGTGGTCGTTTCGAAATCTTGTGCTAGCAGCTTTTTCGCGTTACCCGTTCTTAACCATTGTGAATAATTTTTCGAAAGAAACTGAAGAAGCAATACGAAAAACCATAGCAGAAGAAAAACCCAGTATTATCCATCTGGAAACATTTTTTATGGCGCAGTCAGTTTTGGCAGTAAAAGATGTCATTAAAGTGCCGCTTTTTTTGGTAAAAAATAATATTGAATCGCGTGTATATTTTCGAAATGCGAAAACACAAATAAATCCAATCATAAAACTGCTAGGGTATTCTTTCCAGCACATTGGGATCCTAAGCTTAGAATTCCACGTGGACAAGTTGTCG